>Ga0105240_10002597_pt1 | contig 28898 bp, 27 predicted proteins | sample KBSC54metaG_FD_80426 | JGI IMG/M metagenome (GOLD analysis project Ga0105240, IMG submission 80426) | Corn rhizosphere microbial communities from Kellogg Biological Station, Michigan, USA - KBS C5-4 metaG | ecosystem: Host-associated > Plants > Roots > Rhizosphere > Soil | place: Michigan, USA... | reverse complement strand
CTGGCCGCTCGTGCAACGCCCCACTGCAGGTGGAATCGTGCTGCATCAACATGATCTTTGTCTCTCGTTATGTTGGCGACGGGGAACCGCGCCTTTGCCGACGTCTGTTAAAGACGTCTATGGCTGGATTCATCATGTTGTCCAAGACGTTCTGCTCCCCCAAATCGATTCCCGAATGGCCGCTTGCTGCGATACGCCCAAATCCATCACATCGTTTGATCAACGCCAATGTTTTAAAGAACCTGTTGGCTATGACATTTTGGTGGGCACAGAAAAGATTGTTGGCGGCGCGCTGGCCGTCACAAAAAATGCCTGCCTCTATCAGGGATCAATTCAAACGTTTTCAATTCCGGACCTAAACAAAAAATTACACCACGCTTTTACACGGGCCTTAACTCTTTAATGTTCAAACTGGACTCCCGCTTTCGCTGGATGCTGGTTCTTCTCACCTTTGCCGCTTATGGGCCGACCCTGAAGTTAGGGTTTATGTGGGATGACCATGTCATGATTGAAAGTAATTCGCATTTACGACAATGGTCGCTGGCAGAACTTCGCCATGATTTCACCACGGATGTATTCGATGGCCACGGCGATCCGTACTACCGTCCGGCGCAAACGCTGCTGAACCGGATCGATTACACTTTCTGGAAACTCCATCCCTTCGGCTATCACCTCACGAATTTTTTAGGACATGTGTTGAATGTCTTATTGGTGGTCGAGTTGGGTCTGCTTTTGGGATTAACACCCATGGGCGCCTTTCTCGCGGGAACGCTGATTGCCGTCCATCCCATCGTCGTCGAACAGCTGATGATCATTGCCGGTCGCGGAGAAATTTTCGGGCTACTGACCCTGCTGCTTTCTCTTTATTTTTTCCTGCAGAAGGACCGCAAAAAAGTTTTTGTCGGGTATGTTTTTTTTATTCTCGCTCTATTTTTCAAAGAGAGCGCTGTCGTGATTCCCGTTCTTCTCGCCTTATGTTTTTGGCATAACCGATTTACGCTGCCAACAGCTATTAAGAGGATCGCGCCTTGCGTGGGCTTGATGCTGCCTTATCTTTGGCTGCGTCATAATGCCGTCGGAAGTTTAATGCTAGCCCATGATCCTAAGTTTATCGCGCAATTCTTTGTTATGGGTTTCCCGCATGTCTTGGGGATTTACCTCAGACTTTTTGTTTGTCCGTGGAATTTGCATTCCCATCACGGCATGCCACCAATGAGCGTCTTTTGGCCCACATACGTGCTTCTCTGCGCGGCACTGATGGGATATCTGATTTATAAGAAGTCGCGCTGGGGCCTATTTGCGGCGCTTTGGTTTCTTATTTGTTTACTTCCGAAAACGCCTGTCATGATCTATGGCAATTTTATGATCGAGCATTGGGCCTATCCTGCGTATGTCGGCCTTTTTTTCCTGGTCGGCCATTATTTCGCCAAGGCCTGGGATAACCAAGCGCATCCCGTTTCAAAACCTGCCATCCTGGGTTATTTAATATTGCTCATCTTCTGGGCTTTACTTGTGCACTTAAATGTCGCACTGCGCGGAACCGACGAAACGATGTATCGCTGGGCGCTCCATTTCACAACCTCCAATCCCATTCGCTATAACTTGGGCGTCGAATTGATGCGCACCGGCCGACCAGTTGAAGCGGCTACGTATTTTGAAGAAGTGCGCAGTCACTATCCCGATGACATGGCCAACCTGCATGCCTTAGCTTTAGCCTATTGGCAGTCCGGCCATCGCAAAGCCGGCTATTACCTTTTAAAACGCGCCTGTCAAATCCATCCCGATTATCCACCCGCCACCCAATCTCTGCAGAAAATGAAAGAAGATTTAACAACTAACAACTAGTAACTAGTAACTAGTCGCTAAGTTCACGTGAGTATGTTTGACAAATAGAACATAATATAATAGCTTGTACCTGGATCTAATAAATTCGAACATGCCCCACTTAAACGTTTATATATCAAAGGAGAGAGAAAAATGGCTGAGGGACCATTTGGAAACGCTTGCGCGTCTAGAAAACCGTTCGCTGTCTTATATCGTGGAAGAGGCGCTGGTGAAGTTCATCGAAAAACAGGGGCAGAAAGTGCCGCATGCCAAACGCACCGATCATCGGAGTCCGCATACCCAATGAGCGCTTCGCGGCGAACGCGTTTTTTTCTTCTCTTTAGCCTAAGCGCTTTTTTTGCTACGGCGACCGTCATCGCCCTTACGCCAACGGAAACCGTTTCCCCCCTTCGCTCCAACCAAATCAGCCGTATTTCTTTTTCCGATTCCTGCATAAAAAAACAATGGTCGAAATCGCCGGAAGATGTCACCTCGTTAGTCTTTGGCGCGCATGGCACAGAACCCTGCCGCGCTGAACTCTTTTTTCAAGAACCGTTGAAGATCAAACCGGGAACAACGCTTTCTTTTAATGCTCAAGGGTCACGCCCCCATCAAACATTGACGCTAGAAGCGCGCGACCGGAGCGAAGATATGATTCGTACCGCTTATAGTCCCGACTTTATTATTGAGGATGAACCTAAAACGCTGCGTTGGACTTTAGCAGCGAAGAAACATGCGCCGATTCAACGCATATCGTCGTTGGTGCTGATGGCGCAGACGCCGCATGCTGTCTTTACAATGACGATGATCGAGTTTGTCACGCCGGTCTTACAACCCAGCGCCATAGCGGCTCCTCCGGTGGTGTCGCCAGTAACCCTCCCTGTAAATCCTTCAACGGCTTTACCCGTTACGGCACCTGCGGTTCTCACTCCGTGGCCTCACGCCCCACGCTTGCCAATTTATCCTCAGATTGAAAATCGTTGGGCCGATCTTCAAGGGTTGGCCATTGGGCTGATTGTTCCGCTAGCACTTGTCGCCTTTGTCGGGGCTTTTTTCCGACGGCTGCATGTCCGGCAAGAGGCCAGCGAATTTTCACCTCTTTACGAAATTAATATGCGCACGTGGAAAAGTACTAAGGATGCCGAAGGCATTCCGCATCTTGGAGGTTTGCGTTCTCTAACGACCGAAGATTTACGCGAAATTAAAGACTCCGGTTTTCACAGCATTTGGCTGATGGGTTTGTGGGAAGTAGGACCGCGCGTGCGTGCGATGTCCAAGCAGTATGGGGAAGATTTTCAAGGGTCGCCTTACGCCGTGTATGACTATAAAGTATCGCAGGACTTGGGAACGGAGCAAGACTTAGACGCCATTATCCGCGAAGCCCATCGCATCGGACTAAAAATCGTAGTGGATTTTGTGCCCAATCACATGGGCATCGACAGTCAATGGCTGAACACGCATCCGGAATATTTCCTGCATCAATTGCCGGCGGAAAAAGATTTGCATTTATCCGATGCCGAACTGCTGCAGCGCTATCCCAGCTTTTTCCCCTATCGCACGCCGGCCTATCCGGAAAACGGCAAACGCGTGCCTAAAACAATCCTTGTCGCCTATGGCCGTGATCCTTACTTTTATCCCTGGATTGATACGGCGCAGTTGGATTACGCGCGGCCTGAGCTGCGCAGCCACTTGATCGAGATGATCTCGGGATTAGCGCGACGCGTGGACGGAATCCGATGCGACATGGCCATGCTCGTGCTGCGCGAACAAGTCAAACTCCATCGCCATCCCGGTATGCCGCGTGAAGAATTTGACCGCTTGATGCCTAAAGAGTTTTGGCAAGAGGTGATTCAAGAAGTTAAACGGGTGAATCCGCATTTTGTTTTTGTCGCGGAAACCTATTGGTCTATGGAAGGACAACTGCAGCACTTAGGCTTTGATTACACCTATAACAAGCCATTATATGAAGCCATTTGTGGCGCCATGCATAGCGGCCATGCCGAAGGGCTGATGAATTTTCTGCGCGTCTTAGGCACGGAATATTTGTCGCGCAGCTTGCATTTTTTGGAGAACCACGACGAGGAACGTGCGATGAACGCCTTAGGAGAAGCCCGCCAGCGTCCGGCAGCGGTACTGCTTTCCACCTTACCTGGATTAGCCTTAATTCATCAAGGGCAAATGGAGGGTCGGCGAGAACGCTTACCAGTTCAACGCGTGGTTCCGCTGCAAGAGGAAGAAAGTAACGAAGGGCTATCGGCTTATTACAAACATTTGATCCAGACAACATCGCTGCCTGTGTTTCGGAAAGGCCGCCTGCATGTGCTCTATAGCAACAATCCCGCTTTCATTGCCTATGCGCGCGGTGGCTCCGATCAACAATCGCTTATCGTCATTAATACCTCTGGTCATCTGCAAAAGGGCATGGTGTATATCACGCCGGGCCTGCGGTTGGAATCGGGAATTTCTTATTGGTTCTATGATTTGTATTACGACTTAAAGTCAGCGGCCGTCCGTGAATTAAGCGGGGTACAGCCGGCTTATCAATATCCTGCAGCACAAATACTAAAACAAGGCATCTATGTGGAATTGCAGCCGCATGATTCGCACGTCTTTTTAATCGCTCCCGACCGGATTCGCGCGCATAAGAAAAGAGCACAAAATTGGCTGCGGACATTAAATCGGAGCTGGGATCTTCCATTGCCGGCGCGACGGCTATTTGGACCGGTGCTTACGCGCGCGGTGGATCAAACGTTTGTGTCGGAACCTCTCGACGCCTCGCGCGAAGCCAACTGACGTAACGCCCATTCCGCATGCGTGCGGACCGTAGGGTCTGGATCTTTTTGACGAAGTTTCTCTAAAGCCGGAACAAGATCTATGCGTCCGAGATTGGCGGCCGTTACGCAGGCATTTCGGACCAACCCTTTACGACCCGTGCGCGTAAAGGCCGTGTCTTTAAACTGCGCGAGAAATTTATCGTCGGTATCTAATGACAATAAAACACTTAATGACAGGGTATCGGCAGCACCATATTCCCCGGTTAATCCGCCTTTGAGAGGTTCCACGACGCGGTTGTGCGGGCATACCTCTTGGCATACATCGCAACCAAACACCCATTCCTTCATTTTTGGTCGCAAGTCTTCCGGAATATCGCCTTCCAGTTCGATCGTCAGATAGGAAATACAACGGCGAGCGTCTAATTTAAAGGGCTCGACAATGGCTTCTGTGGGACATGCGTCAATACATAAGCGGCAAGAACCGCAGGAACGTAAATCTGGCGCATCCGTCGGAAGTTCCAACGTGGTAACCACATGCGCCAAAAAAACCCAGGATCCCAATCCTTTGGTGATCAACAAAGTATTTTTTCCAATGAACCCTAACCCCGCACGCTGCGCATAAGGCCGTTCTAAGAGCGGTCCCGCATCGACAAAGGTTTTACATGCCGACGCCGGCGCCAGGGCTTCGATATAGCGCACCAACGCATCCAGCCGCTTGCCGATAACCTTATGATAATCACGACCGCGGGCATAGACAGATGAGCGGGGGGTCCCCCTCAGGCCATCCCCCCCTCCGTAGTAAGGCATGGCTAGTGCAATCACGCTCTTGGCTCCTGGCAGCAGCTTCACGGGGTCCGAGCGACGTTCCGGCGCTTTGGCCATGTAGGCCATCTCTCCCTCATAGCCCTGAGCGAGCCAGGATTCTAAGGCAATAGCTTCTTTTTCGAGAGGGACGGCGGAAGTAATGCCGATGCGCGCAAATCCTAAAGAGCCAGCATAAGCGGAAATATCTTTTTTGAGAGTCGCGCTCACAACCCGCGGCGACGGCCGCCGGTCATTTGCAGGAACTGATCTAGCGAATTGGCGAGTAGGAAGGCATTGCTGCGTTTTTCTTGGCCCATGGCGTTTGAAGGGGTAGCGCCATAATCATGGCCTGGATAAATCACGGTCTCATCACTCAACTTCTTCAAGCGATTGAGGCTTAAGTACAACTGTTCGGGATCGGAGTACGGAAAATCAGACCGTCCACAGGCGCCCATAAACAACGTATCGCCCGTCACCAAAGCCGGCGCCGCCAGATCAGGACTCTTGATCAGCAGGCATTGCGACCCTGGCGTATGTCCAGGTGTGGGAAGCAAATCAATTTGGATCGAACCGATTTGCACGGTAGAAGCCGAAGAGGTTTTTTTAAGGATCGTTTTAGGAATAGCCAATCCGCCGCCACCTTCGGGAATAAATTTTTCAATTTCAATTTTTTGTCCGCAAACGGTGGCATCGGTCTGAGCGATTAAATCTTCAACGCCATTAATATGATCAAAATGCCCATGTGTCAAAAATATATGCGTCAGCTTATAACGGGATTGGGTGAGCTGGCGGATGATTTCCGGCACATTCCACGCCGGATCTACCACCGCCGCCTCGCGCGTCGTCGTATCGGCAATCAAATACACAAAATTCTGCATCGGCCCCAATTCCAGCTGCCGAAAATCAAGCGTCATCGTTTTCATGACTGTAGTCTAACACGGAACCCCTGACAATCGTCAACATCAAGCCTGCTCGATCCAAGTCGAAAGGCAGGCCGTCTAGTACAACAAATATGGTTTGCGTTCGTCTAAAAAGCGCTCGGCGCTTTTATGCATGGCGGCAAGGTAGGTGTCGGGAGATTTTCCTTCTTTGTAGCTGTATTCCATCGTTCTTGAACCGGTGACCCGCACCACTTCTTCCCAACGCAATTGAAAATCCCGTCCCTGAATATCGCGTAGCAAGAACACAATATGCACGAAGACATCCATCATGCGCACAAAACGCGCGTCCGTAATTTTAAAGCGAACGCCGGAGCATAATTGTCCGGCATACACATCGCTTTTCGGCACAAATTGCGCGGCCTCAAATTGAATACCCGGCAGTCCCATCGCATTTAAGCGGTCGGCTAATTCCGGCCCCTTCATCCAGGGCGCGCCAATCCATTCGAAAGGAGTGTCTGTTCCCCGGCCAACGGCCACGTTGGTCGCTTCAAAACAACCGATCCCAGAATATAACAGCGCTTGCGTGGAATTGTGGATATTGGGCGAAGGCGCCAAGAAGGTCATTCCTGTTTGCGACCAAAACATATCGCGCGTCCAACCGCTCATCGGAATCACGGTGAGATCTAACTGCAGATGCGCGGTCTCGTTATACCAGCGCGCTAACTCCCCGATGGTTAATCCATGACGTACAGGAATTTTAAAGTAGGCGGTGAAGTGATGAACCCAGGACTCTAAGATTTCACCTTCCACAATTGACCCTGTAATCGGATTTGGACGATCAAGGACGACAAAAGCAATTCCCCGCTCCTTAGCCGCCTCCATCGCCATCCCCATCGTCGCCACATACGTATAAAAACGCGCGCCTGTGTCCTGCAAATCAAACACCAGAACATCCACCGCATTCAACATCACCGGCGTAGGTTTTTGTGTTAGACCATAGAGGCTGTAGACCGGCAGATGCGTTTTGACATCGATCGTATCCAAGACGGATTCTCCCCCGCCGACAGCGCCGCGAATCCCGTGCTCGGGAGAAAAAAGCGCCAGAAGTTTTACGCCCGGCGCATGCGCCAGCAAATCCGCGGTGGAGTTTCCTTCGGAATCGACTCCGGTATGATTGGTGATTAAACCGACTTGCTTTCCTTGCAGAACAGCAAAATTTGTTTTCTTAAGCGCATCAATTCCATATTGAAACGGCAACGGTTTTGGGGCGGGGCTGGGTGTCGGCGCAGGAGCGGAAGAAATGCTTGGAGGTTCTACGGCAGGCCAGGAAGGCATAACAAGCGTCAGCCCGAGGCTAACGATAAACAAACGCCTCATTTTTTAGCAGGCTCGGGTGGCGTTATAGCGGTTAAAGCATCAGACATTTTTTGCCGGACTAGCGTGTCGGGATCGCCCGCGGAAAGACGCTTCAAAACAGGAATCGCCGGACTGGCCGTTGCGCCTAAACCGCTTAACGCATCCGCCGATCCTCCACGAACACCTTCATCTAAGTCATAGAGGCCATTGATCATCGCCGGCAAGGCTTCTTTAGGGAAAGGATTCAATTGCGCTAGAGCCTCGATGGCACTGAGACGGACGAAACCGCTGGCGTCTTTTTTGGCGACTTCAGCCAATGGTGAGGCAGCGGGCGGCCCAAAATTGCCCAGTAATTTCACCACACGCCGACGGGCCCCTTCGTCATCTTTGTAATAGGTTTTCATCAATTCTGGAATCGCGGCAGGACCGATTAGAATCAACGCATGTTCGGCGGCGACTTGTACTTCATATTGAGGATCGGCCAAGCGTTCCAGCAAAGCGCCAGTCGCTGAGGCGGCATTTGCGCCTAGCTTGCCTAGAATTTCCGCGCTGCGACGACGGATAAAGAAATTGGAATCATCCAACATGCGTTTGAGCGGGCCTACGGCATGCGCGCCCATGGGGATGACAGCTGAGGAGACGGCAACAGCCACCGACTCTTCGTCATAGCTGAGGGCATACATCAAATCGGGCAACGCGGGTTCGGCTTCGGCGCCTAAGGCGGTTAACCCCCAAGCGGCGTGCTCCGCCGGGTCATGCCCTCGATGCAGCATCGAACCCAAGATGACCGCCGCTTGCCGCCGCTCGTCGTGGTTCAACGCTTTCAGATCATTCAATGCCGTTTTGCGGACAGCCTCATCTTTAGATTCAAAGCGCTCGGACCAATGCATCGAATCAAACGCGGCATGCGCGCTGGGACTGATGCACCCTAGAAAAATAACGCCTAAGCTTAAGTATCTTTTCATGATTATTTCGTCTTCATAATATCATGCGATTTTGTACGCTTTTCAACGTGAAAGATATTCTTTTACTTATTGTGGGCGGCCTCCTATTGATCAGTATGCCCCTAGAAACCCTCCGGCTACTCCAAGCGCTGCAGGCCGCCGACCATGTGACCGAGCAATTAATCGATAAAAACAAAGAATTCCATCGTATTGAAGCGGATATTCAAAGCCAAAACAATGAAGTGAATTATCTGCGCGGCCTGGTAAACGTACTGCCGCAGGAAAAAAACTTTGTCCGCACGCAGCAGGCCATGATGAAGGATATTCATCTCTGGCGCGCTAAAGTCGGACGCAAAGTGCATAACGATTTGCATATTGTGGTCGATATCCAAGCGAATAAATTGTACGTCAAACGCGGACTAGTTTTGCTTTGGCAAGCCGACTGCTCTGTAGGTAAAGGGGGCATCTTGCGCAATAAAATAACGGGTCAGCGCTGGGAGTTTGTGACCCCTCGCGGACAATTTGAAATCCGAGAAAAAATAGCCAATCCCCTCTGGATCAAACCCGATTGGGCCTTTGTCGAAGCCGGTGAAAAGATTCCCCCCCCTGGCGATCCCTCGCGTGCCGTGAAAGATGAATTAGGCAGCTTTGTCATGAGCTTAGGCGATGGCTATTTAATTCACGGCACCAAAAATGAAGCCATGCTCGGCCATCCCGCGTCCCATGGCTGCGTGCGCTTAGGACATGACGATCTCAAAAAACTCTATGATTTAGCCCCGCGTGGGACTCGTGTCTACATCTACTAAAAAATACATCGCCATCTACATGCTCTTAACCGCGATTAGCGCGGCGTTGGTCTATTTCACGTGGACGATGGAAAAAGCGCGGCAAGACCTTCTGCCGCAAATGCACAGTTGGCAAAATGCCAATCATGCCATGGAAGCCGCGATCGCCCGCGCTCAAACCGCCCAGACGATTAAGCATTCCGATACAGATCAGTTTAAAATGGGCTTCTCAGGAACGGCGAAATCACAAAAAGATTTATTTGAATCGGGATTATCTCTGCAAGAAGAGCGGCGTTTACTCGATAAGCAGTTGGAAATCATGACCACTACGCTATCGATCAATCCCACGTTGCAGCGCGTCTTCCTGCTGCGCGAAGGCCAACCGTTGCAAAGTTATTTGATTCATTATTTTCCCTTGCGCGCCTTTGCCGGCGTAACGCCCGCGCTACCGAATGCCGTACGCATTATTTCCAAAGAACGCTTTGCCCATCCCGAACGTGGGAAAGCAGAACTTGTGAATGGCCAACTGCAATGGACGCCGCCGCAGGTGGGAACCTCCGTCAGGGCGCGCGCGCTGGGCGAACACGTCATGTTTACCAACAGCAAATTGATTTTGCATGGCCCTCCGATCAGCGAAGAAGACCATGCCCGCTTCCCGCACATCTGTCTCGGTCTAGATGAGGAAACCGCCACTAAACTCTATCGTTCCAGTTTTATCGGCACGCGTATCCAACTGACTCAAATCCAAGTAACACCCGATCCTACGGCGCCTGTACTTCCAACGTTACCGCCCACATTCTCTTCAGAGACAGTGACAACGAGTCCAAAAATTTAGAAAACGGAAGTCCAAAACATGGTTCCTATTTTTTTCGGCAGGGGTTCTCAGTGCGTCCAGCGGACTTGGTAATAGGATGTCGAATTTCCCACCGCGTTTAAAAATCCGCCCCAGCGATTTTCTTCAATGGTGGCCTCTAGCTTTGTTACCGGTTCTTGCGGAATTTTTGCTGGTTTACTGACCGCCCCACGGTAACGCACCACGCAACTGTCCGCAAACGCGGGAACAGGAATGGTTGTGGTGTCAGAAACGACAGGAACCGTATGGCGTTCTTTTCCATCTGTCGAAAGAAAAATGACTTCTGTGTCCTTTTGTGGATTTTTGACGCGCAGCTCTACATGTCGTGGCTTGACTAAAAACCCAGGTTGACCTGAAATCCCGAGACCATGAATCTGCATGGGTGCCTTCGGGGCCGCGGGTTGTTCGGTGGGGGCAGGCGTCACGGCAGGATTGGGAGTGGTCACGTGCGCCACGGTCAATTGCAACATCGCGGGAAGACCCATTCCGAAATAAAATGCTTTCTTGCGATTTTTTGGTTCAAAGATCCAAGCCATAAAACTTCCGGCCGCCGCCATCAATAGGAGACCTAAGGAATACGTCACCGCGCGAGAAGGGGTAGGCCATTGAACCTCTGCTTGTATTAATGAAAGTGCAATACGCACTACATTTGGAACGGTTCCCCCGGCCGCGGCCGCAATTAAAATGGCTGTTTTAGGTTTTAGCATGCGTGACCAACAAAGACTTGATCGTGAGTACTAATCCCATGATGATCGTAGAACACGAAATCCGTGTGATAAGGAGCTAAACACCGAAGCAGACGTTTATAAAAGGTCATCAATAGTTAAGACGCAGAAGTACCCCAGGTTCTATACCGCTCAAGATGTTTCCATAAGTTGTCGATATCTTGTTTGGCATACATGGCTCCATTATACGAAACCATATTTGCGGAGCACGTAAAATCACGATAAGGCTTGCCCTGGAACATATTTCATCCAATGGATTGAGGAGGCAGCTCTTTCTAATCACATGTCTACTCTAATAGACAGTTGAGTCAGGATATCCGATTGGGGTCGTGGATGGCAAAATGCTAAGGTTACGAGCGATGAAGGATGAATTGTGGGCGATTGGGGTGTCGTCATTGACGTGGCCGGATTACGCCATCCTTGTTGCGCTTTTGGCCGCGATGATTGGTATTGGGACTTGGATTGGGCGCAAGGGCGGGACGACACAACAATTTTTTCTAGCGCGCCGTCAGGTGCCTTGGTGGGCGGCATGTCTGTCTTTTGTGGCGACCGAAGTCAGCGCGGTGACCTTGATTGCGGTTCCGGCCACGGCGTTTCGCGAGAATTGGAATTACGCGCAATTTTTTATCGGCTCATTCGCCGCGCGCGCGGTCATTGCCTACTGGTTTATTCCTGCCTTCTATCATTACAACTGCACTACGATTTATGAATTCCTGAAATACCGCTTTGGCCCGGCGAGCCAATATACAGCTACCATTTTTTTCTTTATCACTCGGCTTTTAGGATCTGGCGTGCGCTTAATGGCCGCTTCTTTAGCGGTGGCGGTGCTTTTAGGTTGGCCCATATTTCCTTCGATCGCGCTGTTTATGGGTGTAGGCATCGCCTACATCATCTATGGCGGAATTGAATCGGTGGTCTGGACCGGTGTGATGCAAGCGGGCATTTTTATTATCGGCGGATTGGTGAGCATTGCTTATTTACTCGCGCATATTACCGGCGGATGGGCGGCGGTGCAGCAGATTGCCGGAGCGGCGGGGCGCTTGCAATTTTGGGATTGGGGGCCCTCCTTCAGCGATCCGGCTTTCATCCGAAAATTTTTTGCCGATCCAAATATTGTCTGGATTGCGATTCTTAATGGTTTTTTTGGTTCCTTAGCCGCCTTTGGCACCGACCATGAATTGATGCAGCGCTTACTCACCCTGGACACGCGGCGTGAAAGTCAGCGCACCATGATTACAACGCCCTTTGCTTCTTTGTTTGTGCTATTAATTTATTTAACCGTCGGCACCTGCTTATTTGTCTTCTATCAACAAAATCCCCAACTTCCATTACCGGCCAAACTGGACGCTATTTTCCCGCATTTTATTGGCCATGGCATGCCTGTTCTGATGCGCGGATTGCTCTTGAGCGCGATTGTGATGGCAAGTATTGATTCTCCGCTGGCCTCCCTCACGGCCTCTTTTGTCACGGATATTTATAAACCCTTAATTCAAAAAGACCGTGAGGATAGCCACTACATGCGTGTTTCCCGTCTCAGCATTGTGGTATTTGCCATTCTTCTGGCGATCATTGCCTATGTTTTTAGTTTCTTTCAAAATATTTTATGGCTGGCCTTTAAAATTGGCGGGGTCACCTTCGGATCCATGCTAGGCGTTTTTCTTTTGGGGCTTTTCACGCAACGCAAAGCCAACCGCGCGAATGTGATCGGCATGATCGTGATGGCCCTTATGAATGCCACCTTACTTGCGCTTTCTGAATTTCATGTCCTGACGATGGGATGGACGTGGCTAGTCTTGATCGGAACGGCAGGAACGTTTGCGATTGGGTATCTAGGAGGATCTAAGCCGGATTCGGCGGCGTCGGGGCCTGCAAGCGCTCGGCTTTAAGCGTTTCGATGTTTTTCTGGATCAGCGCGCCCAGCGCTGGATCTTTGCTGACAAGCACTTCAAAAGCATCACGCGACAACATAAAAAACTGACTATCCTCTTCTGTTTTTACAAGCGCCGTCGCCGGCACATCGGCGAACATTGACACTTCGCCAAAATAAGTCGGCGCACGTAATAAAGCAAGACGTTCTTTCTGATTGTTTTTTCGTCGCCAGATTCCTACCGAGCCTTTAGCCAGAATGTAGAGCGTTTTAGAAATTTCTTGTTCCAAAATCGCCACTTTTCCCGCTACCATGGCTTTGAATTCCAACATCGAAGCGATAGCCGCTTGTTGGGTAATGGAAGCTCCGCGCAGAAAAGCCATATTTTCTAACAATGCGCTGGCTTGTGCCAGAAGATCGGGCCGGAGACTCATCCGATCACCGCGCGCAAAAATCCGTTAGCCCCTTTTAACCGTTGGCGAGCCGTTTCTGCGGAACATTCAAGTCGGGCCATCACAATAGCAACCTTAGCGCGGCGACCGCTTAACGTCAAGAGCTTTTCCGCTTTTTTTTCCGATACGCGGCCCAATTCCTGAATTAAGCGTAAACTGCGCGCCACCAATTTACGCGACTTGGGTTGTAAATCGACCATGCGATTGCCATATGTTTTTCCCAAGCGCACAAAGGAGGCGGTGGTCAACATATTCAAAGCCATTTTGCAGGCCGTCCCCGCTTTTAAACGCGTTGATCCCGTCAGCACCTCAGCACCCGTGGACAAAACAATTGTTTCTTGAGCCAAAGAAGATCCCGATAAATTCGGATTGCAGGTCACAAGGATGGGAATGGCACCTTTAGCGCGCGCTGTCTTAAGCGCCGCGCCGACAAACGGCGTGATGCCACTGGCGGCAATACCCACAACGGCATCGCCTTTACGCACACGCTGTCGTACCATTTTCTTAGCGGCTACTTCAGAATCTTCCGCGCCTTCCTGAGAACGAAAAACGGCTTTCTTGCCGCCGGCCATCAAGGCTTGGATTTGTGAGGGCTGGGTATTAAAAGTCGGGGGGCATTCCGCGGCTTCTAATATGGCGAGCCGGCCGCTGGTGCCCGCGCCGACTAAGAAAAGCCGTCCTCCTTTGCGCCAGGATCGCACAATAAGATCAGATGCCCGAGCGATGGATGGTAGCGCGCGCCGCACCGCCATCAGGACTTGCGCATCCTCTTGATTCATCAAGCGCACAATATCCAACGTAGACAAGGCATCTAGGCGCGCCGATTTTGGATGACGTTGCTCCGTCGGCAAATTCTTGTACGTATTTAATTTCACAGAGAGAAGGATATCACTTCCATTACAAAAACTCACGCGAGGCCCACAAAATTTATAGGCCAAAAGAATCGGGATTGGTCCTATGGGGCGCCGCCCTAAAGGGGTATTCTTGGAAAGAACTTCCATGAAACCTCCATCCATTGTCATCATTGAAAAAGATTCAGAGACTCGTGATCTCTTAATGTTGGCCTTCGAAAGCCGTGGCTATATGACCTGGACTTGCTCAGGAATGGACGTCGCGATTTCACTTTTTCTTACTGCGCAACCCGATGTCGTCTTAATTGACGTCGATGAGAATGAAGAACGGATGCTTAATTTTGTGCAAACCTGGAAGACGGCCGCGCCGCGCACGCAAGTGATTGTGCAAAGCGACAATAGCGCTGAAGATCATCGCAAAGACGCGCTTAACCATGGCGCTTATGCCTATTTACTAAAACCCGTAACGCCGGAAATTTTGTTCGAAGCGCTTAATGACGTTCGGCCGGAGCCTGTGCCGGCGGCAGGGGTGGCATAACGTCTAAAGCAGTTTTTAAAGCGCCGGTATGATCCGTCGCATTGGACGCCAAGGTCCAGGTTTTATGTTGATAACGACCATCTAACGGGTAGGTCAGATTTTCCCCATTGGCAAACGTTATCACCCCGCCTGCTTCTTCAAGAATCACTTGCGGGGCGCAGGTATCCCAATAATGCACCCCATGATGATTCACATAGAGATCCGCCTCTTGCCGCACTAACAAACCGATTTTAATCCCTACGCTATTAATTGGCGTAAGCCAGGGTCCGGACCATTGTTTTTGTAGTTTTTCTTTATAAGGCTCAGGAAACCCCGTCGAGGTCACGACACGCCGCTCGGCGTTTTTTATGCGGCGTGAAACCTGACATTTTTTTCTTTGGCCTTCATGGATTTCATAAGTTCCTAATCCACGCAACGCTTCGTAGGTTCGATGTTCAACGGGATCGACAACAACGCCAGCATAAGGTACGCCTTGACGAAGAAGACCCACCATAACGCTATAACCGGGTGTGCCGCGAATGTAAGAGCGGGTGCCATCGAGAGGATCAATGACCCAAAGATATTCTGCGTTAGACGGCCCTTTTAAGCCGCTTTCTTCCGTCAGAATCGCATGATCGGGAAAGGCGATCTGCAGTCCGTTACGTAAAATCACATCCGCTTCAACATCCGCGTTGGTCACCCACGACCGATCGGCCTTGCGTTCTTGAGTCAGTGGTTGTTGACGGAGTTCGGTCAGTCGGCGAGCCGCCTGCTCCGCCAAAGGACGCGCGACATCAAGAAAGGGATGCACTTATTTTTTAGGCGGCGGCAGATGGAGACCGCATTCTTTTTTATCGTCACCCGTATTAAACCAGCGCCAACGTCCGGCGCGACGCGGTTCATAGGGACCGATGGGTGTGGTACAGAGGATGCAGCCTAGAGATTCGTAATACCATCCGCCGGGAAGTTTTTTCTCAAGCAAGGCATGCACCGGCACCTTATTTTTCTTCAAATACTCGCGGACATCGGCTTCTTTCCAGTCCGCTAAGGGAGCGACTTTAAGAATGGGGCGCGTTTGCGCGCCGAGCGGATGGTCAATAATTTCAAACCGTCCGACGCCTGAACGACTGCTGGATTGATCAGAGCGCAGGCCTGTAATCCAGACATCCAATGTGTTCAAGGCACGTTGGTTGGGCAACACTTTGCGCACATAGCAGCAAAGTTCTTGCCGTTCTTTACTATCAAAAAAAAGAAATTCTCCATATTCTTCCACCATGGCTTTAAGTTCAGCTTCCGGTGGCGTATAACGCTCGAGCGTGAGACCGTAACGTTTCTCTAAGGCTTGGAACAGATCCAAGGTTTCCGGAAAAAGGCGTAGCGTGTCATTGGTAAAGACGCGGATGCCGGGAGCTTTGGCCTGAACGGCAAAATCAATGAGCGCGCAGCCTGTCAGTTGACCGCTGGTACCGATTGCGGTTCGACCGGGAAAGCGCGTAAACAACTCTTTCATCAGCAGTCCCGGCTCTTTAATCGCATCTAATTCACTGATCAGTTTTTCGGAGATCACATGGATATTCTACCGCACTTCGCAAAGCGAGCGCCGGCGTCTAAGCGTTCGGGTATTTTTCGAGTAGATTTTTGACAAGCGAAACTAATTCTTCGATATCGAGCGGCTTTTTAAGAAAGGCGACGCGTGAAGTAGCATCAATCATCGGGTATACCGTGTCGGATGGCGCGCCACTTAAAAAAATAAACGGTGTGGTCTGCAACTCGGGCGTACGCCGAATATATTCCAGTATTTTGCCTCCGTGAATAAAGGGCATATTCACATCGCTAATGATTAAATCCGGCTTATGCTCTAAGGCCATTTGCATGGCAAGCTGACCATCATAGGCGGTATAGACCCGATAGCCTTCGCCTTCGAGCGTAGAAGTCACCATATCAGCGATCGATTTCTCATCATCAACAACCAGGAGGCGTACCGTCATAGGCGCTCTTTAGCAGTCGCACCTCGTGTTTTCAAGGCAAAAGAAAGCTTAAACGAGATGTTGGGAAGCAAGGTAATCTAAAACTTTACGTGTTGAAACTTCGAGTGTTTCACGGCCGTCGGTATAGACGGTCAGTTCGGGGCGCTCCGGCGCTTCATAGGGGGCAGAAATGCCTGTGAAATCCGCAATCTCACCGGCGCGCGCTTTTTTATAAAGTCCTTTCACATCGCGCGCTTCGCAGGCTTCCAAGGAGGCCGCGCAATACACTTCAATAAATTTTCCCTCTGGCAAAAGCGCGCGGACTTGCGCACGGTCGGCTTTGTAAGGCGAAATAAAGGCCGTCAGGCAGATCACATTGGCCTGATAAAACAGTTTTGCCACTTCGCCAATGCGCCGAATGTTTTCGCCACGCTGAGCCGGCGAAAAATCGAGATCGCGGTTTAATCCATGGCGGATGTTGTCGCCATCAAGAACAAAAGCGTGCCGGTCGTTGGAAACCAGCGCCAATTCGACTTCACGTGCCAATGTCGATTTTCCCGAGCCAGACAAACCGGTAAACCACACGACAACGCCTGCGCCTAAACGCTCTTGACGCTGCGCCTCCGACAACTGACTGTGGCTCCACACAATATGACGATTAACGGATTTCATTCGCCTATTTTATTAAACCTGAAGAATTAAAGCCGGGTGGGAGCTTCGCCATAAAAAGCATTGAACTCTTGGGCAAAAGCCGTGACATCGACTCCGCTTGTTAATTCAAAGAAGCGCCCTAAGCGCACATGCGGTTGGCGCTCATAATGCGTAATAGGCAAAACCAGCAACGGAATTCCCCGCCGCGCGAGGCGGTTATAAAGAATTTTCCATAAGCGCAGTCGCATAGGAATCTCTTCTTTAAAATCTTTTTTCAGAATCTGCAAAAGCCGCTCGCTTTCATCCGCCGCATATCCTAATTCTGAAAGCAACTGTTTTATGGCGAGCTCGGCCTCAGACGGAATATGCCCGTCTTCCCCCGGCAAATGACCGGCGTAGGCTTGGGATAAAATGTCCATGACAACATAGCGAATTTTATTTTTTGAACGCTTGCCGTGTTGATCATGCAATGTTCCTGCCCATTCGCGCGCCGCATAAAAAAGTCGCGCATTATGCGGAAGACCGCCGGCAATCACCATCAGAACGGGATTGCGCTTCAAGGCTCGCAGCAAGCGCCAGGCTACGCGGTCATGACCCGTATCTTTGAGCAGCCATTTTTTTTGCAACCAAGACTGGCTCGAGGATTGGCGGTCCCAAACGATATATTGGTTATGCATAAATCCGGCATAGGCCGCCCCCACCGCAACGGGAACAGAATCTAAAGCAAAAGGATCGATCGCTAAAAAACATTGCGGGTGTGAATGTCTTGGCCGCCCGGGCATTGCGGCCATTAAAGCTTTGGCGATCCAAAGCCCCTGACGAAGCAGTTCGAAGCGCAACCAGGCCGAGGCCCCCACCGTCTGAGGATGGGAAGTCAAAAATAAAATCGCCGGCCAATGACCCGTTTTCTCATATAACGCCTGAGCGCGGGCGATGGCTTCTTTCTGACGAATGGATTGATCGGGAAACGCTTCCGGCGCATGTTGCGCCAAGATGCCGCAAATCCAAATATGCACGCGGTCGCGCCAGGAACCGGGTAAGGCCAGTAAGGAAAATCCCACCAGATGTCCTACACCATTGAAGAAGGGTTCCATCCAAACACGTTGTTCGGGACGAAAACGTGAAGAAGGCATGCCTAGCTTTTGCCGCAGGAAGGCATCCGCGCGGATGACTAAATCAACAAGGGATTCGACGGGGTTCAAAAATTTTACGGCAAACGATACCCAGTAATAACGGCTTTATTGCCCGGAGCATCGGTAAAGATCCACAGTTCCGGCTCCTTGCCCGTCATGGCCGCAACGCCAAAATCAGCGAGATAAGCGGCAGACGACACGCGCCAGGCTGTGGCCATTTCCAAATTATTCCAGGATAGAGCCACCAGCTCACTGCCATGGAAAAGTTTCAAGCGCGCAAAATGAATCCCCAACGTGGAAATATTATGCGGAACAAGCATTAACGATTGGCCGGCACTATTTTTCCATGTCATAAGACGCGGATAGAAGGTGGCCACATTATCGACGCCATTGGTATAAGAAAAACTCAGATTCGTCCCACCGAAGGAGGCGTCACTGCTCCATTTCTTATCTTTAAACACGAGGGTTAAACGTTCGCCATTTTGCAGATACGCCCAATCTTCTGACTTATCATTATCCCAGTCTCCCCAGGCAAAACCAAACAACTGGTTATCGCTTAACGGTTTGGGAAATTTTATAAGGTCGCCGGCTTTGTATTTATCTTTGATATGAACAACCTGGCGCGGCGCCGTGAGACGCAACTCATGCGACAAGGCAATATCCTGAACCAACAAGGGACGCGAGCCATCTTCGCGTGGGAAAACGCGAGCAAACCCATCGAAATGCGACACTTCTTTTAAAGTCCCCGAAGACAATTCCAGAACCACAACGCGAGCGCGATAAACCCCATCTAAATACCACGTGGCAAAAATGTGCGGATGCCCGGAATGGTCAAGATCAGCCACATCGACACTGAACCAATTGATCGTGTGACGATCGGCATAGGTCGCGATTTTTTCCAGATGATCACGCTGCCAGGAATAGACCTCGAGGCGATCTTTGAATGCGACGACCATTTCATTGGACCCATCGCCATTCAAATCCCCGATCACCAATCCTCGCGGCTCACCGGCGATGGGTGTGCTTTGCCAAATTTCTTTCGGCGTATTTGAAGGAACAACCGCGGCTGCCGCCGGAGAAACAGGGATTACAGGCGCCGACGTTTTCAAGCGCGTACGATCTCCCGCTTTCCATTCCCCGCGTTGATCGACGATGTGACCCACGGAAAATTTCTCTTCAACCGTTTGAATCACGCCCGAGCCTTCGGCCTCTTCCGTTTGCCCAAGAATTTCGCCCGTCACCGGATGCTTTAGGGGAGATCCAGCGCGATAGACATCAAAACTATCACCGACATGAATATCCGCTGCTTTTCCCCAATCCAAATAAATCGCTGGGCTGTCGACTCGAACCACGTAACCATCTTGTACGGCGGAAAAGAGTAGAGGGTGGAGGGTCAAGAGTAACACCCCTTCCAAAAACCCACGCCTCAAGCCTTTACCCTTCACCCTTAACCCGCTACCCTCTACCACCGTTAGACTGTATATTTCCATGCATTCTCCAAATCCGTTAGGCTGCGAAACTTACCGGGATAATTAGCGGCAAGCGCTTGATCGATATCAGCGCCAGCACGCAAGCTATTTAATAAGGCACCAAAAGCAAGACCACTGCCTTGCGTCAGTAAATAATTAACAACGCTTTCTGTCTGCATGTACCATATATCGTCGCGGCGCTTATCCTTGGTCGTCGGAATTACAAACGTCATCTGCGAAAAGGGCACGCGCTTGGCATGCAATTCATTGACTTGTGTCGCGCGATAGGCTTGGCGCTCACCGTCAGACCATTGGCCGATTTCCTGATTCATCGCCGCGCCTTCAATGATCCAGCGGGACGGCGTGGCCTGCCGGTCAAGATAGGCAGTTAATACTAAATTTGTCATTTCATACGCCAGAGCTGAATCCAACCCATCACCAGGATAGATATACAACGTGGTCCCGCTCGAAGTGGCGCGGGTGGTGGGTGGTAATTTTGTTTTTTGTAGGAATTCGTCACGATCTTTATAAACCACCAAGGTATAACTGCCGGAAGACATGGCCGCATAAAGACCCAAGTCATTGGCGATCTTGCTGTAAATAGATTCCGCTGTCACAGACACCGGACGAATTTCGCTTTCCCGGTACCCACGCATCTTAAAGTGGGAGGTTGTCATCGTTGCCGCCGGCTCATCAATATCGGGATAAGACTGAACCGAATTGGTAGCCGAGGTTTGATTGGGCAAAGATCCCGGAGGCAATTGATCCAGCGGCACACAGGATGACAAGTAGAGGGTAGAGAGTAGAGCGTAGAGGGTAACACCCCGGAACATGAATTTATTCAAAATTATTTTCCCCATCATATCCTTTGTCCTTCACGCTCTACGCTCAACCCTCTACTCTTTACTCTTCTCTTTTTTAGGTGGTGCGCCTAGCTCGCCTAATGCGTGAATGGCGGCGGCGCGCACGGGGGCGTCGGCTTCGCCAGCGGCAAGGCTCGTGAGCCAGGCGATATATTTTTTCTGTCCGACTTTGCCGATCACTTCAACAGCGCGTGGCTTGGCGCCATTGCCCCACGTAAACTGGGGATTAGCAATCGCTTCGCTCAACCGTTTGGCAGAATCGCGATCGTCGATGGCCACAATCGCTTTCACAAGCGCGTCTTGTTCAGGCACATCCGCGCTGGCAATCAATGCAGACTCTAACGGTTTGAGTGCAGAGCTATCGGGAATTTCCACCAATGCTTGCGCCGCTGCCGTGCGCACTTCTACATGCGAATCCTGCAATGCCTTAATCAGCATCTGCATCGATGCCTTGGGCAATCCCGAAGCCACGCCCATCACAGGCAAACACCATAGGCCAACACTTACATAATAAGGAATACGCGTCATTTTCCCTCCCCTTAAAGCCGGATCATCCTAACTAATCCGCTCGGAGATGACAAGAAATCGGTAGGATTAACGGTATGCGTTTTTCCTTTCGCGGACTCATCGGCCTTTTTATGATCCTCTTGTTGAGCGGTTGTTCGGTGCAGCGGTTTTTTTATTATCCTAATCGCAACCTGTATGTAGATCCAGAGCGTACAGGACTTCCTTATGAGATCGTGCATTATCCTTCTCAGAATGGGAAAACGCTTTATGGACTTTATTTTCCCGCCGTGGGCACAGCGAAAGGCAGTGTCGTGCATTTTCATGGCAATTATGGAAACGTCTCCAATCATTTTCCCTTAGCCCTATTTTTGGTTCGTCACGGCTTTAATGTCTTGGCGTTTGATTATGAAGGATATGGCGCCTCCGAAGGACGGCCATCGCCAAAACATCTTTTAGAAGATGGCATTGCCTCGATCCACTATCTCCAATCGCGCGCCCCAACCCTGGGCGTCGGAGTTTTTGGCCAATCACTCGGAGGATCAACCGCCATCCAGGTGGCCGCCAAAGAACCGCTCGTGAAAGCCGCTGTCATCGAAGCGGCCTTCTCGGGTCAACGCGCCATGAGCCGCGCCGTTTTAAAACGATCGGTCTGGACGTGGCCGCTTTATCCAATAGCCCCGCTCTTTCTTTCCACCCACTATGATGCCATCGACGTTGTATCCAAAATTGCTCCGCGTCCTATCCTCTTCATTCATGGCGATGCCGACAACATCGTCCCGTTGGAAATGTCCCGCGTCCTCTACAGCGCAGCCAAAGATCCCAAAGACCTCTGGATCGTCCTCGGTGCCGGCCATCTCGAATGCCACAAAAAAGAAGCGGGGATGTACGAAGAAAAAATTAGCGGCTTTTTCAGCCATGCGTTTTCAAAATAACGTTAGGCCTATTGGTCTTATTTTGGGGCCTGCTGGTTATCAAGCGATTGATGTCACCACGCACAAGTATTCAACGGATACTTTTCTCTTATACCTCGCGTCCACCTACAAAGACCCGACAAGAAGAAAAAAACGCATAATTTGTATCTATAACGCAGCAAAATCCTGATGGGCCCAACCAGCATGCTAAAAGGACCGGCCCTATTTGGCCTGATTACCTATGGCATCTCTTATGTGCGTACGTTAGACTTCAGACCATGAACTCCTTTTATTTGTCAAAACCATGGCTCTTCAGTATCAGCATTTGTTTGCCTTCCATCCTTTTATCTGCGGATTACAAGGTTTATAGTACCCATGCTCCTAATACCTATTCCGCACCAGCGACTCAAGACAATGCCAACCGCGAATTGCAAATTTCTGGTTCCGGAGATCCGCTCGCTCTGGTCGAAGGGTCAGCGCTCATCCGAGGAGCTACGCTCGATAAACATTCAACATCTGGAACATTTATTCCGACCAAACAACGACATAATTCGATTGGTGCTCCGGTAGCGACTAAGCTGGACACGATTTCTGCGACGTCCCTAACCTCGCAGCTCGTCAATCTCAGCACCTTAGACAGTGCTGTGGCTTTCATCCGAAGTCAGGCCCAACTAGGCAACGGCTTACCAAAAACTTTCAGTATTCCGAATGGGATAGACGTAGGAAATAATCAGGTCCTTAAAGACGGCGTCGGTTTATATGACACCTCTTTAGCGCTTCTGGGATTATTAGATGCTGGACAACGTAAAGACGCTAAAGCGATCCTTGATATTTACTCGAAGGAACTGTTTGGAACTTTTACGCTGCGCGCTTATCCCAATGACAATAATGTCAATTCCTATCAGCCTCTGAATGCAAGCAACTACCTGCTTTTTGATCAGGCCCCCGATTATGCGAAGTACGACGGATGGAATGAATATAAGACCCATACAGGACCGAATGCCTGGATGATTTTGGCAGGCGCTAAATTTATTTCCGATTCCCGCAATGCACAGGAAGCCGATGACGCCGGTGTTCTAGCCATGATTAAAGCGATTGGCGGAGGGCTTTTGCTTTTACAGGACACCGATGGCGGAATTCGTTACGGACCCCTTTCTTCATCGAATAATAATGGATTAGATTTCAATATTAAGAATACAGAAAACAACATCAGCGCTTATGCGGCCTTTCAAGCGTTGTACAAGATCACCAAAGATCAACGCTATTTAGATGCCGCCAATAAGATCAAAAGTTTTCTAAAAACCATGATGTCTGACGGCGGGCTCATGTATGCGCAAACCAACTACACAGCCGGCCAAGGGTGGCAAATTCTCCCCAAACAATTCGCTGATTCGGCCGGGACATGGGCGATCTCGGCACTGGGTGCGGATACCATCGATCAAATTTGGGGGGCGGGCGCGGCGGCACGGATGTGGATGACCACACGTTCACACTTCGGGAGAACGACGAATGCGACAGCCTGCGGTCCCGCTTGGGGACCTGTATGTCGCAATTCCGATACCATTAGCGGACTTGACTTCACCGATATTTATCGAGGCACGCCGGAAAATACCATTCTTTCGCCTGAATGGACCGCCGGCGGAATTATGGCGATCAAACAAATCTTAAACCAATGTCAAACGCAAGGCGCTGTCTACTCAGCCTATTGCAGCGCAGGTTCCGTTAACCGCATGAACAATGACATCGCAAGTATGCAGCAATTTCTTTCCCAGTATGGCGGCTCTTACGGCGTTGGACCGGGAATGACGAGCGGGCGCAACGGCGCCACAGGCTTTGACACCATAGCAGCCCCGTCTTCTATCACAGCGATGGCTTCAGTATATGCAGCGCTCAAGACCGATCCACTGGCTTGGGCGCGAAGCCTTTAAGTGCGTTATAAAAACCAATACAAACCAAAACGCGCTTCCTGATAGCGGTTCCATTTCTCTAAGATCACACGCAGATCTAGACGATCGGTGATTGACCACGATGGAACAATCTCCAGATGCGTAGTCGAGTCCGGATCCCCCACCCAGTAATGAATATGTTGCGCTTGTAAACGTAAGCGCAGAGACGGTGTAAATTCATTCAGCAGACCGCCGCTTCCACCGCCGCCAAAACGGCCACCGGCGTTCCAGGCATGACCGGCGCCGCAATCGACATCGGTAAATAAGAAAAATCGTGCGGACCACGGCAGCGGCAAACGCATGCTCCAACCGGGTCCAAAATTAAGTCCAAAATACAGCGCGCTTTCTGGATGGCGCGTCAATTCATGCGCCACACGGCCACCAGCATTAATTTTCCACGCCGGCTTTTTGACCCAGCGGTCCCATTCCGGCAGCGAAACAATATTGGCAAAACCGAATTCTTCCAGATAAAGTTTCGAGCGTTGATCATCGTAGCGCGCGCGAATGTTAAACATTTCTAAGCGGCTGCCGGATAAATAACCGGCGCTGGAATCATCCAAGTCTTGCAAAGCCGGACGCAGCGAAAGCTCTTGAAAGCCCGAGCGGGACGAGACGCCTTCGGAAAAAGAAATTCGTCCCGTGCGATGGCTGCGCTCGGGCGCTATCGAGTGATCCGGAGGTACAACCACAGAGCTCGAGGAAACCCCTAGCTGGCTGCGCCAGAGGAGCAGCTGCTGCTCTTTCTCTTGAATGGGCGCCGGCAAATCGCGGGATAATCCCACCCGGTAACGCAGCAACTCTTGTGCCGATTCCAAAACCAGCGCTTGCCGCTGCACAGGGGCTTGGCGTACTTCCGCTTCGGCGGTTTTTGATTGGGGACGGAGGAGCGCTTCCGCTAAATGAATTTCTGCCGACGTCAAACGTTGGCGATGAGTTAAGAGCAAACTACGTTCCGAAGGACGGCGTTCACCGGCGTCGGAAAATCCCGGCCATTGACGGAGCGCACGCAACGTATCGGAAGGAACTGTTTTAAACACAAATGATGGACTCAACGAAAGTTCAGGAGCCGCCGCTTCTAACAAAGGCAGTAACTGATAGGAGCAATTGCGATTGAAAAAATAGTAAGCGATCGAGCTTTGTCCCAATTCCCATAAATGTCGAATCAAAAGATCGACTTGTTCGGGTGTCAGATGCAAGGGATATTCCCACAAATCCCGGGATTCGAGATTGTTATATTCCTGGACTTTAATGTAATAAGGCATCGTCGAAAAACGGCCGCGAAATTTTCCTGCCAATCCATAAAAAGCATACAGGATGCCGTTCGTGGTTGTGGCTTCCGCCGCAAAGTTCACCGTGTAATCGAGTAAATGTTGCGCCGCGGTGGGATCTTCCGACCCCCGATTTAAGCGTAAAAACGTGTGGCCATACATGGAGGCGGGATTATTCATGTAATAAGAAGCAAAAATCAGACTGACCGATTGCGCGTTCAATTGAGAGCGCCAGGCCTCAAAGCGATCGCAATGGGCTTCCGGCATCCGTGTGGGATCAAATGCCAACTGCTTTTTTAACCAGGCGTAGCGCGCGGGATAACGACATTGAGGGTGTTCTTGGGTATCAACTCCGGAAGCGGGGAGCGGATTAAAAAAAGCCACGAGTGTGGCCTCTAACTCGGCTTGTGGATGGCGATTTCCTCGCGGCGTGATAAAAAAATGCGGATCATCAATACCGCTTTTAGGCGCCGTTAACAGATTTTTTCGCATGTGCAAAAGCTTTTGCCAGCCTGGATTTTCGGCTAATTTTTTCTCTTGCGCTTCTTGAATGAGCTGGCTTTGATAGGCGTTATCCGCTGGCCACAAAGGCATCGACAGCACACTGTTAAAAAAAATGAGCAGGGCAAGCGCGGGCAGCCAGAGTCGAACCCAAAAAACAAGCTGGACCGCCTTTAGCAGACGGCCCAGCTTTTGTAAATAAGAAAGACGACGGTCGATATTAGCCGAGAAGTTCGGGATGTTCCGATAACTTCGCCGCCAAGGTGTGCAACATTTCTGTGGAAGACGTATCCGCTTTAGGAAATAGAGCGGCATAGTTTTCTTGGAAGAAATGCACCATCTGCATTTTGGAGGCTTCAGAAGCGCCCACCATGCGTGCAAACGTGGACACATATTCGCCTTGACCGGCAGCCATTTCCTGACGGATAGACTGAAGATTCACTTCGGCATAGACTTCCGTCGCCTTAGCGACTTTCACAGCGCCATCTTCCGTGCAGCCCGATGTGCCGGAGCTGATTCCGAAGGTCTGTGAGCCGAAGGTTCCATTAGTGGTGGCACCGATGACTTGCGTCACTTTGTCATTGTCTTTATTGGAGAGCAGCAAATATCCTAAACCGCAGCCGGCCATTGGATGATTGCCATGCGCTAACGCTAACGTCGGGATAAGACTTGCAACGAGGCTGAACGCAACGATTTTCTTCATTGTTCCTCCCTGTCTATTCTTTTAAGTGTCTCTCTCCCAGGGCAGGACTCGAACCTGCAACCCTCCCGTTAACAGCGGGATGCTCCACCATTGAGCTACCTGGGACAGCGACACTCATCAAACTCTATTAAAGGACTCAAGCGCCACACTTCAGGCGCTCGCCCACCGGTCGTGTGGCGGGGCTCCACCATTGAGCTACCCGGGAAGACGATTCTCCTTCCCAGGGAGTAACCCCGGGAGAGAGACACTTGCGTGACTAAGCGACCAAGTGATTGTAGAAAAAAATAAATTTTTATGGTTAGTTTTTCACGGCGGCGACGCTCTTTAGTTGGCCATCCATGGATGAAGGGACAACATTGGCAAGGGGCGCGTCTAGTTGGCTTCGGCGCGGGCAGTGAAGGCGGCGAGTTTAGGCATGATGAAGCGTTTGGCCATGGCGGAGAGCATCCAGTCGGGCATTTTGCCTTTAGGCGCTAGCGTCGAGTGAAAAACGAGGGCCGACTGTTGCGTTCGCGGATTGGTTTGCACTTCAAAAGAACCGCGGAACGTTTCAAAATCTCCGGCGATACGTTCGAACTCAATCACTTTTTGCGCCGGGCGTTCGATAATGCGTAAATGTAAATTAATTTTAAACACAAACATCATCCAACGGGTCAAAGAGACAGTATGCACAATGATCGCCGACCCATCTTGCCCTTCGCGTTCACTTTCGAGCACATCCGGAACAAAGAGTTTTAATCGGTCATAGCTGGTCAATGCTTCCCAAACACGTTCCGGGCTTGCCTTGGTGGTTACTTGCGCTTGAAGAATCCGGTCGTGGCCGCTGCCGTGCTCCATTTGGAAATCCCCTTTGATCGCCGCCAATGGCAAGGATTGTGCCTTCGCGGCCTTCTTTTCATCGGGCGTCGCTTGATCCGACGGCAAGGTGGCATGGCTAGGCTTAGTCGAAAGATGATTCATTTGCTCGAAGATTACCGGTTCGGCTTTCTTGGCCGTTCCCGTATCATTCCCTAAAGCTTTGCCGATCGTCGTATCATGCTTGAGTTTCTTTCGGACCATATCAAGATCAAAGGCTTTGGCCACACGTTCGAGAGCGGCCACATTGTAAGTGGCAACGAAATTTCGGACAACCGTGTCCAAGGCCAGCGGCGATGCTGTGGGATCGGCAGCCATCACCACTTCTTCTACATCCTTCGCAATGGGACGACGCTCTTCCGGAGGAATGCGCGATTCATCAAAGAAGGCATGCATGGTATTGTTGCGCACACTTTCTTCTCCTCCCGGTTCAACGGTTCCGCGTTCGAGATCGGCATCAAAAGCAAAATGCAACGCTTTGCGAGGTGCGCCATCGTCTTCGCGTCCCCCAGATAAAGTCAGCCGGACCTCATAAATCGGCCCATCTTTAATGGAGGCCGACCAATCCAAATCATTGTAAAGATAAGGTCGGTGGCCGGTTTCAAAAGCCGTGTTATATTCTCGGTCGCGCAGCAATTGCATCAAGATCTCTACGTTCCGCTGCACGGTACGCTGACCGCCATAGATCCGTGCGCGTTGCGCCTGCCGAATCGCTTGCTCTTGCTGAGCATTCCATAATGTTTTGTCGGACCGGCGCTTTTGCGTATAAGGAGAATCGATCGGAGCAGACGTCCGATGCTTAAGCGGTGTCGCTTCGGCAATCACACGATAAGATGAGGGGGCGTCCTCTTCCGAAGTGGCTCGCGTAGGGGTGCGTGAAGCGGCGATTTCAGAAGAAGGATGTGAGACTCCGGGTAAGCGTTCCGGCGTCTCGCGTAGAGAATCATCGCGCGTTCTTCGTGAAGGGCGCGTATACGAATGAGTGGTACGCATTTTTGGAGCCGACGTATTCATTTCCGGCGGCAAGCGAATTAAAGGAATATGCTCTTTTTTCGCCAGCTGATGCTTTTTCCATGACCGATGGGCCACTAATCCGACGGCCATTACTCCTCCCACAGCCAGGGCTAACCATATCCAGCGGCTGGGGCCTGGCGCCGTTATTTTGTGTTCGAGAATGGGCGTTAAGGGGGCATCAACCGAATGTTCAGGCGGAGCGGTAAGACCCGGCAGCGATGGAAGCACCACGTCTTCTTTTTTTTGATTTTTCTCCCCCGCAAGATCTTCCACATCAGGAAGCACTTCTGTTCCCGAACCGGCCGCCGCAATAGGAGTACCGCATTTCATGCAGAGATTAACATCACGCGGATTTTTATAACCACACACTTCACAAAGCGTCCGTAACGAACCCGGTTTCCCCTCTACGGGAGCTGGCATGGGGGTGTTTTTCTTGGGCGCTTTGCTTTCCAGTGGCGGTAACTCCTCCACCAAATT
>Ga0105240_10002596_pt1 | contig 28900 bp, 30 predicted proteins | sample KBSC54metaG_FD_80426 | JGI IMG/M metagenome (GOLD analysis project Ga0105240, IMG submission 80426) | Corn rhizosphere microbial communities from Kellogg Biological Station, Michigan, USA - KBS C5-4 metaG | ecosystem: Host-associated > Plants > Roots > Rhizosphere > Soil | place: Michigan, USA... | reverse complement strand
ATGTTCGAGCACTGGCGAATGGTGGGACAGGTTGGATGATGGGAGCCGGATGAACCGAGAGGTTCACGTCCGGTTCTGCGAGAGGCTGGGGGTGAAACTCCCCCGGCCTACTTACCAGAGCGGCGCCAATACGGCGGCCGTGCGCGGCTTGGTGGCCGACAGCGGTGCGACCATCGAGCTTCGACAGTCCAAGTACTTGAACAACCTCGTCGAACAGGACCACCGGGCCGTCAAGCGGCGCGTTCGGCCGATGATGGGATTCAAGTCCTTCACGTCGGCGACCCGACTGATCGCTGGGATCGAAACCATGCACATGGTCCGAAAGGGGCAGCTTCGCTGCTCCAAGGGCCTGGCATTCACGCCCGCCGACAAGTTCTACAGCCTCGCGACTCGATAGGCGGGGATGCGCGCTGCCCTTACGCGGCCGGCCGACCTTACTGCGACACAACCGGTCCCATGGGGGCCAAGTTTCGCCGTCAAAGCGAAGATGGCAACCAACCGTCGCCCTTGTGACGGACGCCGAAAGCTTCAAGTGCCCACGCGGCGTTGCGTGATCGCCAGCAAAGAGCACCCTCGAACGAAGCCAACATGCAAGCATCAAAAGTCGGCCAACGCGCAGAAAGACAGTGGGTTACCGGGCGAACTCGGTGCGGCTACCCAGTACCTCATGGAGCGGCGCCCGTGCTACCGATTCCGCTTCGGGGCGCGCACCAGCGTCGGCTACGAATGCTCGGGACGCCCGCCGCAGATCACCCGGGCGCGTGAGAGTTGACCCGCGCGCTCTCGGTCGCCTATGAAAACAAATTTCTAAGCGTAAACACCGTTGAAACTCTTGGGCTGCCACCCTAATGTAGCTTTGCTACCGGGTGCAAGACCTTGACGATGGATCTCGCATTTGGCTGCAGCCGGCTTCAATGCCCACGCGGTCGCGCCAGCTGGTACCCCTTCAACCTCAAGGAAACGTCTCATGAACAATCCGCTCGACCCGGCACGGCTGCCATTTCGAGTCGGTGTCAGCCCATTGGCTTGGACCAACGATGTTCTGCTCGACTTGGGCGGTGATCTGCCTTTGGAGCAGTGCCTACGTGAAGCGCGCACCGCGGGTTACGCGGGAACGGAACTGGGCCGCCTCTTTCCGAGAGATGCACAGGCTTTGAGCGCCTGCCTGCGCCCCTTCGATCTCCAACTCGCATCGGGCTGGCACTCCGGCTTCCTGGCAGACGACACGGTCGACGCCGAACTCGAACGGGTCGAGGCGCATGCGACTTTGCTGCGAACGATGGGCGCCAAGGTGATGGTCTACGGAGAATGCGGCGGCATGTACGGGGACCGTCCCCTCGACACCGGCATGTCACGCAGACCCCCGCTGCCAAAGGCAGCTGTTCGCGCCTACGCGGATCGACTGACGGCATTTGGCGAAGCGCTGCAGACGCGCTGGGGACTGTCACTTGCCTATCACCATCACCTGATGATGGTCGCCGAAACGTTCGACGAGATATCCGAGGTCTTCGACCACGCCGGCGCAGCCTGCGGCCTGCTGTTGGACACCGGGCACGCGGCCGCCGCCGGCTTCGACTACGCGCAGCTGTTGGCTCGCTTCGGTCAGCGAATCACTCACATCCACCTGAAAGACGTTCGCGCCGACGTCATGCGGCAGGTGCGCAGCGACGACTTCTCTTTCAACGAAGGGGTTCGTGCTGGCATGTTCACCGTGCCGGGTGACGGCTGCGTCGACTTCGCGCCGCTGGCAACCTTCGTCCAAGAAACCGGGTATTCGGGCTGGTTGATCGTCGAGGCCGAGCAGGACCCTGTGAAGGCACCGCCGCTTGCCACAGTGACGCGCGCTCGCGCCTTCGTCGCCGACACGTTTGAGAGGCTCGAAAGCCCGTCGGGGCGTCGCGCCTGACAGCGAGGTCATCCACAAATCGAATCCAGGCGCAAGACCGAGCACTGCGCCCCAACCCCATTCTCGGAAATTGAATGACCATGAAGATCGCCCTCGATCCCTACATGCATCGGCACACGTCGCTGGTCGAGCTGCCTCGGCTCGCGCGCGATCTCGGTTACGACTGGATCGAGTTGTCGCCGCGCGCGGACTTTCTCGATTGGTGGGTTCGCCCGCGGGCCTACCCGCAACGCATCCGCGAGTTCAAGGCGGCATTGCGCGACAACGGTGTCAAGGTGGCATCGCTGTTGCCGATGTACCGCTGGGCCAGCCCGGTCGAGGACGAGCGCCGCGCCGCGGTGCGCTATTGGAAAGTGGCGATCGGGATCGCCGTCGAGAGATGGAGGTCGACACGATGAATTCCGAGTTTGGCCGCGGTTCTTCGCCTGGTGCGGGAGCATGCCTGTGCAACGGCGACACGGTCGAGAGTTCGGAGGCGGCGTTTTGGCGATCTATGGACGAACTCGTGCCGGTCTTCGAAAAGGAGAAGATCAATCTGAACATTGAGCCCCATCCGGAAGACTGGGTCGAGACCTTGCATCCGGCGGTGGACATGATGAGGATGATCGACTCGCCGAACGTCAGGCTCTTGTATTGCGCGCCGCATACCTACTACTTCGGCGACGACATGGCCGCGATGATCCGAGATGCTGGCCCGGTGCTCGCTCATGTGCATGTGGCCGACACGATGAATCACAAGGCATCGTCGGGTTTGCGCTACATCGTCAACCCACCGGGCTCACGCGCCCGCGTCCATCAGCATCTCAACCTCGGGCAGGGGGAGATCGATTGGGACGTGTTCTTCTCGTCGCTTCACGCCGTTGGCTTCGACGGCATCGTGACGAGCTGCGTGTTCGCCTGGGAGGATCGGGCCAACGAGTCCTCCCGGTTCATGCGACGCGAGATCCAGCGTTACGTCGACATGCACTGGGGCGGAGACACCTCGCATTCGACGGGCATTTCTGAAAGAGGCTGATCAATAGAAATGCAATTCTAAGTGAAAACCCCCTACATCAGCGCCTGAGAGAGGCGTAAAAATTCGATCTTGCACCCGGGTGCTTTTTTTAACGGAAGCTTTGCACCCGAGTGCAAATCAGGATGAACGAAGGTCCGTGGCGACCGTCATTCATCGCCCCACATCCAAGGAGACAACATGAATCGCTTGCTGAACACCCTCGTCGCCAGCCTCGGCCTGGCCTTCGCCGTCGCCGCCGCGCCGGCCCACGCGGCCGATGCCCAACCGACCATCCTCGTGGTCACGCACGGCCAGGCCTCGGACCCGTTCTGGTCCATCGTCAAGAACGGCGCGATGCAGGCCGCGAAGGACGCCAACGCCAAGGTCGAGTACCGCGCGCCGGAGACCTTCGACATGGTCGCGATGAGCAAGCTGATCGATGCCGCGGTGAACCAGAAGCCCGCTGGCCTGGTGATCTCCGATCCCGATCCGGATGCGCTCGGCGCCGCGGTCAAGCGGGCCGTCTCGGCCGGCATCCCGGTCGTCTCGATGAACTCTGGCATTGATGCCGCGAGCAAGCTGGGCATTGCCTTCCACGTCGGTCAGGAAGAGCTGTCGGCCGGCCGCATCGTCGGCGCGGAGCTGAAGAAGCGCGGCGCCACGAAGGTGCTGTGCGTGAACCAGGAAGTCGGCAACGCCGCGCTCGACCAGCGCTGCAAGGGCGTCACCGAAGGCTTCGGCGGCCCGGTCGTGACCCTGCCGACGACCACCGACCCGGCGGAGATCGAATCGAAGATCCGCGCCTCGCTCTCGTCCGATTCGGCCATCAATGCGGTCATTGGCCTGAGCGCACCGCTGGTCGGCGAGCGCGCCGTCGCCGCCGTGCAGGGCCTCGGCCTCGGCGGCAAGGTCAAGGTCGCGAGCTATGACCTTTCGGCCGGCTTCCTCAAGGCCATCGTCGACGGCAAGGCCGAATTCGCGGTCGACCAGCAGCCCTTCCTGCAAGGCTACATCCCGGTGCTGTCGCTGGCCTTGAAGTCGCGCTACGGCGTGCTGCCGGCCGGCAACGTGCCTTCGGGCCCGAGCTTCGTCACGAAGGCGAATGCGGCGCAGGTGATCGACCTCTCCGCCAAGGGCATCCGCTGATCTGAATCGTTTCGCCGCGGGGGCGATCCCCGCTTCGCCCCCCGAATGACACCAGGATGAAAACCACCATGGCTGCTTCCCATCCACCCCAGCCCGTCGCGCCCGCGAGCGCCGACGAACGGTTGAAGAAAACCACGCCGATGATGGCGCTGGTGCGCCGGCCCGAGCTCGGCGCGATCGGCGGGCTCGTGCTCGTCACCGTGTTCTTCCTGTCGCTCGCGAACGCCTCGATGTTCTCGCTCGCCGGCGTGATGAACTTCATGGCGCCGGCGGCGCAGCTCGGCATCGTCGCCATCGGTGCGGCGCTGCTGATGATCGGCGGCGAGTTCGACCTGTCGCTCGGCTCGATGATCGCGTTCGCCGGGCTGGTCTTCGGCACCGCGCTGGTGGTCTTGCACCTGCCGCTGCCGCTCGCGATCCTGATCGCCTTCGCAGTGGCGGTGGTCATCGGCGTGATCAATGCCCAGATCACTCTGCGCACCGGCTTGCCGTCCTTCATCGTCACGCTGGCCTTCCTCTTCATCCTGCGCGGGCTGACGCTCGTCGGGCTGAAGTGGGCCAGCGGCGGCGCTACGCAACTTCGCGGCATGAAGGAAGCGGCGGAGGGCAGCGTGATCGCGCCACTCTTCACCGGCCATGTCTTCACCGGGCTCTTCGCGTGGATGGCGCATCGCGGCTGGATCGATTCGTTCGACAGTGGCGTGCCCAAGGTCGACGGCATCCCGGTCGAGATCCTGTGGTTCATCGCGCTGACGGCCGTCGCCACCTGGGTGCTGCTGCGCACGCACTTCGGCAACTGGATCTTCGCGGCGGGCGGCGACCCGCGCGGCGCGCGCAAGTCGGGCGTGCCGGTGGCCAAGGTCAAGACCATCCTCTTCATCACGACGGCGGCCTGCGCCACGCTGGTGGCGGTGCTGACGGTCCTCGATGCCGGCTCGACGGATGCGCGCCGGGGTTTCCAGAAGGAGTTCGAGGCCATCATCGCGGCCGTCATCGGCGGCTGCCTGCTGACGGGGGGTTACGGCTCGGCCATCGGCGCCTTCTTCGGCTCGATCATCTTCGGCATGGTGCTGATCGGGCTCACCTACACCGGCATCGACCAGGACTTCTACCTGGTCTTCCTCGGCGGCATGCTGCTCATCGCCGTCATCTTCAACAACGTCGTGCGCAAGCGCGTGACGGGAGAACGCTGATGGCCGCCTCTTCAACTCCGCTGATCGACGTGCGCAACGTCGCCAAGCACTTCGGTCCCGTGATCGCCCTGAACGGCGTCTCGATGAAGGTCCATGCCGGCGAGGTGCTGTGCCTGCTCGGCGACAACGGCGCCGGCAAGTCAACGCTGATCGGCACCTTGGCTGGCGTGCACAAGCCCACCACCGGCGAGCTGCTGATCGAAGGCAAGCCGATGGTCTTCAACACCCCGCGCGACGCGCTCGATGCCGGCATCGCGACGGTCTACCAGGACCTGGCGATGATCCAGCTGATGTCGGTCACGCGCAACTTCTTCATGGGGCGCGAACCGGTGAAAGGCTGGGGCCCGTTCAAGCACATGGACATGGCGCATGCCGATACGGTCACGCACGACCAGATGCGCAAGATCGGCATCGACGTGCGCGACCCGCAGCAATCCGTCGGCACGCTCTCGGGCGGCGAGCGCCAGTGCGTGGCCATCGCCCGCGCGGTGTACTTCGGCGCCAAGGTGCTGATCCTCGACGAGCCGACATCGGCGCTCGGCGTGGCCCAGACCTCGATGGTGCTGAAGTACATCGACCAGGTGCGCACCAAGGGCCTCGGCGTTATCTTCATCACCCACAACGTGCGCCATGCCTATGCTGTCGGCGACCGCTTCACGGTGCTGAACCGCGGCAAGACGCTGGGCACGCACGCCAAGGGCGAGATCCCGATGGACGAGCTGCAGAACCTGATGGCCGGCGGCAAGGAATTGCAGGCCGTCTCCGAAGGCCTCGGCGGAACGATCTAGCCCCCACCATTCACTCACTCGAAAGCAAGCAACCCATGAGCAAACCTTCTCCCCAAGTCGGTCCGTTCACGCTGGCCGTCTCCTCCGAAATGCTGTTCCGCAGCCTGCCGCCGGTCGAGCGCATCAAGCGCCTCGATGCGCTCGGCTACCAGGTCGAGATCTGGGACTGGACGAAGCACGACATCAGCGCGCTCGCTGCCACCGGCGCCACCTTCTCGTCAATGACCGGCTACATCGCCGGCACCCTGGCCGATGACGCCGGTGCCGATGAACTGCTGCGCACCGCCGCCCAATCCATCCCGGTGGCGAAGGACCTGAACGTGCCGCGCCTGAACCTGCACGGCACCGGCCTCGACGGCCAGGGCCTGCCGGTGCAGCCGTGCCCGCTCGCCACCGGCCCGATGTGGCTGAAGGCGCGCGACACGCTGCAGCGCATCGCCGATCTGGGCGAGAAGCACGGCGTGACCTTCATGCTCGAAAACCTGAACCTGCCGGTCGATCACCCGGGCACGCCCTTCGGCCGCGCCGAAGACACGCTGGCCCTCGTCTCGTCGGTGAACCGCAAGGGCCTCGGCCTCAACCTCGACCTCTATCACGCACAGATCGGCGAGGGCAACTTGATCGAACTCTGCAAGCGCTGCCTGCCGTGGATCGCCGAGATCCAGGTCGCCGACGTGCCCGGCCGCTGCGAGCCCGGTACCGGCGAGATCAACTACGCCGGCATTGCCCGCGCGCTCGACAAGATGGGCTGGCGCGGCACTGTTGGCCTCGAAGGCTGGGCCTCCGGTGACGACGAAGTGGCGCTGCAGCGCTTCCGTTCCGCTTTCACGCTCTGAGCAATCACCTCTCCATCGACTTTCCACGCCCCCATCAACATGACCACCAAAAAATCCCTGAACGTCGCGCTCATCGGCGCTGGCCGCATCGGCTCCTTCCATGCCGAAAGCATCGCGCGTCGCATTCCCAACGCGACCCTGGCGGCCGTTGCCGACCCGGCACCAGGTGCCGCGCAGAAACTCGCCGACACCCTCGACTGCGATCGCGCCCTGACCGACCCCGCGCAACTCTGGTCCGACCCCAGCATCGACGCGGTGCTGATCGCAACGCCCGCACGCTTTCACACGCCGCTCGCCGAGGCTGCCGCCAAGGCCGGCAAGCATGTGTTCTGTGAGAAGCCGATGGCGCTGACGATTGCCGAGGCCGATCGCGTGATCGCAGCGGCCAAAGCGAGCCAGGTCGTGCTCCAGGTCGGCTTCAACCGCCGATGGGACCGCGCCTTCGCCGAGGGGCGCGCCGCCATCGATGCCGGCAAGATCGGCACGCCGCAACTGCTGCGCTCGCTGACCCGCGACCCGGGTCCGTTCAACGCCGACCCCGCGAAGATCCCGCCGTGGACCATCTTCTATGAAACACTGATCCACGACTTCGATACGCTGCTGTGGCTCAACGCCGGCGCCAAGCCGGTGGAGGTCTACGCGGTGGCCGACGCGCTGGTGCGGCCCGACGCCAAGAGCAGTGGCCACCTCGACACGGCCACCGTGACCATTCGCTTTGACAACGGCGCACAGGCCGTCGCCGAGGCGAACTTCTGCGCGATGTACGGCTACGACATCCGCGGCGAAGTCTTCGGCTCGAAAGGCATGGTGACCATGGGCGACGTGCAGCGCTCCAGCCTGCGCTTGTTCGACGAGGCCGGCGTCTCGAGCGACACCTGGCGCCTGGATACCCATCACTTCATCGAGGCCTACACCGCGCAGCTGCAGCACTTCGTGGATGTGGTGTTGCAACGGACCGATGCTGCTGGCCCGACTGGAGCGCAAGCGCGTGCCGCACTGGCCGTTGCGCTCGCCTGCATCGAATCGGTCAAGCACAATCGGGCGATCCGCGTGCCCGAGATCGCCGAGATCTGAAGGCGCCTCCACCTTGCCCGAAGTCATCGTCATGAACCGCAAGACCACCGCCACGGATGTCGCTATCGAAGCAGGCGTTTCGAAGTGGACAGTCGCTCGCGCCTTCACGCCGGGATCGTCGATCTCGGAGAAGAGCCGCGAGGCGGTCATGTTGATTGCTGATCGGCTCGGCTATCGGCCGAATTTGCTGGCACGCAGTCTGGCGACCAAGACGACGCATCAGGTCGCCGTCTTGGTCGATGACTTCGCCAATTTCCACAAGTTGGTGTCGCTGGAGCTGCTGACCGCAGCGTTGCAGACCGAAGGGCTGGTGGCGATGCTGATCCACATCGGCAAGCATTTCGATCACGCGAATGCCTTCCTCAATGCCGACCAGCGGCAGGTCGATGCGATCGTGCTGCTCGGCACGGCGTTTCGCGACGAGACCTTGCAGGGGGCGATGAAACCAGGCACCCCCCCGCTGTACGTGCTCGCGCGCGAAAGCACGAACCCGGACATTCCGTCGGTGTCGTGCGACGCGAAGGTCTCGATGCGCGAGATCGTCAATCACCTGGCCAGCAAGGGCTATCGGCGTCCTGGGTTCATGACCGGCCCGACATCGCTGTCAACAGCGCTCGGCCGGCAGCGGCACCATGCCGCGTTTTGGCGCAAACACGGTGTCAAGGCCGTTCCGGAGATCGCTGCCGGCGCCTACGATCGGCGCGCGTCCGAGGACGCGTTGCGGGAGTATCTGCGCAACACACAACCCGCCGACCGCATCGACGTGCTGGTGTGCGAGAACGACGTGCTGGCCCTCGGCGCGATCGACGTGGCGCGCACCGAGTTCGGGCTGCGCATACCGCAGGACTTGGCCGTCTGCGGCTACGACGGCAACGATCTTGCGGGCATGCCGATCTTCGACCTGACGACCTACGAACAGCCGATGGCCGAGATGGCCCGCACGCTCGTCGAGATGCTGATGGACCGGCGTGAACGACGCTCGGTGCTGCTGCCGGGTCGATTGATTGTCCGGGGCTCGACATGAATTGCGTGGCGCCGCCCATCATCCAGCCGCCGGCGGGAGGGCAGGAGTTGCTGCGAAGGATCGATTCGGAATTCGGTCGTCTGAGCCGACAACTGCAATTGGTCGCGCGCTACGTGCAGCAGCAAATCGATTCGATCGCCGAGCAGCGAATTGAAGACGTCGCGCACCGGTGCGGCGCAACGCCTTCTGCCGTGGTCCGGTTTGCCCAACGCTTCGGGTACACCGGATTCCAGGACCTGAAGCGCGCGCTGCGCCGCGAAGTGCGCCGATACGCGCCCCCGCTGTGCGACGAGCGTGAAGCTCGCGCGATGCGCGGCCTGGACGGCCGTGCCCCGACCTGCACCGATGTCGCCTACGCCTTCCTCGACGGCGTCGGCGGCGAACTCGACTTGCTGCGACGCGACGTGCAGATCACGGCACTGCGCGAAGCGGTGGGCGTCATGGCCGACGCGCAAGCACTGTGGGTGGTGGGCGCGCGCCGCTCGTACGCCGTCGCCAGCTACTTGGCCTGTGCGATGCAGGGCCTTCCGAAGCCGGTTCATCTGGTGAATTTCGCGGGCGCTATGCACGAAGGGCACCTGCACGGCATGCGGCCAGGGGATGTACTCGTCGCGGTCGGATTGGGACCCTGCGAAGAATCGCTCCGGGTTGTCGATTCGACCCACGCCCTCGGTTTGCCCGTCATTGCCATCACGGACTCCAGCCACAACCCGATGGCTTTCGGCGCCCGTGCTGTCCTCGTCGTGCACGAGCCATCGAGCTTCGGGCTGCCTTCTCCAATCAACGGCATCACGGTGGCTCACTCGTTGTTTCTTGCGTTGGCTTTCGAACTGGAAGTACTGACTGTGGACGAGTTGCCAGCGCTCAAGCCGTTGGGGATCCTGTCGTGACGGCAGGCCGAGTTCGGCAAATTGACGACCTCTCTGTGCGCGCATCCGACTGAGGAATTGAAGTGCGGGGGTTGTGTCGCATTGCCGTAAAGGGTACTGTCGCGGTACCGTTTCGGCCAGGAGTGAGCGATCAGATTTCAATCTGCTCCAGCCAGCACTTTGAATCGGAAAAATTGACAGCTGGTTTCCGCCGTGCCTCCATCGCATAGGCGAGCGATTGAATGGAGGGGCGGTATCAGAGTGGCATGCGCCAGACGGCCTGTCAGTTCTTCGCGGATGCTGGAAGCGCTCTGCGTCTTCAACCTAGACCGCCGTCCACCCCCCATCGATCGTCAAGGTGGCCCCGGTAATCATCGCCGCCGCCGGTGAAGCCAGGAAAACCACCGGCTCTGCCACGTTCTGGGGCTCGCCGACCTTGCCGAGCGGGATGCGGCTCAGCAGCGACTGCAGAAACGCCGCATCGCCCAGCCAGCGCTGTGTGCCGTCGGTGCGGATGAAGGTCGGCGCGACAGCGTTGACGCGGATGCCATGCGGCGCCCATTCCACCGCCAGACAGCGGGTCATGTGGACTATGGCCGCCTTGCTCATGCAGTAGACGGATTCGCCCGGCAGCGCCACCAGCCCAGCCTGCGAGGCGATGTTGACGATCGCGCCTCGGCGTCGCCCGATCATGAGCCGCGCGGCGGCCTGCGAGGCGAAGAAGGCGGCCTTTACGTTCAGATCGAACATCGCGTCGAAGTCGGCCGCAGCCACCTCGAGCGCCGGCGCCGGCCGGCTGTTGCCCGCGTTGTTGACGAGGATCGACAGCGGTCCGAGTTCGGCCTCCGCCGTGTCGACGGCCGAGGCGATGGCCGGCAGCGACATCATGTCCATCGCAATGGCCAGCGCGCGACCGCCATCGGCGCGCAATTGCTCAGCGAGCGCCTCGCCGGCTGCCAGGTCGCGACAGCCGATCGCAACGCTTGCGCCTGCCTTCGCGAGGGCCTCGACACAGGCTCTGCCGATGCCGCGCGTCGCGGCGGTGACGAGGGCAGTCTCGCCTGCGAGGGAGAAGGTCGTGGGTCGTTCGGTCACGCGGAACTCCATGAGGTGAGGGTGTCGCTCAGGCTGCCATGGCCGCGAGCAACGGCTCTCGCAGCGCGGGCGTACAGCCGATGACCCGATTGCCGCTGGCCAAGCATTCGGGCGTGAGGAAATCATTGGTCCAGCCGCCGGCTTCCTCGATCAGCAGCACGGCGGCCGCGGCGTCCCAGGCGTTGATGTGCAGCTCGCAATAGGCGTCCTGCCGGCCCGCGGCGACGTAGGCCAGACCGAGCGCGCCCGAGCCGCGGCGCTTCACGCCAGCGCCCATCGCGTTCAGCCGCGTGGCGACCTCGAGGTACCGCTCGAAGGGCGCGCGGGGCGACCAGCCGAGTTCGACGATGGCCCGCTGCATCGCAGCGATCGGGCTGACCCGCATCGGCCGGCCGTCCAGGCTCGCGCCATGGCCGCGGCAGGCGGCGAAGAGCTCGTCGGCCATCGGGTCGTAGACCGCGGCAATCTCGGTGCGGCCGGCGTGCACGAAGGCGATCGAGACGCAGAAGTACGCCACGCCGCGTGCGAAGTCGGCAGTGCCGTCGATCGGGTCGACGATCCACACGCTCTCCGCGAAGCGGCCGCCGCCTTCCTCGCCGAAGAAGGCGTCTTCGGGGAAGCTCTGCGCGAGGCGCGCCGCGATGAGTCGCTCGACCTCCGCGTCGGTGGCCGTCAGGTAGTCCTGCGGGCCCTTGAAGGCGAGCTTCAGCACTTCGTCGCGTTGCTCGAAGCGCGTGCGCATGAGTTGTCCCGCCTCGCGGGCGATCGCCTGGGCCGCCAGAAAACGTATCTGTAACGATGAGTCGTCCATCGCCGCTCAGACTTCCAGCGTGCCCTTGCGCACGAGGATGTTGCCATAGGTGCGTGTCTCCGCGGTGACGATGATCGCGACGGCCGAGGCCGCGCGCAACTTGAATTCGGCGGCCGAGAGCGAGCTCACCGGCTTGCCTGGCGCATGGGCTTCGACGGTGCGCATCAGGTCCGCCATCACCGGCAGGATCTCGTCGGGCCGGTCCTTGAACTGCATGCGCGTGACGGCCTGTGGGCCGTTGTCCAGCGGTAGTACCGAGAGCACGGCGTTCAAGGTGCGCGGGCCGTCGGTGCCGTCGTGGCGGATCAGCTTCGGGCCGGCGCTGAGGGCCGGGTAGTTGCGGTCGACGATGGCGATGTCTTCGCCATGGCCCATCCCGCGCAGGGTCGCGATCAGCTCGGGGCCGAGCAGGGGGTCGATGTTCTTGAGCATACGTAGTCTCCAGGGCGGGGGAAGGTTCGCGCTATTTGTTGTGATGCGCAACAAAAGTATATCGACCAGCTCGACAGGCCGCAAGCTTTCTCTCGACATGCCAAGGCCGATCAACGCACGTCGCAGGATCAACGGCGGGTTTCCACGCATTGAGGTGCCCGCGACTCGAAGTAGATTTGCATTGCAAACAAACAAATATGTTCGCTTGCCGCTGTCCTTCCTTCCCCCTCCTTTCCCCATTTCCTCTTCCCGTCAGGAGACGACTCCATGGACTTACAAACTATCTGGGCGCGCATCGGTTCGGCTATCTTCTCGGCCGGGCTGGCCTTCGCGGGCCCGAATGCGGCGACCGCGGCCTCCTCGGAGACGGTGGTCGGCGTGAGCTGGCGCTACTTCCAGGACGAACGCTGGAAGATCGACGAAGCTGCCATGAAGACGGTGCTGAAGACGGCCGGGCTGACCTACGTCGGCATCGATGCGCAGGGTGACCCGCAGAAGCAGATCGCCGACGTCGAGGGCCTGATCGCCCGCGGCGCCAAGGTGCTGATCATCCTGGCGCAGGATGCCAAGGCGATCCTGCCGGTGATCGAGCGCGCGAAGGCCGAGCACATCCCGGTTATCGCCTACGACGCGCCGATCGATATCGCCGGGGTGCTCTACACCAGCTTCGACAACGTGGCGGTCGGGCGCGTGATGGCGACGGCGCTCGTCAAGGCCGTGCCCAAGGGCAACTGGGTGCAGATGGAGGGCGACCCGGCGCAGACCATCCTGCAGGTCTTCAAGGCCGGGCAGATGGAGGTGCTTCAACCGCTGATCGACAAGGGCGATATCAAGATCGTCGCGCGCCAGAACGTCGAGCAATGGAAGCCGGACGTTGCGCAGTCCCTCATGGACCAGGTGCTCACCGCCAACAACAACAAGGTCGATGCGGTGCTGGCGATGAACGACAGCATCTCCAACGGCGTGGCCGCCTCGCTCGCCGGGCAGGCGTTGCTCGGCCGGGTCGCGCTCTCGGGGCAGGACGGCGATGCCGCGGTGCTCAACCGCATCGCTAAGGGCCAGCAGACGATGACGGTGTGGAAGGACGCGCAAGCCCTCGGCACGGTGGCCGCCAAGGCCGCGGTCGAGATGGTGCGTGGCACGCCCATCGACAAGGTCGGCAGCGCCCGCATGCTGAAGACGGCCTCCGGCTTCGCGCAGCCCTCGATCGTGCTGACGCCGGTGGCGATCACGCGCGACAACCTCGATCTGGTCGTCGATTCGGGCTGGATCTCCAAGGCCGCGCTATGCAAGGGTGTGGCGGCCAACGGGCCGGCCGCATGCCGCTGAAGGAGCGTCGAATGCAGGTTCTCAACCACTTTCTCGCACTGCGCTGGCCGCCGCGCGGTGCGGCATCGCCGGCCCGGCCCGAGGGCGCGCGCTTCGACGTCCGCTTGCTCGCGATGCTGGGTGTGCTCGCCGTCATCTGGATCGCCTTCGATCTGCTGACCGGCGGCCTCTTCCTCTCGTCGCGCAACCTCTTCAACCTCTCGCTGCAGGTCTCGGTGGTTGGCATCATGGCAGCAGGCATGATCCTCGTGATCGTGGCGCGGCACATCGATCTCTCGGTCGGATCGCAGGTCGGTTTTCTCGGCGTGCTCGGCGCACTGGTGCAGACCGCGTGGCTCGCGCCGGGCAACCCGCACGCCTGGTGGCTCTCGAGTGCGGTAATGCTCGCGGCAGGCGTGGGCATCGGGGCGCTGCAGGGCGCGCTCGTCGCCTATGCCGGCATCCCTTCCTTCGTGGTGACGCTGGGTGGCCTGCTCTTCCTGCGCAATGCGGCCTATCAGCTCAACAGCGGCGCCACCATCGCGCCGCTGGACGGCACGTTCCAGATGCTCGGTGGCGGCCCGAACGGTGCGATCGGCGGGGCGGCGAGCTGGGCGCTGGCGGGGGCCACGCTGATCGTGCTCGTCAGCACCGCGCTGCGCAGCCGGCGGCGCAAGCAGCGCTACGGCGTGGCGCAGGCGCATCCGGCGATCGAGGCTTCGATCCTGGCCTGCTGGGCCGCGGCGATCGTGCTCTTCGTGATCGCGATGAACGGCTACGCGCGCCCCAGCACGAACGAGGCGATGGGCATCCCGGTGCCGGTGCTGGTGCTGATCGCGGTGACGCTGGCCATCAGCGCGGTCGCGCAGCGGCACCGCTTCGGCCGCCATGTCTTCGCGGTCGGCGGCGACCCGCAGAGTGCGCAGCTGGCCGGCATCGACACGCGCTGGGTAGTGATGCGTGTCTTCATGCTGATGGGCCTGCTGTGCGGCCTCGCGTCGATCGTGCTCACCGCGCGGCTCAACGCCGCGGCAAGCGGCTCGGGCACGATGATGGAGCTGTACGTGATCGCCGCGGCGGTGATCGGCGGCACCTCGCTGGCGGGCGGCGCCGGCACCATCCTCGGCGGCACGGTGGGCGCTCTGGTGATGCAGTCGCTGCAGGGTGGCATGGTGCTGCTCGGCGTGCCGAGCCCGATCCAGAGCATGGTGCTGGCCGGCGTGCTGGTGGTGGCGGTGTGGCTGGATACGCTCTGGCGTGGGAGGGCGAAGTGATGGACAGCGCGTTGATCGAAACCCGCGGGCTCAGCAAATCCTTCGGCGGCGTGAAGGCGGTCGAGAACGTGAGCCTCACGCTCGGGCATGGCGAAGTGGTGGCGCTGCTCGGCCACAACGGCGCCGGCAAGTCGACGCTCATCAAGATGCTGGCCGGCGTCGTCATCGCGGACCAGGGCGAGATCCTGGTCGACGGAGCGCATGTCGAGATCCGCTCGCCGCGCGATTCGCAGGCGCTCGGCATCGAGACCATCCACCAGTCGCTCGCGCTGGCCGACAACCTCGACGCCGTCTCCAACCTCTTCCTCGGCCGCGAGAAGACGGGCCGCCTCGGCTTCCTCGACCGCGATGCGATGGAGCAGGCGGCGCAGGCGATGCTCGGCCGCATGAAGCTGCGCCTGCCGTCACTGCACGCGCTGGTGCGCTCGATGAGCGGCGGCCAGCGCCAGGCGGTGGCGATCGCCCGTGCGCTGCACTTCAACGCCAAGGTGCTGATCATGGACGAGCCCACCGCGGCCCTCGGGCCTGAGGAGACGCGCAAGGTCGGCCTGCTGATCCGCGAACTGGCGAGCCAGGGGATTGGCATCTTCCTGATCAGCCACGACATCCACGACGTATTCGCGCTCTCCAAGCGCATCACGGTCATGAAGGGTGGGCGGGTCATCGGCACGCACGAGACGAGTGCGGTGAGCAAGGACGAGGTGCTGGAGATGATCATCCTCGGCCGCCAGCCAGCACGGTTGCAACCCGTGGCGGCCTGAGCTCGACCGAGGCTCGATGCCGGCGGCGCGGGCGGGTCAGTCCGCGTCGCCGGCGCCGTACACCAGCCGCTCGTCGATCTCGAGCAAGCGGTGGTGCAGGATCATCGCGCCACCGATGGCACAGGCATCGGGCCCGAGCGACGAGAGTTCGATCGCAGGCAGCACGAAGGGCAGCACCAGGTGCTTGCGGATCGAATCGACCACCTCTTGGCGCGCGCTTGTGAAGAGAGCCGCCACCGGCCCGCCGAGCACGATGCGCTCGGGGTTGAGCACGCTGATCAGCGAAGCCAGGCCGCGGCCCATCCACCAGGCCCATTCCGAGATCGTGCGCAGGGCGGCAGGCGCGTGGGCAGCGAGGGCCGCGACGAAGTCCTCCAGCGCTTCGCCGATGCCGCCGTGATGGCGAAAGCGCGCGAGCACGGCGTTGCGGCCGACATAACTTTCGAACGAGCCCTGAAGCGGCGTGGCCGGGTCGAAGCCGTGTTCGCCCAGATGGATGTGCCCGATCTCGCCCGCATAGCCGCTGCGGCCGCGCAGCAGCTTGCCTTGCGAGACGAGGCCGCCGCCCACGCCCGCGTCGAGGTAGACGTAGAGCGCATCGTTGTTGCCCGCGCGGGCCGATGTGCCGTAGAGCTCGGCCGCGGCGAAGGCGTTGGCGTCGTTCTCCGAGGCCATCACGCCGCCCCATTTGAGCCTGGCGGCGAGCAACTGCTGGATCGGCACCGAAGTCCAGCCGAGGATCGGAGTCAACAGCGCGACGCCTTCGCGGTCGACGATGCCGGGCACCGTCACGCAGATGCCGCGCACCGCCTGCTCCACTGGCAGCTGCTTCAGGGTACCGCGCACCAGCGTGGCCAGCGCCGCCACGGTCTCGTCGACCTCACGCCGCGCCGGCACGAAGGCCATCGAGCGGCTCTTGAACGGGCGGCCCAGCAGGTCGACCGCGACGACCGAGAGATGGCCGACGCCAATGTCCGCGCCGATGAAGGCCGAGTGCGCCGGGTTCAGCTGGATAAGCTGGCCGGGCCGGCCGGAGCGGCCGCCGGGGGTCGAGCCCGAGACTTCGCTCTCGAAGGCCAGGCCTTGTTCGATCAGGCCGGCGACGAGGTTGCCGACGGTCGAGCGCATCAGCCCCAGTTCGCGCGCAAGATCGGCTCGCGTGCTCGTGCCGCTGCGGTAGAGCGAGTCGAGGATCCGGACTTCGTTGATGTGCCGAACGGCACGAGGCATCGACATGAACGCTTTGGGCAAGTAGGGCGCGGCATGGAGGCTCGCGAACCCGGCCGGCCCGCCGCGGCGGCGAGTTTAGTCGCGCTGCAGCACCAGGCAGGCCGCGCCGACCAGCCCCGAGTTCTGCCCGAGTTGCGCCGCGACCACCGGCACGCCTCGAAACGGCGGCAGGGCGCGCGCCTGCACCGTGCGCAGGATGCCGGGTTGCAGCAGATCGAAGGCGGCCGAGACGCCGCCGCCAAGCACCACCGCCTCGGGGCTGAAGAGGTGCAGCAGGTTGGCGATCCCGATGCCCAGCAGCTCGGCTTCTTCGGCGACCAGTTGCGCAGCCAGCGCATCGCCCTCGCGCGCGGCCTCGACGACGAGCCGTGCGTCGATGGCCGCACCCCGCGCGAACAGGCTGCTCGCCGGCATGAGGGCGGCTCGCTGGCGGGCGCGCGTGCCGAGCGCGGTGCCCGAGGCCTGCGCCTCCCAGCAGCCGCGATTGCCGCAGGCGCAGGCCGCGCCTTCGGGCGCCGTCGTCACGTGGCCGAGCGCACCGGCCAGGCGCCGGCGCCCTCGCAGCACGCGGCCATCGGCGATCACGCCGCCGCCGATGCCGGTGCTGACGGTGACGTAGACGAAGTCGCTCAGCCCGCGCCCGGCGCCGAAGCGCCATTCGCCGATGGCCGCGGCGACACCGTCGTTCTCCAGCGTGACCGAGAGATTCAACGCATCGCCGAGCCAGGCGGTGACCGGCACATCGACCCAGCCGGGGAAGGTCGGCACGCCGAGCACGATGCCGGCTTCGCTGTCCAGCGGGCCTGGGGCGCTGACGCCGATGCCGGCGAGCCGGCGTGTCTCGATGCCGTTCGTCACTTCGGCGAACAGGCCTTCGATCTGGCGCATCACGGCGCGGGGGCGGCCGGCGATGTCCGTGCGTGCGGCGGCTCGGGCGAGCAGCCGGCCGCTGTCGTCGACCAGCGCCGCACGGACTTGTGTGCCGCCCAGGTCGATGCCGACGGCGAGCCGGCTGGTCAAAGCCGTTGCTTCGGCAGTCGGGGTGTCGCGGGTCGTCTGCCCTGGCCTCGTGGTCATCACGCGGCCTTCTCGATGAAGGCCGCGACGGCCGCCTGCAGGTCGTGCACGTAGGCCTCGCGGTCGACGGACTTCGGCGTGATCTCCACCAGCTCGCCGTGTCTCAGCAAGGCGACCAGCGCGCGGGCGCAGGCCATCGGATGGATGGCGTCGTGTTCGTGTCCGATCACCAGGGCGGGGAGGGCCAGCGCTCGCACTTCGTCCTCGGTGATGCCGGGGCCGTCCGCAGCGATGCGGCTCAGCAGGGCCGCGGTCTCGGCCGCCGGTTCTCGATCGAAGAAGCCGCGCAGGGAGGCGAGGTTGTCCGGCGCTTCGGCGGCGAGGCGGCGCGCGGTGGCGCCGGCTTCGAAGAGGGCGCGTGCCTCTGCTGGCGAGGTCCTGGCGAGCAGTTCGCCGACCTCGGCATTCGCGCGCATGTTGGCAGGCGCCGCATCGGTGATCCAGGCCGGGCGCAACAGCATCAGTGCGCGCACCCGTTCCGGCCGCCGTATTGCGATGCGCAGCGCAATGGCCGCGCCCATCGAGATGCCGCCGAGCATCACCGGTGCGAGGGGCAACGCGTCGATCAGCGCCACCACGTCGTCCGCGAAGCGGGCCAGTGAAATCTCCTGCAGCGGGCCGATCGGCGAGGCGCCATGGCCGCGGCATTCGAGCGTCAGCAAGCGCAGACGGTCGTCGTCCGGGAAGGCCTCTGCCGTCTGCCGTGCACTGCCGCACAGGCCGTGCTGGAGTACCACCGGCAGCTCGCCTGCGAGCGTGTCGCAGTAGCTCAGCTCCGCCGCACCGCGGGCGAGAAGGCGCCGCTCGAATCGCTCGAACTTCATGCGGTCGCCCGGTGGCTCGATTCGCTCAGCGCATGCGCCAGGAAACGTGCAACACGAGGCGCCTCCGCGGCGGTCAGGCCATGGGTGATCAGCGGGCCGTCGAAGCCCGCTGCGGCGAGGCATGACAAGTAATTCGGATAGTCCAGCATGCCGCTGCCGGCCGCCGCAAAACTGCCGTCCGCCAGCCGGTCCTTCGCATGGCCGAGGGCAATGCGATCCGCCAGCAGATCGATCGCCTCGGCCACGATGCGGCGCTGTTCGGCCGGCGTCGCCGTCTCGAACAGATTGGCCGGATCGAGCACGATCCTGAGCCTCGGGCTGCCGAGCTGATCGATCAAATGCCGCGCGCGCTGCGCGGAGTCGACCACGTTGGCCAGTTCGGGTTCGATGCCGAGCGTGATGTCCCAAGTCTCGGCAATCCGGATCGCCGCCTCCATCGCCTCCAGCAGATCGCGCCAGGCCGCGGGGCTGCCGTTGTCCGGATGGCCATGCCATTGATCCTGCGCATCGCGCGTGCCGGTGCACAGCGTGATCAGCGAGGTGCCCAGCCCCGCGCAGGCCTGCGCCAGCACGCCGAGCCGGGCCAGGCCGGCGGCGCGCACTGCCGGGTCCGGATGGATCATGTTGTAGGTGCCCGAGACGGCCACGATCTCGACGCCCTGGGCCGAGGCCGCCTGCGCCACGGCTCGTGCCACCGCGGGCTCGATCCGGTCGGGGAGGGCGAGCAGCCCCGAGCACGCCATGTTGTACTGCGCCGCCGTGAAGCCGGCCTCGCGCACGGCCGCGAGCACGTGCGCCGGGTCGCTGCCCTCGAAGCTCTTCGCGAAGATGCCGAGCCGCATCACAGCCCGCCTTCCACGTCGCCCAGCTGCACCGGCCGGCCCGATGCGGCGCTGCGCGCGATCGCGACCATCGCGCGCACGGATTCGATGCCGTCGCGCACATCCGCCCCGGCCATCGGTGCGCCGTGCAGGATCACGTCGGCGAAGCCTTCCACCTGGCGGCGGTAGAAGTGGCCGTCGGCACCGAGCGGGCGCCGCGTAGTGGCATCGCGCTCATGGAAGATCTCGACCTCGCTACTGCGGTAGTACCAGGGGTTGTAGGTCTTCGCCAGCACGCTGCCGTGTTCGCCGTAGACCTGGAAGCCCTCGTGCCAATCCATGCGCACCGCGACCGTGAGGTCGAGATGACCGAGCGTGCCGTTTGCGAACTCGGTCTCGACGAACCAGCAGCGTGCGCCGAAGCGTTCGGAGAGCCGCGCCTGTACTGCGACGATGTCGCCGGCGAGGTAGCGCGCCGTGTCCACCAGATGGCAGCCGTGCGCGAGCATCAGGTAGCGGCGCATATCGGCCTTCGGGTCCTCCGCGGGTTTGCGACGCGCCGCGCTCGTCACCATCAGCGGTTGCACCGCATCGGTCATCGCGTAACGGTGGGTTGAATCGCAGTACCAGGCCTTGAGTGCAAGCAGCTGCCCCATCTCGCTGTCAATGAAATGCCTGGCGGCCTGCAGGCCTTCGTCAAAGCGCTTCATGTGGCCGACCTGCAGGGTCTTGCCGCTCTGCGCCACCGCGCGCTGCAGCGCGAGCGTCTCCTCGACAGTGACACCCAGCGGCTTCTCGCAGAGCACGTGCTTGCCGGCCTGCAGCGCCTGGATCGAGGCCGGGACGTGGAAGGCATCGGAGGTCGCGATGATCACGGCCTCGAGCTCGGGGTCGGCCAGCATCGCTGCATAGTCGGCGTAGCTGCGCTGCGGCGCGTGGGTGGCCGCCATGCGTTCGCGCAGGTCGTCGGCCACGTCGCAGATGGCGTGGAGATCGGCATTGCGTGCCTTGGTGCAGCTTTCGAAATGCGCGGCCTGGGCGATCGGGCCGCAGCCGAGGACGCCGATGCGCAGGCGGCGAGGTTGCTTGAGGGGCATGATCTCGGACTCCATTCGTGAAGCCATATTTGTTTGTCTTGCAAACAAATATATTCGAAGCCATTCCTAGTCTGCCTGGTGGAAACCCTCGGGCGCCGTCACTGGCTGCGCGCGTAACTCCCCGGCGGCTGACCCACGTGGCGACTGAAAGCCGTGCTGAACGTGCTTGTCGCCGCTGTAGCCCACGCGTTCGGCGATGTCCGCGAGCACGGGGTCGCGCTGGCGAAGCAGGTGCTTCGCCAGGGCCATGCGCCAGGCAAGCAAGTACTCCATCGGTGGAATGCCGACCGCGCGACTGAAGCGCGCGAAGAACGCAGAACGCGACAGAGCCGACTCCCTGGCGAGGGGTCTGCGAGTTCTTCGTCAACTTGCCGCCGTGTTTGATCGGCATGGAGGCCTGCGGTGGCGCCCACCACTGGGCGCGCAAACTGCAGGAATTCGGACACGCCGTTCGCTTGATGGCGCCGCAGTTCGTCAAGCCGTACGTGAAGACCAACAAGAACGACGCGGCCGACGCCGAGGCGATTTGCGAGGCAGTGAGCCGGCCGAACATGAGGTTCGTGCCAGGCCGTTCTCTCGGTGCATCGTGTGCGCCAAGGATTTGTCGGCGCACGTACCGCCCTGGCCAACCAGATTCGTGGGCTGCTGGCCGAGTTCGGGCTCGTCGTCCCGCAAGGGATCTCGCACGTCTGTGCCAAGGTGCCTGATCTCATCGAGGATGCGAGCAACGAACTGCCAGGCAGCTTTCGGCTGCTGATCGAGCGTCTGCTCGATCACCTCAAGGAACTCGATCGCCAGGTCGGTGAACTCGAGGCACAGATCAAGACTTCGCACCGCGAGAGCGAGGCAAGCCGCAAGCTCGAGAAGATTCCCGGCATCGGCCCGATCACTGCCAGTGCGCTCGTCGCGACCGTCGGTGATGCCAAGAACTTCGAGAACGGACGACAACTTGCCGCCTGGCTGGGCCTGGTGCCCCGGCAATCGTCCAGCGGCGGCAAGACGACTCTGCTTGGCATCAGCAAGCGCGGCGACACCTATCTGCGCACGCTGCTGATCCATGGCGCACGTTCGGTCATCTGGGCGAGGCAGCGCAGCAAGAAGGCGATCGACGGCTGGCTGGGCGCGCTGCTCGGACGACGCAACGTGAATGTGGCCGCTGTGGCGCTGGCAAACAAGAATGCGCGCATCGTGTGGGCCTTGCTGGCTCACGACCGCGAGTTCAAGGCCGACTTTGTCGCGGCATAGAAGCCTCCGGCCCGCACGGACAACAGCCGATCTACCCATCCCCCCGCCCTTCCCGCCAGCGGGAAGGGAGCCCCAACGACGTCCACAAGACAAGGACAAGGAGATTCCTACCACCGATTGCTCAGGCGATCAGCAAAGTCGATGGCAAGACAGGTCAGACCGTGGCCGGCACAACCCGAGAATTTCAAAGCACCTCGAGTGCGCTCTCTTGATCGAGGAGTCGGCCAGCGGATTCCATCAGGGACCGCGGGCATGTGCCCGAACGAAGTCCGGATACATGGCTGCAATCTTCCCCTTCTTACCGTCGACGATACCTGAACCCACTGCGGTAGTCCCGCACGGTGGGGTCTGTGAGGGGCGGGAGGGGCGACCCTCCCGTCTACTCGGAGGCGGTTCATGGGTCTTCCCGCTCTCCGTGTGCAATCAGGACCTGGATCTTGATGCGGCGGTCACGAAGACAGGGCCGGGTAGTCCGTATAGCCTTTTGGCCCGGGCGTATAGAACGTCGACATGTCGACCGGATTCAGCGGTGCGTTCTTTTGCATGCGGGCGATCAGATCCGGGTTCGAGAGAAACGGCCTGCCGAACGCCACCAGATCGGCTTGTCCGTCAGCGAGCGCCTTCTGCGCACTTGCAGAGTCAAATCCGCCCGCCAGGATGAACACACCCTTGAATGCTTCCCGCAACGAAGCCTTCAGTTTGAAGGGGACCGGCGGCGCGCCCAGGGCGGAATGGTCGAGCACGTGGATGTAGATCAGTCCGAGCGCCGACAGCGCGGACGTCAGCGCCAGGTACTGAGCGTCCACCTCCGCGAAGCTGCCGGTGCCATTGAATGCACCGTAAGGTGAGAGTCGAATGCCCACCCGCCCGGCGCCGATCGCAGCGACGGTGGCCCGCGCCACTTCCAATGCAAGTCGATTCCGGCCCTCGATGCTTGCGCCGTAGCCGTCGGTTCGCGTGTTGACGTTTGCGTTCAGGAACTGCTCGATCAAGTAGCCGTTCGCCGCATGCAATTCCACTCCGTCGAATCCGGCTTCGACCGCCAGCGTTGCCGCCTTCGCGTACTCGGCCACCGCGGTCGCGATATCTGCTTGCGTCATCGGCCGTGGCGCGGTGTGCGGCTGCATGCCCTGGGAGTCCGTGTGCATCTCGCCGGGACAGGTTTCGGCCGCTGGCCCGATCACCTCGGCTCCTGCCGGGAGGTTCGCGATGTGGGCAACGCGGCCGGTATGCATCAGTTGCACGAAGATCTTGCCGCCCTTGGAATGAACGGCATCGGTCACCAGCTTCCAACCGCGAACATGTTCTTCGTTGAACAAGCCGGGTATGCGCGCGTAGCCCAGGCCATTCGGAGAGGGCGACGTTCCTTCGGTGACGATCAGGCCGGCCGTTGCCCGCTGGCCGTAGTACTCGGCCATCAACGCGTTCGGCGTGTTGTTCACCGCGGCGCGGCTGCGCGTCAGCGGCGACATCACGGCGCGGTTCGAGAGTGCCAAGGCACCCGTGTAAAATTTGTCGAAAAGCATGTCGAAACTCCAGTTTTATATTCAAGGGGACGCCCACACTGGCGTGGTGTTGACGAACGCCATCGCAGCCGCGACGACCGACGCGTCGCTCAGGATCCGACGATGACCGAGGCCGTCGACACGGATGTGATGAGCACCCGGCCATGCGGCGGCGCTCGCCAGGCTGTCCTCAACGGCGACGACTCGGTCGTCGCTCGAGTGGATGAAGAGCGCCGGCTGGACCAAATGCGGTGCACGCCGCGGCAGTGAGATCTCCCGCACGTCACTGCCAATCATTGTCTGCGGCCAGCCGAGCATCGCTTCTGTGCCCCGGGTGTCGAGCCCGGCTGCGTCGGCAAAGCCACGCGCGAACCGTTCATAGTGAGCGGGCGCGGCGATCAATACCGCGCGTCGCACCGACAGCCCGGCGGTCAACGCCTCGGCCAGCACGGCGGAACCGATGGAGTGCGCAATGGCCGAGTGCAGAGGGCCCAACACCTTGCCGACCGCAACCAACGCCCGGGCCGCTTGTGGAATGGACATCTGGTGTCCGGCGGAGGCACCGTGTGCCGGCAGGTCCATTGCCAACACCCCGAATCCGGCGCGACGCAGCGGTGCCACGAACGCGGCCAGGTCCGCTGGCTGACCCTCCCAGCCGTGCAGCAGCAGTACCAGGGGGCCGGTCCCGGCACGTTGCAGGACGACCTCGCCTTCCGACGTGGCAATGCGGAGCACTTCGCCATCCTCGAGCGGGAGCGCCTGGCGTTCCTTCGGCGGGCGCGGCGTCAGGAAGGCGCGAGCAACTTCTTCGGGCTGTCGGCGTGCGTCCGTCGAAGCGTCATTCACAGCGAACTCCTCACATGTTCTTTCGTCCCGTTTCGGCTTGGACCGCTGAAGACGTGCATGCTCAGCTCGCTGTCTGGTACCGCGGTGCGACCTGGGACTGCTTGACTTCCGATAGCAGGCCCAGTCGCGCTGCGTCGAGGGCTTCCCAGCGTGCGGCGTTTTGCAGGGGTGGAATCGTCACGAGTTCGCGGCGATCGAATCCGACCAGCGCGGCATCGACCAATTCATCGACGCCCATCAACTCGGGCAAGTTATTGATGTCAACGCCGGCACGCTCCCAGATCTCCGTGCGGGTTCCGGCAGGAAGCACGGCCTGGACATAGACCCCCTTGGGCACGAGTTCCAGGCTCAGGCCTTGCGAGAGGAACAGCACGAAGGCCTTGGTTGCGCCATAGACCGTCATGCCGAATTCAGGGGCCAGGCCAACGACCGAGCCGATGTTGATGATCGCGCCTTCGCCGGCCTTCGCGAATCGCGGCGCCACCGCGCTGGCGAGCCGAACGAGAGCGGTGGTGTTGAGCGCGATGAGGCTCTCGTTGGCCTCGGCTGTCTGCTCGATGAAGCTGCCCGACTGCGCGGCTCCGGCATTGTTGATGAGGATGCCGATGCGGGCGTCATCGCGCAGGCGCGCCTCGACAGTGCGCAGGTCGCCGGACTGGATGAGGTCGGCCTGGATCACGTCGACCGAAACGCTGCTTTCCTGACGCAGGCGGGTCGCGAGGGTATCCAGTCGTGACTTGTCGCGTGCGACCAGAACGAGGTCGTGGCCCCGGCGTGCGAAGCGCTCGGCATAGGTGGCGCCGATACCGGTGGAAGCGCCTGTGATGAGGACGGAGGAACGGGTGCTCATGTGTCTGCTCTCTTGGTTAAATTAAGGAAGGGCCCAGAAATTACGCGTGACGTCTGCCACACCGATGCACGGCTTCGCTGGCCCGACTGGGAGTTGGCTTCAGCGATGGCTGAGGACCGCCGCTACTTCATTTGCACGACGACCTTGCCCTTGGCGCGCCCCTGGGCGAGGTGTGCCAGCGCATCCTTTGCTTGCTCGAACGGAAATACCGTGTCGATCACGGGCCGGATGCGCTGCGTCTCGAGGAGCTCGCCGATTCGGGCGAGTTGGTCGCCGTCGGGCCGCACGAACAGAAACGAGTAGTCGACTTGCCGCTTGCGCGCCAGGCGTATGATCTTGCGACTCATCAGCCCGAACACGAACACCAGGACAAAGTTCAATCGTCGAGCGCGGGCGAACGCTGCATCCAGGGGCCCGACGATGGAGACGATCTTGCTCCCCGCCTTGAGGATGCCGATCGACTTCTCGATGGCGTCGCCCCGGACAGTGCCGAGCACCGCGTCGTAGCCGCGCAGCACTTTCTCGAACTCCTGCTTCTTGTAGTCGACCACCTCGTCCGCGCCAAGGCTGCTGACCAGTTCGACGTTGCTCGTGCTGGTGGTCGTTCCCACTTTGGCACCGAGGTGCTTTGCCAACTGGATCGCAAACGTGCCGATGCCGCCGGACCCTGCCGGGATGAACACCTTCTGCCCGGCTCGAAGATTCGCGCGTTCCTTCAGCGCTTGCCACGAGGTGAGTCCGACCATGGGGATCGATGCCGCCTGCACGAAGTCCAGGTTGGCCGGCTTCAGCGCGGCAGCGTTTTCCGGTACCACCGCGAATTCGGCGATCGAACCCGTACCCAGGTCGAAGATGCTGGCGAAGACGGCATCGCCCGGCTTGAAGCGAGTCACGCGGCTACCGACCTCGGTCACGACGCCGGCCAGATCGCTGCCTAGCGTGGCAGGAAGCCGGAATCGCAGGACCGGTTTGAAGACCCCGGCCGGGACGATGTTGTCGACCGGGTTCAAGCCTGCAGCGTGGACCTCAACCAGCAATTCGTCGGCCTTGAGCGTGGGGCGGGGAACGTCGGCGAAACCGATCTCGGGTGACTTGCCGTAGCGTTTGAAGGTGAGTGCTTTCATCGTTTTCCTTGGAGCTGTGGACGCGCTCACGCGTTGACATCGACGACCGTGGATCGGGTGTGAAGCGGTGGGATTGGCTAGGCCGCGAGCCGCAGGTCCTTTCGAACCCCTGCATCCAGCACGCGCGCGGGCGCAAATCTGCGCAGCAATCGCATCCGGCTGGCGAGCCCGGGGGCGTAGTGGATCTTGGGGTGCGACGCCGTGGCCGCCTTCAAGACGACGTCGGCCACGACCTCAGGCCCGTCGGCACCCGCGAGCACTTCCTTGACGCGCTTCTCCACACGTGCGCGGATCTCGCGATACACGTCGAGGGGGGCATCGGGCTTCATCAGGTTCGCATCGAACGGCGTGTTGATGTAGGCAGGCTCGACCACCGAGACACGAATGCCCTGCGTGCGCAGTTCATGGTCGAGCGATTCCGAATAGCCGGCGACCGCGTGCTTGGTGGCGGAATACAGCGCCATATAGGGCATGGGCAGAAAACCCAGCACCGAGCCGATGTTGATGATGCGTCCCGAACCCTGTCGGCGCATGTGCGGCACGACGGCACGCGTCATCCGCACGATCCCGAAGAAGTTGGTGTCGAAGAGGGATCGGGCTTGCTCGATCGAGCTTTCTTCCGCGCCGGCCGGCGCAACCCCGAAGCCGGCGTTGTTGACGAGCAGATCGATGCGGCCCTCGGCTTGCATCAGCGTCTGAACGGCCGCGTCGACCGACTCGTCGTTGGTGACGTCCAGAGGCAGCATCGCAAACGATCGTTCGCTCGCATCGCCCCCACGGCGACTTGTGCCGTAGACCTTGTAGCCAGCCCTCGCGAGCAGCTCGGCCGTGGCCTGGCCGATCCCCGAGGACGCGCCGGTCACAAGCGCAATCCTGGTCATTTCGCTTTTCGTATTCATGAGGTTTGTTGGTCAGGATTCGGAGAAGATGATGCGTGAGGGGAGATTATTCGCATGATGGTCGTAATACATGTAGGCGAAAAAATTGGCAGTGCGACGCGGTGGCTTCAGGTCGGGGCGAGGTGCTTCAATGCCGCCTGGCACAAAGCATCCGACAGCGCGGGCTCGTCAACCGCACGGGCCAGCAGCAAAGTGCCCACCATGGTGGCGACGGTCACGAGTGCTCGTTCATGGGCCCCCGGTTGTCCCCAGTCGGGGAACTGGCGGGCGACAAGATCGATCGTTTCCTTGACGTGCCGAGTCGTCACTCGGCGAACTTCGGGCGTCTGGCGCGCCGTTTCCGAGCCCAGCGCGGCCAGGGGGCAGCCAAGCTCTATCTGCTTCAGGTGGTCCTGCGAGAGGTAGGCGCGAAGCATGGATGCCAAAGCCTGCCGAGGTGGCACGCTCGCCACAACGCCCGCGGCAGCAGCGGCTGATTCGGCGCAGGCCCGATTTGCGGCCTCCGCCAACATGGCCTCGCGCGACGGGAAATGAGCGTAGAAGGCGCCATGGGTCAGGCCGGCCTCCTTCATGATGTCGGCGACTCCGGTACCGTCGAAGCCGCTGCGACGAATCGCCCGCGCCGCCGCGGACACGATGCGCTCGTGCGAGGCTTCCTTGGCTGCCGCTCTGGCGTTGTACTTCGTAATTCGCATGACGTACATCATACTTGGTTTGCAGAGTTGCGCTGTGATGCCTTGCACGACACCGTGGACTTCGGCCCACACCAAACTTGCAGCTCAGCGCTTCTTGCTCAACTCGGTGATCAGAGCGGTGAAGACCAAGTCGCTCGTCGCCGCGACCTCCCTGGCTGACGTGGTACCCCATTGACGCAAGGACAGGACGCCATTGAAAGCGGCCAAGATGGCACGCGCCGCTTCTTCCAAGGGAACACGAAAGCGGCCGGTATCTACCAGGCGTTGAACCAGCGCTCGCATTTCGGCGAATGTCTCATTGAGCAGTTCGGGATGGTGCTGAGCTTGCTCGACGAGCAGGGCGTAGAGGTGGGGGCGCTTGAACGTGAAGTCGACAGCATCATCCCAGTGTGTTCTCAACTGCTTCATCAGATCCTGAGACGCTGAGGGAGCGCGCCTGCGCGACATGTAATCGGCCCGCCCCTGCCTGATGAGCGCCATCGCCAGGGAGTCCATGCCGCCAAAGTGATGGTAGAGCGTGGGCGCCGTGATGCCGGCAGCCGCGCAAATGGCACGGGTTGTCAAACCAGCCGGCCCGTGCGCCTCCAGCAGGGCCGCGGCGGCCCGAAAGATGGCGGTCTCGGTGTCGGAGGTCACAGATGAGTCGAAAAAGGCGTAGGAAGTAGCTTTGACGGAGGAAAGTCGGCTCCGCCCGTTGGGGGTCGCAATCGCGCCAAGTGACTGTCGTTGGGTGCGGTCCATTCTACGTACGCGGCATGTTGCTTCCGCCGCGTGGGCGGCGAGTGGGCCGAGTCTCATATCGATGATATACTGATCGTATAGCGACGATATACTTGAGCGCGCATACCTCGCCGGCCTTCCTTGGCTTTTCCACACGATAGGAGAACGATTTGCATACGAACACAGCCGTCAACATCGGCCGGCGAGCGCTGGTGACCGGCGCCTCCAGCGGCATTGGCGCGGCCATCGCGCGTGAGCTCGCGGCGCTCGGCATTGATCTGGTGCTGACGGCGCGACGGCGCGACGCACTCGATGCGGTCGCCGCGACCTGCCAGGGTGTGAAGGTCGAGATCGTCGCCGCCGACCTGGGCAAGCCCGCTGCCGCGCGCGAGCTGTGGGCCGCCGCCACCGCGGGGGGCCCGATCGACATCCTCGTCAACAACGCCGGGTTCGGCT
>Ga0105240_10002595_pt1 | contig 28914 bp, 14 predicted proteins | sample KBSC54metaG_FD_80426 | JGI IMG/M metagenome (GOLD analysis project Ga0105240, IMG submission 80426) | Corn rhizosphere microbial communities from Kellogg Biological Station, Michigan, USA - KBS C5-4 metaG | ecosystem: Host-associated > Plants > Roots > Rhizosphere > Soil | place: Michigan, USA... | reverse complement strand
GGGGTAGAAATAGGTGAGGCTGTCCATAAGCACACCTGCTGATCCTGTGGTCTTAGGCCCATAGCGCACCAGTTGCAGCAGGTTGCCGTCCTGGTCATATTTGTAGTGATTATAGTACTGCTTATTAAGATCAGCAAGCGCCCAGTTTGATGCGGCTACCGACGAGTAGGTGGCCTTATTGATACGGTTCAGCTGATCGTAGATGTACTGCTTGCTCAAACGCTGGAATGGCGCGATGGCCACCGTTTGCCTGGAGATATTACCGTTATACAAGCTAAGCGCGGGATTGGCTAAATGGGTCGGCTGTTTTATTCTTGCCGGTTTGTAGTCCCCGCTGAAATAGTCAATAGTGGCAGCTACCACATCACGCGCATATGCACTATTATTGCTGCCATCGCCTCCCATGTCATAGCCACCGTTCAATGTATCCCCATTTACGGCCTTAAGCCAGCCTTGTATAGTATAGGCATAGTCAACGCCCTGCACATTCTGCGCACCAAGCGCCACGCGGGCGAGCGGCCCGTGATCATAGTAAGAATAATTCGCGTCATTTTCCCATATATAGCCGTCATTGCTGCTCTGCACCTGCACTATCCTGTTATCCGCGTCGTAGCTGTAGGTCTGGTAATACTGGTCCTGGTGGCCGCGGTTATAGCTAAGCATATTCACCTTCCCGCTTATCAGGTCGTAGTCATAATCTATGCGTTTGTAGCGCTGACGGAATGAATCAAGCGCCGGGCAATCCTGCACCAGCATTTTAACGTTACCGTCCACATCGTAACTATAGTGAGTGGCATAATTGTATTTGCTGAAGTAGATATCTGTCGAAGATAGCATCTCAAAATATTTAACCCCTGCAACACGCTTCCTGAGGTTTGTCTGGTTGTCCAGTCCCGGAATAGTGCCCAGCTTTGCCGATGCCGTATCATAGATCGTCATCACGACATCTGTTCTATCAAAACTTCTTACCATCTTTCTTAGGTCCGGCATGCTTTCATGTATCACATCGTAAATAAATTCTGGATGCGGTGAGCAGATAACCGTATCGCCGTCATGAGTCGGAACGTTTCGGAAGTATAAAACGAATCTTTGGTGCGGCAATGTACTTCCTGTTGGGTCCAGGCTGTGTATAAATATAAACTCGTCAAAGTTGCTTCCCATTCCTGCCTGGCCAGTCTCTATGAGGCGGTCCTGGTCATCATAAAGATTATAGGTATAAGCCCCTATAGGCGCCTGCTGCGCGTTTTGAGAGAAGATCACCTTGCCTTCCGCGTCGTAGAAGAACCGGGTCTTCCCGGCATCAGGTGTCTGTTGCGAGGTTAGTTGGTTAAGGGCATTGTAATAGTAGTTAGTGACCTTTGTATGTGTTGGTATCAATGAAGGATTTACGCCCGTATCGTTTATGCGCATTGTGTCCACTGCTCTCAGCTTGCTGGTTGCCAGGAATGCAACTCCCTGAGGCGGTACGGTCTCGGTAAGATTGCCCGCACGATCGTACATGTACAAGGTCGTATTGAACTGCTGGTCACGGTAACCAATATTCAACTGTTCATTCAGGTGGTTCATCACATAGTCCATAAACCCGAGGTTCAGGCTGTTATGCACTGAGTCAAGATAACGTTTGTAGGTCACTGCCGCCGTTCTTACCGCGCTTTGCAGCGTCGTTCTTTCGCAATTCAGGAAGGTGTCAAGGCTACTGCCCGTAGAGCTGCTGCCGCCGCGCATGTCGCCTGCAAGCAACACGTTATCAAGCTCTATGTTTTTGCCAATGACGAAATCGGTCATACCGCTGGCAGTAATGGTCGTCGTATCCCCAGTCGGCATGGCCATCTTCAAAACGAAGAACCTTGACGTACTGTCACCCGGCATGGGGGCGACACCTGAGGGAACGCTGTAGATGCCTTTTATCTGGTAATATTTATGCATGTAGCGCGGAATGTAACCTGGCATTTTCACATACACATTATACATCGTGTCCTTTTCATGCGGGCAGAAATAACGGTACCAATAGCTGCCGTCTGAACACCTGTAAGCCTGCAGGTCTGTATTAATGATTACCAAGTTCGTATCAAAATAGATACCTCCGGGGTTTACCGTATTACCTGTCACCAGGTTCAATATCTTGCGAAGCGTATCGTACATCCTGTTCGTACCTGCAGTATTGATAGCATATAAGTTTGTGACCGTGTTAGGGTCAGAAGGCCTCGTATAGCTTACCTGTTCCGTATCCAGTGCCGGCACCCTTGTTGTCATCAGGTATTGCGCCTGCAAAGAATCAAGTACCTCATAAGATGGCAATGCCTGGTTCGCATAAGCATATTTCAGGTAGCCTTGTTTTTCAGCCTTAAAGTAATCGTTGTCAATAGTGCTTTGATAATTACTGACGAACGTCGAAGGCATTTTATTATTGACGATGTACTGCTGCAAAGTATACGCATCGCGCGATATCTGGTACGGACTGGCACCGCCTGGCTCATACACATAATAGTAGTTCTGGGTTGAATACCTCGTACCCGTCCAATAGCCATTTCTTGAAGAGTCTGAAAAAGTAACGCCTGTTCCACTGCCAAAGATGCTCGTCGCGTTCGGAATGAAATGATAGCTGGCTGGCGTAAAAATAACGCCAAGGGTGTTGGCAGCCTGCAAGCTGCTATACAACTGGTTCGTATAGGTCGTGTAACCATAAGTACTATAACGCGCCAACAGGGCCTTATACTTGTACAGCTTCGTAAGCGGTATCTGGTTAAAATCTATAAATACCCTGTAAAACTTGGTGCCATTAACAAAGGTTTCTTTCGCGGGATCAAGCCCTACACTTATATCAATGCTATTGACAGAATCAACGAAATGTTTGGTAGTCGCCGAGTCGGGGAATATTGCAATGCCGTAGGCGACATATTGCGGCAGCTTCATGCTGTCGGCGAGCGCACAACTGGATATAAAGGTCTTGTATTGAGTGGACGTATATACCGTACCTAAATTATAATTCATAAAATGGGCCAGCATCGTTTCGTAATACGGATGGTCCGTGCCCTTAACGCCCAGTATCAGCATCGTATCAAGAAATTGCGTGTACAAAGACTTCATCTGCGTACATGGAACGCAACCGGCGATAATGTTGCCGCTGTAGTCCATCGTCTCAACACTGTCCGCCCAGCCGAGCATACTGCACAGCTTTAATATACCGGGCGCCGAATGCTGCACGCTTGCTATGAATGAGAAGTCGCTTATGTACCCTGAAGTAAAATGATTCGGCTGGTCATTGACGCAGATAACGCTTGTAACTTTAAATGTATCTGTCGGGCCGAGGAATATATTATGGTATGTAGCACTGGTATCGGTACCTCTCAGGTACACCTTTACCGTATCGTTCGGAATAGTGGTACTATAAATTCTAAGTGTGTACATATTCCCGGTCGACGCGTAGGTCGCGGCCATAGAAGTGCTGGTCGTTCCAAGCCGTTTTGAAACGCTGTCCTCGAAGATATTGCTTGTAAGTAACGTATAGGTCTGCACGGCACCTGTGCTTGGTGTCGTACTTGCGCTGCTCACAAAGGCGCTGATAGTTGCCGTTCGGTTCAGGAAAGCTTTAAGGTCCGAATAGAACGAGGCAGGCTTACAGTTGGCCCCCGAGGACGATGTAGGATAGAGATTATTATAGCTTACAAGGTATTGGTTGCACAGATCATTGGGACTGATACCATTCCTGATAAGCACATATCTTACCTGGTCAGGCGTAAAGTTGCCATACTGCACTTGCTTAGCCGTACAGAGGCTATCAAAGGTATTTCTCAAAGCGGCTGACAACGTAGTACTATAAGCGATGCAATTGGTGAGCCTGGAAAGTACCGTATCTATTTGTCCCAAACACAGCGACGAATCATCTGCGGCGATCAGCGCCGCCGCACTATCCCCAAGTTTCGTCAATGTGTCAGGGGATATCGTAGCAGCCGAATCCATTGCGCCTGCCAAGGTCGTTAGCAGGGAAGACCCGCCGCCAAATGATGAAAACACACTGCCTGGAGCTGTTGATATACGTCCTGAGGTTGAGTAATACGTCGGGAATACCGGCAGCGGCACAAGGTGCATTCTTTTTGCAAGGCAAGGGCCACAAGTATTACCCGTATTGCCCGTGATCATTTGCTTGAACCGTTCCCTGTTTTGAAAATAAAGGTCGCGGACGTCATTAAAATAGGAGCTCTTTACAAAATTGTTGGTAAGAAGCCGGTTAGCTATCTCATAACCAAAATTATGGGCAAGGCATTCGCGGAACATGATAGAGTCAGAGCAGCCGCAGTAAGCTTTCATGATGGCCATACTGTCCAGCCGGATATTTTGTCCCATGAATTTTGCCAGTGAGTCTTTCGGGCTGACAAACGATAGCTTGCTCGCCAGAATAGCCTTAATGGGGTCTTTGGATATTAAGCTGTCCAACAACAGTAATTGCAAATGGTCTGCCGTTTGATAGTCCGGTATGGCCATTACTTGCGTTTTAAAGCTGTCCGGAAAGCAATTGGCAAGCTTACAGAATTCAGGGTGCAAAGGAAGAAGCGTCTCAGCTATCTGGTCGTTAAAAACATAAATAAAGGTGTCGACCCCAACTGTTCGCAGATTCTTATAATAGACCCCGTCGGGGCCTATCACCGAATCAGGTAACTTGACGATACAAGTGTCCCGGTACCTGACACCATGATAGCCACCATTGTCAACGCTATCCGTAAAAATTGAATTTGTATCTCCTTTGACAAGACCTGTAACGCCGTCAAAAGAGTACTTACCATATTTCGCACCCGGGTATAGCTCCTGCATCATACGGTTCTTGGCTGCCGCGCATTCGTCAGTATTCGAAGACGGGCATGGAAATTTCTGCGCCTCAACGGTTTGCCTTACAAAATACGGAAGGTCGTGCAGGCAGTTCGGTTTGTACATAAATGAGTCAACAGCCGCGTAGACATCATTAATATTCACGAAAAGCGTTTTGTGTAAATTGAATTTACCCTGCCCAAGAAAGAGCGCATCGCGTGATCCGGTATATGGAACAGGAGTTGCGGTCGTTACTACGCCCGTATTGCCTATTGTCCCACTACGGGCAAATTGCTGTATGCCGCATTGATCAATAATATTGTATGCATATGAGGCTTTTATCGAAAGATATGAATTGGAACATCCCGTTGGATATGGCGTAAAGCTATAAACATATTGAATGGTATCATTCCCTTCTGCGTCCATATAAAAATCTTTATCCAATATCCTGTTGTGGCCAATGATCTTTTGCGGGCTGCTTGCTATCAGGTCTTCCTGGTAATACTGCACACCCGGCAGGTTATCAACCGGAACTATAGCATGGTTGATTGAATTAGGTCCCGTACCTACCATTGAAGTTGCAATTTGTCTTCCTTTGTAATCCTTGATCGCTAATGATAATTGCCTGTTGGGGTCCCGGCTCACTGTTTTAGTATAAAATCCCGACCAGCCTATATTGGGCCCGAACATGCTATTAAGGTCTTCCTGGTTCGCACCTACATAATCGTTATTAATGATATTGCTGTCGGCGATCTGAAGCAATAACCCGGCGCCGCCCTGCTTTTCTATGCGGTCATTGAAAATAGGTGCATAGATCGTCTGTACCATTGGATAACCTTCCGCATCAGGAATGAATTGACGAAAAGCAGTAGTGTCAGGTGTTCGTTTACTATAGTAGATGCTTGCCAGTGCATTTGTATCGAGTGGTGCCAACATTGCTTCGGCAGGGCAGCTTTGTAACCTGATGGTGTCAAAATCGCCGGCTTTGTATGGCAAGTGTGTTGACCCGTTGAGGCTTACGTTGTGTTGATAGGAAAAAGATGCTGATGATACCGATGAAGGCAATATTTTAATTGAGGGCCTTCCTTCAAAGTCATAAATGTTCTGTGTTACTATAAGCTTGCTGGGTGTATTATTAAACCTGGTAATGCTTTCTCTGTTCTTAAGCAGGCCATCGTAAAAACTTACTACATGTTTGTATTTACCGTTCTCTGCAAAGCTCGCAGTGTACTGCCAGTTAAGACTATCATTGGTATAAGGCGAGCTCATCGGATAAATACTCGGCGAAGAAAGCGTGCTTAACTGCCCGGAATCCGGCACTGAATAGGTCCAGTCGGAATATACCGGATAACGATAAAGCGAAGAGTCCGGTCTTATCATTCTGGCCCTGAAGACTATATAACCGCTCGGGTATGTTAGCGGCAAAAGATAATGCGGCGTATCAAGCCATACTCTTGTACAATTATGCCGGAAATCAAAACTTAGCTGGCTGGTAGTCGCTTTGGTTACTGAATCCGTATATATGTTCCGCTGGTAGTCATCGACATAGGTCCATTCAAGTTCATAACTGACCGGCGTGATCGGGACGTTCGTATATCCCGATATATTGAAGTACACATCAAGATAATTGCTATTGGCATTAGCATTGTTCCAGCTTGTATACAATGCACCTGTGCCTGTTCCGTAATATAACACTGGCGTTGATGGACGGTAAGGGTATTGCAGGTCATACTTTTGTGTGCTTATAGACGATTCGATAAAAAAATTCAGGTTAGTGAGATGTGACGGGGTAATAAGTACAGGTGCGACAGTGCTGTCTGTTATATCAAAGAGGGCATTTACTATAACAATCGTTTTATAGTAACCACTGAATTTTTTGATCTGCACATCCTGGGATGAGCTTAAGGAGTCAGGGTTATAACCTATGGTCAGTGTATCGTAAGTAGACACATAAGTTGAAGTGTCAGTGCTTGTATAGCCGCGCATTTCATAGGCCATTTTGTAAGTGTAGGCCACGGCCGTCGTCGCAGTGTACGTATAATCCACTGAGAACTGAACGATATCCGTTACGCTTTTGAATTTGAAGACGTTTCTCCAGGAGGCATCGGCCTTCATATTTTTCCAGTCATTGTTCCAGACAGTCAATGTCGGCAATCCCGAAGATTTGATCTTTGCCGCTTTTGAGATGCCGGAGGCGGTCGTGGTATTGTAATTATAAGTCTGCCCGGATACGGCAGGACATAATATACCCAACAGCGCAAGCATGATGGTAAACTGCATGAAATATTTTCTATATGCCATAACCGTAATGGTTTTATAGTTTACTTATTAGCTTATAATTTTCATTTTTTTTGATCGTCACCTTTCCATCCAAAATGCTGAAATATGCGGCTGTACTTATCTTCTTTGGGTCTATACTTGCGGTATATGCGTTGTACAATATTTCCTTGGACGTTCCTTTTTTCCTGAAACTTTCATTGGGACCTGTCCAGGGCAAATAATATTTCAGGTAAACGCTTGCAGGCAGCTTGCTCCTGGAATTGTAAACGACCTTCATGTCTTTGATCGCGAGCTTCGCGGGAAAGCCAAGACTGAACGATACCGTGTCGCCCTTTCTTTTAAATTCCTTCACCACGGCATATTTCGTAATAACCGAATCTATAAAGCCCTTAAGCAGGCCATTGTCAAACAATTGCTTTTCCATTGTCTGCTTCTCCTGGGCAGTAAACCTTTTCTTTACATTCACCAGGACAAGCGTCTTCGTATTGTGGTCTGCTTTGTAGCACCAATCGCCATTGTAAAGTATGGTCATGGCATTACTATTATTATAAAGCAGCTTACCGGAAGCACTCGTATATGCCTCACCTATAAGTTTGTCTTTTTCTCCGGAAGGGAATTCAGCCAGGATGCTATACTTGCAGTCAAATTGTTTCAGGGCAGCTATTTCAGATATGATACCCTTTACTTCGCCAATTGCATTTTTACCCGCTTCCTGAGGAAAGGCCCGCACTACTGGCAGCGCAAACAGAACAAGACTTAAAATTGATTTTTTAATCATCTTCTTTTATTTTCTCGGGTTATTGCTCCTTGATTCAGATACGGTCAATACTCCTTTTTCAGTTTCCTTCTTCGTCCGGATCAGGTTGCCCTCCTGGTCGTATTCATAAGTGGTTGCAAAATTGTTCTCATCAAGCGTAGCTATAAGCTTTTCATTTATCGGGTTGTACACGAATGATTTCATGTTTGCCGCTGCGGGGTATATCCTTATATCGTCGATATAATAATTAGTCGGCAATAGGATGGCCGCGCCATTTGCGAAAAAGGTTACCTCATATTGCTGCCAGCCATCAATTACATTTGATGTCTTACGTGCCAGTGAATCAATGGCAGTAGTACTATTGTAAACCCCAAAATGCTGGTGGCTCGACGAAAGGTCTGAACTGTAATCAAGTGGATTTGTGATTGCGCTAACAGGCTTAACCCAGCAGGACATGATATATTTTACGCCGTCCGTAAGACCGAAGGCCCTATAATCATAAGCCGCAGAAAATGGTATCTGATGATTCGTAAGATATTGCGAAGCATCAAGGTAAGAGCGCATACCTAACATTGAGATCTTATATATATCGGTCCAGCCATTAGGTGTCGTGTTATGAGTGGCAGGGACCTGCAGTGAAAAATATCCGGTGTGCGCGATGTTACGCGCAAGGTTCGGAACGGTCGTGTTGCTATATATCTTGTACAAATCATATTGCGAAGTGCCAAGCGCAACCAGGCTGAAAATATTAAAAGGCGAATAGTTCAGCTGGGTGTGGTCGTCTATTGGCTTGATCAGGCAGTAGTCTTCGAACCCGTCCGCAAATATGTCCCCCTGCTTCGCATTAGTGGCCGCGGCAACCGGCAGGGCCTCATTATACCCGTATTGTACCGTTGAATAAATACCGGTAGCGTCCATATCTTCTATTTCCTTCCCGTGAGGCGACCATTTCGTGATGGTACGCAAAGCATACCAATTGACATCGCGGGATGAATTAACATACAGGTAGGAGTTGGTTAAAAGACCGTCACAGGAAACATGCGGTGGATTGCCGTTTAAGAAGCCATCATAAATACCACATATCGGCGGATCAGGAGGTGACTGTGTACAAAAATTAAGCGCCGAGAATAACCCGGCAGTTCGGCTGCTCGATGTATTATAACTTCTTGACTGCGCATAACCATATTCAGCTGACTCCTTGTAATTGCCCATTCCATTAAGCAGGAAAGGGTTCACTGTATCATTATCTGGCCCAAGGTATTGGTAAACGATGGCCGTATTCACATCACTGAACGTTTTTGCATGGAGATTGATGAGATGGTCCAGGGTGTCTTTCAGATAACCTGTACTATTCACTGGACTGCTCATCATTGCGTAAGTTTCGACATTTTCATTCAACTGGTTGTGCCGCCCTGATCTGATAACTTTGATGTCCGCTCCACTGTATACAGCACCAGCTGTCCATCCCGACGGCAACCTGTTCCTGAAACGCGGTAAAAGGATTGGCTCACAGCAGTCCTGATGGCTCTGAGGAGGAACGTAGGTAGTATCACCCATATCCGGTTTCATGACCCAGGCGGTCGTCCAGTTGCTGCCATAATGCACCAACAGTTCATCCCCGATATTATAATGATTGAGCCTGTCACCGACATTAAGCAATGCGAGGCCATATGCCTGTATTTTTAGGGTGCCGGTATCTTCATAGCCAATGTTCATATAGGCAGTACCCATATTCCGGTAAGCCCAATATGCGGGAATGTTGACATTGTATTCCTTGTCCTGAAATTCATTATTGACGGAACTCATGACCACTTGCCCGGTCTTTGGGTCAAATGCTTCATTTGTGACAGTGGTGACCGCACCTTCATTATAGCTCTGCACCTGCTTAAGTATGCCGTATTGCTGAACGACCTTGGTCGCTACAACTGACCTGAAGCGGTTCTGGTAATTACCCTGGTAACCAAACCCAAGGATGACGGGGATAGGCACTGGGACGAAAAGTATGGGTATGATACTTAGGTTGAAATTGGCATTCAGGTTATCGGTCTGGGTATTCTCATTCTTTTCCCTTGTATCGAATGTGATGTCTGCCTCAACGCCAAGCTGTTCTGTTACCTGGTGCATTTTTCCTGAAGTTTCCTCATAAGTGATTACAGGTACATTATTGTCCAACTGACCATTGGTCGTATTGTACGTATATACCTGGGAACTGATCAACTGGGACGTCGCTCCCTGTGGATGGTATTCAAAATGCTGAACGCTCTTAGGTTTACCGTGCATGTCATTAAAGACCAGTGTATAGCCTTCGGTAGCGCTGAAGAGGTTTTTCTGCGAGAACAGATCGAAATGATACGCATCTTCGATCTTGCTCAAACCGGTAGACATCACTTTCGCCGGGAAATCCCTTGATGTGTAAAATTGATAAACATCTATAGCCTGGGACGACCTCCCGGTGTCCGCGTGTATGCTTTTAACGGTCACCTGGCTATATCCGACTGTACCCGTTGGAAATAAGCTTTCACCTATTGGTGTCTCCTGGTAAAGATCCACAGGATCGTTCGGAGGCCACCTGTTTCCTGCCTGCACGGAGAATTGAACCGGATTGCGCATCGTGTTCTCGTCGCCGCCTATCATCGGCTCATAGCTTGCGACCCCGCTGCTTATGGTGCCATAGGTATCGTCACTTATCGTATAGTCGTACTGCTTACCATAGGTTGCCTGCTGTTCATTGCCTCCGGCCAATGCGTTCCAGGAATCGTAAAAGACGAGCGATTTTACTCGCTGCCCGCCGCCCTTCTTTTTCAGTCCTGGACTTATCAGCCTGACGAACGACTTTTGAATGTTCGCGATTTTAGCAACGCCTTTTTTTGCAAAGTTCGTTACCGGGTTAACGCCAATGTCTACCAGGTCATCAAAAGAACCTTTCAGGCCGGCAAGTATATTGGATAGGTCGCTCGCATTGGGGTCTGACCCCTTATACATTATTTGCGGAAGATTATATCTTGACGTATTGATCGCCGTATAGGCTACCGGGTTCAGTAAAGCCCCACCCCCTCGCGGTACTACGCTCGTTAGTTTAACATAGCCGTACCTGGAATCATTGGGACAGACACCAATATCATCAGCAGTTGCATAGCCTTTAATCTGCTCGTATTTATTATCTACGAGCTGTACATTGAAATTGAAATAGATATTACTAAGTCCTTTGGAGTAGTTATCACCGAAGTTTAATCCTCCCAGTTCACTTGTCGACCTCCTCAGGAAATATACGTAGGGGTTTGGACTGTTTGGGCCAGAGTATAACTGCGAGCCTGCGTCATAGTCCTGCCCTTTACCGATTCCCTGCACCATGAACATTTCAGATGCGGGCTGGTCCTGGACGAAAGCATAATCATCTGATTCATAATTTGCTTGTATCACGCCACCTGAGGGCAAGGTAATTTTACTGAGCGACCAGGCGGTTGCATAAGTGTTATCACTATCGTTGTTCTGGTCTACATAAGGGTATTCGTAATTAGTGAAGGATGAATGATTAGGCTTATAACTTCCCCAGCGGTCTTTGGATGCGAGGTTATAAGAAGGATTGAAGCCTGAATAATCAAAGCGATAGGGACTTAGCATGCTTCGCTGCGAATTCCCATAACGCATATATATTTTTTTCAATGTAAGCTTTCCGCTTGCGCCTGCACCTGAAACGAAATTGGGAACGCCCGGGCATAACGAGTAATCATACACAAAAAACACTGTCTTGATCGGTACTGCATTGTTACCATTAATGAACCTGTCATGCTTATTATAGAGCTTTATCGAGTCAAGCTTATAGGAGCTTGCAGCTTGCGCGAGCGATTGGTTGTAAGGGGCCACATTGTATTTTCCTGATTTTACGATGGTGTCCTTGCAGCCCAAACCGTCATTTCTTTTAGAAGTATAAAACTCTGCGACGAAATTCTTGGTCTCTATGGAATGCTGTATCCATTCTTCCCTTGAGCCAACAAGGTAACTGCCTTTGTCATCTCTTGGCTCTGCCCAGAAACCAGGGCTATATTGCGCTTTGCCGCTATCATATGGGGCGCGCCATCTATAGTCCTTTTCTTTAAGTGCGTAATTGAATTTTGTATAAGACCCGAGATCATCGTCGCTCGGACCATCTCCTGTAACATCTACATAGTCCGGCGATAGAACAGCTGTCAGTAAATAGCTGTGCGCATAACTTGGAGTGACAGTGCTGCTATAATAATTATCAATTCCATTTGCGTTGCTTTTAGAATCATCATAGCCTCTTGCATAAGGTACGAGGCCTTTAGCGAGGTCATTGGTATCAGTCGGACCGTTCACGCTAAACGTTACTTCTTTCTGGATGTTATTCATAGCGGGAATGCCAAACACATAGCGCCGCCCATCTGTTTGCAGCTGGGTGATCATCGATATCTGGTAAGACTTTCTTTGGAGGTCGCCACCCGGTTCACGGTCAATGGTTTCTATTGTCGGAGTGGCCGTCAGTCCTGTAGTATCCTTGTAATTCAGGATAAAGGAATAATTACCCACCCCGCTGTTTACCGCATCTGCTGCGGTCAGGTACGAGAAAACATTACCGCGCGGATCACGTTTAGTAGTTGCATATGGCTTTGTACCCGGCAAAGTTTGTGTTCCTAAAACAGGGTTGAGGCCACCTATAGTTGATAAATACCCGGGATCTACTTCGGTCAGTTCACCCGCCTGCTTGAAGTACGTGTCCTCATATAGGCTTCCTGTTGACCGTGGAGCGTAACGCTTCTTATATGCTTGCCATGGGCCGGAGGTGATGTCCGTCTCACTTACACTTCCATCTGCTCCTATCTCAAAGTTCCAGCCGATCGCTGCTTCTGCACCTGCGCTTGCGTTACTGGCCGTACTGCTCGTCGTCGGATCATACACACTGCCGAAATCGTTGCGATAAGGCCGATAGCTTCCACCCGTTCCCTGTCCGGCCACACTGTAAATATCATAGGTAGCATTACCGGATGGCAGGTATTCCATAGTTTTGTTGAAGAGACCATCTTTATCCCGCGTAAAATCAAGTATGTCACGGTCATGACCATTTTGCAGGTAGAGGTATCCGTATGCGTCTCTTGATGCGTCCGCATCGCTGTAGGTCACATTGCTCACCATGCCACTGATGTTCCCATAGCCCTGGCACCAGAATACTTCCGCACCAAATTTTATGCGGCCCATGATGGTCGTCATCGTGCTACTGTTCGTGATGACGGGTACAAAGTTTTTGATACCCACAGGCACGGTCGCAGTCGCTTCCGTCGACACACCACTCCCACCGCCCCCTGTCACGGAGGCTGAAACAGTGAAGCTCCTGTCTTTCATCCCTGTTCGCGAGTTCCATCCGCTCCCTTCACTGACGCCAATGCCTGCCGCCATGTCCGTTCCGATAATATTACTGGATGACAAATGAAAACTTGCATTATAATCAATGTCAGCACCGGTCTGTGATCCCACACCTATATTGACACCTGCAGATATACTGTTAAAAACCGTTACCCCGCCGCCTACGTTAAAATCAACGCTTACGCCCTTGTAATTATTGATATTGAGGTTCGCACCAAGGCTGGCGGAAAGGCTTAGCAGAGGGTCGCCGAGCCCGAACGCTTCGAGGCCGACACCCATGCCTACGCGCACCGTTTTTTCAGGTTTGATGTTCAATTCCTTCGTAAGTTCCTCGCCCTTAAAATCATCGGGAAGGCCCCTGACGGTTCTGTTTATCACGCCAGGATTGATGTTCCAGCCTAAACCCACCCAGGTTGCCTCCTGCTCCATGCTGGCCCCCCCGTGATAAGAAATGTTTATCGGGTAGCCTTCAACATCCATTAAGGGAATGTTATAAACAAAGTCACCGGAGAACATGTCCACCATATCAGTAGTACCTACCGGTTCAAAGCTTTGCACTTCAGGCTGGCTGGGTCCGGTGGTCAGCGCACTGGCGATCCCAGGTTGTATCAGCTGGCATGTTAATACAAGTAATAGCATCCTTGCGGTAGACTTTATTACTCTTTTATTATACATCATATCAGGCCGGTTTATTATAGTATTAGTTTGGGAATGTCATTCAATGTTTCAGCAGGATAGGTGGTCTTTATCACCCCGTTCCTGAATATGTCATCATAATATTTTAGCTCCATGTTTTTGGAAGGTCGTTCTTCGTTCCCCGGAAGGCTGAAGCCGACCACCATTGTTTCCTGCGGCGCCAGGTTGTAGTTGGTCTCAAAGAGATAGCTCATGGGCTTAAGCGTATCCGTGCCATAGATCAGGTAAATGTTGCCCGACGCATGGTTGAGAAAATAATCAAGCCTCCTGTTATATTCGTCCAGCGTGCCGGCATTGTACCTTAAGGGCGATACCTGCCCGTCTGCACGTTTAAAAGATATATTGAACCATGCGGTTCCCCTTAGCTCACGTTCCCTTTTGTTCTGATCAAAAGACCTGTCACCTTTTGCCTCGGTCAGTAAAATGTATTCCGCAGGTTTGTAAGTAATGTCATACTCCCAGCCATCCACATGCACGGCCCTTTGCAGGCCGCTTTCCTGCGATTTAATATACTTTACATAGTCGTATGGCCTGAGTGCCTGTCTCTTACATGATGATGAAAGGACGATCATCACAATGCAACAATAACTAATTACCTTCTTCATAGCGTTTATTTACAAATTGTATCACCTCTTTGGTCTTATCCAGAAAGTCATCGGTATAAAGGACGCTCCCCATCCCGTTAGCGCCAATGATCAAATGGAACTTATTTTTCTTCCCATACTCTTCAAGGACAGGGTTCAGCCGCTTCCATACCTGGGCATTTATGTCCTGGTTGCCCTGGGCGTACTCAGTTTGCAATTTTTGCTTCAGGTAGGCATATGCGGCGGATAAACTTTTCTCTTCCTGCTCATTCTTGGTCGCATGTGCCAGATTCAACTTATTGCCTAAGCTATCAAGCTGATTGCTGATATTCTGAAGCCTGGACTTCTCCCTGGACTCCAGCTCCTTTTTCATGTTATAACTATCAAATAACTTTACCGCATCGACGACCGCAATTTTCTTATCTGCCTTGATCGATAATAGATGAACGATCATCCCCGTGGCAAGACACATAACAAGGCATGCGCCCAAAATCCTGTAATTGTTTTTCTGCATTGTTGTTCAAATGATCAGCGAATGAAATCCGGGTTGAAATATTTAAAAAGAAGATTAAAGCTTCCGCCCGTCTGTGGCCTTATTGAAAGTGTATAAATGTTACCGTCCCTCAGACTGGACGAGTCCGCCAGGTTGAGATCGTACCTGTTGTCACCATAAACGGCGGGCAGCCTGTTACCTTTCAATTTTATTTCCTTATTATCCTTGTTATATATTTTCAGACTGAGGGTATCGGTCATATATTGGCTGAGCACATATTTTAGGCGAATAAGGCCAACTGCGGACAAAAGCGTCTTACCGCTTTCCTTTGATATGTCTACATAGGACGTATTATCTGCACCAGCTTTGAAAAGCGAGTCTTCAACAATAGTGAACTTCCAGAATTCAGAGCCGCCAAGCAATATCCCCTTATAATATGCGTCCACATGCCAGGCGTATGGCTGGCCTTTCTGCAAGGGCTTCGCATACACAGGGTACACAAGGCTGTTCTGCACTAAATTGCTTTCATCATAAATCGCGTTATTCCTCGTTATGGCATTTTGAGGATTCTGCCCCTGCTTCACCTCGGCTACCTTCAGCCTGTAGCTAAGATCACCGGCAAACGGATAGTTTACAACCCAGGAGAGGGCCGGATTATATTCATGTATTTTTGCATTGTTTTCCGGATCGATAAGGTTTATCAGGAAAAGGTCATCGGACTGATGGTAAAGGCATTCATCATACACTTCAGTGCCCTGTGGCTCGCTGCCTGCCTTACCAACCGGTGTAACTGTAACACAGTATTCGTAAGTGCCGGCCGGCAACTTTTTGTAGGTCAGGAATAATTCCTGCAAGGCAGATGAAGAGAATTGCCATTGGGGATGGACCTGGTCCCGGCTTATCCTGTTAAAACCCGGCCGCAGTGAGTATGTGTAGCTATAGCTGATCGACAGGTTGCTGCTCCTGTAATGTATACTACCTTTTATGATCACATTGTTGACGCCTGGTAATGTCGACTGGACCTGATAATTAAAGACGTTATCGGGGCTAATATCAAGGCCATCTATCATCGCAAGGTTGATGATCACCCCCTGCTGTGAAATAGCGTTGAATGGCAATAGCAGCCAAAGTAGACCGCTGGACAGCATTAAATAAAGCTTCTTAGTCATGCGCCGTTTAATTAAAATTTATAGATTGACTTCTCTCATTTTGTACTTGAATTGCCAGGTTAATTCTATGTTCCCGCTATATAGTTGTTTCCATCCCTCCCCCGGACTGAGCTCATAATCACTGTACCTGATATTGGTCCGGACAATAAAGGGCGCATGCAGAAAAGTGTAGGCGATGCCACAAGCCGCCGAATACCTGCAAAAGCCAAAATCTGCCACCCCGAAATCCTGTTCACCCGATAAAGAGACCTGCTGCCCAAGCAGGTAGTTGGCCGTAAGGTTTACAAACTGCATCTTATTTGGCGTCGTTATAATACCCCCAATGTTTTCGTTGGTGCCGCTCATCTGCATACTGCCGGCCATTATAGATGCAGTAAGGAGCTTCACCGTATACATGGTCGTAAATTGCATCAGGCTGCTACCATATTTAACAGTATCCATCGAACTTACGTTCTTGCTATACAATAAAATGAACCTTAAAGACCTCCCATGTTTTTTCCATTGATAGCTTCCTTTACCTGTCCATACCGATCCTATAAGCGGGCGTTGCGGGATACTTAATGTATCTGTATACGATCTGAACGTAGAGAACGGTTTGTAAGAAAGACCGATGGACGGATATTTCCTGGAATGCGTCTGGACGCTAAACCCCCATCTCTTGTTGCCGCCCTCTGAGGCATAATTGCTTTGCAGCAAATAATTATAGTCCAGCCCGATGGTAACAAATGCCCGGAAAAAATCACCTTTTGCGGACAGCTGATATTGTTCCGTACCTGCCGGGGAAACCGGCAATGAGTTATTTTGAAATGCGATGCCCGCCTTGCTGTAATTAGCGGACAGGCTAATGGCCGAATTAGGGACGTTACCTTCCGCCTGTATATTATAGGCCATTCTATCGGCAGCCGAAACTTTTATTGTATTCCCTGTCGGAGTATTGTTCAGGGACGTCGCGGCCTCAGCATTGACCTGGACATATTTTGTTATCGTACCCAGATAATCCGCGGAGATGATGTGCACCGGGTCGCGGAAGGACGGGGCCGCAATATCTGCGTCTTTGAAAAAACTTTCACTGAGCATTTGCTTGCTGGGCATATAGCCATAATAGATGAGGTTGAGCCGTTGTTGCTTGTAGGGGGAAATACTTACGTTCGCAGAATAGCTTGTGTACTTATCAACAGTGCCGTCCGCTCCAATGTACTCAGTTTTACCAAGCGTAAACCCTGTCTGGCAAAAGCCAAGATCATATCCAAATGACAGGCCTTTAAGCATTTGCCCTGACATTGTATATTTTGACTCGTATTGCGAGAACATGCCTGCATCAAACCTTGTAATACCGTTCAAAAAACTTTTTGATTTTCCTTCGGGCAAAATATTCCCGGCTTTTTTAGCAAGTTGCTTATAGGTCATTTGCTCCGTGCCCCCTATGTCCTTCACTTTTCCATAGGCAAGCGCCGAATCAAAATAGTTGGTGTTCCGGTTTTGGAGCAACAGGTTTTTGTATTTCGCTATCGTCCCTTCAAGGGCCAGCAGTCTCTGATACTTTTCCGAGGCGTGCTTGTAAACATTATTAACCGAGTCTTTCAGTTTTTGCTTGTCGGCGCCTGTGTTATTGGAGATCGCATTTTGCATAGCCGCGCTTTTAAGGCTATCGAGGTTAACCGGTGTTCCATTTACCGGGAAGTTTATTTCTTTTTGCAATTCTGCCGCAGCGCCCGCCTGCCTTCCTTCAAGCTGGTTAACATAGGATTGGTATACCATTTCCATCCCGATCCCTTTAGATACTGTTTGCCCATACCGTTCTTTATACCCGTCTATCAGCCTTGAAAGATTTTCCTTGGCCTTATCGACGTCATAATGAAAGTGAATGTAGCTTGCCTTGGCTTGCCTGTGCGCATCCTGCGTAGTATACATGCCCTCTACCTGTACCGGCATGTCCGCAACAGGGATCTCGATCCTGCCTCTCAGTTCAGTGAAATTATTGTCCAGGTCAGAATTGGGTTCTTGCCCGTCGCTGAAATTTCCCATAAGCGATAGCTCACCTGTTATTTTCTGATCGGCCTGCTTATCCTTCTTGAGTTCCCTGAATTGGAAAAAAAGGGAAGGGTGATTCTCGAGATCATTGTTCGTAAGCAGCCCCGGGTTGCCATTTAAGTCGCCTTCCTGTGCCGCTATCTGCCGGGAAATGCTTTCATTCTTTTCTGCCTTATATCTTCCAATAAACCAGCTCTGGTAATAGAAGTCTATATAGTCCGTACCATTTGCATGTATTTGTACCGGTGTTAGTCCACTCTTTTTTGCGACCCGTTCAATCTTTTTATGAGCGTTCGTCAAGGCCTTGGCTGCCGGGATATTGTTTATTTTGCTTTCTGCGTTAATCCCGAGAAGGGACCGTTTAGGAAGCAACGTACTGTTTATTTGCCTACGGACAGCTGAATTAAGTTTCAAGTTGCTGTCCACTATTGTACTGATAACGGCTGTGTTGCTGTAGGAGCCGCTGCGTACACTTATATAAGTCCTGTAACTTCCCGGGGGTACCGAATTTGCTTTCTGAAGAATGGTCCGAAAGACCGGCAAGCAATAGGTATTCGAGTCCTTTTCGGTGTAATGGACGGTTACGCGATTGGCCCCCTTCCTCAAAAGCACGGGTACTTGCTTTTTGGAATATAACAGGAGGCTGTCCTTGCTGTTCTCAATTTTAAAGCATTCCATACTAAGCTCTGCCTTAAAAGAGCTGTCTGTGGCGTAAAATATTTCCTGAAGCAGCTTTTTATCATTGCTCAGGTAAATGAAATCCGTATGTAATTTTAGATTGGCCGTTCCCTGGGCAGAAGCACTTGGGGAATGGAAGTATAAACAATAAAGCAGGGTAATACCTCTACGGACTGCTTTCATAAGGTAATACTTAAGGTGTAAACAAATGTAGATGGTAATATTTGTAATGTAAACAGTAATATTACTGAATTTAGGATCCCGTGATTTATATAATGATCAATTTTAGGCTAGTATATGATTGTTTATTTTTAAAGTGTTTTATATCTTCAAATTGCCTGATTAATTGAATTGTTCAAGTTTCAAATTAGCCTGTATGACTTCCGCAGATAATTCAGCTGAATCCCTACCACTCATTAATATTGCCATAGCCGATGACCATGAGTTATTTCGCAGTGGGATCTGCCATATCATCAATTCATTTACAAACTGCCGGGTCATGCTGGAGGCCACAGACGGCAGGAACCTGCTAAATAAACTTTCGCGTAGCGATATATTACCTGACATATGTATCATTGACCTTAACATGCCTGTTCTTAATGGCTATGACACCTTGGAAGAGATCAAGAAGGTGATCCCGCAAACGAAGGTCCTTATTTTAACAGTACATACAGAAAGCTTTGTGCTACAAAAACTGGCGAGTATGGGAGCAAACGGTTATGTCGTAAAGAATATTAACCCCGTACAGCTGAATGAAGCGATTAGGTCGGTATTTAAGAACGGATTTTACTTTTACGACCCCTCAAAGAAAAAAACCGTAAAGCAAACCGATATCAAAGAATCACCCGCAATAAATAAAGGGGAAATGGAATTTCTCAAGCTATGCGGTAAGCCGATAAGTTATGAAGAAATTGCTACTATTATGCATGTGAGCACCCGAACGATCCATAGTTACCAATACGATTTAACGAACAAGCTGAAGGTAAATAACAGGTTTGGACTGGCTTTGTTTGCGAAAGACATAGGCTTAGCGTAACGGTTTCTTCTTTCATAAATTACATCCTAATGAAAATAAAAATACTTTTTATTCCATTGTTGATATCGGAAACAATCGGTTTTTAAGATTTGTGTTTTATAAAGAAGTCATTAATGACATTTATTTTGTGAAATCTATTAGTAGAGTTGAAATTAAAGAGTACAAAAAATATATATACAGCTAAGTAACACATATTGAATTTTAACAATTTAATTTGTATATTTTAAAGAAAAATTATCATGAATAAATTTGAAATGGCTCAAGAGCTATATAAAAGAAGTAAAACGGGAGAATTTCCCTTAACGACATTTCAGAAATAATGTTTGAAGCGGACAGTCCTGACGATGTTTTTAATAGAAAGATGCGGACAAATTAAAAGAAGCTGAACAGCTATGGCATGAACTTGGCAAGTTAAAAATGCTTATGATAATGCCGATGAACTTAACAAAGGCTTAGCATCAGTAGAGTTTATGAATAAATATGAACAACTTAAGAAAATAACTAAAGAATTAGGAATGGATAAATATCTCGAGTTACCTAATATTAATCGCAATAAAACTCGCAATAAACTCTCATTTCAACAATAAAATAAAATTACGTGTCCTAACGCATCAAACAGTCAACTTTTCTCAATAAATAGCTCCTAATTTAAGACAGCTAAGTATTTGATAAAATATAACATTGCATTTAAAGCATCAAAAACGCGACTTCCGTGCTCGACTGTTAATCAGGGGGTCTCAGGTTCAAGTCCTGAAGGGGGAGCCACATAAAAAGGAGTTACGTTGTAGCTACTTTTTTTATGTCACATAATTACCCTTTTAAGCATCAATGCTTGAACCTTATATTGTCGGAAGGTAAATAAGTCATAATCAAACCCGACACTCAAAGTGGATTTTTTGCATGAGCACTGCTACTCAACTCACCAAGCCGCTCCGCTACCGCATTTATAAGTTCTTTGTCTGCATCCCGCAACTTCGATATTGCCGCTTCATTTACAATTGCCCGGTAATTCCTTTCTTCATCAGGCTCATAAATAACCTCAGTGTCGTTTATCATTACAATAAACCTATGCATATAGCCTGTGCTTATTAGCCGCACCTCCACATTATATTCCTTCCCACCAATTGCAACATCAATCACAAAACTATCTTCCATACATATAGCCCTCAAGTAAATGCACACCTAAGAATATTGGAAAGGCCATTTACCTTAATTTCCTGTACTATCCGCATTTTCTAATTCCCTAATGATATATCAGCTCCCTCTTAAATCTTTCTTTGTATTCCGGCGGTGACATCAGCTACCTGATAATTATGTCTAAATAAGCCCAGCAAAATGTCCATTTCACACCCATATGCGACTAAATCAAGACGTTAATTTTGTCACAAGAATACGTACAATGAAAAAAGCAATCCTATTATTAACATTCATTATCCTGAAAGCAGCGACCTGCTATAGTCAGCAATCATCTGAAAAAATAAAACAAACAGAATACAGTCAAACACAAAAAACAGATATGGAAAACAAAGACTTCACATCTACTATCCTGGTTGACCAAGCTCCATCAGTCGCTTTCAATGCTATCATGAACTTTCGCGCATGGTGGTCAGAAGAAATTGAAGGTAAAACAGACCAACTCAATGAAACCTTTTTCTATCACTATAAAGATGTGCATTTATGCAAGATCAAGCTCATTGAAATAGTTACTGATAAAAAATTAGTATACCAGGTAGTTGAGAACGAATTCAATTTCGTTAAAGACAAAACTGAATGGGTAGGCACAAAGCTAATTTTCGAGTTGATGTCTGAAGGGACCAAAACCAAAATAGTTTTCACCCATGAAGGATTAGTGCCCGAATATGAATGTTATAATGTCTGTCATGATGCCTGGACAAGCTATATACAAGGCAGTTTGCAAAGTTTAATTACTACCGGAAAAGGAAAGCCAAATGCCAAAGAAGGTGGGCTGAATGAAGAATTAGTAAATAAATGGGGCTTACCAAATAAAACGAGTAAAACAGATAGCATGAAGCAGAAAACAAATTTTACAATATCAATTGAAGTGGATAAATCACCTGCAGAGGTATTCAATGCTGTAAGTAATGTGCGCGGATGGTGGTCAGGAGAAATTGAAGGAGACTCCCGAAAACTAAATGATGAATTTAGCTACCGGGTTGCAGATGTTCATTACTCTAAACAAAAAGTAACTGAAATGGTACCAAACCAAAGATTAGTATGGCTGGTAACAGAAAGCTCACTCAATTTTATTAGTGATAAAAGCGAATGGACCGGTACTCAGCTCGTTTTTGACATCACCAGGCAAGGCAACAAAACAAAGCTGACATTTACACACCAGGGATTGGTGCCTGAAATTGAATGCTACAGTGCCTGCTCTAATGCTTGGAGCCAACTTATTCAGCAAAGCTTAATGAGCTTGATAACTACCGGAAAAGGCGTTAAAATATTTTAGAAGCTTCAAACAAATTCTAAGAAGATCTCCGTCATGAATCATTACGAAACATTTTATCAATTGCACCATCAGCAAAAGCCTCTGATAATAGCGAATGCGTGGAACGTAAAAAGTGCTCAGTTGATAGAGCAAAATGGCTATAACGCTGTTGGAACATCAAGCGGGGCCATATCAAATTCACTGGGCTATGAAGATGGCGAAAAGATACCATTCAGCGAACTACTATATATCATTAAACGCATAAAAGTCAGCACGAATATTCCTTTATCGGTAGATATGGAACGCGGGTATGCTAATGATCCATCAGAGTTAGCAGAGAACATCCGGAAGCTTGCAGATATTGGTGTGGCAGGCATTAACATAGAAGATGCACAGGGAGAAGAAATATTTCTAAAAAAGCTCGACACCGTCAAAAACCATTTAGAAAAAAACAACCTGAAAATCTTTATCAATGCAAGAACAGATGGTTTTTTACAAAAGATAGCTGCGCCTGTTGAGACTACCATAAAAAGGACTAAGATGTATCGGGACGCGGGAGCTGATGGCTTATTTGTCACCGGCATTTCCGATGCCTCAATTATTAAAGAGATCAGTGCAGCTATTTCACTTCCCCTAAATATAGTTGGGACGCCAAACCTCTCTTCTATTAAGTCGCTTTCCGAATGTGGGGTGAGAAGGATCAGCATGGCTGTTTTTCTTTACAGGGCAACCTACAACAACCTCGACAAACTTCTCAAATCTGTTACTGCAGAGCAATCATTCGAACCACTATTCGTGTAAAATCCATGCTATATAAATTGCCCGATATTTTCATCGGGCAATTACATTAGACCGCATTGTTCTCAGATGACTTAACAATTTCAGCCAGTACATACAACCCAAGAAATGGCAAAATGGAAAAAAGATAGCGCTGCACAAAGTCTAGTGCGAAACTTTGAATATGGTAGATATCCGCAGCAAAAAGAAATGTTATTTTTAGTAGTAACAGGCCGCATATAGCAACTATGTAACAAAATATCCAGGCAAGGAACACCCATCGTACAGGGTACGCCGCATATGTGAGCGAGCCAATTAAGCCTACAGCAATCATAGCAAGAATCTTATGCAGGTACACATGCCCGGCCCAGAAAACATTGCCCGACAAAGGCCCGAAATAATGATCATCAAGAAAATATACCACTATAATAAGCACCAGCGATATAACAGCTCTAATATGCCTGGTTACCTTACTTCCAGCCATAGCCCTTACTGTATTGCCGCCATAGCAGGAATATAAACCCATACACAATAAGGGTAAAAATATAATGATGTGCAAACCCTGTTATTGTCATTCTTTGCAGCACCATATACGATATCGCAACAAATCGGAGATAATTAATAACGCAGATCGCAATACTGCCCCATAATATATACTTAAGCATTCGTTTGCCATTAGTAGGCAGGCACATTATAAAGCCCACATATATAACCAGCAGGTCCAGACCATTGCATGCAGGGAAAATATTGATAACAGGCCTGTTATTTACAAACACCGTAACCTCCCTCACAAAACAACCGGGATAAAAAACAGACATGCTCTTAGCGGTAATATTGCAAAAGAAATGGCACATAGCCACATCAGGCACTCCGCTTGGCTCAAGCAGCAACTTATAAACAATATTCCACAAAAGGATTAATACAATCCCACGAAACGCAAAAACCTTTACAGCCTTTGGTATTCTATTATATTGTGCTCTTATATCGGCAAGCATCACTTATTAGTATCTTTCTTCCTCGCATCTTTAATCTTCTTCACACCATACATGGCCCCTGCAGCTATCAGCAGGCTTACACCACCATCTATTGGCGTATCCTGTGTATCGCCACCAAAGCCTGGTCCCTGTGCTTTTGCCTTAGGTGCCATACAAATAGTTGCTATTACTAATCCCGTGTATAGAATAGCTGCTCTTAGTTTTTTCATTGAAAAATATTTGTCTGCTTCTTCCCTTGGGAAAGAAGAGGGTTTACTCTTTTATAAATTTCTCTGTTAAATGTATGTTCGCTCCCTTCAGTTCCGCTATATATGTGCCGACCGGTAAGTTTTGTATTGCTATTATTGTCTTGCCTGTGCTGCCATCTGTTTGCTTGCTGTATACTACCTGACCAGTCATACTCATTACCTGTACTTGCACTGTACCACTTTGTTTACCATAATTCAACTCTATGCTGTTATGTGCAGGATTAGGTATCACCTGTAGCTTGTTGTTTTGCTGTGGCGTTGTTGCAATGCCTGTTGGCTTACCTACCATGTTTATCTCAAAACGATTTACTCCCTGGCTATTGCTGTCACTCGTCACCTCAAACCAATACGCATAACCTGGTGTCAGTTCTTCTATCTTATTTAAGTACTTATCATGCAGGTACAGCTTAGCTCCCGCAGGTGTATTGAACATACCTGTCTTTATCTCGTAGTGCCTGTACATTTTATATGCTGTCAGTCCAAGAGGTATAGATGCGCTGTCTGTGTATGGTCTTGCATCTATGGCCAGTCGCTTACCTTCTTTTGATAGTGTATAAAAGTCAAGGCTAGGGTTATACAGCTTTATAGCATCCTGTCTGTCTATGGTATCTGCTGCCTTGTTGTCCAGCTTCACAAGCAGTCTGTCCCAGTGCGTATTGCTGTCTGCCAGTTGCAGTTCTATCCAGTTGGTTGGAGCTGTTGTCTTGTATATCGATGCACCGCCATCTGCTTTGGCTGACTCATCAAACTCTATTGTATTATTTGTACTGGCTGATACCGTTGTAAAGAATGCACTGAATGATGGCAATACATAAGACAAACTAAAAGCATTGGTAACATAAGCACCTGCAGTGCCTGCTGTAGCATCCCATGCATAGTAGTTAGCCCCCACATTACTGCCCAGTACCAGCAGGCTCATATCTACACCACTCGGGTATGGATTACCACAGCCTGCAAAGTTTGTATTAGCTCCCTTAGTCAGTGTTACTATTTGTGTCCCCTGGTTCACAGGACCGCTTGCCTGGAAGGTAGCCGCACTTGGTGTATAGCTGCCACCTGTCAGCCCTTCACCCTTGGCACCTCTTATCAGCAGGCGCAACAGTTGGTATTGCTTCCAGCTTGTAGTAGTGGCTGAGGTAAATGCCACCCAGCCTGGGTTAGTGCCTGTAGTGCTCGTATCTGCCAGTGTCTCGTTAAACCAGAAAGCCGATGGATTATTGGTAGTAGTTGTAGTAAAGCCATTGGTGGAACCACCGGAGCCTGTTATGTCTATACTATCAGTAAGTTGAGATAATGCTATGCTATCGCTAAAAGGATGCCCATAAAAACGGAAACATCTTTTACCCGGCATATAGCGTTGCACGCCTACATTGCCGCTTATCGTGCCTGCACTCTGCCCTATGCTGCCCGTATTCGATGCATCTGATGTGAGTACTAATAAATTATTAGTAGCCAGCGTACAGCCTGATGATACTTGTATCTTACCTCCAAATTTTAAGGTACTGCCGCTAATGCCGGCAGTACCGGTCTTGCCGAATTGCAAAGTACCTGTACCGCTTACGCCATTACCGTTGTTTACAATGTCTCCTTTCACGGTTGTTGTTACTGAACTGCCTGTGTTCAGTGATACACCACTATTTACTGTAAGATTATAACAATTAAATGATGAAGGTGCTGTGGCTGAGGCTATAATAGCATCTGCCGTATCAGCAGGCGTACCATTACTCCAGCTGCTGCCATTCCAGGTATCAACATCAAATTTCATCACAGTTCCTTTATTACTTCTGCTCGCGTCCTCATACCCTACATAAAGATTGTCATTATGGTTCCTGTCTATAAATAAAGAAATATAAGAAGCTGTACTTGCGGAAAATCCAATATTCCCGACTGCTAACCAACTACCATTAATAAATCGCTTTAAGGTCGCTTTATTTGATGCACCATTTTCTGCATAAGCAACATAAGGCACATTATGGCTGTCAAAAAGCAAATTCATATAAGAAGCTACGCCTGTTGAAATAGTTGTTCCCCCTACAGTGGACCAGCTGCCCCCACTGTATTTCATAACAACAAGCTTACTACTCAGATTTGCATCTCTGTATGTTACATATGGCACATTATCAGCATCCAAACGTACGGTTGTATAAGAAGCTGAGCCGGTCGAAATACCTGCCGTACCCACATATACCCAGGTATTGCTGCTATCCCTCATCACCACAGTCTTGCCGCTAATATTTGCATCCCCGTATGCAACATAAGGCAGGCCGCTTGTATCAAATGCTAAAGAAGTAAAAGATGCAGAACCTGCTGAAAAGCCGGCAGTCCCCACGGTATCCCAATTGCTGCTACCTGTGTTATATTTTCTAACGACTGCCTTACCGCTTATGCCGGCATCTCTATAGACCAGGTAAAGCTCATTATTCTTGTTAAAGGCAAGGTTGATATAATTTGCAGCACCGGTAGAAATGCCGCTGCTACTCCCCACATATACCCAACTGCTGCCATTATATTTCTGAACGACCACTTCACCTGTACCTATGCCGCCATCCTCATACGCCACATAAGGGGTGTCATTGTTATCTAATGCCAAAGACGTGTAAGCTGCCGTACCGACTGAAATACCTGCCGTGCCTACTACTGCCCAGCTACCGCCGCTATAGCTCATCACTGTAGTTTTGCTTAATGTCGCGCCATCACGGTATGAAAAATAAGGGGTACCCCCGCTGGTCATAGCCATGGCTGCAAACAAAGTAGCGCCACTTGAAAAACCTTTATTGCCTACACTGTCCCATTGTGCATCGGCTTTGGCAGTTAACAATATAGAGAACGCAAATAGGAGAAAAGTTTTCAATAAATATTTCATAGTCCGGTTTATAATTCCATTTTTACGTGCAGCGAAATCAGCACAATAAATAAAGCAGCGAAAGTATAATTAATAATTGCTTCCAGCAAGACCATATTATTAATTTTCCCTCATCAATTTTGCGCCCCAAAACTCATAAATTATTAGCAGCTGTGCAACGTGAAAAATACCCTCCCATGTCATTTTACTACTCATTGTCCTTATAAAATATTTGTAGACTGTTACTTACAGGTATTATTCTGTGCTTTTTAAAACTATAACTGATAATTAAACCTGGCATAAAATTTCTGCATGAATTCTGTTTACACATAAGGAAACCAATCTAATGCTTTGGTGCAGGTCAGCATAATAGTTACTAATAAATCAATGTGCAGTTTATCAATACAGCGCATTAATCTTGAAAAACAGTTCTTCAAAACCGATTCTATAAATTCATTGTTAACGTTTTCTTAGAATCTTTAGTTCTATTTTGCGAGCTGTGAAACGTTATCTCGGCTACATACTTCTTTTTATATTTTCTTTTCAATACCTGCCTGTGAAGGAAGTAGCAAAGGTATTAAAGCGACAATCTATGGAGCAGGTCCAGGATAATGACGATTGCGACAACGACTTCCCTGCAAAGGAAAAGAAGGACGACCTTAACAAAGAATTTCTAAGTTTTCATCACATCCAATCTAAGGGAGTAAATAATAATACTGCCTCTGCTACTTTCCATAGGTACCAGCATTACTTTCAGCAGCACGCCCCCGATACGATTACGCCTCCCCCCGACTTTTGCTAAACACTTCTTGCTCATGACATTTATGCGGCGATACTATTCACCTGCACTTTTATGTCCCTTCCATTCATTAATTCAATTCAGTGTTTATGCAAAAGCAATCAATATTTACAAACTCCCGGCCCAATTTCATATCCGGCCTTATCGTTTTTCTCATAGCCCTTCCCTTATGCCTGGGCATAGCGCAGGCATCTCATGCGCCATTATTTTCAGGTGTTGTAGCCGGCATCATAGGCGGTATAGTAGTAGGTTTCTTAAGTCCTTCACAGCTAAGTGTCACAGGCCCTGCAGCAGGGCTCACAGCCATAGTGCTGGCAGCACTTACCGAGCTTAAGGCTTTCGACATCTTTTTGTGCTCCGTTATTATTGCCGGTGCTGTACAGTTATTACTTGGCTTCGTTAAAGCCGGCGGCATTGCCAACTATATTCCTTCCAGCGTTATAGAAGGAATGTTAGCAGGTATCGGGCTCACTATCATTATCAAACAATTACCCGACGCTGTCGGTTATGTAAAAAGCAATACTGCGACAATGGTAGATGCTGATGATGGCTTTGTGTTAAATTTCATCACCACCGCCATGCGGCATATACAGCCAGCCGCTATAGTTATCTCGGTCACTGGTATTGTCATACTACTGCTCTGGCAAACCAGGTGGTTTCAAAAAATGCGCCTCGTTCCCGCAGGCTTGATAGTAGTGCTCATCGGCACAGTTATCAATCAGCTAATTATTGCTACCACCGGTGGTGGGCTTAACAGTTCCCATCTTGTTAGCCTGCCCATAGCCGGCAGTGCCTCAGAATTTATTCACCAGTTCACCCTGCCCGATTTTTCAGGATTTCGTAATATAAAAGTTTGGGAAACAGGTCTTGTTATAGCCATAGTAGCATCTATCGAAACATT
>Ga0105240_10002588_pt1 | contig 28968 bp, 29 predicted proteins | sample KBSC54metaG_FD_80426 | JGI IMG/M metagenome (GOLD analysis project Ga0105240, IMG submission 80426) | Corn rhizosphere microbial communities from Kellogg Biological Station, Michigan, USA - KBS C5-4 metaG | ecosystem: Host-associated > Plants > Roots > Rhizosphere > Soil | place: Michigan, USA... | reverse complement strand
CGGGATATAAGTTCGTTCACCGGCGGCTCCGGGTCGGTTCAGAACATAACAGATGTCGGCCTCACGTTCGACAAAAACGGACACCTGAATTTCGATCAAACCGTTTTTACCAACGCGGTCGCGGCTCATCCCGGGGATATGAGCGCCTTCCTGGGATCGCCTACCACGGGCGGCTTCCTAAAGGATGCAACCGATACGATGAATGGCCTGGGCGATCCCACCAATGGGGTCCTCGAGACGACCATAGCCAGCGCACAAACCGCGATCGACAACCAAAACCAGAAGATTTCGGACGAGCAGGACCGCATCACCGCGCTTACCACCAGCCTGACCTCCAGGATCGATGCCGCAGATGCCTTGATCGCGTCCCTGGAGCAGCAACAAACCTACTTCACCACGCTTTTCACGGACATGAATGCTATCAACAAGAACCAGGGATAGCCTCCACGCCGCGATTCAATCCGGCGCATGGACCACCGCGCAGGAACTGCTGGCAGCATTTCGCCTGGAGGTGGAAACATCCTGGCGCGCTGCCTCCAACGAACAGGAACGCCGCGCAATTTCCGACAATGTGACCGGCTTCCTAGAGTGGGCGCGGGCGATGACCATTACCTCCCGCGAACATGCGCAGACCCGCTTGAACCGTCTGAACCGCCGCCACGCGTACGCCGGACCGAATCCTTCCAATCCCTATCGCGGCCTGGACGCATAAACCCAGCCGAATCGGCAGGCGAGCCGCTTGCGGCCAAGCAAGATCGCCTGTCCCACTGTCAGGGATCTGACGGAATCGTCCGAATTGCGACACTGCGACGAAATTCTTCCCTCGGGAATCAGCGGCTTACAGCGTGGCAACCGAACTGCTTTAGCGCAGCTATCGTGTTTGAAGCCGTTGCTGGAAATCTCGAACGATACATGAATCTGCTGAGTGCCCGGCAGAAGCTGGTGGCGTCCAATATCGCCAATACCGACACGCCCGGTTACAAGACCAAAGATATCGATTTTCGCGGCGAGTTCGCGCAGCAGATGCAGGAACTGGAATGCGGAGGTCCGCAAACTTTGGGTCCGCAGACGATCGAGCCGGACGGCCTGCCGGTGAAAGCCGACGGCAATAACGTGAGCCTGGATCGTGAGTCTAGGATGCTGGCGGAGAACGCCATGCGCTTCCAGGTGGCCACCAGCCTGGCACAAGCCCAGCTGCACTCCATCCGGAGCGCAATGCAAGAAGGTACATCCTCATGAGCCTCTTTTCAGCCCTCTCTGTAAGCGCCTCGGGCATGTCCGCCCAGCGTGCGCGCACCGAACTGCTGGTGGAAAATCTTGCCAACGCCGACACTACGCGGACCCCGGAAGGCGGTCCGTATCGCCGCAAGGACGCCGTATTCGCGGCGGACCCCGGGGTGGGCCAGTTTTCGGCGATGTTTGAATCCCAGGTGAATCCGTCCAGCTCCGGTGTGCGCGTGGCGCAGGTCATCACCGATCAGCGCGATCCCGAAATGCGCTATATGCCCGGTCATCCCGATGCGAACAAGGACGGCTACGTCGCATACCCGCGCATGAATCCGGCCGAAGACATGGTAGATCTCCTGAGCGCTTCCCGCGGATATCAAGCCAATGTGGCGGCGATCAGCGCGGTGAAAGACATGATCAACCACTCGCTGGACTTGTTCAAGTAGAGAACTTCCCGATAGACGATCTCCATGAACATCTCTCCCATCCAGCCATCCAGCATCCAGCCCGTAGGGCCGATCGAAATCGGCGGAGCTGCTCCTGCGTCCGGAAGCAGCGAATTCGGAAACATCCTGCAAGGAGCGATCGACCAGGTAGAGGGCGCCAGTAACAACGCCAATCAGAGCGTGCAGCAGTTTCTGTCTGGCGACGGCGAAGATCTGCACACGACCGTGCTCGCCGTGCAGCGCGCCAGCCTCGAGTTCGACATGCTGATGCAGGTGCGCAATAAGGTTGTTTCGGCTTATCAAGAAGTCATGCGCATGCAGATGTAGCTGCGACTCGACTGACCTTTCACTCCCATGGATCAAGTTAAACGGATTTTTGGAACTCTCTCAGCCCGCCAGTTGACCACCGTCCTCCTGGTAGCGGCGCTCGTCGCCGGGGGAATCTATGGATTCACGCAATACCAGCGCGAAGCCGGATTTCGCCCGCTATATACCACGCTGGCTCCGGAAGACGCCGCGCTGGTGGTGCAGCGCCTAAAAGAAAGCGGCGTAGCCTATCGTATTTCGGCGACCGGCACGATGATTTCCGTTCCCGAAGATAGAGTCGCCGAACTGCGCCTGGATATGGCCGGTGCAGGGCTGCCCAAGAGTGGCCGGATCGGCTTCGAGATATTCGATAAAACCAACCTCGGCATGACCGACTTCGCCGAACATGTGAATTATCGCCGTGCTCTGGAAGGTGAGCTGGAGCGTTCCGTGATGGCGCTCAATGAAGTGGAGCAGGCCCGGGTTCACATCTCCTTTCCCCAGGAATCCGTATTCCAGGAGGCTCGTCAGCCGGCCAAAGCCAGCGTGCTGCTGCGTCTGCGTGGTAGCGCGCAACTTCCGGAGAGCGCCATTCCGGCAATTACGCATTTGATCTCGAGTGCCGTGGAAGGACTGGCGCCGGATGCGGTCTCGGTTCTGGACATGCGCGGCAATCTCCTGAGTCGTGCCAAACGGATTAGCAGCGATGCCGATTCCGGTTCGGGATCCTCCGAAGCCTCGCTCGAATACCGGCACTCGGTGGAACAGGACCTAACCGCCAAGCTGGACGCAACGCTCGAGCCTCTGGTGGGCGCGGGCCGATTCCGCGCCGCCGTCTCCGCCGACACCGACCTCACGAGCGGCGAGCAAAGCGAGGAACATTTCGATCCAACGCAATCCGTGATGGTGAGCTCGCAGAAGAGCGAAGATATTTCGTCTCCGTCGCACACCGCCGCCGGAATTCCCGGAACCGCTTCAAACTTGCCGGATCCGGCGCCGCCCCCGGTTTCCGTAGGCGGCGGATCTTCGCGCAAGACGGAAAGTGCCAATTATCAATCCAGCCGCACGGTGAAGCACACGGTGCTACCGCAAGGCGGCATTAAGCGGTTATCGATCTCCGTTCTGATCGACCACGAGGTGCACTTTGAAGGATCAGGCGCGCAGGCCAAACGAGTGCTGACGCCGCCGACGCCGGAACGCCTCAAAGTGATTCACGATCTGGCCGCTGCCGCCGTCGGATTTAACATGGAACGCGGCGACCAGCTAATCGTCGAAAGCCTGCCATTCGAATCGACCGTTAATCTCGAGCAGCCGGGAGTATCGCCTGTCCCGGTTGAGGCGCCGCTGTCGCCGATCGAGCAACTCAAGAAGAACCCCAAGCTGCTGTACGGTGCGGCTGGAGGTGCGGCAGTCGTGCTCGCCGGCTTGTTCTTCCTGGTTTTCAAGACGTTGAAAAAATCACCGCCTCCAGCGCAAATGCGTCCGACTGAATCCCTGCCTCCGGTGGGCGCCGAAGCGGTCAGCGCACAAAAATTAGGCGGGTCGGATACCTGGGCGCCGTCCTCGTTAGGAGCTGCATCGCTACCCGCGCTCGCTCCCGCCAGGATCGAAGTCCTCACCAACCAGATTCGCGAAACTGCACAAAAAGACGGAGAGATCTGCGCCGGAGTGTTGCGCGGATGGCTCCGCGAGGAACATAGCTAAGCCATGGCGGCTCCCGCGCACGCTCAAGTTCTCTCCGGCATTCAGAAAGCCGCAATTCTGCTGATTTCGATAGGCGACCAGGCTTCCGCGGAATTGCTCAAGCGGCTGGGTGACGATGAAGTCCAGGCAGTCACCGCCGCCATCGCAAGCCTCCCGGCTATTTCGCGGGAACAGGCGGAAGAAGTTCTGGAAGAGTTTCGGTCCGCGACTTCACAGGGGCAGGGTCACGGCGGGGTGGATTTCGCCAAACGCATTCTGACCTCTGCATTCGGGGCCGAAGTCAGCAAGAAACACGTAGAGCGGCTTCCAAAAGCAGCTGGCCGCAGCTCCGATGCCGGCCAGCGCCTGCAAAAACTCGATCCGCAACTTCTGGCGCGTTTCGTCGAAAGCGAGCATCCGCAAACCATTGCGTTGGTTCTGGCGCATTTGAGCGCGGGCCAGTCGGCCGCGGTGCTGCGTTCGATGCCCTCCGACCTCCGAGGGGAAGTCACCATCCGGCTGGCAAGTCTGGATCAGATTTCGCCCGTGGTGATGAACAAAATCTCGGCCATCATTTCCCGGAAACTTCAAACGCTGGGCGAGGTCAAGCGCGAATCTTCCGGCGGCCTGCGCGCCGTGGCGGAGATTTTCAACCAGTTGGATGGCGAGATGTCCAACGATATTCTGTCGCAGGTGGGTGAACGCGACTCAGCTCTGGTGGAAGCCATCCGCCAGCAGATGTTCGTGTTCGACGATCTGATGATGATCGATGCCAACGGCATCAAAGAGCTGCTGGGCCGCGCCGACCGCAAGCAGCTCACCATCGCCCTCAAAGGTAGCAGTGACGAGTTGCGCAAACATCTATTGCAGGGCATGTCCCAACGCGGCGCCTCCATGCTCCTCGAAGACATGGAAGCCATGGGTCCGGTGAAGATCAAGGAAGTCGAGGGTGCGCAGCAAATGATGATCGCGCTGCTTCGGCAGCTCGAGCAGGAAGGAGTCGTGAGCCTGAAGGGAGGCGGTGATGAGCAATACATCGTCTAGAATCCTTCGGAACGGCGACCTTTCGGCGGTGACGCCGATGGCGTGGCGCAGCACTGAGACTCCTCCTCCGGTTCCGCGCCCCGCCCGCGCTCCGGCCGTGGATGCGGGCAACTCCGACGATCCGGACGCAGCCCGAAAAGAATCCTATCAGCGTGGATTTTCAGAAGGCCGCAATATCGGCCACGAACAAGCGCTCGCGGAGGTCCAGCCCGTGATGGACCGCCTTTCGCGCTCGCTGGCCGACTTGGCTACCGTGCGTTCGCGCGTACGCAAGACCGCTGAATCGGATCTGCTCAAATTAGCGATCGCCGTGGCGCGCCGCGTAATTCATCGCGAGCTGACGCTCGATCCCAGTTCCATCGAAGGGCTCATTCGCGTGGCTCTGGAAAAGCTGGAATCGCGCGAACTGTGCCGCGTGCGCGTGCACCTCGACCAGGAACCGGTTATCCGGAGTTTGCTGGCTCGCTTCTCGGCCGCGCCCGTGGAATTAATCCCCGATCCAACATTACAGTGCGGAGACGTGCTGTTTGAAACCGCCCATGGCACCCTCGACGGCTCTATCGAAGCGCAGCTTCAGGAGATCGAACGCGGTTTTGCCGACAGGATAAATCGTTGACCTTTATGAGCGCGGAAGTTCCCGATCAAGACGTGCTGGTCCCGTATCTCAAAGACTTGGAACAGCTCGATTTGCTGCCGTGGTGCGGAAAGGTTACCGCCACCGTGGGGCTGCTGATCGAATCGCAGGGGCCCGCCGTGGCCATTGGCGATTTCTGCGAAGTATTCACCACCAAAGGGCACAGCATCCGTACCCAGGTGATCGGATTCCGCAACGGGCGTGTGCTCTCCATGCCTCTGGAAGAACCCGAAGGATTGCAGCTAGGCAGCAGGGTGATCGCGCGTGTGCAGGACGCACGGCTGGCGGTCGGACCCGGTCTGCTCGGCCGCGTGCTGGACGGATTCGGACAACCGATGGATGGCGGCCCTCCGGTGGAAGCCGTAGAAACGTATCCGTTGTATGCTCCGCCTCCGAACCCGCTTTCGCGGAAGCATATCACCCAGCGCCTAGTCACCGGGATTCGTTCTATCGATAGCCTGCTGACATGCGGTAAAGGCCAGAGAATTGGCCTGTTCGGCGGCAGCGGCGTTGGAAAAAGCACGCTGCTGGGAGCCATGTCCAGGCAAAATTCGGCCCAGGTCAGCGTGATCGCGCTGATCGGCGAGCGCAACCGCGAGGTCAAAGCGTTTCTAGATCAGGAGCTCGGCCCGGACGGTATGAAACGTTCGCTGGTGGTGGCCGCGACGTCCGACCGTCCTGCGCCGTTGCGTATCCGTGCGGCGTTCGTCGCGCTGGCCGCCGCGGAGTACTTTCGCGACCAAGGTCTGGACGTGCTGCTGGTGATGGATTCAGTGACGCGGCTGGCTATGGCGCAGCGCGAAATCGGACTGGCCGCCGGCGAGCCGCCCAGCCAAAAAGGGTACCCGCCGTCTGTGTACACCTTGCTGCCCAAAGTTTTCGAGCGCGCCGGGAATTTTGAATCCGGCTCGATCACGGGATTCTTCACGGTCCTCGTGGAAGGCGACGATTTCAACGAACCCATTTGCGATGCGGCACGCGGCATCCTCGACGGGCACTTGATCCTCTCCCGCGACCTCGCCGCTACCGGGCATTATCCGGCTATTGACGTACTGAGTTCGGTCAGCCGTTTGGCGAACAAAGTCGCCACGCCAGAAGAAACCGCGGCTGCGCAGAAGATCCGCGAGGCGCTTGCGCTATACCAGCAGTCCGCGGATTTGATCCAGCTCGGTGCCCACGTCCAGGGCGCGAATCCCAAGCTGGACCAGAGTCTTCGGATGCGGCCGCAGCTTCTCGATTTCCTAAAGCAATCCCCCGACACGCACACGTCCAAGGAAGAGACCTCCCACCGGCTGCTCGCCCTGGCTAAGGAACTTGTGTGAAGACTTTCCGTTTCCCGCTCCAACGAGTGCTCGAATGGCGCGCACTGCAATTGCGCGTGGAAGAAGAAAAGCTCGCTGGATTGCAACAGCATCTCGCCTCCTTGCTCCAGTTAGGAGAGAAGCTGACAGCGGAACGGAACCGTTCCCAGGCGCAGCTCTTTTCTTCCGGTACGGCGGTCGGATCAGATCTCCAGTCCTGGGCGCTGTATCAAGCGCGGCTGGTAAAGCAGCAGGAAATCCTGAAGATCCAGCTTGCGCAGTGCGAGAAGCTGACCCTGGAACAGCGCCAGCGGTTGCTCAAGGCACGTACCGACCATCGGGTTCTCGAAAAGCTCAAAGAACGGCGCTGGCGGCAATGGGTGTATCTCAACGATCGCGAACTGGAAGACACTGCCGCCGAAGTGTATCTATCCAAGTGGAGCCGCGAGGATCTGGAAAACAAATCGGCCGAGGTGCTTTAAACTGCTACGCTCCTGGTTTATTCTCTGGACCTGCCATCGCCGCCGCCATCTGTTCGAGCTTCCGGTAGAATTTTGAAGGATCTGAATCCTTGCGGCGGTCTACAATCCCGCTGGAGGTTTCGACCGTAAGCATCTGGGCCACGCCGCTGGTCCATACCGGAAACGACATCGATAGCCTGCGGTTGATTTCGGCGGAAAGAGCCATCGCGCCGGAAGGATCCATATCCAGAATCGCGCTAAAAACATCTTCGCTCCAGCGGCCAATCATGGCTTCCCCACCCAGAATGCTGTCGAATTGCTGGACCAGCGTACGGAGGGCATCGGTGATCACATCCGATGAGTATTGGCGTTCGAGGCGGCGCAAGTTGCGAGCGCTCACCAGCAGCACGCAGAACGAATCGTTCCGCTGCAGCAGAAGTTCGATGCGCTCGTTGAGCTTTTGCCGGTTCCAGGCGCCGGAAACGTGGTCCCGATCCATCCGGCTGCGCTCATTGTCCATCGCTTGGTGCAGTGTGCGGATTTCGTCCTGAAGCTGAGTCACCACCAGTTGATGGCTCCGGCGCAGTTGGCCATAGCTTCTGGCAATCGCGCTGGTTGCCGACTCAATTCCAGAACGGATCTTTTCGATGTCGTCGCTTGCGGCTAAAGCTTCCAATTGTTCAACTTCCCGGCGGATCTGAAGGTCGCAGTCGTTCCCATTGGCCGAGACGCTCTCAGCGAAAACTTTCATGGCCGCCGCCGCGTTTTGCAGATCCTTACGCATCCGACCCATCTGTTCCCGGGCCTGATCCCGATAATTGCGGAGTTCCCCGCACAAGGAAGCCTGGACAGCATTGTAATGCTCGGGTGCGGATGCCTGACTGCATTGCGCATCGAGGGACTGCAACCGCTGGCGGAAATATTCGGTAGTATGCGGGTCCAGTTCCACGGCGTATTCCGAGGACGACTTAATCGCCAGTGTGTAACACTTGGCCAGCGTCTGCTGCAATTCTTCGAGACGCTCCAATTCCGTCGCCGCTTTACGCAAAGAGATCATAATGCGAGCTTTCTAAGCCATCGGCGGGACGATTCCCGGACTTGAGGTCCTAAGGTAAAGCGAAGACAGGAGATACGTAAAGGAGAATGCCCCCGGCTGGAGCCCGAGCTTTGATCACAGATTAGCCCCACCAATAAAAAAGGCCGGTTCGGGACCTCGCGGGGAGCAAGATGCCGAACCGGCTACTCAAGGACTGCTTATCTTAGACGCCCACGTAAATCGTGTGCCCGTCTCGATTCACAAGCAGAAGGGTTCCGTCTTTGGAGTTACGGACCGCAGCTTCAAACTCGGCGACATTCTTTACCGGCCGCCGGTTGACTTCCTGGATCACGTCTCCACGCTGCAGGCCGGCGCTGGCTGCCGCACTGGCCGGGCTGACTTCGCTCACCACCACACCGGTAGCGCTGGCGGGGAGCTTAAGGTCACGGGCAATTTGTGAGGTCACGTTTTCGACCGTGACTCCTTCGAGCGCGTTATCAGAACCGTTGTCGCGGCCGTTGCCGCCCCGATTCGTCGCTTCCTCAGGGTTAAGCTCGCCGAGCGTAACCGGAAGAGTACGCTGCGCGCCGTCGCGCCAGATTTTCAGGCTCACGTTCGAATCCGGCTGCATGCTGGAAATCATGTTCCGCAGCTGGTTCGCATCGTAAACCGCATGGCCGTTCACTTCGAGGATGATATCGCCATTTTTCAGACCGGCCTTCTGCGCCGGGCTGTTGGCTTCCACTTCACCCACTAGGGCGCCCTGCGAATCTTTCACTCCGAACTGCCGGGCGATGGTCGGCGTCACGTCCTGCGGCAGGATTCCCAAGCGGGCGCGAGTCACCTTACCGTTCTTCAGGATCTGATCCATGATGTTGCGGGCCAAGTTCACAGGTACTGCGAATCCGATGCCCTGGTTACCTTCCGAGCCGTGCGCGATGATGGCCGTGTTAATACCAATCAATTCGCCGCGATCGTTTACCAGCGCTCCACCCGAATTTCCTGGATTGATCGCCGCATCGGTCTGGATGAAGTCCTCATAGCCCTCAATTTCGTTGCGCATCCCGCGGTGGGTGGCGCTCACGATACCCAGCGTTACGCTCTCGCCCACGCCAAACGGATTGCCGACGGCTAAGGCATAGTCGCCAACTTCAACGCGGTCGGAATCACCAATAGTGATGGCCGGAAGATTCCCGGCGTCGATCTTCACCAGCGCGACGTCGGTCTTGTCATCCGTCCCGATCACGCGAGCTTTATATTCTCGACGATCGGAGAGAACGACTTGCACATTCGTGGCTCCATCGACAACATGGTTGTTAGTTAGGATGTAGCCTTCCGGGCTCACGATCACGCCCGAGCCGAGCCCCTCGGACCGCTGTTCGTCCGGGATATTCGGAATAGCGAACTGGCCGCCCCCAAACTGGTCGCCGAAAAACTGGCGCAACTGATCCGGTATCTGGCCTTGATCTTGGCCCCGTTGTCCCCGGCGCGCACCGGTCTTGACCACTTTGGATGATCGGATGCTGACCACGGTCGGAACCACCGCCTTAACTACCGGCGCGAACCCTGTCCGGCTCGGCGCCACCTTGGCATCGGTAAACTTAAACGTCGCTGGCGGATTCGCTTGTGAACCTTTTTGCGCATGCGCGACACCTAGGCCGCCCAACGCTAACCCCAACGCCACAACTACAGCGGCGGCCACGTGCCCCCGCCCAAACGTAATCTTACGCATAGCACCTCCAGAAGAATGAGTTCCAACGGCTTGGAACCGGCCCGCAGTCGCCGGTTTCAGCCGGGATTGTGGTCTCAGTCCATTGGACGCAGGAGGAACCAAAAGGTTAGCGGAGGCTCGGATCGTCCTAAATATAGAGATATTAACGGTTTGCCGGGTCTGTTGTTAACGGATCACCTCAACCGAGCATTTCGCATGCAGCGCGACACCCTCGGATACGCTGCCAAGCAAAAATCGTTCGATGCCGCGATGCCCGTGCGAACCGACCACAATCAGATCCGCGTCCCACTTTTCGGCTTCGTCGATAATCACCGATTTCGGTCCGTTCAGCAGTACCGAGATCGATTCGGAGACTTTGGGAAACGTCTTCGAGAGAATCTCTACCGCGCTTGCCACCGCCTCCTCGGCGCGCTTCATGCCTTGTGCCCGCTGCAGTTCTAACTGATCGTTACCCGTATAAGGCGGCTCGAATAAAGCCTGCGCGGCTCCCAGATGCAGCTCCACAACGCTAAACACTTCGATCTCAGTGCCCGCTGGCCAGGGCCGTTCCGCGATGGATCGCGCGGCACGCTCCGAGAACTCAGACCCATCCGTCGCGAGCAGGATCTTGCGGACACCCGGAAGCTTGCCTTCCCTGATCCGAACGATCTCCACCGAGCATGGAGCGTGGCTCAAAACAGACGCGGCGACTCTCCCGAGGAAAAATTTTGCCAGCCCCGAAGCCCCGTTCATGCCAACGAAAAGCAGATCCGCTTGTGTTTCTTTGGCTCGATCCAGGATCACGCTCCTTGCGTCGCCCTGGAGCATAATCGGAGTCGCTTCTACTCCCCGGCCGCGAAGTTCTGTCACGGCCCGATGTATCAAGCTCAGGGATTCCTGCCGGGCCTCTTCGGCCGTCTGCGATACCGCCCACAGATGAGCGTGCTCCAACACATTGAGTACTTCTATACAGGAGTTCGGCGGCCAGGGGCGCGCTGCGATTTCTTTGATTACAGCTTCGCTCGCATCGTATTGATCAATAGCTGCAAGTACTTTCACGTTGTAGCGCTCCTTATCAGGTCAGGTGTCCTCATGCACGCGGGCTGCCGATCAGACTTTGGCGGTTCTCAGCCGCAAGGCGTTGCTGATCACCGAAACCGAGCTGAAGCTCATGGCAGCCGCGGCAAGCATCGGGCTAAGTAACAGGCCCAACATAGGATACAGCACCCCAGCGGCGATCGGCACGCCCAGGGAATTGTAGACAAACGCGAAGAACAGATTCTGTTTGATATTGCGCACCGTAGCCCGGGTGAGTCGCCTGGCGCGCGCAATGCCGCGTAGATCCCCTTGGACCAGCGTCACCCCTGCGCTCTCCATGGCGATGTCGGTCCCCGTCCCCATGGCGATTCCCACCTGGGCCTGCGCTAAGGCCGGAGCGTCATTGATCCCGTCCCCGGCCATGGCCACGAACCGGCCCGATTCCTGAAGCTTCTGGATGTGTGCGCGCTTGTCCTGCGGCAGCACTTCAGCGATGACCTCGTCGATTCCAAGCTTCTTCCCGACGGCCTCGGCCGTGATCTGGCTGTCACCGGTCAACATGACGATCCGCATGCCGTCGGCGTGCAATTGCCGAATGGCTTCGGCACTGGTCGCTTTGATGGGATCGGCGACGCTGAGTTGTCCCGCGAACTTCCCGTCCACCGCGACGAACAGTGCGCTGGAGCCATCTATGGTCATACCGGCTTCTCGCATGAGGGCGATATTCCCAACCGCGACGTTGGTCCCATCAACGCGTCCACGAGCGCCTTTGCCCGGAATCGCCTGAAATCCATCCACTGTTCCGGGAGAAATGCCCCGATCCTGCGCACCGGTCACCACTGCGTGTGCCAGCGGATGCTCGCTGGCGCGTTCCAGGCTCGCGGCCAGATACAGCAGTCGCGTTTCATCGAATCCCGGCGCGGGTTCGACAGTTACCAATTTCGGCTTGCCCTCAGTGAGCGTGCCGGTTTTGTCCACCACCAGTGTGTCGGCCTGGTGCAGCAGTTCGATCGCCTCGGCATTTTTGAACAGCACGCCCATGGTGGCGCCTTTTCCCATGGCCACCATAATCGACATGGGTGTGGCGAGTCCCAGCGCGCACGGGCAGGCAATGATCAGAACAGCGACCGCGTTCACCAGCGCATGCGTCAGTCGCGGCTGCGGACCCCAGACGCTCCAGACGAAGAAGGTCACGACCGCGACAGCCGCAACTGTGGGAACGAAATAAGCCGCCACCCGGTCGGCCAACTTCTGAATCGGCGCGCGACTGCGTTGGGCTTCGGACACCATGCGGACAATCTGCGCCAGCATTGTTCCCGATCCAACCCGTTCGGCCTTGACGATCAAAGATCCAGTCCCGTTCACGGTTGCGCCCGTGACCTTGTCGCCGAGTGCTTTCTCCACAGGGATAGGCTCGCCGGTGAGCATGGATTCATCCACTGCGCTCGCGCCTTCGACGACGACGCCGTCCACCGGGATCTTCTCCCCCGGCCGCACGCGCAAAACATCTCCCACGCCGATGTGATCGAGTGGAACATCGGTTTCCGTGCCATTATGTGCGATAAGACGCGCGGTCTTAGGCGCGAGACCCAGTAGAGCCTTGATGGCGGCTCCCGTCCGGCTGCGGGCTTTTAGTTCCAGGACCTGCCCCAGTAGCACTAGCGTCACGATCATCGCCGCGGATTCGAAGTACACATCCAAACCCTGCTCGAAAACCACGGCGAAAACGCTATAAACGTAGGCCACACCGACTCCCAACCCTATCAGCGTGAACATATTAAGGTTGCGCGTTAGGATCGACTGCCAGGCGCGTACAAAAAACGGCCAGCCCGCCCATAGGACCACAGGGGTCGCAAACACCAGTTCGATCCAAGCGTTGGTCATAATATGTGCACTGTGCGGCCCCAGCATGGTCATTGAGAAAACCAACAAGGGCAGGCTCAATGCCAGGCTTATCCAGAACCGCCTCTGCATATCCACCAATTCAGGATTTTCCGTGTCCCCGGGCTGGATCTCCTTGGGTTCCAGTGCCATGCCGCAAATAGGGCAGTTCCCAGGACCTATCTGAACCACCTCGGGATGCATGGGGCAGGTATATTCGACGTCTTTGACGGTGGCAGCATGGACTGCGGGAATCGTCGGCCTGGGCCCGAGATATTTGAGGGGGTCGGCCTGAAATTTAGCCAGACAGCTCTTAGCGCAGAAATAGTAGGTCTTGCCGTTATACTCAAAACTCCCGGCAGCGGTCGAGGGAGTAACATCCATCCCACAAACGGGGTCCTTACCTTTAGGTGCGGTCGTGCCAAGTGCGGATGAAGCGGGATGGATCTGGAACGGGTTGTTGGTGCTCATAGCAGCCAGCCCATAATTGATGTTCGCACGACTACTTTAGTACCACCTTGACTTCGTATGTGTTTGAATGTACGATCAATGCCGGTATCGTGTACCCGCTTCGCCGCGGGTTAATAGGAGACTGCCAGGATGCGGATTTGTCGGTTGGGAGGCTGGTTGTTGGCTGGCGCAGCAGGAGCAGCGCTTTTATCACTAGCCGTGCTTCCGACGCCCGCGCAGGCGCCTGCCGCTTACAAAGCTCCCAAGACCAAGGACGGAAAGCCCAACTTAAACGGCATCTGGCAGTCCAATAATGAAGCCAATTGGGACATTCGGCCACATGCTGCGTACGCTGGCCCCGTATACACGCTGGGAGCTGCCTATTCGACGCCCGCTGGACTGGGAGTAGTCGAGGGTGGGGAGATTCCCTACAAGCCCGAAGCGGCTGCTAAACAGAAGGAAAACTTCACCAATCGCCTGAAGCTGGATCCTGAGATCAAGTGCTACATGGGCGGAGTGCCACGATCCACCTACATGCCGTATCCGTTCCAGATCGTTCAGGGGACCGGTACTATCATGTTCGTGTACGAATTCGCCGGCGCCGTGCGGGTTATTAATATGGGTGCGCCGACCAAGGCCCCGGCCGATAGCTGGATGGGATGGTCGAACGGGCATTGGGAAGGCGAATCGCTGGTCGTGGACGTCACCAGTCTCAACGATCAGACCTGGTTCGACCGTGCCGGGAACTGGCACAGCGATGCCCTGCACGTAATCGAGCGCTACACGGCCATCGGACCGGACGCGTTACAGTATGAGGCCACCATTGACGATCCGAAAGTGTTCACGCGCCAATGGAAGATGAGCATGCCGCTCTACCGGCGCTTGGAAAAGAACGCGCAGCTTTTAGAATATAAGTGTGTAGAGTTCGCTGAAGAGGTACTTTACGGGCACCTTCGGAAGCAGCCGCTGCAAGGAAAAGGAGACAGTAAATGAGACGACACGTTCTCTCTTCGCTATTTGCTCTCGTCGCCACTGGACTACTCGTATCGGCGCCAGTATTTGCGCAGGCGCAGGTGGCCGCGAAGCCCGCTCCGGCCGCGAAGGCCTGGACCATGCCGCGAACTCCCGATGGGAAACCTGATTTGCAGGGCGTCTATTCGAACGCCACAACGATCCCCGTCGCGCGGCCCGCAAATCTGGGCGCCAAGGAATTCTACGACAGCGAAGCCGATAAGGCAGCCACCGCAACGGCAGGCGGCGGCCGGGCCGGGCGAGGAGGAGCAGCGCGTCCCGCCGCCGATCCAGAGGGCAACGGACTCGCCGTTCACTATGACACCAGCCAGTTCGGCTTGGGTGGACCCACGGTGAAGCGAGCCGCCAGCCTGCGGACGTCGATCATTACGGGACCCGAAGGTCGCGTGCCCCCAGTGCTTCCCGAAGTAGCAAAGGCTGCTCAAGAGCGCCGTGCATACCAGCAGGCGCACCAGTGGGACAGCGCTCAAAATCGTCCGCTCGCCGAGCGCTGCATCACGTGGGGATTTGAGGGACCGCCGATGATGCCGGTAGGCTACAATTCTACGCTCGAGATCGTTCAGGGCCAGGGTTACGTCGCGATTGTTCAGGAAATGATCCATGACACCCGCGTCATCCCGACCGATGGCCGTCCACATGGACCTGCGGAAATCAAACGTTGGATGGGGGATTCCGTCGGCCATTGGGAAGGCGACACGCTGGTGGTCGAAACCGTGAACTACAATCCTCAGGTGGTAATCCAGGGGCAGCAGGTTAGCGACGCCGCCAAGGTCACCGAGCGCTTCACGCGCATCGACCCGGACACCATCCAATACCAATTCACGGTGGACGATCCCAAGACCTGGGTGAAACCATTCTCGGGTGAATACAATATGGTTCATATCGATGGCAATCTTTATGAATACGCCTGCCATGAAGGCAACTACGGCATGGCCAATAATCTCAGCGGCGCCCGCGCCACTGAGAAAAAGTAAGAGGAAGTAAAGGAGCAATCCAATGCGAAACAAGCTGGCTATCGTTCTTGCTGCCGCGGGAATGCTCGTGGCTGTGGCGCCGGTTTGGGCGCACCACGCTTTCGCCGCGGAATTTAACGAGAAGGCGCCGCTTAAATTGCAAGGCGTCGTCACTAAGTGGGAGTTGGTCAATCCCCACTCCTGGATTCATCTGGATGTGAAGGGCGCCGACGGCAAGGTGACCAGTTGGATGGTCGAGGGCGGCAGTCCAAATTCGCTGTTCCGCAACGGTTTCACCAAGGAATCGCTGCCGGAAGGAACTGAGATCATCGTTGAAGGTTACCAGGCCAAGGACGGAGCCAACCGGGCCGTGGGAGCCAATCTCACCTATGCCAAAGATGGCAAGCGCCTTTTTATGGGCGGCTCGGCCCCCGGCGCGAACGGCGACGCCAAGTAGCCTCTCGCTTGTTCCGCGCGTTTGATTTATGGGCGGCCGCCAACGCGGCCGCCTTTCTCGCGTTAGGGCCTGCGCCAGACCCACCGAAGGAGTAGGATGGTTCGAAGCGCGAAGGAGAGAATCTGATGCGTAAAAAACTCGCAATGTTAGTGGGAATCGCCGGGCTGCTGATGGCCGCTGCGCCAATGTGGGCGCATCACGCTTTCGCCGCGGAATTCGATGCGCAAAAGCCGGTGAAGCTGCGGGGCACCGTGGTCAAGGTCGAGTTCATCAACCCGCACTCCTGGATTCACATCGACGTGAAGGACGCGGACGGCAAGGTTACACACTGGATGGTGGAAGGCGGCAGCCCCAACGCGTTGTTCCGCCGCGGCGTCAACAAGGACGCTCTCCCGCAAGGCACCGAGATTATGGTCGACGGGTACCAGGCCAAGGACGGGTCAAATCGAGCAAACGGTAGGGACATTACATTCGCCGACGGTAAGAAGCTTTTCGTGGGCGGCTCGAATCCTGACGAACAGCCCAACGCGAAATGAGCGGCAAAGTCATCCCGCTGGCCCTGGTGATTCTGGCGGGCTCGCTCATTGGACAAAGCAGCACCGGGCAGAGCAAGTACACTCCTCCGCGCACACCTGACGGGCAACCTGATCTGCAGGGCGTGTGGACCAACGTCACCATCACTCCACTCGAGCGTCCCGCGAATCTCGCCGGCAAGGAATTCTTTAGCCCGGAGGAAGCACGCCAATACGAGAAGGATACCGTTGATCGCAACAACGCGGATCGCCGCGACGGTGGCGCGCAGGCCGACCTCAGCCGTGCTTATAACGACGCGTGGTATGACCGCGGGACAAAGGTTGTCGAGACGCTACGGACTTCATTGGTGATTGACCCGCCCGACGGCCGCATTCCGCGCAAGGATCAGAGCGCGCCTCTGGTTCCCGCCGGGTTCGGCAGGCCGCCTGAGGGTCCGGAAGACCGCTCGTTACCCGAGCGCTGCATTCTTTGGCCGACCGCTGGGCCGCCGATGATGCCGAGTTTTTACAATAACAACTATCAGATCGTACAAGCGCCCGGATACGTGACCATTCTGGTCGAAATGATCCACGACGCGCGGATTATTCCCGTCGATCCGCGCCCTCATGTGGACTCGAAAATTCGCGAATGGTTGGGAGACTCGCGCGGGCATTGGGAAGGCAATACGCTGGTGGTCGAGACAACGAACTTCAACGACAAGACCCGCTTCCAACGCTCCAGCCAGAATATGAAATTAGTCGAGCGTTTCACGCGCACGGCCCCGGACACCGTCATGTATGAGTTCACCGTGGACGATCCGTCGGCATTCACCAAACCCTGGACAGCACAGATCCCGATGAAGAAGACTGAGGGGCCCATCATCGAGTACGCCTGCAATGAAGGCAATTACGCGATGGAAGGCATGCTGGCCGGCGCCCGCGCCGACGAGAAGAAAGCCGCATCGAAATAACAAACTTGCCGCGCCGCGCTATTCCATGGAATAATCGTCTCGTATCAACGTCAGCTCCGCGTCCGGCTGCGCTGATCTTCGCGACACCAGTCGTGCAGAGAGGTTCCCATGTTGCGATGGACGTGTTTCTTCATTCTGGCAGTTTCCTGTTTTGCTCAGTTTGATCCGGAGGGTGCCCATGTGGATTTGTATTTTCCACATTTGGCCGACGGTGGTCCCGTCAAAGACCAGTGGCAGACTTCCTTCATTTTCGTTAATCCCCATCCTTCGATCCCGGCTAATGTAGTCTTGTCCATGTTCGCGGACGACGGCCAGCGGCTCAGCTTGGACCTGGGTGGTGGAGGAGCCAGCGTTCAAGCAGTTACGGTTCCCCCCTTGGGGTCGGTTACGTTGCGTAGCGCGATTTCATTCGCGACCACGGTCACTGGTTATGCCATTGCGTCGTCGGATCTCCCGCTCCAGGCGACCGTGTTGTTTCGGAGAATCATGAACGGCGTGCCGCAACAAGAGATCTCCGCCGCCGCGACGCTTCCCTCGACGCAATACGTTTCGCCGGCGACGCGCGAACTGGGCATTGCGATTGTGAACATCTACGACGTTCCCAAAAATTTCCTGATTACGGCGTTCGATTCAAATGGAGCCACGGCCGGGACAAGCGTTGTGAATTTAGCAGCGCATGCCCATTCGTCATTCGATCTCTCCGACCGGATTCCGAGCCTGCCTGCGAGTTTCACCGGTTCCGTGAAAATCACACCCTCGACTCAGGCCACCGACGAATTCCTGGCTTGGACCCTCAAGGTCGACGGGCTCGTGACTGCATCGCTTCCGCCGGGTCGCTTGGAGTGGCCGATCTCGCATGCCGACCGGATCACGCTGGTCTATCGCAAACTCCTGGCAGCCGCGCCCGCGGCGCTGGCCAGTCTCGACATACACAACGTGAATCTCAATGCGTTTGGCGTTGCCACTCTGACCATCAGCCCGGAACAGATCATCAATGCACTGGGCCGGCCCGGATTCGTGCAGATCGATTTGAGTCTGTCTCAATTGATCAGCGATTCTCCCAGTGAACTTGCGTTTATCGTGGGGCATGAGTTGGGTCACGTCGCTCAGTTGCAGCATGGGAGTACTCTGACGGCTGCGGATGACGAGCACGACGCGGATCTTTTCGCAATGACACTTATGATCTTGGCCGGATTCGATCCTTACGGCGGCGCCGGAGCATTGGCGAAACTGAGTATGGCGTCGGGCACGCCGAACCTCGTTGCGGCCATGTTTGACGATCTCCCGGATCCTCATGGTTCATTCAACGCTCGCCTGAGTTCGATGATGTCCACTCTCGGCCAGTCTTGTGCACAAGCCCCAGTTTCAGGGCTATGCGGCGCGTATAAAGCCGTGATCCATCCGAACTTCCCGGCAACGGCTCCGTTTTAGACCGTACCGTCGATCATTGACACCGGATTGGTTCGAATGTACGATTGAATGCCGGCGGCGCACCCACGCGCCGCAGCGGACATCTCGACTCCAATATGCGCAAAACGTTCACCTTCCTGTCCACAGCCGCTGCTGCGGTTGTGTGTATCCCGCTCACACTAACACCCGGCAAAGCCCAGGCTCCAACCACTCCCGCGAAAGCGGTTGCCAAGGCAGTCGGGAAGGGCTCCCGGATGCCCGACGGCAAGCCCAACCTGAACGGCGTGTGGGAGTACATTGGCACGGCCAACTGGGACATCCAGGATCATTCTCCGGCGCCCGGCCCGATGTGGCAACTCGGCGCAATCGGAGCGATTCCAGCGGGTCGGGGCGTGGTCGAAGGTAATGAAATCCCCTACAAACCGGCGGCGTTAGAACAGAAAAAGAAGAACAAAGCCAACTGGCCGGCCGACGATCCGGAAGCCAAGTGCTACATGCCTGGGATCCCCCGCGCGACGTACATGCCGTTCCCTTTCCAGGTCATCCAGTCCAACAAGGACATCCTAATGGCATACGAGTATGCCAGCGCTAACCGGCTGATTAATATGGGGAAGCCAATCGAAGCCGGGTCGGATACCTGGATGGGAACCTCGAACGGCCATTGGGAAGGCGATACCCTGGTCGTGGATGTCACGGGATTGAACGGGCTTAGCTGGTTCGACCGGGCAGGGAACTTCGCTAGTGACAAGCTGCATGTAGTGGAGCGTTACAAGCGCCGAAGTAATGACGTCATGGACTATGAGGCGGCGATTGACGACCCGAGTGTGTTTACCCGGCCGTGGAAGATCAGCTTGCCGCTCTACAAGCGGGCCGAGAAGAACGCTCAGATCCTGGAATTCAAGTGTGTGGAGTTCGCCGAGGAACTGCTGTACGGTAAGTACAAGAAGCAGCCGACTAGCAAGTAAGGAGACCACGAATGAGGGAGCATGTCCTGACGTCTCTGATAGTGCTCTCAGCGGTGCTGGCTTCGGTATTGCTGGTAACCCTGCCCGTGATCGGCCAGTCTCCCGATACGAAATCCAAAAAGTCTACCTACACGCCGCCCAAGCTGCCCTGGGGCGATCCGGACCTCCAGGGCCTGTGGCCTGGAACCGACCTTATTGAGGTGCCTCTCCAGCGGGATGCTAAGGCGGGCGAACGTACCGAGGTTACACAAGAAGAGTTCGCCCAGCGGCAGGCCAAGGCCGAACGCACTGCCGAGAATGACAAGGTGGCGTACGTCGCCAAGGATTCGAAGGTCGGGATCAATCCTCCTGGATACTGGCTAGAGCATGGAAAGCCGCAGAAGATCACCTCGTTGGTGGTCGATCCGCCGAATGGGAGAATCCCCGAGCTGACCGAGCAGGCCAAGCAGAAGGCGGCGCAAGCCAAGCAGGCCAAGCAGGGTCACGGTCCTAACGAAACGTGGGAGGACCAGAGCCTGTATGACCGCTGCATCTCGCGCGGCGTAATGGGATCCATTCTGCCGGTGATTTACAACAACGGAACGCAGATTGTGCAGGGCCCGGGCTACGTCGCGATCCGCTACGAAATGATTCATGAGACCAAGATCATTCCACTTGACGGGCGTCCGCATCCAGGTTCGAACATCAAGTCCTACATGGGCGATTCGCGCGGCCATTGGGAGGGCAACACGCTGGTGATCGAAACCACCAATTTCCTGGGCGACAAGAATGGGATCGGGTTGAATGGCGGAGGCACTCCCCATAGCGCCGACATGGTGCTTACGGAAAAGTGGACGCGCACTGGGCCCGACATGATGGAATACACGGCGACCATCAACGATCCAAAAACGTGGGTCAGGCCGTGGACCATCCGGATGCCGCTGCGGCTGAATCCGGAATTCCCACTCTATGAGTATGCCTGCCACGAAGGCAACTACGCGATGTTCAACATGCTGAAGGGTGCTCGGGCGGAAGAGAAGGCCGCGGAGGAAGCGGCTAAGACCGGTAAGAAATAAACAGGAGACGATCTCATGCGAAAAATTCTCTCAGTCTCAGCGGCTCTAATAGGATTGCTGGTGGCCGTGTCGCCGGTGCGCGCCCATCATGCCTTCGCGGCCGAATACGACGGCAAGAAGCAGGTCCACCTTGAGGGAGTGGTCACGCAGATGGAATGGATCAACCCCCATACCTGGATCCACATCGACGTTACCGAACCAGACGGTAAGGTAACGAGCTGGATGGTCGAAGGGGGCAGTCCGAATATTCTCCTGCGCCGCGGCTTCAACAAGGGTTCGCTCGAAAAGGGCCAGAAGATCGCGGTCGATGGCTTCCAGGCCAAGGATGGGTCGAATCGCGCGAATGGCTCGAACATCACCTATCCCGACGGGAAGAAGCTGTTCCTGGGATCGTCGGGTACCGGCGCTCCAGCAGATCCTGGTCCAAATAAGTAAGCTCAGGTAAAGTAGCCCTGACACTTTCGCGAAAGTTAGTACGCTCGGCGCGGGGTTATACCGATCCATCGCCCGAAGCGATCGACAAAGTCAAAATCGCGCTGCTGGATTTTCTCTCCTGCGCCTATGAATCGCGGGATCTTCCTCCCAGCCGGCAGGCAATCGAGGTCGCGGGGCGAGCGGGTGGCGGCCAAGCTTCGGTCATCGGCACACAAGTGCGTGCGTCGGCCGCGGAGGCCGCATTCGCGAACGCTGTCCTGGGCCATGGACTGGTCCGGGAAGACATGCACACCGGCTCGGTCAGTCACCTGGGAATCGTCATCTTCCCGACGTTGCTCGCGCTGGCGCAGACGCGAAGAGTGACGGGACCACAGTTTATCCGAGGAGCCGTGTGTGGCTATGAAGTGGGCGCAACCGTCGGCCGCGCGCTCATGGATCAGGAGACGGTGCAGATCTTCCGGCCTACGGGTATTACGGGACCAGTAGGCGCGGCCGTGGCTGGAAGCGTGATGCTCGGGTTCAGCGAAGACTCTGGCGTGAGTGCGCTCGGTCTCGCGGCGAATGCAACATGCGGCTTGAACGAATGGCCGGTGTCGGGCGCCGACGATATGTTCTTTCACGCAGGATTCGCCGCACGTAACGCGGTCACCGCGGTTGAATTGGCGGAACTTGGGGCGTTCGGATCGGAAACGGCTTTGGACGGGCCCGCGGGATTATTCGCCGCGCTGCGGCGACGCGAGCGGATCGGGCGAGTCACGCCGTTCACCGGAGAGCTGGAAATTTTCTCGGTTTATCACAAACCCGCTCCAGCGTGTAACTATGCGCAGACGGCGTGCCAAGCCGCGTTGGCAATCGGCGTAGACAGTCAAGACATAACGAGTGTTCAAGTGAAGTGCTCGGCCGCGGCGATCAATTATCCGGGCTGCAACGCGCCGGGTCCGTTCCGGCGGATACTGCAAGCCAAAATGAGTATTCACTTTTGCGTCGCGGCTACGCTGGCAAGGCTGTCCATCGAAGAGAACAACTACCGCCGTCTTGACGATCCTGAGATCGCGCGGTTGATAGGCGTCACGAAACTGGAAGAAGACCCGGAGTTCACGCAAGCGTATCCAGGAGTACAGGGTGCGGAGGTGATCGTCACTTTACGCAATGGCAGAGTGCTGCGAAAGAGAATGTCCGACTTGGTTCCAGCCACTCCCGAACAAATTCATGCGCGATTCAGGAACGCAGCGGGCGCGGGGGCAACAGGAATCGAGCAGGCGGTGGACAACTTGGATCAGCTAGAAGATGTCGGGTCGATTCTCTAGCGGCCGTGCTCGGCGGTGCGAGCGGCAGGGGCGACGCGTAACTGGGCTTCTTCCAGGAGCTTCGCTTCCTGAAAAGTGAACACCATGCGGTGCACCACAGTCAGATTGCCCAGTACCGCGATCACCCACAACACGGGAGCCATCCGGTCGAACAGCGCGCCGATGATGAGCAGCACCACACGCTCAGGCCGTTCCATGAATCCGACCTTGCACTTGGGAATCGAGTTTTCCGCCCGCGCGCGAGCGTAGCTGATCATTACGGACGCCGCCATGACGAGGGCCGTCAGGACCACATAGAAGGGCCGGTTGATCGATCCATACCAGACCAGCAAACCCATGAGAAGGGCCAGGTCCGAATAGCGATCCAGAACCGAATCGAAGAAGCCGCCGAAGCGCGTGACGCGGTTGGTCTCGCGAGCCACGCGGCCATCCACCATGTCGAACAGGCCCGCACCGATAATCACCACGCCAGCCCAGCGGAATTGTCCCGAGGCCAGCAGAACCGCCGCGGCAACATTGATCACTAGGCCCAGGAACGTGAGCACGTTGGGATGGATCTTGGAGAGCGCAAGCCCTCGCACAATCAGCCGGATGACCTTGTTGCACGCCCAGCCGATGCCACCGGTCCAACTCATCGACTACTTTGCCCCCGCTTGCTGATGAATAGTGATCAGCTCCACGATCTCCATTTCGCGGGCGCCGCCCGGAATCTGGATTTTCACGGTATCCCCAACGTTCTTACCCAGAAGGCCGCGACCTATAGGCGATGTGGTTGAAATCATACCGTTCTTGGCATCCACGTCTTCGCTCGTCACTAGCTTATAACGGATCTTCTCGTCTTTGTCGAGGTCCAGCACGACGACCGTCGAGCCCAGCCCCACACGGTCGTGCGGGATCTTGGACATATCGATCATCGAGAGTTCCCGGAGCCGGGCGTTAAGCTGATTCAGGCGGGCGTTGACCATGCCCTGGCGTTCCTTGGCCGCGTGATACTCGGCATTTTCTTTCAGGTCGCCGTGAGCACGGGCTTTCAGGATCTCCCGGGGGAGCTCAACGCGAAACTCGTTCTCGAGCGCCGCGATCTCGTCCTGCAATTTCTTGATGAGCTCTTGCATACCGCTTCAGGTAAATTATAGCGCGCGACGCGGTTTAAAACCCCTAAACGAAGAGATTCCCCTGGCCTAGCAACTGTTGCGGGTCGAAACGGCGCTTGACTGACCGCATGGCCTCGATTTCCGCCGGATTATATTGGAGCGACAGAAGATGGGCCTTGCGCTTGCCCAGGCCGTGCTCGGCGCCGACGGTGCCCCCCATGGCCACGACCTCTTTGGCCAGGTCGACGGCGATTTCGGTGGCCCGCTTCCATTCCTGTTGTGTCTCCGGCAAGACTTCGGTGTGGACATGCGCGTCGCCGATGTGTCCGAACATCACGAATTTGTCACCGAAGTTTTGGGTGAGTACGCGGCGATAAACTGCAAGGATATCGCGGTTGCGCTCCAGCGGCACCGCATAGTCAGTGGCCAGAACCATGAATCCACCGCGGCGCAGGCGCTCATGAATACGCTCCGGCAAGCGATGACGGAACTGACGGAATCTCTCGCGATCTGCGGCGGACGATCCGAACCAGGACTCGTTTTCGAGAGCGCCTGACATATCTAATTCGGCTTCGCCTTCCAGTTCTAGCAGGAGCGCCGCTCCGTAGGGTTGCTCCATCAGCTGGATGGAACGCGAATCCAGGAATTCGAGCATCCGCAACCCTGGCGCCGGCCGCCAGCGGTCGACCGCATCCAGCGCGGCTTCTTCCGAGGGGAAGAAAACCACGCCGCCCAGAATTTCGCCGGGCGCAGGCAGCAACTGAAGCTCGGCTTCCGTCACCACGCCTAGTGTCCCTTCGCTGCCGATGAACAAATCGACGAAATCCATTCCCGGCTCGAGACGATAGCCAGCCGAATGCTTGCGCGTTCGCGGCAAAGGAATGCGTGGGACCTCGAAGTCGACTTTTTCGCCGCGCCGGTACTCGATAATCCGGCCGTCCATGTGAACCACCCTCACTGCTTGAATATGTCGTCGGGTAGCCCCGTAGCGGAAACTACGCGACCCACTGGCATTGGCTCCGATGTTGCCGCCGATCGAAGACGTATTCTCGGTAGGATCCGGCGCGTAGAATTGTCCCGAAGCGGCGGCAGCGGCCTGGACCTCGCGCAGCAAGACTCCAGTCCCCACACGGGCGTTGCGCGGGAACACTTCCAGCTTGCGGAACTGCGCCATGGAGATCGCCCATCCGCTTTTCGGCACGGCGCCGCCGGCCAGGCCGGTGAGCGCGCCCATCACAGTTACGGGAACGCCTTCCGAGGAAGCTCTGGAGAGAATGGCGGCGATTTCTTCTTCGCTGCGAGGAGTGAAAACCTGGTCAGCCCGGCCCGCGTAGCCGGAAGCGTCGGTGATTTCCATTTAGGTTAGACTGCCTTGCGCTGGCGGGTCAGGCCTTCGAGCAGCATACCCGCGATCTGTTTACCGTTGTCGAAGGCGTCTTCATAGGCGCTGCGCCGCTCGGCACGCGTGAAACCGTACCCCAGGCGATACAGTCGCTCGAGCGATAGCCCGGCTACGAAGGTTCCCGTCCAGGCGATGGCCGCTTTGGGAATCAGCCCGCCGCCGAAGGGTACTTTCCCGACCAATTCGCGCGCCAATGCTCGCCACCCAAATGCGCCCATGCCAATCGAAGCGATTTCCGATCGCTGCTCGCGATATCCCACCGCACGGTCGCTGGCCGCAGCCAGCAGGAATCCCATGCGGATCTGGTTCATCGTGAGAAACGCCGCATCGGACCCGTACTCTCCCACAGCCCATGGCAGCGACGCCAAACTGGGGACTACATCCGGCAGCGCGGTCACCAGCGCGAATAGAGCATTTTCTTTGGCGACAGTGCGGATTACGTGATGTGAGGCTTCCTTGCGAAAAGGGTCCAGGCGCCGCGCCAGGGTAAGCATCAAATCCTCGCGCTTGCGGACGATGCGCCGGACGCAATCCTCGGGGCTTTCCGGATCGAAGGAAAATGCATGCGCGGGCCGCAGCAGGGAAGATTCGTAGATGTGAACGTCGCAGGAGGGGCCGCCTCCTCGGATCAAAATCTGGACTGCTTCCGCCCGGCGTTCTGGAGATAGGTGGGGCGGCGCGAAGAACTGCTCCATCTGGCCGAGCGATTCGCGGGAGGCTGCTACCAGGCCTACGCGCACCGATAGGTCAGCTTGTGCCCGCACTTCCGCGGGATTCAGATTCACGAGCGCTTGTCGTATCTGCCGGAAGACTGCGAGGGCCATAGCTGCAACAGGGCTGACGGAACCCGAAACATTACCCGTAGCTCCTGTCTCCATTGTATCCCGACACCGACGCGTTCCACTTGGACCTCGGTGGAAAAGTACCGCAGTACCGTCTCATTGGCCGGATGGAACTCGAGCGCCGGTGCGACCAGCAACAGTCGGGGCGGATCGGTACGCAGCGAGACGCCGGGGAAGTATCCGCGGCCTTCGAACTCGCCGCGCTCCAAGTGCCACGTCACGCGCATCCAGTAATCCAGGGCCTGGAACGGCAAGTGGATGTCTTCACTGGCCTTTACCTCGATCACGACCAACCGGCCATCGTGGTCGACGGCTAGGAGATCCAGAATCCCACGAGAGCCGGCCGCGAACTGTGGGGCTTGGCCGTAAAGTGGCGTGTTACGTATACTGGCGTCGATATTGCATACAGAGGCACGTACGCGGGCTTCGAGCCAGGCTTCGGGATGACGCAGGTACAGGGGATTTGTCCGGTCGGCCGCGCTGGCGTTACGGAGACGCGTAAGCCCGCGCGCCAGAGCTTCGACCTCGGACATTTGGCGCGAACTTGCCGGATGGCGTTGGTCGATGCCGAACAGAAGAGTGGATCCGGACGTTCGCGCGAACTCCAGGCCCCGTACCGCCAGACTGACGGACCCATCCGGGCGCGGCCGGCGCTCAACGCCTTCGATCGCTTCGAGACGTTCTATCCAGCCAGCGAGTTCGGGACCGGCGACCGGCGCGCAAAACGGTTCGAGCCGCGTAGAGAAGTTGGTATAGTCGCCGGGCTCGACGGGTTCTTCCAGAATGCCGGAACCGTGGACGAAGACGCGGTATTGGGCGGCCTCGCGGTTCAGATAACGGACCCGATGGCAGGTGGTATTTTCGGCGCCAATGGGAACGAACACGGCAAGCGTGCCGACCGATAAGCGCGTCTCGCGTTGGCGCAAGTAGTCCAACCAAATCAGCCCGAAGCTCAGCACGCCGTCTGGGTCGATAGCATCCTCGCCGGCGCCGATCGCCGCAATCGCCTGATTACCGCGGCGCAGCAGAGCCCTTGGATATGCCGGCGACAGGCTGTGTTGGAGGTCGGGTTCGGTGCTCAGCTCCACCAGCTTCCAGCCGCTGAATTGGCGGCGCAGCGACATCCGGAACTGCTCGCGATACTTTAGCCTGGCCCCGTGTCTCGCAGCGGGAGTGTTCGAGGCTTGCGCCAGATCGATCATCAGCAACGAGCCGGTGCGTCCTCCGAATCTTTCGACTTCCAGTTCCAGGAACCCTCGCCGAGCTTTGCCAACCGCGCGAATCCGGCGCACCAGGTTGCGAGTCTCATCCCAGCATTCGAGCGTGCATATGTCGGCGCGATTGCCGATCGCGAATTTGCCGGCGGAAATCGGCAGCGGATCTTCGCCAGGTTCGATCAGGACCGGCTGCGCGGCGGTCTTCAAAAACTCTTCTATGGCATCGCGAACCACGCCAAATTAGTGGCGGCCGCGTTCCAAAAATATCCTCAGAATGTCAGTTCTTTTTTCGACGAGGCGTGTTTTTCGAGTTCCTTGCGGTCTCCGAAATAAGTGGGCTTGGCGATTCCCTTGCTAAATAGGTCGCGGGCCTGATCGTCGAAGTGCGGGGAGTCGGACCGGTCGCTTTCTCCTGGGACCAGGATCGAAACAGCGTTGGGGAGCTTCGATAGTTCCACGATCTGCGTCGCGGTTTGACCGCCTGTACCCATCATGACTGCGCCCCGGCGCTCAAACGTTATCGCTCGAGGAGTGATCATCCCAGCTTCGGGTATCATTCCGCCGGCGGCCGGCGTGGACCGTGATGCGCCATCGCGAGCCACGCGAAACATGGTTCCGTAATCCGCGTGATAGGGAAGCTCGGTTTCAACCTGATCCTGAGCTTTGCGGAGCGCTGCACGGATGCGATTGTTGCTGAGCGAATCCGGCGGCTCGAGCGCCGAGGCTTCGGGCTTGCCCAGAGCCATCTTGAACAGATAAAACGCCAACGCTTCCATGGAAGTTGCATCGCTACGGCGGCTCCAGCCGGTCAGCATCTGGACGAAAGGTAGCTCCGGCGCCACCTTAACGAATCGCGCCTGCCAGGTTTCCACCTTGTATAGGGTCGTGGAGAACGCTACATCCACGGCGCGTCCGAAGGGCCAAGTGTTTTGCGCGGCCAGGAGCTGAATAGTCATTGCTTCTGACTGCGGCACGATTCGTTGGCGCAGCAGTATTCCGTCCTCCGGCATCCTTCCTGAGGTGTCGAATATTTCGCCCTGCACAGTCCCGACCAGCGCACTGCCCGGGATCTGTCCTATCCCAAGTGAAGCCTGCACCTCGGCGAGACTGCGGGCAGTGATCACCGTCCAAGCTTCGTCCAGCGTCCGCGGACCAGCGGTTTCGGTCGAACCACTCCAGCCCACGGCCAAGAAAGCGCTGTGACCAACCAATGGAAAAGGAATCCCCGGAGGCGCGACGCCCGACAGCGCAACCTGCTCATCCGATGCGTACCAACGCATCTCATAAGGACGTCCATCGTCATTCCATCCGCTAAGAGGATCCAGAATGGCGATGACGTTTCCGGAGGTACTGCGGGCGGGACCGATCAACACATCATTCGATCCATGGATGGTCGCGAACGCCCGGCGGCTGAAGGCCACCACCATCGCAGGGCTAACCGGGGGCTCCGGCGAGCCGGAGGCTTCGGAAAGATATCGGTTGATGCCGGCGCAAAATGCCTCAACGATCGCCCTCACCCGCGGCGAAAGCGCTACATCTTGTGCCGTTCCGGCGCCTCGAAGATTACGCAGCAGAGCGTCCTTGCGGTCTTCGGCCTGGGCGTATCCGGCGGCATAAGCGGCTCCGTCGGAGGTGCGGGCGAAGATGTGAGGAGTCCCGAAATTATCGCGGACAATTTCTACGTTTTCAGCGCCGAAAGCGCTGAGGCCTGTCATCAGGCACAAGAGGAGAAGACGCACGCACGCCCTTAGCGGCTGTCGTCGTCGATGGCGATCTTTAGCGCGCGCAGGAATTTCTGATCCTGCGAAGTGAGCTGTATCTTTCCTACCCGGCGGCGCCGTCCAGTTTCCGGTTGGGATTCCAGTTCCACCGTCTCTTCGGACTCGTCGTTCTCTTCGCCTTCCGCGCGTTTGTTGAATCCGATGGTGGCTTCCAGGACCAGGAAGACGTCGTAACCGGCGCGTTTGATCTCCCCAATCGCGGCGGCTATACGGTCGGAATCAGAAAGCGACTCGTTGATCGCGTTCCCCAATTCCTGCATGAGATCTCGCAAGCGATCGTCCAATTCATTCCTCGTTTCTACCGAGCGAACCCACCT
>Ga0105240_10002587_pt1 | contig 28971 bp, 29 predicted proteins | sample KBSC54metaG_FD_80426 | JGI IMG/M metagenome (GOLD analysis project Ga0105240, IMG submission 80426) | Corn rhizosphere microbial communities from Kellogg Biological Station, Michigan, USA - KBS C5-4 metaG | ecosystem: Host-associated > Plants > Roots > Rhizosphere > Soil | place: Michigan, USA... | reverse complement strand
GATTACTCCAGGGAGCCGACCACGCTGGTGACATTCGAGCTCCAAGAGCGGCCTGACGGTACACTGCTGAAGGTCACGGAGTCGGGCTTCGACAAAGTCCCCATCGAGCGCCGCGAAACGGCCTACCGAGGCAACTCGGAAGGCTGGGCAATACAGGTGGGCAACATCGAGAGATATGTCGGTCAAAACCCGTAAGTTGAATACCCACGCCGGCGCCGAGCAGGGCACGGGGTCGCTGCGCGGCGATCCCGACACCCTGCGCAACTCGGTGCGCGTGTTCGCCGCCCTCGGGGACAAAACCCGATTGGACCTGGTCGCCCGCCTCTGCGCGGGCGGCCCGCTGTCCATTACCCGCCTGAGTGCCGGCGCGCAGGTGACCCGCCAGGCGATCACCAAACATCTCAATACGCTCGCCGAGGCGGGTCTGGTGCGGGATATCCGTGCCGGCCGCGAGCGTTTATGGGAAGTCGAGCCCGGGCGCCTCGATGAAGCGCGGCGCTGCCTGGAGCGGATCTCGGGCCAATGGGACGAAGCGTTGGCGCGCCTGAAGAGCACCCTGGAAGCGAGCAGTGCCCCCTGACGGGCGGTGAGCGGGCAACGCCCGGAGGATCATTGAACATCGAGCAGCGCTATCGCTGGATCTACAAGCCCCTGGTTTTTGCGGCCAGCCTGATACCGTTCGCCTGGCTGCTGTGTGGCGCTTTCGGTTGGTTCGGCACCAGCCTGGGCGCCGACCCGGTCAAAAAGCTCGAGCACGAGTGCGGCAAGTGGGCGCTCAACTTCCTGCTGATCACGCTCGCAGTCACTCCGGTGAGACAACTTGCTCACCTGCCTCATCTGCCGCGATTGCGCCGGATGCTGGGGCTGTTCGCGTTCTGCTACGCGGTGTTGCATTTCACCGTGTACCTGACGCTCGATCTGGAGCTGAATTTCGGCACGCTGTTTGCTGACATCGCGAAGCGTCCCTACATCACGATCGGATTCCTCGCGCTGTTGTTGTTGATCCCGCTCGCGGTCACATCTACCAAAGAGATGATGCGCCGGCTGGGCCGGCGTTGGCAGAAGCTGCACCGGCTGATCTACGTCATCGCAGTGTTGGGAGTCTGGCACTTCTACTGGCAGGTGAAGCGCGATATCCGCGAGCCGCTGATCTATGCGGGAATTCTCGCCGTGCTGCTCGGCTACCGCTGGATCCGCGCCGAGCTGAAAAAGCCCGTCCCCGCGGCCGCCGTGCCGGCAGCTACATCGAAGTCCGGATCTGCCACAGCTCCGGAAAGAACTTGAGCTCCAACGCTTTCGCCAGGTAAGACACCCCGCTGGTCCCCCCGGTCCCCGGCTTGTAGCCGATGATCCGCTCGACCGTCTTCAGATGATGACAGCGCCAGAGCTGGAAGTTGTGATCCAGGTTGACCAGACGCTCGGCCAGCTCGTAGAGGTCCCAGTCCTTCTCGGCGTTGTGATAGACCCCCAACCAGGCGCCCGCGACCTCTTTGCTGGGCTGATAGGGTGCCCGGAAGTCCCGCGTCAGGTATTCGTCGGGAATTCCATAGCCGCGCCGGCTCAACAAACGCAACGCCTCGTCATACAACGAAGGCGCATCGAGCGCCCGCTCGAGCGCCTCGTACGCTTGGGCATCGCGTCTGTGCACGGCGATCAGGTCGGCATTCTTGTTGCCAAGGAGGAACTCCAGCATGCGGTACTGGAACGACTGGAACCCGGACGAGCGTCCGAGCGCATTCCGGAAAGCCGAATACTCGAAGGGCGTCATGGTCGAGAGCACATCCCAGGTGGAGATGAGCTGAGTCTGTACGCGTGCGACCCGGCCAAACATCTTGAAAGTAGGGTCCAGCTCGTCGCGGCGGATGCATTCCAGCGCCGCATTGAGCTCGTGCAGCATCAGCCGCATCCATAGCTCCGAGGTCTGGTGGACGATGATGAACATCATCTCGTCGTGCTCGTAGGAAAGCGGCTTCTGGGCGTCCAGAACCTTTTCCAGGTGCAGGTATTCGCCATAGGAGAGCGAAGAGCCCAGCTCCCAGTGGATCGGCTCGTCGGCGATATCGATCTTACTCATCGCCAAACACCCAGGACGGTACGCGCCGCCAGCCGTCCAACAATTCGCGATCGAGGCTCTCGTACTGCGGACAATGGCGCCCCACGCGCTGCCAGAAGCGCCTCGAGTGATTCATATGCATGGTGTGGACCAGCTCGTGGATGAGCAGATATCGTACGACCGGCGGGCGCTGAAACAGCAGACAACAATTGAGGCTGATGGTCCCGCGGGTGGAGCAACTCCCCCAGCGCGTGCGTTGGCGCCTGATGAGAACACGCTCGAAATCGAATCCCAGCTCGCCCGCACACAGCTCCAATTCCGGTGTGAGCACTTCGCGCGCCCGCTCCATCAGCCAACATCGCAGCAGCAAGCGCACCGAATGCTTATTGTGCGTATCGCCACTCAAGGCAAGTAGACCGGGACCAATCGGGGCTACGCGCGCCCGCCCCTCGCCCCCGGCTAGATAGACACGCCAGCTTTCCCCGCAAGCGGCAAGCTCGATCCGGGTCGGCGGGAAAGGCGTGTCCGGGATTGCCTTCTGGCGCGCCTCGTGGCGTTTGCGCTCGATCCAATCCCGATGACGCTCGAGGAAATGCTCGACAGCGCGCGGCGAGGTCCTCGAGGGGACCACCACCTCGACGCGTCCAGTGTGGAAAACGCGCACGGTCAGACGGCGGGCACGCGTACTTTCTCGAACGACCCACGCCTCTGCGGCGTCCTTATCCGACCATAACGGCAACTGTGGCGTCACCATGTCGGGCATATCCCGGTGCATCACACGATTGATGATACCAGCCGCCGATGCGGCGCGGCGCCTGGCATCGCTACGCGCGCCGTCGCGCGCTCACGGCATCAAAGGTCGCATCCGGGCCCTCAGGGTTGCTAGGATCGCGCGCGCCCAAGGAGGCCCCGTGAGCGACCCCATTCTGGAAGTCCGGAACTTAGTCAAGCGCTACCCTACAGTTAACGCGGTGGACGGCGTTTCGTTCAGCGTACCCGAGGGAATCTGTTTTGGGCTGCTCGGCCCGAACGGCGCTGGAAAAACGACCACCATCGAGATCATGGAAGGGATTCTGGCCCCCACCAGCGGCGAGGTTCTTTACCGTGGTGTGCCTCTCGGCCCACGTTTCCGCGAGGAAGCCGGCATTCTGTTCCAGAAAACGGCGCTGCAGGATTTTCTGACCGTCCGTCAGACTCTGGCAATGTTCCGAGGCCTCTACGATCGCGGGCTCGATGTCGAGGAAGTGATCCGGTTGTGCGCGCTGGAGAAGCTGGCCGATCGGGACAATCGGAAACTCTCCGGAGGCCAGCAGCAACGACTGCTGCTCGCCGTGGCGCTGGTGAACGACCCTGCGATGCTGTTCCTGGATGAGCCCACCACGGGACTCGATCCGCAAGCCCGCCGCAATTTCTGGGAGCTCATCGAGTCGATCAAGGCACGTCGCAAAACCATCATCCTGACGACACACTATATGGACGAGGCGGAGCTGCTTTGCGATGACATCGCCATCATGGATCGCGGCCACATCATTGCGCGCGGGGGACCACAGCAGTTACTTCAGGAGCACTTCGAGCAAGTCCTCCTGGAGCTCCCCAAGAAGGATCTTCCCGAGGACGCGCGCCGCCTGGGATTGAAGATCATCGAATCGACCGAGCGCGTGGAGATCGCCACGCACGACGTGGAAAACACCTTGCGGAGCCTGATCGACGCCCGCGTGCCTCTGAGGAATCTGCGTATCCGTCCACCGAATCTCGAAGATCTCTTTCTGGAGCTGACCGGCAAGGAGCTGCGGGCATGATGCGACGCCTGCTCGCTGTCTGGCATGCGCGCAACCTGGAATTCGTGCGCGACCGGGGCACGCTGATCTTCACCCTGCTCCTGCCCATCATGCTGGTGGTCGGCATGAGCTTCGTATTCGGCGGGCCGGAACGGCCGCTTTTCAAAGTCGGCGTGCTCGACTCGCGCATCGACAAGTCATCGCATCCCTTCCTGCACGAGCGTTTTGTCGATTTCGTGCCAATTGCCAATGAGCACGACGGGCTGCCGAAAATTACCCACCAGCAGGTCGATCTGCTGGTCGATCTGCACTCCGCACCACCGCGCTACTGGGTGAACACCGACTCGCCGAAAGGCTACATCATCGAGAAGCTGTTGCTGGCCGCCGCACCCGCGGCGCAGCGTCAGCCGGTCACCGGGGCCGCCGTGCGTTACGTAGACTGGCTGTTTCCCGGCATTCTGGGCATGAACATGATGTTCAGCTGTCTCTTCGGCGTGGGCTACGTGGTCCTGCGCTATCGCAAGAGCGGCTTCCTGAAACGGCTTCACGCCACGCCTCTCACGGCCTTCGAATTTCTGACTGCGCAGGTGCTCTCCCGTCTGTGTCTGATCCTGTTCGTCAGCGCCGTTCTCTACTTCGGCATTGGCTCCCTCATCCATTTCCACTCCGTGGGCCACACGCTGCTGCTCATCCCCATCGCGGTGCTGGGATCGCTTTCCATGATCGCCTTGGGACTGACACTCGCAGCCGGGATTTCCAGCGAGGAGCTGGTTGGCGGACTACTGAACATGCTCACCTGGCCCATGATGGTCCTCTCGGGAATCTGGTTCTCGCTGGAAGGCTCGCCGCGCTGGGTGCAATGGGCGGCACATCTCTTCCCGCTCACTCACCTGCTCGATGCCGCCCGTGCCGTGATGTTGGATGGCGCGGGCGTGGCGCAGATCGCGCCGCACCTGCTGTACCTGGGTGTCACGGCCCTGGTCTTTCTTGCCTTCGGCGCGTGGTCGTTCCGGTGGCGGGTGGAGTGAAACTCGAAGGAGCATCAGTTGCGTTTTTTCAGCGACAACACCGGCACCGTGTGCCCGGAGATCCTCGCCGCCCTGGCGGATGCCAATCATGGGCTGGAGCCAGCGTATGGCAACGATTCCTGGACGCGCCGTCTGGATGAGTGCCTGAGCGCCTACTTTGAAGCGCCCGTGCGCGCCTTTCCGGTCGCCACCGGCACGGCGGCCAATTCGCTGAGTATCGCCACCTTGAGCCCCTCTTACGGCGTGATCTTCGCGCACGAAGAAGCTCACATCGCCAATGATGAGTGTGGCGCTCCGGGATTTTTTTCCGGAGGCGCACAGATCTCGTGTTTGCAGGGGCCGGACGGCAAGGTGACACCAGCCGCCCTGGCGGCTGCGTTGGACGCGCACCCGGTATCGCTACATACCACACAACCCACAGTGCTCGCCTTATCCCAGGCGACCGAGCTCGGGACGAGCTATCGCCCCGAGGAGCTCACGGCTTTAGCCACGCTCGCGCACGATCGCGGCCTGAAGGTGCAATTGGACGGCGCCCGCTTCGCCAACTCGGTGGCGTTCTTGAACTGCCATCCCGGCGATATCACGTGGCGCGCGGGGGTCGATGTCCTCTCCTTCGGAGCCACCAAGAACGGCGCCCTGACCGCCGAGGCAGTCGTATTCTTCAATCCCGAAGCCGTGCGGGACTTCGAGCTGCGACGTAAGCAGTCGGGCCACCTGCTGTCGAAATCCCGCTACGCTTCAGCGCAACTGCTGGCCTACGTCGAATCAGGTGTGTGGCTACGCAACGCTCAGCGCGCCAATGCGCTGGCCCAGAGGGTTGCGCAAGCAGCCGGTGCGCTGCTCATGCACCCGGTCGAGGCCAACGAAATCTTTCTGGCGCTCGGCCAGGAGCGTAAACGAGCTCTGCGTCAGGCCGGCTTCGAATTCTATGATTGGAACGCCGCCAGCAGCGGCCAGGCGCGCTTCGTCATTTCCTGGGAGCAGTCCGAGGAAGACGTCCTCGCCCTCTGCGGCGCTCTCGAGAAACTCAGGTAAACGCGCGAGCGCTTACAACTCGCGCAAGCCCACCGTCACGGGCACACGGGCGGCGCGAATCGCCGGAAACAGACCGCCGACAAAGCCGATGATGAGCGCCCACTTGAAACCGCCCGCGATCAGTGCGGGGGTGACCTTGAAGGCGAACACCACCTGACTGAAGTTGGAGCCCAGGGTCGCGGCCGTGTAGTCATCGAACACCGCCCAGGCGAGACCCGCCCCGAGCGCGCCCCCCAGAAGCGCCAGCAACATGGTCTCGATCAACACCGAGACAATCACCGGCAAGCCACGAAAGCCGATGGCGCGCAAGGTCGCGATCTCCCTGGCACGCGCGGCGACGGCCGCATACATCGTGTTCAAAGCTCCGAACACCGCACCGATGGCCATGATGATGCCGACCGTGATGCCGAGAATCCGGATCGCCCGCGAGATGTTCGCGGATTGCTGATTGTAGTAGTCGCGTGTGGTCAGAACATCGACTTTGATACGCGGATCCGTTATCAATGCGGCCTTGAGCGCCTCGAACGCGCCGCGGTCAGTCAGCTTCATATGGATGGATGTCGTGCTGCTGCCACGCCGATAGGCCGAGCCAACCACATCCGCGTCGCCCCAGAGCTCCGAGTCGTGCGCATCACCGGCATCGAACTGGCCCACGAGGGTCCAGGTCTGGCCGTTGAGTTTCAAGGTGGTGCCGACTTCCGTGTTGTTGAACTGCGCCGCCGCTCCCTTACCGGCGATGAGCTCGCGCAGTCCCGGCTTGAATTTACGGCCGGCAATGATTTTGAGGTTGGGTTGCAGCTCCCAGGCGTGCTCGCCAACTCCGCGTATCGCGACGTTCGCATCCAGTCCATCGCGCTTCTTCGGCAGCGAGGCCATGACCACCAGCTCCGGTGAGGCGATCGGCTGCCCTGCCCCATTGTGCAATACCTGCGGAGCTTGCGTGACCACCGCCGCGGTGTTGTGGTCGACCACGGAGTTGATTTCCGTCTGCGCGCCGCCGCGGATCACGATGACCGTGTCATCCGTACCGGTCTCACGCAACGTGGCTTCGAATCCCGCGGCCATCGACAGCAGCGCCACGAGCACGCCGACCACGCCCGCGATACCGACCACCACCACTGAAGAAGCGCCCATGCGCTGCGGAACCGTAGCGATGCCGACCTGCGTTACCGCCCATGCCTGCCGGCCTTCGCGCGTGAAGGCCATCCAGAGGACCAACAGCAGGACGATCGATAGAATGAGCCACATAGCCAGCAACTCACCGGCCCGAGAGCGCATCGACGATGCGCAAGCGCATGCCGCGAATGGCCGGCAGTGCTCCAACCACGAGACCGATCGTGACCATCAGCGCAACTCCCAGCAGCCAGATCGACAGGTCCAAGGCGGCCAGCGGCACATTGGGCCCGATCTTCGCCCGCGCGATGTCGATCACCGCCGAGGACAACGCCATTCCCATTGCACCGCCCAGCAACAACAACAGGATCGACTCGCCGAGCACCAGACCCAGAATGCTGTGGCTCGAGAAGCCGATGGTTTTGAGTACCGCCAGCTCCGGAATCCGCTCGCGCACGGCCTGGGCCATGGTATTCCCGGTCAACAGCACCAGCGTAAAGAAGACCGCGCCCATGATCCCACCGACGATCAGTCCGATGTCGGCGAACTGGCTCACCAGGGCGGCAGTGAAGGCCTGCTCGCTCTGGCTCTTGGTCTCATGGTCGGAGTCAGCCGACAATGCATCGATGCGCTGCGCGACCTGGTCGGCTTGCCTGGTATCGGCAAGCTTCACTTCGTACCAGCCGACGTTGCTACCACCCCCGAACTGGGTCGCCTCGTTGAAGTAGTCCCAGTTGAAGAAGAGGATATTCTCCTGCCCCTCCAGCTTCTTTTCTTTGGCATGAAAGATACCGACCAGGTCGAAGGTCCAGGTGTTGGAGCCGTTCTTCTGCGGAAAGATGGTCGCCTGCAAGGGAATCTTGTCACCGATCTTCCAGTTGAAGCGCTGCGCGAGGCTCGCGCCGACGACCGCGCCGGTACGGGTGTGTTTGAAAGCTTCGTGCTGGTCCGCCGGCATGACCCACTCGGGGAACAGGTCGAGGAAGTTGTCGGCGACGGCCTCATTGGGAAAGAAATTCTTGGGATCCTGGTAGATGCCACCGAACCAATTGCCGTAACTGACCTCGGCGACCCCGGGAACAGCCTGAATGCGCGGCAACAGGCTCTTGGGCAAAGTCACGGTGAAGGAGACCTTGGAGATTGTCACCAGGCGATCCGCGCCGGCGACACTGGCATTGGAAAAAGCCGCGCGCACCGAGTCGAGCAGCCCGAATAGCAGAAACGCCGCCAACACCGAGAACAAGGTGAAGAGCGTACGTGCCTTGCGCCGGAACAACGCTGCCCAGACCAGGTGCAGATATTTCATGCGCTCGCCAGCTGCGGCCGCTCTACCAGGGTGCCTTTATCCAGATGCAATGTGTGAGTGGCGTGCTCGGCCGCTTTCGGATCGTGCGTGACCATGATGATCGTTTTGCCGTGATCGCGATTGAGCTGCTGCAGGAGTGTGAGGATGTCCTCGGCCGATTGCCGGTCGAGGTCGCCGGTCGGCTCATCGCACACCAGCAGCGTGGGATCCGAGACAATGGCCCGGGCGATCGACACACGCTGCTGTTGTCCACCGGAAAGCTCGCTCGGCTTGTGAGCTGCGCGGTCGGAGAGGCCAACCAGCTCCAAGGCGATATTCGCATTGCGCTTGCGCTGCGCGGAGCCGAGGCGAGTCAGGAGCAACGGCAGCTCGACATTCTTGCGCGCCGACAGCATGGGTAGCAGGTTATAGAACTGAAACACAAATCCCACGTTCGACGCGCGCCATTTCGCGAGCGCGCCCTCGCCTAGATTGTCGATGCGCTGGCCGGCGACGGTGAGCGTGCCTTCGGTCGGGGTGTCGAGGCCGCCGATCAGATTCAACAGGGTGGTCTTGCCGGAGCCCGACGGCCCCATGAGAGCGAGAAAGTCGCCTTTCTCGATATCGAGGTCGATCTGATGGAGCACCTCGATCCGTTCCTTGCCGCGTTGATAGACCTTGCTCAGCTTGCGGATCTCGACCAATGCGCTCATGCCGTCCTCACTGTGTTTTGACTACAACACGTGCCCCATCGCTCATGTCGGCCGGCGGCGCCCGAACCACCCGGGAGCCGCTGGCGAGCCCTTCCACCAGACGAAGGTCGCCATGAGTCTGCCCGGCCGTCACCGTGACTGCGCGGGCGTGATCGCCGTCTATTACAAACACCGTGCTCTGTCCGCCCCGTTCCACGATCGCGCCGGTCGGCACCAGGACGCCCCGGGGCCGTGACTCTTCGGGACCCTTCGTCTTGGCAACTTCCTCGAGAAATGACACACGTACGCCCATGTCAGGAAGAATGCGCGCGTCCTTCTGATCGATACCGACGCGAACTTTCACGGTAGCCTTGCTTCGATCCGCGGTCGGCACAATGGCAATCACATGCGCGGGAACCGTCCAGTCGGGATAGGCATCCAGTACGGCCTCGGCCGGCTGACTGGCATGCACACGGTTGATATACGCCTCATTGACGTCGACTTCTATCTCGAGCGAGTCCATGTCGACGATTGTGCCAACACCGGTCCGGGTAAACCCGCCACCGGCCGAAATGGGCGAGACGATCTCACCTGCCTGCGCCGCCTTGGCTGTAATCACCCCGGAAAACGGTGCTCGCACAGTGGTGTAGTCGAGTTGCACCTGTGCGCCTTTGCGCGCAGCTGCCGTGAGCTCGACCTGTTTGCCTTGCGAAGCCACCTGGGCCTGCAGTGTCCGGACCTGCGTGGCCGCAGTCTCCAGCGCCTGTTGTGACACGAGGTGGCGGTCGATCAGGTCCTGGTCGCGCTGCAGATCGCGCCGTGCCTGTTCGAGTTGCGCCTCATATTGCACCAACAGCGCCTGGGCGACCTGTACCTGCGCATCGGTTTGTGCCAGTGCCGCGCGTTGCGCCGTATCATCCAGACGGGCCAACACCTGACCGGCGGAGACGCGCTCGCCCTCTTCGATTAAAACTTCTTTTAAGGCCCCTGTGATTTGCGCGGAAACGGTCGCCTGACGCCGGGCGGTAACATAGCCCGTGGCCTGGAGGATCGCGGCCGGACCGGCAGCGGCGGCCGGCGGCGCAGCGGTGGCCGCTTCTACTTCGATGCGCTGTCCCCGCAGCACCAGGAATCCAACCCCCGCGGCGACGAGCACGAGGACAATCAGAACTGCTGCGGCGACCCATCGGGCGCGCCCGGACCCCGCGCCCGCTTCGCGATTCGCTGGATCGATGCGCAACTGTTCCAACAGGAGTCGTTTGTCAGTGTCGGGAGGCATGGTACCAACCATAGCACGCCGCTACCTCACGCGGCGCTAGGATGAGAGTCGGATAGACGCCTGCAGCGTTCGGCTCAGCCCTCAGACGGCCACGCCGCGAACGGGTAAGGAGCCAACTCCGTGACAAATGTCAGAAATTCGATCACCTGACGCGCGTAGCGGGCCAGTGACGCACCGAAGCGGACCAGATCCGGATTCGGCCGGCCGTTGAGAAGCCGCACGACGAGCTGCACGAGAGTCGTTGCTGCCAGAATCCAGCACAGCACCCAGAATACGACACCGAACAGCAGCATGTAGATCACGCGGATGCCCAGATCCGGTGTTGCAGATGGCGTAGCGGGCTGGGGGACATTCATCGTGCGACCCTCCGTTTCCTGCACAAGGCGCTATTCAACCGGATGTGATACTCGACAGCAACCGGCGCGCTGGCGCGAACTCCGGCGCGATCAGCAATGCTCTTTCCAACGCGTCGCGCGCCGGCACGACGTCGCCCTTGTCGAGATAACACCGGCCGAGCCACATGTAGGCCTCCGCCGCGCCCCACCCCGGCACCTGGTCCACATTGGCGCGTTCCGCGTCGAACCCCGCGGCCGTGCTCTTGAACTTCTCGCACCCTGTCGCCCCACCGTGCTCATAGTCGGCGAGCGCATCGAGCAACAGGACGCGCGGATTCCTGGGTGCGAGATCCAGCGCCTTGCGCAGCTGCGTCGCGCTCTTGGGGGCCCCGAACGGCGTGCGCCATTTGCCCAGCTCCGTCAGCACAGCCAGACAGGCCGACTGCAAAGCGAGCGCATCCGCGAAGTCGCTCTGGGCGCGCAAGGATTGATCGAGAGCATGGACACAACGTTGCGCCTCGCTCTTGTTCGGGTCCAGCTGCGTCAGCCGATAGGCCAGCAGCCCCACGTAGTAGCTCTTCAGCCGATCGTGAGAATCCGGTGCGCCCAGGGATTCGGCCAGATTCTGCAGCGAATGCCGATCCTCCGTGAAGTAGCCGTACTGGATGCGGCTCTCGAGATCGAGCCAATGGGTCTCAGCGGAGCGTGCGGAGGCGGTAACCCAGCAGCCAACGGCTCCCAGGACCCCGAGCAGGCAATGACGATGAATGCGTGTGCGCCGGGTACTCATTTTTGTGACAGATCCGCGTTCAGTAGAATGCGGCTAGCGCATGATGAACCATACCACACCCGACGCGGGCCCTGCCCCGCTCACGCTTGTCGATATCGGCATTAATCTCACCCACGACAGCTACGACGCCGACCGTGACGCCGTGATCGCGCGAGCCCGGAGCGTGGGGGTCGTGCAGATGATAGTGACGGGGGCCAGCATCGACGGCACTCAAAAAGCCATTGAGTTTGCGCGTTCCCGGCCCGGCGAACTGTTCGCGACCGCGGGCGTGCATCCGCACCACGCCACTGAGCTCACCCCTGAGGCGCTGGCCCTCCTCGAAGAGCTCGTGCGGCAGCCCGAGGTGGTCGCCGCCGGCGAATGCGGCTTGGATTACTTCCGTGACTTCTCACCGCGCCCTGTGCAGCGGGAGGCATTTCATCGCCAGCTCGAGCTGGCCGCCCGAGTCGGCAAACCCGTGTTCCTGCACCAGCGGGATGCACACGAGGATTTCCTTGCCATACTCAAGGAGCACCGCCCCAGCTTGCGGGGTGGTGTGACTCACTGTTTTACGGGTGGAGAGCGGGAGCTGATGGCTTATCTGGATCTGGGGTTCGCGATCGGTATGACGGGGTGGATCTGCGATGAGCGGCGCGGCGCGCACTTACTGCCGTTGGTGCGCGAGATTCCCGCCGATCGTTTGCTTCTTGAAACCGATGGCCCGTACCTCTTGCCGCGCGATCTTCACCCCAAGCCCGCGTCGCGCCGGAACGAGCCCGCGTACCTGCCGCACATTGCCGCGGTGGTGGCGCGTGCCCGGGGCGAATCTGTCGAAGCACTCGCGCGCTCCAGCACCGCCGCGGCACGCGCACTTTTTTTATCAGGAGCCTGAGATGGACATCAACCTCGAGCAGCTGCGAGCGGCGATCGACAAAGTCTGGGATGAGTCGATCCTCGAGCAGCTCATCGCCTACGTGCGCATACCCAACAAGTCCCCCATGTTCGATCCGGAATGGGAGCAACACGGTCACATGGAGGCCGCTGTGCAACTCATGGCGGCCTGGTGTCGGGCACAACCCGTGCCGGGTATGCGCGTCGAGATTCGCCGCCTGCCGGGTAAAACGCCCCTGCTCCTGGTGGATATCCCGGGTGATCTCCCGGGTTGTGTTCTGCTCTATGGCCACTTGGATAAGCAGCCCGAATTTACCGGTTGGCTCCCGGGCCTGGGCCCCTGGGAGCCGGTCGTTCGCGCAGGGAAGCTCTATGGCCGTGGTGCGGCTGACGACGGGTATGCCGTCTTCAGCTCACTGACAGCCATCTCGGCCCTGAAGGCGCAGAAGATTCCGTTGGCACGCTGCGTACTCCTGATCGAAGCCTGCGAAGAGAGTGGGAGTGTTGACTTGCCGGCGCACCTGCAAGCGCTGGGTGAGGTCATTGGCGAACCTTCCCTGGTCGTGTGCCTCGATGCCGAATGCGGCAACTATGATCAGGTCTGGTGCACGACCTCTCTCCGCGGGAACCTGACAGGCCGACTGCGCGTGAGTGTCCTGACAGAGGGTGTTCATTCCGGCATGGCGACCGGAATCGCACCGACGCCTTTTCGCATCGTGTCGCAACTGCTGGCGCGAGTGGAGAACCCGATCACTGGTGATATCCTGCTGGATGAATTTCAGGCGCGCATCCCCACGGACCGCCGTGCGCAGATCACGGCCGCCGCGAAAGTGCTGGGCAACGAAGTTGCGGGCAAGATGCCCTGGGTGCCAGGTGTGCAGCCGCTATCCAACGACCCGGTGGAGCTCATCATCAACAGCACCTGGCGGGCGACGCTCGCCGTCACCGGCGCCGACGGTCTGCCACCGGTGCGATCCGCGGGCAACGTGTTGTTGCCGGAGCTGAGCTTCAAACTCTCGTTTCGCTTGCCGCCGACGACCGAGCCTGCCCGGGCCGCCAAAGCGCTCCGGGAAGCGCTCGAGCGCGATCCGCCCTATGGAGTGCAAGTCAGGTTCGAAGGTGACGGTGGCACAGGCGGTTGGAACGCTCCAGCATTCGCGCCCTGGCTCGAGGAGTCCATCACGCGCGCCTCGCAAGCCATCTACGGGCGGGATGCCGTGCACATCGGCTGCGGCGGCTCCATCCCCTTCATGGGAATGTTAGGCGAGCGTTTCCCGCGGACTCAGTTTTTCATCACCGGAGTGCTGGGTCCGCACGCCAACGCGCATGGTCCCAACGAATTCCTGCATCTCGACTATGCGAAGAAACTGACTGCGTGCGTGTCGCTGGTGTTGGCGGATGCCGCACGAGCAATTTAGCGCATGTGCGCCATATAGCTCGGCTTCACCGCGGTCTTGAGCTTCTGCCACGACTCGCCGTAACGGCCGAGGGCGCCGGAGTCATAGTCGACCGATGGGAACTCGGCACGTAGCGAATCCACCATCAGGGTCCACTTCGGCAGTCCTTTCGGGAAGCGGCCGCGGCGAGTGAACACGATACGGCCTTCAACGGGCACCTCGCCCGCGACCGCCTTCACCGCCGCGACCCGATCATAGAGCGAGCTTTGCGGGTTGGTGAAGGTGAAGCGCCGCGGACCGTCCATAACCGTCCAATCGGCCATTTGATCACCGCCGAAAATGTTTCCCTGTACGTCACGCAAGTCGACGACCAGGATGCCTCGCGCGGTCAAGAGCAGAAAATCGACGTGGAAGCCTCCACCCATGCCGTCAGGCACCAACATGTCGACGAGATGATCCGAGCCGGCCGCGGTCACCGCCGCGCGCAACGCCTTACGGGCGGAGTACTGCCGATACCAGCGCCAGAGCCACGATATTCCGAAGCCTACCGCGGCGGCCGTGATGATCAGGCCCCACGCTGTAGGTGGAAGGTTGCTCAACTCTTCCAAGACCGACTCCTATAGCCGCAAAGCGGCACGCAACGCCGCCAGGTCGGCATCGATTTCCGCGAATTGCGTCGGCCGTGCAAAAAGCTTTGCGAGCGTCTCTGGCACGGGAATCGAGCGGCCGGCGTACCGGTGGCCGGCCCCCTGGGGCTCGATCAGCGGCTCCACGATCTCGCGGAATTTTGCCGGATGTGCAGTCGCCACGACCACCCACCGCGCATGTTGTTGTTGACTGGCCGGCAGGCGCGTATAGGCCTCGGCCGCGGTCGCAGTGTGCGGACACCAGATCTGCCCGTATTCTTGAAAGCCTGCACGGATCCGAGCCCGGATGGCGTCGTCGGTCACTGAGAAAGCTCGCACCGCGCCGCGCATATCGCGCACCTCGGGAAATAGAGCCTGCAGGCGCTCCATGTTGCTCGGATTTCCTACGTCCATTGCGGACGCCAAGGTAGCAACGCTCGCGCGCGGGCGCCACTCGCCGCTGTCCAGATAGTCCGGCACCGTGCGGTTCGCGTTGTGGGCAAGAACGATGTCGCCAATGGGTAACCCTACTTTGCGGGCCCAGATGCAGGCAGCGACGTTGCCGAGATTGCCGCTCGGCACAATGAAGGAGGCCGGCTCACCATGGCGTCTCCAGACTGCCAGGCTGGTGGCGGCGTAGTAGACGGCCTGGGGCAGAAGACGGCCCAGATTGATGCTGTTCGCGGAAGACAACTCGGTCTGTGTCCGTAGCTCCGGATCCAGAAAGGCTTGCTTCACCAGGCGCTGGCAATCATCGAAGGTGCCGCGCACCGCGAAGGACTTTACATTGCCGCCCCAACAAGTGAGCTGCCGCTCCTGCGTCGGCGAGACCAGGCCTTTGGGAAACAACACGCCGACCTCGATGCCGGGTCGCCCGTGGAAGGCCGCGGCAACTGCGCCTCCCGTGTCACCCGAGGTGGCTACGAGGATGGTGAGCGGACGCTGGTCCGGCTTGCGTAGCCGAGACATACAAGCCGCGAGAAAGCGCGCGCCGAAATCCTTGAATGCCGCCGTCGGGCCATGAAAGAGCTCCAATACCCCCAGGCGCCCCTCTTGATCCAGCGTGATCAGCGGCGCTGGAAAATTGAAGGCGTCGCGAGTGATCTCCGGCAGCGCATCGGCGAGCCTGTCGCCGGCGATGAACGGCTTTATCAGGCGGGTCGCCACATCGGGCAGCTCGGTAGCGTCCCCGAAAGCTTCGGGCGACAGCGTCGGCGGCCACACGCGAGGTACGTACAAACCACCGTCCGGCGCCAATCCCTGCAAGAGCGCACCAGAGAAACTGGCCGTCTCGGCGGGATTGCGCGTGCTCGTAAATTCCATCATTTATCGATTTAAACCACGTGGGCGCCAGAGGATTGAGCGTCAACGATCCACTCGTCGATCGCAATCGACTGCTTCCCGAACTCGCGACGCATCGTGGCGAGCACCGCTTCGGCATGCCCCGCCTGAGCCCAGGCGAACATGGTGGGGCCGGCGCCGGAGATGGAACAGCCTAGCGCACCGGCGTCCATCGCGGCCTGACGCACTTCGTTGAATCCTGGAATCAACGCTTGACGCTGCGGCTCGATGACGACGTCCTGGAACGAAGCGCGAATCATGTCCAGGTCGTTCGTATAGCAGCCCGAGATGAACCCGGCGAGGTTCGCCGTCTGCCATACGAAGTCCGACAGCTCCACGCTACGCTTGAGGATGGCGCGCGCCTGCTTGGTCGAGAGAAACATATGCGGATGAACGATGACGGACTTGATGCCCGGCGGCACCGGAATCTGCTTGACGCGCGGATGATCGATCCCGACGGTCAGCACCAGGCCACCAAAGAGCGAGGGCGCGATGTTATCCACGTGCAGGGAGCCACTGGCGACCTTCTCGCCCTGCATGGCGAATTTCAGCAACTCGAGCTGCCCGCAAGGCTGCGGCAGCACGGCGTTGGCGGCGACCACGGCCCCGACGGCCGACGCGGCCGAGCCACCCAGGCCCGAGCCCAGCGGAATACCCTTGTCGATCTCCATTTCGAATCCGAAACCCGGCTGCAGCGCCTCCTGCATCGCGAGCAAGGCCCGCCCAGCCGTATTCCGCTCCGGGTCCAGCGGCAGATCCGCAGCAACCCCACGGATCGCGGTGATGCGCACTCCGGGCTCGGCCCGGCGGCTCACTGTGACCCGATCACCGAGTGCACCAACGCACAGGCCGAGGATATCGAAGCCGATCGCGACGTTGCCGATCGAGGCTGGCGCGAAGGCTGTCGCACGCTGCAGTCCTGTCACAAGCGCGCCCCCAGGTAGGCCGCGATACGCAGCAGATCCGCGAACACGCCGGCAGCGGTCACCTCGGGACCGGCTCCCGGGCCCTGCACGATCAACGGATTGTTGGAGTAACGCTGCGTCGCATAGCGCACGACGTTGTCGGTCAGCGCGATGTTTGCGAACGCATGCTTGAGGTCCAATTCCGCGAGGCCGACGCTCGCCTGGCCGTCGGCAGTGACCTTGGCGACATAACGCAGCACTTTGCCGCGCGCTCGCGCGTTCTCGTATCGCTGGCGCATGGCTGCATCGTATTGCGGCAGTCGAGTCATGAACTCATCGATCGAGCCGGTCTCCAGACCGGCCGGGACCAGACTCTCCACTTTGACATCCGACATCTCCAAGCCCAGACCCATCTCGCGACCCAGGATGATGAGCTTGCGCGCAACGTCGGTGCCGGAGAGGTCATCGCGCGGATCGGGCTCTGTGTAACCGCGCTGCCGCGCATCGCGCACAATGTCTGAAAATGGTGTCTTCCCGTCGTAGACGTTGAACAGGTACGCGAGCGTGCCGGAGAAGATCCCCTCGACGCTGGTGATCTCGTCACCTGTCTCACGCAGGTCGCGCAAGGTTTGGATCACCGGCAGCCCCGCCCCGACGGTCGCTTCGTAAAGATAGTGTGAGGAGCCGCTGTGGCGAGCTTCACGCAAGCGGCGATAGAACGCGAGATCCGCGCTGTTTGCCTTCTTGTTGGGCGTGACGATATGGATGCCCGACTCCAGCCACTGCGGATAATGTTTGGCAATTTCGGCACTCGCCGTGCAATCGAGTAACACGGTGTGCGGCAGGTAGTCCGTCTGCACGTGCTCGACGAAGCGCTTCAGATCGGAGGGTACCGGACTGTCGTCATATTGCGAGCGCCAATTGCGCAGATCCAAGTCGGAATCCGCCAGCAACATGCGCTTGGATCCCAACAACCCACGGATGCGCAGATCGAGCTTGAACTCCTCGCGCAGGCGGATTCGCTGCGAGGCGATCTGCTCCAACATGACTCGGCCCACGGTACCGGGCCCGATCAGCCCGATGGAGATGGTATGGGGCGAGAGATAGAGGCTGGCGTGCACGGCCTTCAGGGCGCGCGTTGCGTGACGTCCCTCGATCACGACGGAGATGTTGCGCTCGGAGGCGCCCTGCGCGATCGCGCGCACGTTGACGTTGGAAGTGCCGAGCGAACTGAAAACCTTGCCGGCGATGCCCGGCGTGCCAGCCATCCCATCGCCGACCACGGCGAGGATGGACAGGTCGGGATCCACGTCCACGTTCTGGATCTGACCTTCCTTCAACTCGCGTTCGAACGCATGGCGCACAATCGCGGCCGCCCGCTCCGCCTGCTCCTGGGGAATGGCACAGCAGATGGAATGCTCGGAGCTCCCCTGGGAGATGAGAATCACCGAAATATCCTCTTCGCGCAGCGCGCCGAAGAGTCGATGAGCCGTACCCGGCACACCGATCATGCCCGCGCCCTCGAGATTGATCAGCGCGACCCGTTCGATGCTCGTGATGCCTTTGACCGGCAGTTTGGATTTCGGCGTGGCGCAGATCAGCGTGCCGATCTTCTCGGGCGCGAAGGTGTTGCGGATCCAGATCGGAATGCCGCCACCCACGGCCGGTGCCATGGTCTGGGGATGGATCACCTTGGCGCCGAAATAGGCCAGCTCCATGGCTTCGTTGTAGGAGAGCGAGTCGATCACCGTGGCATCGGGCACGCGCCGGGGATCTGCCGAGAGCACGCCGTCCACATCGGTCCAGATCACGATTTCGGCGGCATCCAGCAAGGCTCCGAAGATCGAGCCGGAGAAATCGCTGCCGTTACGCCCGAGGGTCGTCTGCACACCATTGCGCTTGGAGGCGATGAAGCCGGTGATGACGAGCGTGCCCTTGAAATCCCGGTCGACGAGATCCTGCAGGTTGGAGCGTGACTCGCCCCATTGGATGCCGGGACCGAGCGGTCCCCATTCGACCACGATCACCCGACGCGCATCGACCCACTGCACAGGGCCGCGGCGGCTGCCACGCTCCTCGAGAAAGCGATGGAACAGCTTGGTCGACCATATCTCACCGTAGCCGGCGATGAGGTCGACGACGTTGTGCGCGGCCTGCCGGGTGAGTTTGACGGTGTGCAGAATCCCCGCCAGATCGTGACAATCCCGATCGAAGCCGGCGAGATACAACCGCGCGGAGTCGGGAGTGAGCAGCGTTTCTGCGATGGTGGCGTGCCGGGTGCGGAGCGCGGCAATCTCGGAGCGATAGCTCTCATCTTGCCGCTCGGCAAGAGATACGAGTCGCAGCAGCGCATCCGTCACGCCCCTGCAAGCCGACTGCACCACTCCCAGGCGCGGCGCCTGGACGGAATCAAGAATCGTCGCAACACGGCGGAAGCAGTCGGCGTCGGCGACGCTCGACCCCCCGAACTTGTGCACGACCCAGGGATCGATATTGGCCATCGAGGTGAAATCTTTCCGGAAAAAAGGCCGTGCGACTCTACTGACGAGCTAGAGCGCACGCAATGACCGGCTTCTATTTAGAGAGGTGTGACACCGCGCGTCAGAAGATCGGCGGTGTGCCGCAGGAAGCGGCCCACGAACTCCTCGTCATTGCGCACCCCGAAAACCGTGTTCGTGAGCGGAAGCGTGAGAAACGGGAAAATTGCGAGGCTTACGATGGACAAAACCAGCATGCGCGGATCGACATCGGAGCGCAGCTTCCCCGCGGCGATCTCGCCTTCAACCATGCGTTCCACCATTGGGGTGAGCCGCTCGGGAAATTCGCGCAAGAACATTGCGCGCATCGGCCCGTCGGGAGCCAGTACCTCGCGCACTACGAAGCCGGCCACCCACGGATTGGCGGCCCACGCGCGAGTGATGCTCTCCAGAATCTCAGCCAATTGTCGTGGCGATTGGGGCGCCGTGCCTTGGGGCGATGGAGATGGGGGCGAGCTGATCGCGTCGAGCGTCACGCGCGCGGGCTGCAGCACTCCTTGGAGCATCTCGCGATAGAGCCCCGGCTTGCCGCCGAAGTAATAGCGGATCATGGCGAAGTTCACGCCCGCCGCCGCCCCGATCTGCCGACTCGATACCCCGCGATAGCCGTAGCGGGGAAAGAGGTCCCGGGCCGCATCGAGCAGTTTCTTGCGCACGTCCTCGGCATCTTCGGCTGCAGGACGGCCGCGTCCCCGTCGCTTGCGGGGGCTCATCGGTATTACGCCCGACTGCTGCACGGCCGACGGGTGCGCTGGCGATCCCGATTTATTCACCATGGGTGTAATTAGACGGCGTCGGATGGTGCGGTGAACATCTCCCATTCGGGGGGCTCGCTGAGGGCCTTTTCGGATGGCCCTGCCGCTCGAACCGTGCACACTCTGGCCCTGGCATAATGGAAGTTCCGTGGAATCACTCTTAGGTCCTCTCCTTCCGCTGTTCGATCGCGAGCGCTCTGCTGGCAATGCCCTGGCGGTGGGCGTGCTCATTCACACAGCCGGCTCGACGTACCGCAAGCCTGGCGCGCTCATGCTCATCGCCGCGAACGGCGATTATTCCGGTCTCCTCTCCGGGGGCTGCCTCGAAGGCGACCTGCGAGAACACGCCCTCTCTGTAATCAAGACGGGCGAGCCGCGAATAGTGAGCTATGACACGCGCGGTCCCGAGGATCTGATCTGGGGGCTTGGCCTTGGGTGCGAAGGCGCCATGCGCATCTTCCTTCTACGGGTAGGGCCCGAGAGTGATTGGCAGCCTCTGACTCATCTCGCGAGGGCACTCGAGAGCCACACGCCGACGGCAGTGGGTGTCGTCGTGGAATCGAGCTGGCCAGACCTGCCGGTCGGCTCGGTAGCATTACCACAAACGGCGGCCGTAGCACCGAGCCTGCCCGTCAGTACCCTTGCGACCTCGATGGGCGCGGGTGGGCCTCTGCTCTCGAGGCTGGCGCGGGCGACCCTCGAGGGGCCTGAGATACAAGCAGTGCTACAGGAGGCAACCCGCAGCGGTCACGTAGGCTGGATAGGGAGAGAATCCCCGACCTGGAAGCTTTTCGCTCTTGCGCTGAGCCTTCCGCCAAGGGTCCTGCTGCTCGGCGGGGGACCCGACACCCTGCCAATCGTAGACCTTGCCGCGCGCCTGAGCTGGAAGGTGACGGTATTCGACCACCGCCCGGCTTACGCAGATCCGGCGCACTTTCCCTTGGCGGAGCGGGTCGTCACAGGTCGTCCCGAGGAGCTCGTCCGCGCCCTCGACCTGACGAGCTTCTCCGCCGCCGTGGTCATGAGTCATCATTTGCCCTCTGACCTGGCGTATCTCCAGGTGATGGCCGATAGCAATCTTCCGTATGTCGGACTGCTGGGGCCGGCTCCAAGGCGCGAGAAACTGCTCGCCGATCTGGGCGAGCGCGCCCGGCAACTGCGTCCACGGTTGCATGCACCCGTCGGGCTGGCTCTCGGCGGACGCAGTCCCGAATCGATTGCGCTGGCGATCGTGGCTGAAATTCATGCATTCGTACACGGGGCGAATGCGCAACCCTGGGACGGCGGAAGGCAGCATGAATGAAGTCGAGTTGATTCGAGGGCAGCTGGCTCTCGAGCGGCAGCATGCGGCAGCTGTGTCGCACGCATTGTCGGTGGCTGTTGCACAAAGCAGGGACCGCACCGAATCCGTGGACCGTTTCCGTGAAACGAGTGTCGACTACCTCGTGTGGGCACTCAGTCGTTTTGAGGAGCGCGAACAAGTGTTCCTCGATCTCATCCGCGAGCGTCCGCAGCTGAGTGATGGCGCCGAAGAGGTGTTCGCCTTGCACGGGACCAGCCGGGAAGCGTTGGCAAAGCTCGAGGCGGCCCTGCGTGCCGGATCTGACGCGAGAGCCGCTCCTCAATGGGCAGACTTCCTGCAATTCTTCGAGGGTGCCTGGCGTACGAGGCGAGACGCTCTCGATAAGCTCTTCGCGCAGCACGCGAGGATTACCGACTGGCGCGCGATGTCCGCCATCGACGCCGACTCCATCTTCGCTGAGCGCGAGCGGTACTCGCGAGTGCGGGAATCGCTGCCGGTGGGGATCGAATTGCCGTCGACCACCTCACGCGTGTAAAGCCTGTGTCCGACATCATGAGTGAGGCTGACGGCGGGTTGTACAGCATCGTATTGGCGGGGGGCGCGTCAACGCGGTTTGGCTCGGCCAAACAGTTGGTCCGCATTGCAGGGCGTCCTCTGCTTCATACGACGGTATCACGAGCCGTGGAGATTACGGGGTCGGCGACACTCGTTGTGTTAGGTGCACGCGCTGCTGAGCTCGCCCCTCTTCTCACCCACACTCCCGCCTCGGTCGTTATCAATCAGCACTGGCGGGAGGGAATCGGAAGCTCTATTCGTGCCGGAATCGCACGATTACCGGCGGCGTGCACCGGCGTGCTGCTGGTGTTGGTTGACCAGGCTGCGGTCTCGACAGAGGATCTGCGTCGATTGGCCTCCGCGTGGCGCCGTCAGCCGGATTACGTCGCGACGGCACTGTATTCCGGAACAGTCGGAGTTCCAGCGATCTTCCCTCGTTCCCGCTTTGGCGAGCTTGCGGAACTGCGCGGAGACGTCGGCGCACGCAGGATCCTCCAACGTAATCCCGATCGTCTGGTGCGTGTTGCCATGGAAAGCGCCGCGCTCGACATTGACACTCCTGAAGATCTGCTCGCACTCGACACAGCGCAACAAGCAAACCCTGAGCGCTGATCCGTTCCAACCGCCGAGTGCGGTGCACAACGGCGCGTTGCGTCTCCGCATCGCAACTTTTCACACACCGGCTCGCACAGCAACACGTGCAATTGCACGAATGTTTGCGCATGGGTGTTTAGTTTTGGCCTCCCGATCGTCTTAGTACTTGGGCAAGGACAACAACCCGTCGGACTGAGTCGGGACATGGAGGGTGAGAAATCCTTATATTTTACATAATTACGAGGTTTTTCTTAAATTCTTCTTATGATGAATTTCGACACGCCGACTACTTCAACACTCCCTCAGGCTCTGGCCGGCGCTCTGCGCCGTCTCGCTCAGTTGGCTCATACCAGCTCGTGGGACCAATGGGCCGTGCAGCGCCTGACTCCGACACAACGCAAAATCCTGCAGATCCTGGGCTCGCGAGGCGAAAGTCTGTCCCTTTCGGCCGTCGCCCGTGAGCTCGGCGTAACTGCAGCGACCGCCTGCGACAGCGTCAGCGCACTGGAGAACAAGAAGCTCGTACGCAAGCAGCGCAGTACCACCGATGGCCGAGCGTTGGCGCTCGTGTTGACCGATGAGGGTCGACAAGCAGCAGACCAACTCGCCTCTCTGCCGGACCCCCTGTGGGGTGCGTTCGACGCCTTGGCGAAGAACGAGCAGGAGACGCTCTATCGGTTGTCGATCAAAATGATCCGCGGCTTACAGGAGACCGGCGCGCTGCCGACCTCGCGAATGTGCGTACGTTGTAAGTTCTTCGACCCTTTCCGGTACGAGAATTCGGCGACGCCACATTATTGCCATCTCGCGCAGATGCCGTTCGCCGAAGGTCAGCTGCGGATCGATTGCGCTGTGTTCGAAGCGGGTGACGCCGCGGAACAGGCCGCTCTCTGGCAAAGATTTGCCAGCAAGAGGCTCGAGCGAGCGGCAGCCGAGGAAGCGACCGAGACCGATGCAACGACCGATGCCACTGATCCGACGCACGCGGCCCAGGCACACAGTGGCTGTGAAATGGCCCCAGCGACTCCCAACGAGTTGGAATCGCTCAGCGTTTGAGGCGGTGCCAGGCAGGACGGCATCGTCCGTCCTGCCCGCCCGAATCAGGCGCGTGGGGGGGCCGCCGCCAGAACGCGATGTGCCTGCACGAGGTGCGGGCGGTCGATCATTTGTCCGTCGAGGCTCACGACGCCCGCCCCGGGCGCGGCCGCGAACGCCGCGATGATACGTTGCGCTCGGGCCAACTCCTGCTCCGTGGGTACGAAAGCCGCGTTGATCGCTTCTACCTGATCCGGATGGATTGCCAGCTTTCCAGTGAATCCATCCCGGCGCGCGTGTGCCAACTCGCGAGCCAACCCCTCGCGATTTCGGAAATCGACACACACCCCATCGATGGCCTGCACTGACAGTGCGGCCGCTGTCAGCAGACACCACGTACGCGCGATCTGAAATGTTGGCGTCGGGACTGCGTTCTCGTCGACCCTCGCGTTGACTCCCAACGCAGCCCCCAGATCCTCAGAGCCCCAGGTCAGGGCCGCCAGCCGCTGCGCTACCGCCGGCGTCATCTTCTCCGGGTAGCTCGGTAGCGCCAGCAGTCCGGCCGGCGTTTCGGTCGCGATCACCATGAGCCGTGTTGCTCCGAGCTCCTGGCCTCCTCGGACTTCGAGCGCGGCGAGGTAGTGGGAGATTTCCTCCACTTCACGGAGTGCGGATACCTTGGGCAAAACCACTCCGTCCGGGCCGCCCTCCCCTTTGTCGGGCATGACTGCCGCCAGGTCTTCCAGGAGCAAGCCGCTCGATAGCGCGTTCACGCGCACCCAGAGCTGCTGCGGTCTGTTGCGGCCATCCGGTCGCGAGCGCAGCCCGGAAGACCCATGGGCCAGCACCTCACGCACCCGCGCGCGAGCCGCAGGCAGCTGGCTCACATCAACCGAATCCTCGAGATCGAGTATCAGAGCGTCGGCACTCGTGGCGAGCGCTTTGGCCTGCTTGCGCTCGCTGTCGCCTGGAACGAATAGAAAGGATCTCATGATTGCGGCCCGTCCCCGCTGGGGATTCCCTCCCTAACCGCTCGGTCAGCAGAGGCCCCCTGGGCCGGCCTCTTCATCATGAGCGCCGCGCGGCGGCAGGACGCGACCTCTTCATCTTTCTGGTTATATAGGCGCTGATCGAAGATCACGATGCCGGCGTCCTGGCGCGATTGGCTCTCCCGTTTGGATACCACAGTGGTGACCGCATGCAATGTGTCCCCGATGAATACGGGGCGCGGGAACTTCACCTCTTCCCAGCCCAGATTGCCCAGGGTCGTGCCATAGGTCGTGTCGTAGACCGTGAGCCCCACGAGCAACCCCAGGGTGAAAACACTATTCACCAGCCGCTGGCCATACGGGGTGCCTTTGGAATATTCGGCGTCCAGGTGCAGGGCGGCCGGATTCATGGTCAGCGCGCTGAACAGCAGGTTGTCGGTCTCGGTCACGGTCCGGCGCACCAGATGCGCAAATCGCTGGCCCGGCTCGAATTGCTCGAAATAGAGTCCCGCCAAGGTCTCGCCCCCTTTGCTTATGGAGCGCTAGTTTAACGGCTCATAACCAAGAAAGACTCCTACCCAACCACACGGTATTTAGCCGGTGAACGGCGGGCACCTATAGTCGCCCGCTATGTATAAGTACGATGACCTGGATCAGTCCTTCGTGAATGAGCGGGTCGCGGAATTCCGCGATCAGACCCGACGCTTTCTTGCCGGGCAGCTTACCGAAGACGAGTTCAAGGCAGTCCGTCTGCGCAACGGGCTCTACATCCAGCGGCATGCGCCCATGCTGCGCATCGCGGTTCCGTACGGACTGCTCGCCTCGCGTCAGCTGCGCAAGCTGGCGGAAGTGGCCCGCCATTACGATAAGGGCGTGGGTCACTTCACGACCCGCCAGAACATGCAGCTGAACTGGCCGAAGCTGGAGCAGGTCCCGGATATCCTCGAGCACCTGGCCACGGTGCAGATGCATGCGATCCAGACCAGTGGCAATTGCATTCGCAACGTCACCTCCGACCACATGGCCGGCATCGCCAAGGACGAGGTCGACGATCCACGGCCCTACTGCGAGATCATTCGGCAGTGGTCGACACATCACCCTGAGTTCACCTATCTGCCGCGCAAGTTCAAGATTTGCATTACGGCATCTCCGGAGGACCGGGCGGCCTCATTGACACACGACATCGGCCTGCACCTGAAACACGACGCGCAAGGTAATGTTGGTTTCGAGGTGTTTGTGGGTGGCGGACTCGGCCGGCAGCCCATCATCGGGCAGTCCATCCGCGGATTTCTACCCCTCCCGGATCTGCTGGGCTATCTCGAGGCCATCCTGCGCGTGTACAACCGCCAGGGTCGTCGCGACAACATCCACAAGGCGCGCATCAAGGTGCTCGTCAAAGCTTTGGGTGTAGACCGCTTCCGCGAGCAGGTGGAAGCCGAATGGCAAGCCTCGAGCGCACACGCGCCGCAGCTGACCCAGGCCCAGGTCGACCGGGTGCGTGCGCATTTCGTGCCGCCCGCCTATGAGGCGCTGCAGAATGTCGATGCGGCCGCCGGACGCGAGCCCGAGTTCCAGGCCTGGTATCGCTACAACACGCGCGAGCACAAGGTGCCGGGCTACCGGGCGGTGTTCGTCTCTCTGAAACGCCACGGCGAGAACCCCGGTGACATCACCTCCGAGCAGATGGAAGCCGTGGCTGCCCTCGCCGATCGCTTCAGCTTCGGCATGATCCGGGTAACGCACAATCAGAACCTTCTGTTGGGGGACGTGCGCCAGGATGATCTGTTCCTGGTCTGGCAGCAGCTGCGCGGCTTGCAACTGGCGACGCCCAACATCGGCACCCTGACGGACATGATTGCCTGCCCCGGGCTGGACTTCTGCGCCCTGGCCAACGCCGGCACGTTGAATGTCGCGAAGCAAATTCAACAGCGCTTCGACGATCTGGACTATCTCTATGACCTGGGCGACATCGAGATCAAGATGTCAGGTTGTATGAATGCCTGCGGCCACCACCACGTAGGTAACATCGGCATTCTCGGGGTCGACAAGCACGGTGAGGAGTGGTACCAGATCACCCTCGGCGGCTCGGTGAATGGCGGCTATACCGCGCTTGGTGAGGTCATCGGCCCCTCGGTGCCCCAGCACGAGGTAGCGGCCACGGTCGAGCGGATCGTGACCGTCTATCGCGACCAGCGATTCGATGGCGAGCGCTTCATCGACACCATCCGCCGTGTTGGAATCAAGCCTTTCAAGGAAAGCGCCTATGCGACGCATTCTGCGGCGGCATGACTGGAGCCGCGGCAGCGGTGACGTCCCCGGCGGGGAGATCATCCCGGACGAGTGGCGCCTCTTTGGTGAGGAGGCCACCGACGCCGACGCGCTGATCGTGCCGTTGGCGGAGCTGCGCAAAGACACGGCCAAGTGGCTGAGCCGACCGGGACGGCTTGGAATTCGCATTGCGCCGGCCGAGAGTGTCGAGAGTCTGGCGGATGTATTGCCCCACACGGCGCTGGTCGCCGTGGAGTTTCCGGGCGTAGGCGATGGGCGCGGCTTTAGCCACGCGCGGTTGCTGCGGCAGCGCTTGGAATTTACCGGCGAGCTGCGTGCCGTGGGTGAGGGCGTGAAACAGGACAAGATCTTCCTGCTGGCGCGTTGCGGATTCGATTCCTTCGAGCTGCCCGACTCTGAAATCGCCGCCGAGGCGTTGGCCGCCCTCAGGCGGTATGACGTCGTCTACCAGCCGGGCGAGCCCATCGAGGGCATCCGGCGGCAGCGCTTTTTCGCATAGCCTTTCCGCCGTCTATCGTCCTGCCGTCTATCGTTCCGGCAGCTCGATACCCTCGAAAAGCTGCCTGACCTCTTCAGCGTTCGCGGCACGATGGGCGCGGTCCACCAGCCGCCGATCCAGGTGCGGAGCAAGGAGTTGCGCGAAGTCGTACATGTACTTGCGCAACAAGGTGCCGCGGCGGAAACCGATCCACGTGGTATGGGCTGCGAACAGGTGCCGGGCCTCGACGGCCGTCAGGTCCGGATCGTTCTCGTCGATGGCCATGTGCGCGACGATACCTACACCCAACCCGAGGCGAACATAGGTTTGGATCACATCGGCATCGCGGGCCGTAATGGCGATGTTGGGCGTCAGACCGGCTTTGGCAAAGGCCTCGTGCAGCGAGCTGGGGCCCGTGAAACTGAACGTATAGGTGACCAGCGGATAGGCAGCCAGGGTGCGGAAACTCAGCTTTCCCGCGTTCGCCAGGGGATGCGACCGGGGCATGATCACCGTGCGGTGCCAGACGTAGCACGGCAGCAGTGTCAGGTCTGCGAACAGGTTCTCGGAGCCGGTGGCGATGGCGCAATCGATGCGATCGTGGGCGACCATCTCGGCGATCTGCTCGGAGGTACCCTGATGCAGATTCAAACGCACATTCGGATAGCGATCGCGAAACTGGCGGATGACGTCAGGCAGGACGTAACGCGCTTGAGTATGCGTTGTCCCGATGGAAAGGCTCCCCCTGCCCTCGTCACGCAGCTCGGTCGACAGGTCCCGGATGCTCTGCGCTTCCTGAAGGATGCGCAGCGCCCGATCGATGACCTGCTGCCCCGCGGGAGTGATGCGCGTCAGGTTGCGGCCCTCGCGCACGAAGATCTGAAAACCCAGCTCATCCTCGAGCAACTTGATCTGCTTGCTGACGCCGGGTTGCGACGTGTGCAGCTTCTGGGCTGCCGCCGTGATGTTGAGGCCGCTTTGGGCCACGGCAGCGAGGTAACGGAGCTGGTGCAACTTCATATTGTTAGTATGCCTGGAGATACGCCGAGACGGGCACAATGCCAAACTGGGAGACTAACGCAACCCTGCACCCGGCGGATGAGTCGTCTACCGGCCGGGGGATGAGGCTGTGCCCCCTCCTGCGCACGAGCGAGGCAATACGCTCCTGGAATGTGATGGGGCTGTAACCGGTCTATAACCGACGTGCAGTCCTTCATAAGAAACCATTCGTTCAGTTATGGGAGGTCCCGCGCCTATAGTTCCGCCCACTATGGGTGAACTGCTGAATCTCGAGCTCGAACAGAAGGCGATCGCGGTCCGCGAGCGCCTGCACAGCGCGGTGGCCGAATACGGCCGGGTTGTCTATTCGAGCAGCCTGGGGGCCGAAAGCGTCGTCCTCACGGACATTATCTGGTCCCATGTGCCGGGAATCGACATATTCACGATCGATACCGGCCGCCTGCCCGAAGAGACCTATGAGCTTCTGGGAAGGCTGCAGGGGCGGTACAAGCGGAATATCCGCGTGGTCTACCCTGATTCCAAGGCCTTGGAAGAGCTGGTGACCGCCCAGGGTATCAACGGTTTCTACAATAGCCTCGAGGCACGCGTGGCCTGCTGCCGCATCCGCAAGGTAGAGCCCTTCAAGCGCGCCATTGCCGGCTACGGGGCCTGGGTCACCGGGCTACGTCATGAGCAGTCCGCCACCCGTGCCCAGGCGCAACCTGTGGAATGGGACGCCGACAACGGTCTTTTCAAGGTGAGCCCGATCCTCGACTGGACCGAAGAGCAGATCTGGCAGTACATCCGCGCGCGCAAGCTGCCGTACAATTCCCTCCACGATCGTCAGTATCCCAGCATCGGCTGCCAACCGTGCACCCGCGCGATTCAGCCAGGCGAAAGCCGCCGTGCG
>Ga0105240_10002586_pt1 | contig 28982 bp, 30 predicted proteins | sample KBSC54metaG_FD_80426 | JGI IMG/M metagenome (GOLD analysis project Ga0105240, IMG submission 80426) | Corn rhizosphere microbial communities from Kellogg Biological Station, Michigan, USA - KBS C5-4 metaG | ecosystem: Host-associated > Plants > Roots > Rhizosphere > Soil | place: Michigan, USA... | reverse complement strand
CGTGCCGTTGGCTGCCACCCAACTGGCGCAGATGATCATCCTGGCCACCGATACGGTGATGCTGGGGCATTTCAGCAAGGAAGCGCTGGCGGCTGGCGCCATCGGCAACACGGTATTCTTCTTCATCTGGCTCTTAGGCACCGGGCCAGTCTCCGCCGTCTCGCCTATGATCGCCCATGTGGTTGGGCGTCACGGAGCGTCGGCCAGGAAAAGTGTGGTCGCTAGCGGCAGCGTAGCGACGTTTTCCGTCCGGCCGCGCGACCAAAGAGACGTGAGATTGGTCGTGCGCATGGGACTCTGGTCGGTGGCACTGATGACGCCGCCTTTGCTGGCCGCGTTGTTCTTCACGCGTGATATCCTCTTGGTGCTGCGCCAGGAACCGCAACTGGCGGCGGACGCCGGTGTTTATACTGCCGCTCTGGCGTTCGGCCTGCCCTGCTCGCTGGCCTTCCAGGTGTTGCGCAATTTTTCCACGTCACTCAGCCGGCCGGTACCGCCCATGGTGGTGATGGGGTTCGCCATTCTGTTCAACGCGCTGGGCGATTACACGCTGATCTTCGGGCATTTCGGTTTTCCCAGCCTGGGCCTGGTGGGCGCGGGCTTGGCCAGCGCCTCCTCCAACCTTTTCACGCTGATCGCAATGGCGATGATTGCGCGCACTTCGCCGGTGCTTCGAGCTTACCATTTTCTGCATCGTTTGGGAAAACCGCACTGGGCCTCGCTGCGGGAGCTGTTTCATCTGGGATTGCCCATTGGGGTCACCATGCTGTTCGAAGTGGCGCTGTTCAACGCCGCCACCTTGGCGATGGGCACTTTCGGCATCGCAGCCTTGGCGGCGCATCAGATCGCGATCACCATACCCTCGCTCACCTTCATGGTGCCCTTGGGTATCGGACTGGCGGGCACGGTGCGGGTGGGGCTCGCGGCTGGCGCAGACGACATGTATGGCGCCAGGCGCGCGGGCTTTGCTGCCATGGGCCTGGGCGCAATCTTCATGTTCTGCGCCGCCCTGGTGCTTCTGCTTTTTCCTCACAGCATCGCCGCGCTGTGGCTACCGGACAGCGCCGCCAATCGCGACGTCCTGGTGCTGGCCGTCACCTTCCTGCATGTCGCTGCCGCCTTTCAACTGATGGACGGGTTGCAGGTCACGGCCTCCATGAGCTTGCGCGGCCTGAAAGATGCGCGCGGGCCCATGTGGCTGGCTGGCGCTTCTTATTGGCTTGTCGGTGCGCCCATGTGCGCCTTCCTGGGTTTCGGTCTCAAGATGCAGGGGCTGGGGATCTGGCTGGGCCTGGCTTTCGGGCTTCTGGTGGCGGCGGTGCTGCTCACCACTCGGTTCGCATTGCTGTCAAAAAGACCCGCGCCAGCGCCATAGAAGCAGCAAAGCGATAACCGCCGTCAGCGCGATCAACGCCCAGCGCAAGGGACGGCTCTTGCGATCCTGTTCGCGAGCGATTTCCCGCGCCGTGTCGGGATGGAGCTTGACCCCGCCTTCCGCCACCATCTGCGACAATTGTTCGGCATTGCGCACCAGTTGCGGCAGATCCTCCGCCAGCTTGCCCAGCGCACCCACCCCTTCGGCCGCGCGTTGCAACCGCGCTTCGGGGCCGAAATTGTCGGACACCCAGCGCTCCGCCACGGGGCGCGCCGCTTCCCAGATGTCGAAATCGGGATCGAGATTGCGGGCGACGCCTTCCACCACCACCATGGTTTTTTGCAGCAGAACCAATTGCGGTTGGGCCTGCATATCGAAGCGGCGTGTGGTCTCGAACAATTGCGCCAGAAGCCGGGCGATGGAAACGTCCCGCGCGCTCCTGCCGAAGATCGGTTCGCCGATGGCGCGCAGCGCCTGCGCGAAAATCTCCACCGGATGATGCGGCGGCACAAAGGCGAAATCGTAATGCAGCTGCGCCACGCGCCGGTAATCCCGCGCCAAAAAACCTGCCAGAGTGCCCGCCATGAAGCGGCGCATGCCTGGATCAAGACGGCCCATGATGCCGAAATCCACTGCCACCAGCCGGCCTTCATGGTCCAGGAACAAATTTCCCGGATGCATGTCGGCATGGAAGAAACCGTCGCGCAACGCCTGGGTGAGAAAACTCCGTACAAGGAGCAAAGCGATCTTCTGGGGATCATGACCGGCTTTTTCCAGCAAGGCGGCATCGCGCAGGGGAATACCGTCAATCCATTCGCTGGTGAGCACACGCGCCGAGGTCCGGGTCCAATCCACATGCGGCACGCGGAATTCGGCGTCAGAACGGGTGCGTTCGTAAAGCTCGGAAGCCGCCGCCGCCTCCATGCGAAGATCAAGCTCCAAGGCCACCGAAGCCCGGAGCGTCTCGACCAGCGCCTTGAACCGCAGGCGCCTTGCTTCTGCAGAAAAATGCTCCGCCAGCCGGGCGAACAAAGAAAGCGCCTCCAAATCGCGCCGAAATAGCGCTTCGATCCCGGGCCTGAGCACTTTCACAGCCGCTTCGGCGCCTTCCGAAGTGGTGGCGCGATGCACCTGCGCGATCGAGGCAGCGGCCACCGGCGCGCCGAACGCGGAAAACAGGCTCTCCACCGGCTGGCCCAGACTTTGGGCGATGGCGGCCCGCGCCGCTGCATCGGGAAATGGCGGCAGCCGGTCCTGCAGATGTTCCAGCGCCCGGGCGACATCCTCGCCCACAATATCGGGACGTGTCGCGAGCATCTGGCCGAGCTTGATATAGGCCGGACCCAGATGCTCCAACGCATGCGCCAGACGCTCGCCGGGCGAGCCCGTCTCCCGCATTCGGCCCAGGCCCAGGAAAAGGCGCGCCACCCGCGCCCCAAACGGCAGACTTGCGCGGTATTCGCCCGGCAGCAAAGCATCGTAGCGCGCCAGCAGCCGCGCGGATTTCCACAGACGCCACAGGCTTTGGACGTCGTTCATCAGATGCGCCAGGCGGAATGCATGGCGGCGATACCGCCGGACAATAGCCGCACCTTGACCTGATCGAGACCCGCGGTTGCGATCATGGATGCGAATTGCTGGGGCGGCCGGAAGCGCCGAATGCTTTCGGCCAGGTAGCGATAGGAGTCTTCATCGCCTGCCACGAGCGCGCCCATTTTGGGCAGAAGCTTGAAGGAATAGGCGTCATAGAGCGCATCCAGCCCCGGCACATTCACTTTCGAAAATTCCAGGCACAGAAAGCGTCCGCCGGGCTTGAGCACCCGCCGCGCTTCTGCCAGAGCGCTTTCGATATGCGTCACATTGCGAATGCCAAACGCAATCGTATAGGCATCGAAATGCCCATCCGGGAACGGCAATTTTTCCGCATCGCCGCACGCCCAAACTATGCCCGCCTCGTTTTTGGTTTCGGCGCGGCGCCGCCCTTCCCTCAGCATATCGGCATTGATGTCGCAGACCGTGATGTCGGCTTCGCCGCCCCGGCTCCGGGCCATGCTGGCAATACGGAATGCGATATCGCCCGTGCCGCCCGCCACATCCAGCACCCGCCAGCCCGGCTGGGGATTGAGCCACTCCACCATGGCATCCTTCCAGATACGGTGGACACCGCCTGACATCACGTCATTCATCAGGTCATAGCGGGCGGCAACCGAAGAGAAAACCTCGCGCACAAGGCCTTCCTTTTCGGTTTCCGGCACGTCGCGGAAGCCGAAGCTCGCGGTTCTCTTGTCGCTCATGATCCAAGCATAGCGCGGCCCGAGCCCGATGGGCTAGATAACGTCCATGCCAGAATTACCCGAAGTGGAAACGGTCCGGCTGGGACTTCGGCCCGTGCTGGAAGGACATGTCATAACCGACGCGCGCATCCGCCGGCGCGATCTGCGCCTTCCCTTTCCACCGCATTTCACAGAGCGGCTGAAAGGCCGGCGGGTGGTCGGTCTCAGCCGCCGCGCCAAATATATTCTGGCATCGCTCGATAGCGGCGAAACCCTGGTGATCCATCTGGGCATGTCGGGCCGGCTGAGTGTCTATGCGCACGGAAAGCGCCAGCGCCTGGGCGACTATGTCTACAACCCTGCGCCGGACGGCGCGGGCGAAGGCAAGCATGATCACGTCGTGTTCGAGACCGATGCGCCGGCGCGCATCGTGTTCAACGATCACCGCCGCTTCGGCCTGATGACGTTGGTTGCGACGGATGCCGTGGAGGCGGACAAGCTTTTCCGGGACATGGGCATCGAGCCATTGTCATCGGCCTTCAATGCCCGCTATCTGGCCGCGGCGCTTGCCGGCAAGAAAACGCCCATAAAATCGGCGCTTCTGGACCAGCGGGTGATTGCCGGGTTGGGCAATATCTATGTCTGCGAGGCGCTGTTTCTGGCCGGCATTTCGCCCAAGCGCTGGGCTGGGGCGGTGCGCGAAGCGGACGCCAAGCGCCTGACAGCAGCGATCAAGAAAGTGCTGAAGGACGCTATCCGGGCCGGCGGCTCCACGCTGCGCGACCATGCCCAAGCGACCGGCGACCCCGGCAATTTCCAGCATCGTTTCCGGGTCTATGACCGGGAAGGTCAGCCTTGCCTGGGACAGAAATGCCAAGGAACAGTCAAGCGGATCGTGCAAGCTGGCCGTTCCACCTTCTATTGCCCGGACTGCCAGAAATAGGAGGCTGCTCCTAGAGTTGCGGCGGCTGGGGAAAAGCGCTATAGGCCCGCCTCTTTTCCCGAATTCAGGAAGATCCATGCCCAATATTGCTTCGTCCAGAAAGCGCGTCCGCACCACGGCCAAGCGCACCGCGATCAATACTTCGCGCAAGACCCGTATCCGGGGCTTCATCCGCAAGGTGGAAGAAGCCATCGCCAAGGGCGATAAGAGCGCGGCGTTGGCCGCCTTGAAGGCGGCGGAGCCTGAAATCATGCGGGGCGTGACCAAAGGCGTGCTCCACAAGAACACCGGCTCGCGCAAGGTTTCCCGTCTCTCCAAGCGCGTCGCAAAACTGCAAAAATAACCGAAGCCGCTGGAATCGCTTCGGAATTCGAAAGCATATCCAAGTCTAGAGAGGGCCCGGTGCCGGAAATCGGGCCTTTTTTATTGTCAGTATGCTGACATTCGCACAGTTATGACGTTTCGGCGACGCAGCGAGGCGGCTCGTTCCCGCTAACCCACTGATTCAACGGAGTTTGATTCGAAATCGGTATTTTCCGTATACGGCACAATCATTTAGCGTCATTTGCAAAAGTGAAAAATTTTCCCAGAATCGCCTTTGTTCCAGTTTTATTCCTCTTGTGCGGACCGCGGACTTGATCGTATCTTGCTTAACGGTCGGGGCGGAAACCAAGACATGTCGAAATATAAAAACAGTAAAATTGAAGTATTCGATAGTCTTGATGGCTCTCTAGATACTGACGGACAGTCTAGAACCTCCTGAGTACTGAAAATTGTGAACCTTTTATGCTGGGCGACATGCCCGGCAGTGCTCGAACTTTCTCAAGGCTGTGAAATGTCCGCTCCCGCTTCTCTTGATTACGCTGGCGATCTTGGATTGAAGGCAGCCTGGGACCTTCTCGCTGGGGACACCAAAGCCCAGCTGGTGGATGTGCGCACGGTGGCGGAATGGAATTTCGTGGGCCTGCCGGATCTCTCCGGGCTGGCGCGGGAACCTCACCGCATCGAGTGGCAGAGCTATCCCAGCATGCAGATCAATCCCAATTTCGTCGCCGACACCGCCGAGCGCCTGCAAGCCACCGGCGCTGATGCGGAAACGCCGGTGCTGTTTCTGTGCCGTTCCGGCGCGCGCTCGCGTGCGGCGGCTGCAGCGATGACCCGGGCCGGATTTCAGAAGGCCTTCAATATCGCCAGCGGCTTCGAAGGCGATATTGATGGCGAAGGCCATCGCGGCAGGCTCAATGGCTGGAAAGCGACCGGTCTTCCTTGGCGCCAGACATGAGCGGCAAACATGAAAGGGGCATTCATGCGACGAGCGAAAAATACGCAATAAGCATCTGACAAAAAACACAAAGGGCGCGAGTCCGGCAGACATGCGGCTTACGCATGCTGAACAAAAGCGGGTTATGAGACATGGGACATTTGACGGGCAAACCGATGCGGCCGGATTGGACAAGCGCATGGGCGGCGGTGCGCGAACGCATGCGGCGGGAATTGGGCGATCCCGTATTCGAGGCCTGGATCGGACCTCTCAGCCTGGAATCCTTTGACCGCGACGAACTCAGGATCGGCGCCGCCAAGCCTTTTGTGCGCAATTGGGTCGCGAACCACTATGTCGCCCGCATCGAGCGGGCCTTCCGTGCCGAAGGCGCGGAACCGCAATCCATTTCCATCGTGGTTTCGACCGCGCCAGCGCCTGTCCTGGGCGGCGGCATTTTGCGCGAAACCCCTGCGCCCTCGGCCAGCGTGAGCTATCTGACGCCGCCCCACCCGGCCAAGGAGGAGGATGCCGGCGCCCGCGGCCTCTGGACCCGGATGCTGCATCCCCAACAGACGTTCGACAGTTTCATACCCGGCCCCGCCAATGAATTCGGCCATGGCGCGGCGCGTGCCTTCGCGGAAGGCCAGCAATCGGACATTCCCCTGCTCTACATTCATGGCGGGTTCGGCTTCGGCAAGACGCATCTTTTGAATGCCGCAGCGCTCGAGTTCCGCAAGCGCAACCGGCGCACGTTGTTCCTACGCGCCGAGGATTTCATGCGCCACTTCCTGGGCGCGCTTTATCGCAAGGACACGCTCGCCTTCAAGGAAGAGCTGCGCACGGCCGAAGTGCTGATCATCGACGATCTGCAGCATATCTGCCGTTCCACCGCCACGGCGTCTGAGTTCCTCTATACCGTGAACGCCTTTGCGGATCTGCGCCGCCGGGTGGTGATCGCGGCCGACCGCCCCCCGCAAGGGCTGGAAGGGCTCGGGGCAGACGTGAAATCGCGGCTGGCGGGCGGTCTTTGCATCGCGCTCGACAAGCCCGATCGCGACACCAGGCTTTCCATTCTGAAGGCGCGGGCAACCGAATTTGCCCGCCACAAGCCCGAAGTGGTCCTGCCGGAAACGGTGCTGGAACGTATCGCGGATCTGCAAGACGCCAGCCCGCGCGAGATGATCGGTGTCTTCACCAAGCTTGCCACCTATGCCGATCTCACCAAAAAGCCGGTGACGTTGGAAACGGCGGAAGAAGCGGTGGGCTTGCGCGCCGGTCCCGGCATCAAGACGTCGATCGAAGACATTCAGCGCAAGACGGCGGAATTCTACAAGCTGGATGTGAAGGACTTTCATTCGCCGCAAAGGGCCAGGCGCGTGGCGCGCCCCCGTCAGGTAGCGATGTATCTGTCGCGCAAGCTCACCTCCCGCTCTTTGCCGGAGATCGGGCGCCGCTTCGGCGGGCGCGATCACACCACCGTGTTGCATGCCTGCCGCCGCATCGAGGCCCTGATCGACGAGGACCCTTTGTTCCGCCAGGAAGTCGATTTTCTGTCCCAGATGCTGCAGCGGAAGGGTGAGCTTTGAGGCGGCTTGACGAAACCCTGCCAAGGCCGACCGGAAGTATTTGATTCTCAAAGAGAAAAACGCCGGTTTTGCCGGCTTTTTTTTTGCCCTTTTTGCCTCTCTTTGCTATGGTCGGTTCCTTGAGTCTTGGGGCCGCCCGAGGGCGACCGGCTTTTGCTCCAAAACACAAGAAAAATGGGGTTTTCCGGACTCATTTCGATTTCCGAAACCGCCGTCCGGAAATGGGCTTTTTTTTCAGCGATGGGACGCTTTCCAGGAAGGCGCAAATCTGACCGATGAAGATCAATGTGGAACGCGGCGCATTTCTGAAGGCGCTTTCTCATGTCCAAAGCGTGGTGGAACGGCGCAACACCATTCCGATCCTCTCGAATGTGATGCTGGAGGCCGGAAAGGGCGCGCTCAAACTCACCGCCACCGATCTTGATATCGAGATCGTGGAATCCATTCCCGCCGACATTCTGCGAAACGGCTTCGCCACGGCGCCGGCCCATATGCTCTACGACATCGTGCGCAAACTGCCTGACGGCGCCCAGGTGCAGGCGGAATTGCTCACCAGCGAAGGCGGAAGGCTGGCGGTCTCGGCCGGACATTCCCGCTTCGAACTGGCCTGTTTGCCCAAGGAAGACTTTCCCCAGATGACGGCGGGCGCCCTGCCCCATCGTTTCCGGCTGGCGGCCGATGATCTCAAACGCATCATCGACAAGACCCGCTTTGCCATCTCCACGGAAGAGACCCGCTATTATCTCAACGGCATCTATGTTCATGCCGCCAAGGACTCAAAGCCGCCGGTGATGCGGGCGGTGGCGACCGATGGCCATCGGCTGGCGCGCTATGAGCTGGAATTGCCTGACGGCGCGGCGCAGATTCCCGGTGTGATCATTCCCAGGAAGACCGTGGGCGAGTTGCGCAAGCTTCTCGATGATGCCGATGGCGCCATCGAAATTTCGCTTTCCGACACCAAGATCCAGTTCGGCTTCAACGGCGTGGAGCTGACCTCCAAGCTGATCGACGGCAATTTCCCGCCCTATGAACGGGTGATCCCGTCCGGCAACGACAAAGCCTTGGCGCTGGAAGCCAAGGAATTCTCCCAGTCGGTGGACCGCGTCTCCACCATCTCCGCCGACAAGACCCGGGCGGTGAAACTCAATATCGCCAAGGACAAAGTGACCTTGTCTGTGGTCAATCCGGAATCCGGTACCGCCACCGAAGATGTGGGCGCCACATACAGCGCTTCGGCCTTGGAAATCGGTTTCAACGCCCGCTATCTGCTCGACATCACCGGCCAGATCGAAGGCAAGGAAGTGCGTTTCCTGCTTTCCGACGCCGGCTCGCCCGCCATCATCGAAGATGCGGAGGACGCGCGCACGCTCTATGTCCTCATGCCGCTCAGGGTCTGACGATTGGCGTTTGTGGCCGACACGCGCCCAAAAGGCGAGCATTCCGCCATTGTGGCGAAGCTGGCGGTGACGCGTCTCAGCCTGACCAATTTCCGCTCCTATGCGGTGGGCGAGCTCGTGACGGCGGGTGCGCCGGTGGTGCTGGCTGGACCGAATGGCGCAGGCAAGACCAACATCCTGGACGCCATTTCGCTGCTGGCGCCGGGACGGGGCCTTCGCGGCGCCAAGCTCAATGAACATGTGCGCAAGGGTCCCGCCGCGCCGTCAGCGGCGCTATGGGCCGTGGCGGCCACCGTGAAGCGTGGCGATGCGGATTACGAGATCGGCACGGGCCTGACCGAGCAATCCTCTAGTCGTCATGTGCGTCTCAATGGCGTGGAAGCGAAAGGCTCTGCTGAATTGGGTGAGATCGTGCAGATGGTGTGGCTGACGCCGGCTATGGACCGGGTCTTCATCGAAAGTGCCTCTGGCCGCCGGCGCTTCCTGGATCGCCTGGTGCTGGGCTTCGATCACACCCACGCCCGCGCCGCCATCCGCTATGAGACAGCGATGCGGGAGCGGGCGCGGCTGTTGAAATATGGTCCCCGCGATCCGGCCTGGCTGGATGGTCTGGAAAATGAAATGGCGGAAGCCGGCATCAGCCTGGCTGAGGCACGCCGGACGGCGGTGGCGCGCTTGAATGCGGCGCTGGCCGGTCGCGACGGCGCCTTCCCCGCCGCCTCACTCAGCCTGGCCGGTGACGATTTCGAGAGCGCCGAAGCGCTCCGCCATGCGCTCTCCGCATCCCGCATCCGGGACGCTGAAAGCGGGCGCACCAATGCGGGGCCGCATCTGATCGATCTTACGGCGCGCCATACCCAGAAGCGCGCCGACGCGCGGGATTGCTCCACCGGCGAGCAGAAAGCGCTCCTGATTTCCATCATTCTAGCATTCGCCCGCGAACTGACCCAGGCGCGCGAAGGGCTGGCGCCGCTGTTGCTCTTGGATGAAATCGCCGCCCATCTGGATTCGATACGGCGCGAGGCGCTCTTCGCCGAGATCGCCGATCTTTCCGCTCAGGCGTGGATGACGGGTACCGATCTCTCTTTGTTCGAAACCGCCCGTGCCCAGATTTTCGAAGTCCGTGACGGCGCTTTCCGCGAGGCCGGCATATGATCCCGCTGCACAATTTCTTGCTCTATTGCGCCCTCTATGCCGTGGCCATCGCCGTGCCGGGTCCCGGCGTGATCTCCATCGTGGCGCGCGCTTTGGGATCGGGTTTCCGTGCGACGGTCCCTGCTTGTCTGGGTATCACTGCGGGCGATCTGATCCTGATGACCTTGTCGGCCTTCGGTCTTGCTTTGATCGCGCAGGCCATGGGGCAGCTCTTCTTGATCATCAAGATCGGCGGGGGCTTGTATCTGCTCTATCTCGGCTACAAATACTGGACGGCGAAAGTCTCCGAAGTGGCGGAGATCGTACCGGAAAGCGCCGGCCGCGGCTTCCTCACCCAGTTGGGGATCACGCTTTCCAATCCTAAGGCGATTGCCTTTTTCGTGGCGCTGCAGCCCACCGCCATCGACCTCGATAAGCTCAATTGGGTCGGTTATCTGCAGCTCGTGGCGGCCACGCTTGTCCTGATCCCGGCGGTCACCATGACCTATGCCGGGCTGGCGGCGCGGCTCAAAAATTTGGTGGCGAGCGTGAAGGCACGCCGCCGCATCAACAAAGGCGCCGGCGTGGTGATGGCCGGTGCCGGTATCGCGATCATGGTGAAGTAGATGTCTGAACCTGTAGCTCCCATCAGCGGCGAATATGGCGCCAGCAGCATCAAGGTCCTCAAGGGCCTGGATGCCGTGCGCAAGCGTCCCGGCATGTATATCGGCGACACCGATGACGGCTCAGGCTTGCACCATATGGTCTATGAAGTGGTGGACAATGCCGTCGACGAGGCGCTGGCAGGCCATGCCAATCGCATCGATGTCGTGCTCAATCCCGACGGCTCCTGCACCGTGCGCGACAATGGCCGCGGCATTCCCACCGACATCCATAAGGAGGAAGGGGTCAGCGCCGCTGAAGTGATCATGACCCAGCTCCATGCCGGCGGAAAGTTCGAGCAGAACGCTTACAAGGTTTCCGGTGGCCTGCACGGCGTGGGCGTGTCCGTGGTGAACGCCCTGTCCGACGTCCTTGATCTACGCGTTTGGCGCGACGGCAAGGAATATTACATGCAGTTCCGCAATGGCGACGCGGTGGCGCCGCTGAAAGTCGTTGCGGATGCGCCAATCGATGATGGAAAAGCTCGCAAAGGCACCGAAGTCACCTTCCTGCCCTCGCCCGCCACCTTCACCAAGACGGAATTCGATTATGCCACGCTGGAACACCGGCTGCGCGAACTCGCCTTCCTCAATTCCGGCGTCACCATCGTGCTCGCCGACAAGCGGGGCGTCGAGACCAAGGAAGCGCAGCTGCATTATGAAGGCGGACTGAAAGCCTTTGTGCAGTATCTGGATCGTGCCAAGAATCCGCTGATCCCACAGCCGGTGATGATCATGTCGGAGCGGGACGGCATGACGGTGGAAATCGCGCTCACTTGGAACGACTCTTATCACGAAAGCACGCTGGTCTTTACCAACAACATCCCCCAGCGTGACGGCGGCACCCATCTGGCGGGCTTCCGTGCCGGCTTGACCCGCGTGGTCACAAAATATGCCGACGACATGGCCAGCGCCAAGAAAGACAAGGTGGCGCTGACGGGTGATGATTGCCGCGAGGGTCTCACCTGCGTGCTGTCGGTCAAAGTGCCCGATCCCAAATTCTCGTCTCAAACGAAGGACAAGCTGGTCTCCAGCGAAGTCCGTCCCGTGGTGGAAGGCGCCCTGATTGATCAGCTGGGCGGCTGGTTCGAAACGCATCCGTCCGAAGCCAAGACCATCGTGGGCAAGGTGGTGGAGGCTGCCGCCGCCCGCGAGGCCGCGCGCAAAGCCCGCGAACTTACCCGCCGCAAGGGCGTGCTGGATGGCGCTTCGCTGCCCGGCAAACTGGCGGATTGCCAGGAACGCGATCCCAGCAAATGCGAAATCTTCATCGTCGAGGGCGACTCGGCCGGCGGCAGCGCCAAACAGGCCCGCAACCGCGCCAACCAGGCGGTACTGCCCTTGCGCGGCAAGATCCTCAATATCGAGCGTGCCCGCTTCGACAAGATGCTCTCCTCCGACAGCATCGTGTCGCTGATCACGGCGCTGGGCACCGGCATCGGGCGGGAAGAATTCAATCCCGACAAGCTGCGCTATCACAAGATTATCATCATGACCGACGCCGATGTCGACGGCGCCCACATCCGCACACTTCTTTTGACGTTCTTTTATCGCCAGATGCCGGAGCTGATTGATCGCGGCCATATCTTCATCGCCCAGCCGCCGCTCTACAAAGCCGCGCGCGGCAAGTCGGAGCGTTATCTCAAGGACGAAGCAGAGTTGGAGAATTATCTGGTAGAGGAAGGCGCCGCGAATGTTACGTTCACCTTGCACACCGGCGAGATGGTCAACGGTGGCGATCTCCTGACCCTGATCGGCAGCGCCCGCAGCGCCGTGACCGCTCTGACGGGTTTTCCCCGCCATTATCCCCGCTTTGTGCTGGAGCAGGCCGCGATTTCTGGCGCTCTCAATCCGGACATCCTGTCGGACACGGCCCGCGCAACAGAAGCTGCGCGCTATATCGCCGCCCGCCTGGACACGCTGAGCGAAGAATTCGAGCGGGGCTGGCACGGTGAACCTACGCCGGATGGCGGCTTGAAATTCTGGCGCGACGTGCGCGGCGTGCGGGAAGCGGTGGCGATCGACGGCGCCTTGATTGCCTCGGCTGACGCCCGCAAGCTGGACCGCATGGCGTCGGAACTGCAGCAGACCTATCTCAGATCCGGAACCTTGAAACGCAAAGACGAGACGCGGGAAATCCGCTCTCCCTCCGAGCTGCTCGACGCCGTATTTGACTGGGGCCGCAAAGGCCTTGGCCTGCAGCGCTACAAAGGTCTGGGCGAGATGAACCCCGAGCAGCTGTGGGAAACCACGCTGGACGAGAACGCCCGGTCTCTGCTGGTGGTCAAGGTGCAGCATGCCGATGAGGCCGGCGAATTGTTCGCCAAGCTGATGGGCGATGTGGTCGAGCCACGGCGCGAATTCATCCAGGACAACGCCTTGTCGGCATCGGTCGATATCTGATGGGCTTCCGTTTCCAGAAACGGCTCAGCATTCTACCCGGTGTCCGCGTCAATTTTAGCAAAGGCGGGGTCTCGACCAGCCTGGGGCCTCGCGGCGCCGACGTGAATATCGGGCGGAGCGGCGTCACCACCAATGCCGGCATCCCCGGCACCGGTCTTTCCTACCGCTCCAAGTTGGGCGGGCATGGCGGCAAGCTCGGCATCCTGGCACTGATCGTGGGTTTGGGTTTCTGGGCCTTCCAGCATTTCGCCAAGATCGAAAAAATGATCGCGCCCCAAGCTTCGGATATTGCGCGGATCAGGCCCGCACAAACGCCAACAGCGCATGCTGTTCAGGTGGCGCCTGCCCTGGCGCCCCAGACTACCGCTTCCGTCCGCTATGTCCATCGCGCGGGATCGGTTCTGCGCGACAGCGAAAGCCTTTCCGGCAAAAGCCTGAAGAAGGAAGCCAAGGGCGCCCAAGTCACTTTACTTGAAAGCGATGGCGCGTGGGCCAAGGTGCAAGACGGCGAGATCGTCGGTTGGATGCGCCTGAGCGTGCTGGGCGCTGTGCCGCCCGATTAGGAAGGCCGGGGCCGCCGCCGAACCCATGTTAACACCCGGTCACCGGCTGAAACGCCATGACATCTCTGCGACATTCCTGCGAAACATGCACCGCCCAATTTCGCAGCCGGACCAGACTGGGATTTCGATGATCGCCGCCATCAAAAAGATCGCGGGGCCGGCTTTCGCCGGCTTTGTCGGCCTGTGCGCTCTGCCCGCTCTGGCGGAAGACCTGAAGCCGATCTGTTCCGACCGGCCGGGCCGTGGCACCGGCGCCTGCACGGTGGAGGAAGATCATTGGCAAGTGGAACTGGGCCTGTGGGATTCCACCTTCCAGCGCCGATCCGGCGTCACCACCGACCTCATGCAGGCCGCTTATCCGGCGATCAAATATGGCATCTCAGACAATGCCGATATCGAAGCCTCCATGGCGCTTTATCAAAGCGTGCGTGTCCATGACGCGTCGGGCAGCCAGACGGGGAGCGGTGTGGGCGACCTTTTCCTGCACGCCAAATGGAATCTCACCGGCGGCGAAGAGAGCAAGTTCGTCTCGATCCTCGACCCCTTCGTCAAATTGCCCACCGCCGGTCGCGATCTTGGCAACGGCGCGGCGGAAGCCGGGCTCCTGATTCCCATGTCGTGGGATTTCGGTGGCGGCTGGTCGCTGGAATCGACGCCGGAAGCGGATTACCTTCTCAACGAGTCCGGCTCCGGCTATCATGGCGCCGTGATCGATGTGATCGGGCTTGGCCGCGACATCGAGGGCGGCTTCAATCTGGGCGTGGAAATCTGGACCAGTCAGAACTTCGACCCTGCCGGCACCCAGAGCCAATATAGTTTCGGTCCCACGATTGCCTGGCAACCGGACATTGATGACCAGTTGGATGGAGGCTTTGCTGCCGGCCTCAATCGCGCCACGCCGGACCTGGAACTCTATGTCGGATTCTCGCGCCGCTTCTAAGGATGGCGGCAGCGTGCGCTAGGCACGGGCACTGACCAGCCAGCAAGCGGTGCCGAGCCGAATTTCCTTGCCGCTTTCGCATGTTCTGGCCAATTCCTCACTGATCGCATTCATCACGCGGGCACGAATCGCATCGTCTACAGCGCGCAGCGCCCGCGAGGTCGGCCCCATCAAATTGGTGGACTGGAAGGCGGCTTGCGCCGGCGCATGGCCAAGATTCATATAGCCCTGAAATGGCTCGATCCGGACCTCTGAGAAGCCAGCGCTTTCCAATATGCCGCGCAATCTATCCGCATCGGCAAAGGCGAAGGGCCCGGGCGCGTTCGGATCTGCCACCGGCTGCTCCGGGAGGAAGGGTTTGGCGACCCTATAGGGCACCGACGCCCATTCATTTTCCGCCACGGCCCGCCAGCAGATGAAGGCAAGCCGCGCCGCGCCATCCGCGCCTTTGCGGATATTGGCGAAGGCTGCGACGGGATCGACGAAGAACATCACCCCGAAGCGGGAAAAGATCAGGTCGAACTCCGGCCGGAACGGATAGGCGGCGGCATCGGCTTCTAGAAAATGGACGTTCTGCGCTTCAGTTCTGGTGCGCGCCAATTTGAGCATGGGCTGGGAGACATCCACGCCCGTCACTGCGCCGCCCGGTCCCACTTGGTCCGCCAGCAAAAGGCTGGTGCCGCCCGAACCGCAGCCGATATCCAACACCCGTTCGCCCGGCTGGGCGGCCGCCAGCGCCAACGCTGCCACGGCGGAGTCCGCCAAGGTGCGGTCCATTTCGCTCTGGTATTTGGCCCACTTTTCTCCCAGCGGCCCGTTCCAGTAATCGATTTGTGCCTGGTTCAGGCTCATTTTTTTGCTACTTGACGCTTGCGCATCGCCAAGGTGCGAAGTCGTAAAGCATTGAGCTTGATGAAGCCCTGGGCGTCTTTCTGGTCGTAGGCGCCCTTGTCGTCCTCAAACGTCACCAGGCTTTCATTGTAGAGCGAATAAGCCGAAGTACGTCCCACCACCGCGACATTGCCCTTGTAGAGCTTGAGCCGCACCGAACCGGTGACGAATTCCTGACTCTTGTCGATCAAGGCCTGCAGCATTTCCCGCTCGGGCGAAAACCAGAAGCCGTAATAGATCAGTTCGGCATAGCGGGGCATGATGTCGTCCTTCAGATGCGCCGCGCCGCGATCCAGCGTGATGCTTTCGATGCCACGATGGGCGGCGAGCAGGATGGTGCCGCCCGGTGTTTCATAGACGCCGCGTGATTTCATGCCGACGAACCGGTTCTCCACCAGGTCGAGGCGACCGATGCCATTGGCCTTGCCCAGGGCGTTCAGCCGCGTCAGCAATGTGGCGGGCGAAAGCATTTCACCGTCGATGGAAACGGCATCGCCCTTCTCGAAACCGATCTCGACATAGCTGGCCTTGTCCGGCGCTTCCTCCGGCGAGATGGTGCGCTGATAGACGATGCTGTCGGCTTCTTTGGAGGGATCCTCCAGCACTTTTCCTTCCGATGAGGAGTGCAGAAGATTGGCGTCGACCGAGAACGGCGCCTCGCCGCGCTTGTCTTTGGCGATGGGAATCTGGTGCACTTCCGCGAATTCCAGCAGCTTGGTGCGGCTGGTGAGATCCCACTCCCGCCAGGGCGCGATCACTTTGATGTCGGGCTTGAGCGCGTAATAGGTGAGTTCGAAGCGCACCTGGTCGTTGCCCTTACCCGTGGCGCCATGCGCGACGGCGTCGGCGCCCATCCTCTCCGCAATCTCGATCTGCTTCTTGGCGATCAGGGGCCGGGCGATGGAGGTGCCCAGGAGATAGACACCTTCATAAAGCGCATTGGCCCGGAACATGGGGAAAACATAGTCGCGGACGAATTCTTCGCGCAGATCTTCAATGAAGATGTTCTGGGGTTTGATACCAAGCGTCTCGGCCTTCTTGCGCGCCGGCTCGATCTCTTCGCCCTGCCCCAGATCGGCGGTGAAGGTCACAACTTCCGCGCCATATTCGGTCTGCAGCCATTTCAGGATCACCGAAGTGTCGAGGCCGCCGGAATAGGCGAGAACCACTTTTTTGATGTCGCGCTTGGCCATAACAATCCCCAAAAACCGCGGGGACTATAGGGATTGAGGCTCAAAAATCCAGCTTCTAGCCCAGGGCGGCAAAGGCTTTGGGATAGTCCACGCGGCCGCTGGTTACCGGCTGTTGAGGCTTCAGTGCGCGAACCATGAAATACGGTCCCGCATAAGGCGATTTGAAGCCTTGCGCGGCGGTCGCGTCGAAGCCGAAACGCCCGTAATAGGCGGGTTCGCCCAGCACAAAGACCGCGTCCCAATCCGTCCCCGCCATCGCCAGGCCGGCTTCGATCACCCGCGCCGCCATGCCTTGTCCCCGCCATTCGGGAAAGACCGCGACGGGCGCAAGGCCGAGCGCGGGGAACGGCGCCGTCATGCGCGAAAACAGGGCATGTCCCGTGAGACAATCGGCCACTTCGGCGACCAGCGAGAACACCAAATCCCCCTCCTCCCGCAGATGCTCGACCAGATCGGCCTCGCCGGCGGTGGGAAAAGAGCAGAGATGGAGCGCGCGGATCGCATCCCGATCCGAAGCGGTCTCGGCCCGGATCTTCAAAACCGTCCCGCCAGCCAGAAAAGGAACGACACCACCAGGCTCACCAGGATACAGGTCACCACAGGAAAATAGAGCCCGCCCTGTTCGGTTTTGATGACGATGTCGCCCGGCAACCGTCCCAAGCCCAAGCGGGAAAGTAGCGGCCACAACAATCCCGCCGCCACCAGGACCAGGCCGATCAGGATCAGCCCGCGCGACATCTCAATGGGGCATACGGGCGAGTTGCCCGGACTGAACGTCCGCCAACTTCTCCGCCGCCAGCCGGGCAGAGGCGCGCTCTTTGACACTCTCGCTCTTGAGCTGACCGCAGGCCGCCATGATGTCACGGCCGCGCGGCGTGCGCACCGGGCTGGCATAACCGGCCTTGTTCACGATCTCGGCGAATTTTTCGATCTGGGCCCAGTCGGAGCATTGGTAAGGCGCGCCAGGCCAGGGATTGAAAGGAATGAGATTGATCTTGGCGGGGATGCCCGCGACCAGACGCACCAGCTCGCGTGCGTCCGCCAAGCTGTCATTCACGTCCTTCAGCATCACATATTCGAAGGTGATGCGGCGGGAATTGGAAGCGCCGGGATAGCTGCGGCAGGCATCGAGCAATTGCTTGATGGGATATTTCTTGTTGATCGGAACGATGGCGTCGCGCAATTCGTCGCGCACGGCATGCAGTGAAATGGCGAGACCCGATCCAATCTCCTCGCCCGCGCGCGGGATCACCGGCACCACGCCCGCAGTCGAGAGCGTGACGCGGCGCATGGATAGCGCCAGTCCGTCACCGTCCGTGACGATGGCGAGCGCGGTTTTCACATTGTCGAAATTGTAGAGTGGCTCGCCCATGCCCATCATCACGACATTGGTGACTTTCCTGCCGGGCGCGGTCGAGGGCCAGTCGCCCAGCGAATCCCGCGCCACCAGAAGCTGACCCACGATTTCCATCGGGGTCAGATTGCGCACCAGCTTCTGGGTGCCGGTGTGGCAAAAGCGGCAATTGAGCGTGCAGCCCACCTGGGAAGAAACGCAAAGCGTGCCGCGGTCCGCTTCGGGGATATAGACCGTTTCGAATTCGATGCCCGGCCCGGTCCGCAGCAGCCATTTGCGGGTGCCGTCACTGGAGATTTGTTCCGTGACGATTTCGGGCCGCGCCAGGGTGAAATGCGCCGCCATCTCGGCGCGGAAATCCTTGGCGAGATTGCTCATGGCGGCGAAGTCGCGGGCGCCATGGACATAGATCCAATTCCAGAGCTGGCGCGCCCGCATGCGCGCCGATTTCTCGGGCACACCAGCTTCCGCCAGCGCCGCTGCGAGCGACGCCGGGGGAAGGCCGATCAGGGACTTACATGTTGCAGCTGGCATGTATCTTGGCGAGCGCGTCATTGAAGCCCGCCAGCGAATAGGTGTCGACCGTCTTGGTGCCGCGCGAGGAAGTTCCCGCCGCCACGGCGGAAACGCCAGACTTCATGGTGTCGATCAGCTTGTCGTTGTCGCCAAGCGCTTTCAGCCAAGCGGTGCCGCTTTTCGACTCATTGCGGGCGAAAAAGGTGAATTTGTCCGGTCCGACCGCCAGGGTCACGGGGGCGCTTTCTTTATATTCAAAACCGGGAACGATCTCCGGCTCCGCCTTGACCTTGCGGCCAGGCCAGTCCGACACCATCAGGTAGATGGCGGTCCGCTTGGCGGTCTTGGGTTGCGTGGCCTTGGGCTTGGACATGGCGTAGCAGGTCATGTTGTTGCCGCTACCGGTGGAGTAGGCCGTCCAGTTCCCGAACACGCCCAGCAGATTGGCGGAATCCGCCAAGGCCGGTGTCGCCAATGACAAGACGCAAAGGGAACCGAGCAAAAACCTGCGAATCATGCGTGCTCCAAAGTGATGCGGCAGGCCCTCTATGGGGCCGAATTCGGGCGATTTCATGGGCTGGGGCGGACGATACCGGACCGCTGACAGCCGGGCAACGCCGCCTGTTCGCGTTGCTTATTCCCGAAGGCCATAGCCCTTGGAATAGAGCCGCCATACCCAGACGCCCAGTACCGCCAACAGCACCAGGGTGAACCCGATGCCCAGTCCCGGCGGTGTTTCGTCGAAACCGATCATGGCGCCGCGGATACCGTTGATGAAGTAGAAAAAGGGATTGGCCCAGGCCAGCCAGCGCAGCCAGTCCGGCAGCATGGCGGTGGTGTTGAACACCCCGCCCACCATGGAGAGCGGCGTCAGGAAAAATACCACCGGCATGTTGAGCTGTTCGAAACTTTTCGACCACAGCCCGATGATGATGCCCAGAAAGCCGAATACCGTCGAGACGCTCACCACCCAGAAGATAAACAGTGGCCAGGACACGATCTGGGTGGCCCCGAACGCCATGCCCATCAGAAGGATGCCGATACCGGTCACCGTGGCACGCACCACCACCACGCTGACGCTGCCGATGATCATCTCCACATAGGAAAGCGGCGCCACCAGCATTTCCTCCACGAATTTGATGAAGCGGGAGAAATAAACGGCGGTGGAGGCTTGCAGGAACGCGGCGTTGATGATGTTCATCATCAGAATGCCGGGCAGCACGAATTCCAGATATTTATGCCCCCCGATTTGGGAAATGCGGCCGCCCACCACAAAGCCGAAAATGAAAATGAAAAGCAGCGCCGAAATCCAGGGCGCGACAAAAGCCTGAATGGGGATGCGCGCCATCCGCTGCGCTTCGCGCCGCATCATGGTGTAAAGGCCGATCCAGTTGGTTCCCATGGGCTGGTTCATTTTATTGCCCCGCCACATGGTCCGGCTCGGCGCCAGTAGCGATCAAATAGGCGTTTTCCAGCCCGCCGGGACCACCTGCGATCTCGTCCTTGGTGCCTTCGCGCACGATGCGGCCCTTGTTGACGATTGCGACATGGCGGCAGAGCCGCTCCACCTCTTCCAGATAATGCGACGTGAGCAGGATGGTGCGGCCATCCTTGTTGATCTCGGTGAGGTAGCGCCACAGCACCCGGCGCAATTCCACATCCACGCCGGCAGTGGGCTCATCCAGAATGATGAGCTTGGGATCATTGACCAGGGCTCGGGCCAGCACCACCCGCCGCTTCAACCCACCGGACAATTCACGGAATTGTTTCTTCTGGTGCGGGATCAGATCGAATCGCTCGATCAGATAATCGATGCGTTCCTTGCGCTGCTTGGCATTCATGCCGAAATAACCGCCCATCCAGTCCACGATCTGACGGGGGGTGGCGAAGGGGTCGACATTGAATTCCTGCGGACACAGCCCCACCAGACGGCGCGCCTCGCGGTAATTCTTGACCGCGTCGATCCCGAAAATCTCGATCTTGCCCGACGTGGGTTCCGCCACGCCGGTAATGCAGTGAATGGTTGTGGATTTACCCGCGCCGTTCGGACCCAGGAACCCGAAAAACTCGCCCTCGGGAATATGGAGCGAGACGTCTTCGACCGCGACGGTGCCGCTGCGATAGACTTTGCGCAGATGAGAAATCGAAAGAGCGGGAGTCATGGTGTGGAACTAACATGCCGCCCGAAACTTGAAAAGCGGCCTATTTTTCATCTTGCGATCTTGACGGCCGGCCCTCGTTCGCAGGTTCGTCTCGCGGCCTTGCAAGAGGCGCGCCCCATGTATGCAGCGGCGGCAGCTCGGCGCCCTCTCCTCCCGCTTTGACGGGCCGCGCGCCATAGCCACCCTGAGAGACCATGCGATCATAAAGGACGATGGCCCCGGCCATGCCGACATTGATCGAGAATCGGGTGGGGATTTTCACCACGAAATCGCAAGCCTTCAGAACTTGGGGAGACAGGGAAAAACGCTCGGCCCCGAACACGTAAGCCGCGCGGGAGGGATGGCGGAACCGGGGAAGCTCCACCGCCTCATCGGTAATCTCCACACCAACCAGGCGGCAGCCCAGCGGCAGCCGCAAATCGGTGGGACTGACGAAGGAATAGAAGGGCAGCGCGCCCTGCGCCCGCGATGTGTCGCTTTGCGCATCGGACAGTTTCAGCCGGGGCGCGATGGAGAAGAAGAAGCTGGCCTCGAACGCGTGCGCGATGCGGACCAGATTGCCCAGATTCATGGGCTTGGAGATTCCGTCCACGCCTACGCCAAAATAGCCTCTCAAGTTGTTTATCCCCATCTGTCTGCCACGCTAGGCTTGTCGTTCCGGCTCGCGCCTACGCGCTAGGCAAGCCTGCTGGCAGACATCTTCCCCCGTCATGGGCTTCGCCAACGGGGGAAGAAATTCCGTGTTCGTTACGGCAACGACTGAGTATTTAACGGAAGCTGTCTAACTTGTCATTTCGAGGGACCGCCCGAGCCAGACGGCGGCGCGGCGTTATAGGCCTGGACGTCCGAGATTAAGCAGCGCTGGCGCGGCCGACCGGCGTTGGGCGGGACCAGGACATAGTCATTGTGACCAAGACAGGAGAGGTCTGACCCGCTAAAGGCTTTGAAGCCGAGCCGCAGGCTGAATTTAAGGTCATAACAACCGGGCATCAGCGTAACCGCAAACTTCTTTCTCGCCCGATCGGTGTCAATCAGGTTCTTGTCGTCCACAACATCCCAGCCATAGATCAAATTCTGCTGCAAACAGACTTTCTGCGACTGCGATGGTTGGGCCATCACAGGCTGAGAAGCCGATAAAATCAGAACGGCACAAAGGGGGACGATCTTCATGGGCGACCTCCCAAAAAATTCGTCTTTCGATAATACACTTTGACCGCCTGCTGCGTTCCTGAAATCTTGATCAACCGTCGCGCGGAGCGCCCATGAACGCTGTAAAAAAAGAAAAAGGGCTTACCGCGCGGCTGTCCCGCGTCGCGGTTCTCAATCAATTGGGACCAGGGTTGATCACCGGCGCCGCCGACGACGATCCCTCCGGCATCGCCACCTATAGCCAGGCGGGCGCCCAATCCGGCTTCAATCTGCTTTGGACCATGGTCCTCACCTTCCCTCTGATGGTGGGGATCCAGATGGTGAGCGCTCAGATTGGGCGGGTCACTGGTCACGGCCTTGCCCGCAATATGGGCGAAGTGATGCCGCGCTGGCTGGTGAGCCTGCTGGTGATGCTGCTGTTTGCCGCCAACACCATCAATGTAGGCGCCGATCTGGCCGCCATGGGCGAAGCGGCCAAGCTGGTGGCGGGTTTCGGCCAGCATGAATTCACCATCGCCTTTGCCCTCTTCTCGCTGGTGCTGCAGCTGTTCATTCCCTATCGGCGCTACGCCCGTTTTCTAACCGTGCTGACATTGTCTCTGTTCGCCTATGTCGCGCTGATCTTTATGATTCATCTCGATTGGCGCGCGATCGGGTTCGGGCTTATCGGGGTGCATGCCGATCTCTCAGAAAGCGCCGCCACGACCATCGTGGCGATCTTCGGCACCACCATCAGCCCTTATCTTTTCTTCTGGCAGAGCGCACAGGAGGTTGAGGAAGTCGATCAGAAGCCGGGCGAGAAACCGTTGCTGGAGGCACCCCGTCAGGCGCCAGCGGCGTTGTCTCGCATTCGCATAGATACGATTGCGGGCATGCTGATTTCCAACCTGATCGCGGTGGCGATCATGATTTCAACCGCCGCCACCTTGCACCAAGCCGGCAAGACCAATATCCAGACGGCCGCCGACGCGGCCAAGGCGCTGGAGCCCATCGCCGGCCATTTCGCGTTTCTACTGTTTGCCATCGGCATCGTCGGAACTGGTCTTCTGGCCGTTCCGGTTCTGGCCGGCTCCGCCGCCTATGCGGTAGGGGAGTCGCGCGGTTGGAAGACCGGGCTCGACAACATGCCGTGGGAGGCCAAAGGCTTTTATGCCGTGATCGGCGCGGCGATCTTCTTAGGATTGGGCATCGACTATTCGGGGCTCGATCCCATCAAGGCGCTTTACTGGAGCGCCGTCATCAATGGCGTGATCGCCGTGCCCATGATGGCAGCCATGATGTTTGTCGCCGGCCATCGCGGCAAAATGGGCCGCTTCCGCGTGGGCCTTGCGCTGGGCGGGCTGGGCTGGCTCTCGACCGCCGTGATGGCGGCCGCCGCAATCACCATGGTATATGTGGGCCTTCATTGATCCCACGGAATTTGAACCATGTACATTTTGAGTTGGATCGTCTTTGGCGCTCTCACCGGCTGGCTCGCCAGCCAGATTGTCAACAAGCGCGGCGAAGGCTGTATGATCAACACGGCACTGGGACTGGTCGGCGCGGTGGTCGGCGGCTTTCTATTTCGGCTTCTGATGCCGGGCTTCCGCTATGAGGATCATGGCTTCTTCATTTCCATGCTTGTGACCGTGATCGGCGGATCGTGCTGTTCATCTACCACGCCGCCACCGGCGGCCGGCGCTAACCGAGCGGTTTCAAAAGCCGGATAACGTCGCGTTGAAAGCCGAGCTTGCGATAAAGCCGCTCGGCACGCGCATTCTGTTCAAATACGCTGAGGCTCAACCAATTATAACCCTGGGCGCGGCACCATTCTTCCGCTTTGGCCATCAGGGCGGTGGCGATACCCTGCCCCTCCTGGCCTTCGGCCACCACGATATCGCCGATATGGCCGTGGCGGCGGCGGCGGTAATAGTCTTCCAGCGAGCAGAGATGGATGAAACCGGCAATGAGGCCGTTGCTCTCTGCCACATAGATGATGGGATCTTCACCCTTCGAGGCAAGAGCCTCTGCAATCACATCAAGATCCGTCGGCGTCATCGCCGCCGGCTCACGCCAAGGCGGTGGCGTGAAGCCGCTCACCAGCCTGGGTACCAGCGCCAGGATGGCTTCTCTGTCTGTGTCGCGAGCGCGGCGAATGACGAAGTTCATTTTGCGAGAAAGTCAGTCACCAACTTCGTGGTGGTAATGGGATTCTCTTCCATGACCCAATGGCCGGAATCCGGAATTACGCCACCGGTAACATGGGTGGCGACCTTATCGAGATCATCCTTCATCGCCGTGCCGTAAGACTTCTCCGCCCCCAGCGCCAACACCGGCATGGCGAGCTTGCCTTTGGCGAGCAAGGCGCGATTGTCGATGCCGTCCTGCGGGAAGGCGTGGAATTGCTCAAACGCGTCATGCATGGCGCGCGGACGGGCATAAAGCGCGGCATAATGGGCGCGCGTTGCCTCGTCGATTTTTTCCGGATGCGCTCCCAGTTCGTTGTAGAAGCGGTCCAGGAAAATGCGCTCCCGGCCCGCCACCAGCCGCTCCTCATCCGGACCCCAGAAATTAAAATGCCAGGTCTTGGGATTGCTCAGCTGTGCCTGCCATAAGGGATCGATACCCGGCAGCGGCGCATCGATCACCACCCATTTGGTAATACGCGTCGGAAATTGCGCCGCCAAGGCGTAGCCAACCATATTGCCGATATCGTGCGTGACAAGATCAGCTTTCTGCACCTTGAGCGCATCCATCACGCCCGCGATGTCCAGCGCCTCGTTCCTTTTGGTGTAGCCGGTGTCGGGATGGGCCGAGAGACCCATGCCGCGCAAATCCGGCACGATCACCATATGACCGGACATCAGCTTGGCGGCGATGGGCGCCCACATGTCTCCGCTATCGCCAAAACCATGCAGCAGAACCACGGCAGACCCGCTACCGCCGACCCGGACGTGCAGGATGGTGCCATTGGTGGCGATATCGCGAGCTTTGAAGCCGGTCGGAAAAGGCTCAATGGCGAAAGCCGGCCCAGCGGCCAACAGCAGCGCAGCTGCCGCCGCGATGAATAGCTTCGACATGATATCCCTTACTCCGCCGCCGGCTTGTGCAGATAAATCTCGCCACCGCTCTGCTTGAACTCTTCGGCCTTCTTCGCCATGGCGGCGCGAATTTCCGCGGTCGAAAGCGTATCGTTCTTGCCTTTGGCGGCGTCGCGCACTTCCTGCGAGATTTTCATGGAGCAGAATTTCGGTCCGCACATGGAGCAGAAATGCGCGATCTTGGCGCCTTCCGCCGGCAAGGTGGCGTCGTGATAGAGCTGCGCCGTCTCTGGATCGAGCGCCAGCGCGAACTGGTCGCGCCAGCGGAATTCGAACCGCGCCTTTGACATGGCATCGTCCCAGATGCGCGCCGCGGGGTGTCCTTTGGCCAGATCGGCGGCATGGGCCGCGATGCGATAGGCAATCACGCCCGCCTTCACATCGTCGCGGTCGGGAAGCCCCAGATGCTCCTTGGGCGTGACATAGCAAAGCATGGCGGTGCCGAACCAGCCGATCATGGCGGCGCCGATGGCGCTGGTGATGTGGTCATAGCCCGGCGCCACATCGGTGGTGAGCGGTCCCAGCGTATAGAAAGGCGCCTCGTCGCAAGCGGCGAGTTGCCGGTCCATATTCTCCTTGATCTTGTGCATCGGCACGTGACCGGGGCCTTCGATCATAACTTGCACGTCATGCTTCTGGGCGATGCGGTTCAGTTCACCCAGCGTATCCAGCTCGGCGAATTGGGCCGCGTCGTTGGCATCCGCCGTCGAGCCGGGACGCAAGCCATCGCCCAGGCTGAAAGAGACGTCATATTGCTTGAGGAGCTCGCAAATCTCTTCGAAATGCGTGTAAAGGAAATTCTCCTTGTGATGCGCCAGGCACCATTTGGCGAGAATGGAGCCGCCACGGCTGACAATGCCGGTGACCCGTTCCGCCGTCAGCGGAATATGCGCCAGTCGCACACCGGCATGGACGGTGAAATAATCCACACCTTGCTCGCATTGTTCGATCAAGGTGTCGCGGTAAAGCTCCCAAGTGAGTTCTTCCGCGATGCCGCCGACCTTTTCCAGCGCCTGATAGATCGGCACCGTACCGATCGGCACCGGGGAATTGCGGATGATCCATTCGCGGATGGTATGGATGTGGCGGCCGGTGGACAGGTCCATCACCGTGTCCGCGCCCCAGCGGATCGACCAGACCAGCTTCTCCACCTCTTCCGCCACGCCGGAGGTCACGGCGCTGTTGCCGATATTGGCGTTGACCTTGGTGAGAAAATTGCGGCCGATGATCATCGGCTCGGTCTCAGGATGGTTGATGTTGGCGGGAATGATGGCGCGGCCCCTGGCCACTTCGTCGCGCACGAATTCCGGCGTGATCTCCAGCGGAATAGCGGCGCCGAAACTATTGCCGTCGGCGAGCGCACTGCGGCCCAGATTCTCGCGGGCCGCGATATATTTCATCTCCGCGGTGATGAGGCCTTGGCGCGCATAATAAAGCTGGCTGACATTGCGGCCCGGTTTGGCGCGCAGCGGCTTCAAACCCGCGCGATTGAATTGCGGCACCGACAGAAGCTCGCCGCGCTTGAGGCCATCATCCTCGGGTTGACGATCACGGCCAGAATATTCCTCGACATCGCCCCTGGCCAAGATCCAGTCACGGCGCGCGGGGCGCAGTCCCTTTTCGATATCGATGGCGGCGCCATCGTCCGTATACGGACCGGATGTGTCATACAGCCGGACCGGCGCCTCACCGCCCGACAGCGCCACTTCGCGGAACGGCACGCCGTTCACGATCAGCTTTTTCGAACCCGGCAACGGACCGCGGGTGATGGAAACGGATTTGGGACTGAGAATGGGCTTGTTCATTTGGCCTCTCCCTACGCCCGTGCGAACGGGATCAGGTTCTAAGGGATTCGCGGGATTGCGATCTCAGCCGGCGAGCCGGCACCCCTGGGAAGGGTCCAATTTAAGCTCGTGCGGCCCGTCACGCAATCGTCACGCCTAGCGGTTCCAGGCCCTCGATTTCCGCCTCCAGCCGGTCGCCCTTGACCACCGGACCCACGCCTTCCGGCGTGCCGGTGAAGATCACATCGCCAGCCGCAAGCCGCACCTGGCGGGAAAGCTGGGCAATGATCTCCGGCACGCTCCAGATCAGCTGGGCAGTGTCGGCATCCTGCTTGACCACGCCATTGACCATGAGCCGGATGCGGGCGGGCGGCAAAGCGCCGCTTGCCGGCACCAAGGCGCCGATCGGCGCGCTCTGCTCGAAGCTCTTGGCAATTTCCCAGGGGCGGCCTTTCTCCTGCATCTGCTTCTGAAGGTCGCGCCGGGTCATGTCCAAGCCCACCGCGTGGCCGAAGATCAGCGCATCCGCATCGGCGGCATGAATATTCTCGCCGCCCGCTTTCAGCGCCACCACCAACTCCACTTCATAATGATAATTCTTGGTCAGGCTGGGATAGCGGATGGCGCCGCCGCCCGGCACCAGCATGTCCGGCTGCTTGGAGAAGAACAGCGGCGGTTCGCGCTCGTCATTGCCCAGTTCGCGCACATGCCCGAGATAATTGCGCCCAACGCACCAGACGCGGCGCACGGGAAACCGATCGGCGCTGCCAGCGATGGCGATCCAGGGTTGGCTCAGAGGAAAGACAAATCCGCTCATCAAGCTGCCTCGAATTGCCGGAATTCCGTGATCACCGCTTTCACCGCCGCGGTGACAATGCGGCCACCGGCCTCGACATTGGCTTGCGACGGATCGGAACCGATGCGGCCATCCGGAAAGCGGCGGCGATAATCCTCGGCATCACGGATGGGACCCGTGGGCGCGATCTTGGGCGACATCGCCACGCTTTTCACCGCCTCGGGATAGCCGAAATAGGTGACGGAGACTTCGCTGGGCGTGGCATGACTGCCCTCGCCCACCGGGAAAAGTTCGCGGCACAAATCCATCACCCCCGGCAATTCCCACCAGTTGCGCAATTGAAGCTTCAGCGGCGGGCGGTTGCCGCCGTCGCCGGCGAAGGTGACGCCATGATAGATTTCCGAGAAAGCAGCCGTGATGGTGGCGATATTGCCGCCATGGCCGTTCAACCAATAGATGCGCTCGAAGCCGTGGCGCACCAGGCTCTGCGTCCAGTCCAGCATGCTGGCAATCATGGTCGAAGGACGCAGCGTAATGGTGCCGGGAAAGGCCATGTGATGCTGCGCCTGACCGACATTGAAAGTGGGACCGATCAGGAATCCCGCCTCATCGCCGGCCCCGCGTGCGATGATTTCCGGACAGAGCGCGTCGGTGCCCAGAAGACCGTTAGGACCGTGCTGCTCGGTCGAGCCGATGGGGATCAGGATAGCCTTGGAGCCCGCCAGATAAGTTTCGATCTCCGGCCAAGTGGAAAGATGCAGCTGCATTATGCCTCAACCATGCCTTGTAGCTTGTCGATCGCCTTCTTCCACAGCGCTCGTTCTTTTTCCACTGCCGCTTCGTTAGGCAGTTTGTTGGACTGGAGCGCAATCTGGGCCTTGCCAGAGCCCCTGGCATAGAAGCCAATTTCCAATCGCCCGGTTTTCCACTGCCCACGCCAATATTTGTCCTTGGTACGGGAGCTTTCCTCGAAAGGCCCTTTGGGAAACCAGGTTTCGGGTTTGGCGGTCGCCGCTGCGTAAAGTTTGCCCAATGGCGCCGCCATGACCCGCGTCACGCTGACCGAGAATTCTCCATCACATTTCTGATTCATGGCGCGAATCCCACGGGCGCGTTCATAACTGACCGCGATCATCTGGCCGTACCAGTCACCCGCCCCCATATCTTCCCGGGCCAGAGTGGCGATGGCCTTGTGGTCCATCTTGGCGGCGCCCGCCTTGTCCAGCGCCTGAAACCAGCCCGCCCAGTCCTTGCCGGTCTTCGCCTTGATTGCCGCGTCGGTCATGGTGGTTTTTGCTTGAGCTTTGATTGGGGATTTTCCGCCTGTTTGCCTCGCGCCCGCCATGCCGTAATCTCCAGGAACTGGGCCGCCAGACTAGAGTAAGGGGTGGCAAAGAGGAATGTATGAGTGACGAGATCGTCCCAGTACCGGGGGATTGGAAGAAGCGCGCCTATGTGGGCGCGCCGGATTATGCAGCGCGCTATGCGGAGTCTGTGAAGGACCCGGACGGGTTCTGGGG
>Ga0105240_10002581_pt1 | contig 29021 bp, 22 predicted proteins | sample KBSC54metaG_FD_80426 | JGI IMG/M metagenome (GOLD analysis project Ga0105240, IMG submission 80426) | Corn rhizosphere microbial communities from Kellogg Biological Station, Michigan, USA - KBS C5-4 metaG | ecosystem: Host-associated > Plants > Roots > Rhizosphere > Soil | place: Michigan, USA... | reverse complement strand
TTCGAGATCGGCGCGGTAGCCCAAGTGCTGAGGCTGATCGGACCTACCATCGCGGCGCACAGGTTGAAGCCGGGGAATTGGAAGCGCGGATCGGTGCCGCACGCCCAGTAGTTGCCTTCGGCGGTGACCGATCCGCGACCCATGTTCATCACGCCCACGATACCGCGCGTGAAGCTATTGCGCTGGACGTTGAATTGGCCGGGGGCATTGATGACCACATCGATAGCTTCCGACGTAAACGTGTTCTGCGAGATCACCGTACCTTGAACCGGCGACACCGAGAAGACATTGATGCCAGCAGTGCCGGGAGTCGACGAGTCGGCGGTATCGGCGCCGTTCCCGCCGATGGTGTTCCCGACGATCTGGTTGCCGTCGAGATTCTGGTTGGGAGTGTGGCCGTGGATGGCGACCCCGGGAATACCATTGCCGGTCAGCGTATTGTTGAGAACGACGTTGTTGAAGTCTGCCGTGCCCGGGGCGGAAGCAAAAATGCCGACGCCGGCGCCTTGGCCCTTCACGCCATTGCCCGTGGATACGTTCCCGATCACCGCATTGGCGAAGACGCCCAGCGCAGTCTTAGAATTCGTGAGCGCGGCGGGAACGTGGGAGGCGAGGGTGATGCCGCAATCGAACACGTTGTCCTTGACGGTGTTCCCGGTGATCACATTGTGGTGAGCGGCTGCGGTGTCATCGGAAATGAGGATGCCGCCGGCGTTGTTCGTCACGGTGTTGTTCATGACGGTGGCGTGGTCGGCGCCCATCAGATGGATGGCTTCGCCGCAATCGAAATCTTCGCCCGTCTCGAAGGATGGGATGCCGGGGCAAGTCGGCGCGCCCTTGGAGAAATCGAGGGCCGTGTTGTTGCCCTGTAGGATGTTGCTGGAAATGGTCACGCCCGAGGCGTTGCTGACCAGAATTCCTTCGAATTTGGCATTCTGCACGGTGAATCCGGAAATGAATACGCCGCCGAGTTTGGAATTGGTAATGCCGTCGACGTTGATACCGGTGGACAGGCCCTTGGCCTCGATGATGGTAGTGGCGGCATCGGCGCCGACGAGACTGAGCGGCTTGCCGATAACGATGCTTTCCTTGTAGGTGCCGGGCGCGACACTGATGGTGTCGCCGGCCGAAGCGGCGGCTACTGCGGCGGCGATGGTGGTCTTGCAGTCGCCTCCGGCAGCATTGACGCAAATGGTCGCGGCGGAAGCGGCGGTGGCCAGCGAAAGAAGCGACAGAGCTACTGAGATCTGCTTGAAGTTGGTCATATATAGTTTTCTCCGAGTGAAATGGTGAATGAACTGCTCTTGGGTGGGTACATTCTAACAGCGAGCCTGCGCGACGGGGTACTCTGAAAATTGATCCCGAGACGATTCGATGCAGTCCGCCCTTGGTGGTCGCGTGTACGGCCCACCGCCCATTACCTGATGGAGACGGAGGCGCACGTGTACGCGCTGGCCATCGCCGCCAGCGTCCTGCTGGCCTTCTATCCCTTCCTGATGGTGATGCTCTCGTTCTGCCGCGACGTGCTGCACATGCCGGCCGCACAGGAAGCGGTCACGCTGGCGCTCCGCGATTTTTTCGCGGGCAAGGCGGGACTGTTCCTGCAGACCAACCTGCAATCGTGGATGGTGCCGAAGCTGCACTTCTCGTCGATGGTGCTGCTGCTGTTTACCGCCAACGGCGTGTTCGAACCGCTGGAAGTGGCGCTGAATCGCGCCTGGGGCGTGACGCAGAATCGCAGCTATTTGAAGAATCAACTGATCAGCCTGGGTCTGATTTTCGGCTGCGGCATGCTGGCGCTGCTCTCGCTCATACTCACGGCGTTGAATCGGGAATGGCTGGCGAAGTTCGCCGGCAGCCACAACGACTTTCTGATCTTCGCCACCCGGCTGGTATTCAAGATGGCGGCCGTGCCGGTTTCAATCATCGCGCTGTTTCTGGTCTACTGGCTGCTGCCGAATCGCAAGGTAGAACCGGCGCGAGTGGTGCTCGTATCGGTGTGGGTCGGGCTGGCGCTGGAGAGTCTCAAGTATCTGAATATGCTCTTGGCGCCGTGGCTGGACGACAAGTTCCAACATGAGTACAACATTTTCCGGTATTCGGTGACGATCCTGCTGTGGAGTTTTGTGGCGGCACTGGTCGTTCTCGCGGGGGCGCATTGGACCGCCCGGCACGATAGCGTCGATCCACTTTCGGGATAGTACAATCTGTGGAGCAGGCGCGCGGCCTGCCGTTGTCGGGGAGGACATCGTGAAGAACTGGAAAGCCATCGCGGAGGCCAGCGGCTTGGACCTGCCGGCCCGCGATGTGGACCGCATTACCCAGCCGCTGGACGCTCTGGAAGAAGCATTCCGGCCGCTGGTGCGGAATCTGAGCCCGGAAGTGGAGCCGGCTTTCCGGCTGCAGCTCGAGGGTTGCGAGTGAGTATCGGTAGCGCGGCAACCGCCCTGCGCGCCCGCCAGGTGTCGGCCGTCGAGTTGACCGAGACGGCCATCGGGCGCATCGACCGCTTGAACGACAACCTGAAAGCGTTCATCACCGTGACCGCCGAATATGCGCGGCATGGCGCGCGCCAAGCCGACGAAGAACTGGCCGCGGGACGCGATCGCGGACCGCTCCACGGCATCCCCATGGCAGTCAAAGATCTGTTTGCCATGCGGGGGGTCCGCACCACTGGCGGGTCGAAGGTCTTTCGCGCGTTGGTGGCGGACCGGAATTCCGCCGTCGTGGAGAAGCTCGAGGCGGCGGGCGCGGTGCTCCTGGGGAAACTGAATATGCACGAACTGGCGTATGGGATCACGTCGGCCAATCCGCATTTCGGAGCGGTGTCGAACCCGTGGAATGCCAGCCACAGCCCCGGCGGATCGAGCGGCGGGTCGGGTGCTGCTGTGGCGGCGAATATCGTCTACGCGGCGATGGGCAGCGATACCGGTGGATCCATCCGCATTCCGGCGGCGTTCTGCGGGACGGTCGGGTTGAAGCCGACCTATGGACGCGTCAGCCGTTATGGCTCGCTGCCGCTCGGATACACGCTGGATCACATGGGTCCGCTGACGCGGTCGGTGCGCGACGCGGCGCTGGTGCTGAATGCCATCGCCGGTTACGATGAGCGCGATCCGGCATCCTCGCGGCGGCCGGTAGTGGACTACGTTCCCGAGGAAGGCTGCTCGCTGCGCGGCGTGAGGATCGGATTCCCCGAGAATTTCTATTTCGAGCGGCTGGATCTGGACGTCGAATCGGCTGTGCGGGGAGCGATCGCGCGGGCCGAGTCGCTGGGGGCTGAGATCAAGCAGATGACCGTTCCCGATATTTCGGCGCTGAATACCGTGGCGCGCGTGATTCTGCTTTCGGAAGCATCGGCCGTGTACGATCCTTATTTGCACGATCGCAGCCAGTTCGGCGCGGACGTGCTGGCGCTGCTCGATCAGGGGCGGCTCGTTCCCGCGGTCGACTACGTCAACGCGCAGCGGTTGCGGCGGCAAATGGTCGCGGAGTTTAACAAGTTGTGGCAAGGTGTCGACTGCCTGCTCTGCCCGACGACTCCCAATACAGCGCCGCGGATCGGCGACACCAAAGTGCGCCTGGGAGGGCGGGACGAGGATGTCCGCCTGGCTACTACGCGGCTCGTACGCGGGATCAATCTGTTGGGTTTCCCTGCACTATCGATTCCTTGCGGCTTGAGCACCACAGGCTTGCCAATTGGGCTGCAGATCGTGGGACCGGCGTTTGAAGAGGCGCTGGTGCTGCGCGTGGGTGCGAGTTTAGAAGACGGGGGTGTGGGAATTCCCCCATGGATCGAACCTTAGAAGGCTCCAGTACGTCGATTACAATAGTTTAAGACTCCTTTAACCTGTATTTCCGGGCTATGTAAATCCATAATTAAGGGGAGCGCTGTAGTCCAGTTTCAGTTTTTTTCATAATCAACTCCTTTATTCTTGTTTACCGACGTATTCCGGGTGAAATGGCACTCCGCATGCTCCGTGCACGGGACTACAGGAGGCAGTTGATGCAGAATTGTGGATACAGGGCCCGTTTTTTTGCGCTGCTCGCGCTCGGACTATTCCTTGTCATAGGACTGGTTGCTCAAACGGAAACAGGTCAAATTACAGGTACCATTCAGGACCCCACCGGCGCGGTAGTGCCTAACGCGACGATAACCGCAAAGAACGTCGCTACCGGGGCAATCCGCTCTTCGGCAACGAACGCGTCCGGCCTATTTGTGCTTCCCAACTTGACGCCAGGCACATGGGACGTAACGATCGCGGCCGCCGGATTCGCCACCCAGAGAGTTCGCTCCGCTGTGGAAGTCGGCGCCAAGATCTCGATCGATCGTAAACTGGAAGTCGGCACCGCCAGTACTACGGTGGAAGTGGCGTCCAGCGCTACTCAGGTGAATACCGAATCGCAGACCCTGAGCGCGACTATCAACACGCAGCAGGTGACCGAGTTACCTTCTCTCACTCGCAACCCGTACGATTTCGTGGCGACGATGCCGAATGTTTCGTCCGATGACAACAGCGGCCGCGGCACCGGCTATGCCATCAACGGTATGCGTTCTTCCAGCACCAATGTCATGCTCGACGGCGTGGCCAACAACGATGAATTCACCGCCACCGTGGGCCAACCCGTTCCGATGGACGCCGTGCAGGAATACAGCGTCCAGACCAGCAACTTCACCGCTGAATACGGCCGCGCATCTGGTGGCATCGTCAACCTGATCACACGCAGCGGCACCAACGAGTTTCATGGCTCGGCTTACGAATTTATGCGTCTCTCCGCGCTGGCATCGAACAGCTTTTACAATAATGCCAACGGATTGGATAAGGGGATCTATACTCGCAATTTGTTCGGCTACTCGATTGGCGGGCCTATTAAGAAGAACAAACTCTTCTTCTTCCAGAACACGGAATGGACCCGCGTGCGCAGCTACGCCAACCAGGTCTTCATGATTCCGACGTCGCAGTTCATCGCTGCGTCAGATGCGGCCACAAAGGCTTTTTTCGCCGCATACGGCGCACAGCGCAGCGACTTGACGACGCTGAGCACCTACACCCGGTCCCAGCTCACCTCCTCACAGTGCACCGGCGCATGCCTGGCTCTTCCGGGGACGACACCGATGTTCAACAAAGTGGCCTACCGAACCCCGAGTGATGCGGGCGGCGGCAGTCCGCAAAACACCTACGACATCGTGGGAAATGTGGACTACAACCCGAACGAAAAAACACAGATGTCGGTTCGCTATGCACTGTACAACGAAAACGATTTCCCCGGCACGGTCAACACCAGCCCCTACAAAGGTTTCGAAACCGGCCAGACCAACGTGGATAACCACGTCACCACTTCGTTAACGCACACGTTCTCGCCCACGTTTGTGAGCCAGACGCGCTTGAGCTACAACCGGCTGAAAAACGTGCAACCCCTCGGTGACAATACAGTCGGCCCCACGCTCTATATGAATTCCAGCGGTGTGCCGTCATTGTTTGGAGCCCCAGTGGTCTTCCCCGGCTACAGTGAAACAACGCCTGGAAATGCTATTCCCTTTGGTGGTCCCCAGAACTTCGTCATTCTGACTCAGGACATCACTAAGGTTCACGGACGGCATAACCTCCGTTTCGGCGGCATGTTCACCTACATGCAGGACAACCGCACGTTCGGTGCGTACGAGGAAGCGGTGGAGAGCTTGGGATCCAACGTAGCCAATTCCCTGAATAATTTCCTGGCAGGCCAGTTGCGCTCCTTCCAGGCGGCGATCTATCCGCAGGGCAAGTATCCGGGCGATACGCTCACTTTGCCTGTCGGTCCACCTAACTTTTCGCGCAGCAACCGATACAAGGAAACCGCCCTATATGCACAGGACAGTTTTAAGGTGAATGCGAGGTTGACCCTTAACCTCGGCGTTCGCTGGGAGTACTTCGGCGTGCCGCACAACAGCAATCCCAAGCTCGACTCGAACTTTGTGCTCGGCACGGGTTCCACCTTCCAGCAGCAGATCGCCTCGGGGAAGGTCTACGTGGCGCCTGACAGCCCGATCGGTGGTCTGTGGGCCAAGGACTGGAAAGATTTCTCTCCTCGCGTTGGTTTCGCATACGCCCTCACCGAGGACGGCAAAACCAGTCTGCGCGGCGGCTACGGCATCGGGTACGAACGTAACTTCGGCAACGTCACGTTCAACGTGATCCAAAACCCGCCGAACTATGCGACTATCGCCCTGACTGCCGGCGCCGAACTGCAGACCATCCCGATCAGCGTGAGCAATATGGGTCCTCTTGCGGGTAACGTGGGCACCAAGGTTTTTCCGGCGCCCAGTTTGCGCGCTGTCGCTCAAGACATCAAGAATGCCTACGCCCATCAGTTCAGCTTGAGCCTGGAACGGCAACTCTCGACCAACGTAGTCGCAAGCCTCGCCTATTCCGGCTCCATGGGCCAACGCCTCTATTCCATCGATGCCTTCAACCGTAACGGCTTCGGCAACCAATATCTCGGCGTTCCCTGCACTCCAGTCGGCGACGGCAACCCCGGAAACTGCACCGCGCGACTCAACACCCAGTATGCCGGTATCAACATGCGCACCGGCGGCGGCGCGTCCAACTACAATGCGTTGATTACCCACGTAGTGGCTCGCAACGTGGCTCACACCGGACTCACGCTGGACGCAAACTACACGTGGTCGCACGCCCTCGACAACCTGAGCAGCACCTTCAGCGATGGTAATCAGGGCAGCTTCATGCTCGGCTTCCAGGACCCTTTCAACCCGAGCCTGGATCACGGCAGCTCGGATTTCAACGCCAAGAACCGCCTGGCCATTTCCGGCATCTGGGCGATCCCAGTCTTCAAGGGCGCGTCTGTCACCGACAAGATCCTTGGCGGCTGGGAGATCGCTCCGATCATTACGGCGCGCTCCGGCAACCCTTACACGATCTATGACTGCTCCAACGCTTATACCTACTGCCCCCGCGCATTTTTGAGCGGCCCGGTAGCCGGTACGGGCGTCACCAATGTGCCTACCGAAACCGCGGACAATTACTCGTTCTACAAGTTCACCAACTACAGCGTGGGTCAGTGGTATAACCCGAAGATCGGCTTCAGCGACAACGGCCCATTCCCCGCCAACGCCCAGGGACGCAATTTTGTGACCGGACCCGGCAACGTTAGCTTCAACATGGCCCTCAACAAGGACACACGCATCGGCGAGAACGTGAGAGTGCAACTCAGGCTTGAGATGTACAACGTCATGAACCACTCCAACTTCTACGTCTATGGCACCGACGCTGACACCAGCGCCGGCGGCTATCTGGATGGATATCGCGATGGTCACCGCGACATTCAGCTGGGAATCAAGGTGAAGTTCTAAAACTTAGTCGGACCTTAAAGTACCAGGAGGCGCCCTTGGCGGGGCGCCTCTTTTTTTTTTGAAGTCGCTGGTGTTCCGGGCGCACGAAGCGCTACGCCACCGCCTGAGATTCCCCCGCTTCACGGCAGGGCCGTTTGTCCGTCCACTACCTTATGTGAAGCCGTAGGCGATCTTCTGAATCCCGTAGGCCAAATCGTGCAAAGCGCTGTTTTCCGTTGTGTTTAGCACAGGAATGTTCCGCATTCTGTTGTGACCCTCACCATGGGGTGGGGCGTGCCACTTTGTGCGCGAACGGGGAATTCTACGGAATCCCGAATCACGAACGGAGCAAATCACCAGATGACGCACAGGACGACTTTGTTTCTTACTCTGATCGCCATCATTGCGTGGAGCACGTTAGCCACATTTGCGCAATCGATCAGCGGTAATCTTACCGGAACTGTGTATGACCCCAGCGGCGCCACCGTGCCAAATGTCAAGATCACGGTCCGGAACGAAGCGACCGGGTTGGAAACTTCAACCGTGTCTACTTCAGCGGGTCAATACAGCATTCCCAATCTGCCGGCTGGTAACTACACGATTACTGCGAATGCGAGCGGATTCGCCCAGCGCCAAACGAAAGGGGTGCAGGTCACTCTGAACCAGACGGTCACCAGCAACATTCAGCTTGAGGTGGGAACGGCCACGCAAACGGTCGAAGTAACGTCTGCGGCCGCCACCATCGACACGACGACGGCCCAGGTACAAAACACCTTTGGCGAGCAGCAACTATCCGAACTGCCGACCGCCTCGTCCGGTTCCGGCGTGATCAATCTCTCGCTGTTGAATGCCGGCGTAGCGAGCAGCGGCGGTGTCGGATTGGGCACGGGGCCTTCGGTGGGCGGCCAACGCCCGCGCGACAACAATTTCACCATCGAAGGAATCGACAACAATAACGACAGCGTCACCGGACCTGTCGTGAATGTGCCGAACGATGCGGTGCAGGAGTTTACGGTCCTGCAGAACCAGTTCACGTCCGAATTCGGCCACTCCACCGGCGGCCAATTCAATCAGGTAGTCCGCAGTGGAACGAATGAGTTCCACGGGAAACTCTACGGGTACACCATCAATCGCAATTTCAATGCCGCGGACAACCTTTCGTTTATCAACCAAAACCCGCTGCATCCGCGCTACGACAACAATCGCTTCGGCGGCAATGTTGGAGGGCCCATTCGCAAGAACAAGCTTTTCTTCTTCGTCAATTACGATTACAACCCGATTGGCAACAGTGCCTCAGGCGGCTTGATTTACGCGCCCACGGCCGGCGGTTACGCAACCCTTGCGTCCATGCCGGGAATCAATCAGACGAATCTGAACATTCTCAAGACCTATCTCGGAACAGCTACTTCGCCGGCAGCGTTGTCCAGTATCGGCGGCGCGTACCCGCTGGTTGGTCCAGGCAATGCGGGATTGGGAAATCAACTCTCGGGTGCTCAATCCGTGCAGATCGGGCAGATCGGCGTCATCGCCCCCAGTTACACGAATAACGAAGCGGCGGTCGTCTCGGTGGACGATAACGTTTCCGAAACGGATAATGTCCGCTTCCGCTTCATTCTCAACCGCGCCGGCACCATCGACACGGCCGCCAGCCTGCCTGCTTTCTTCAGCACGATTCCGGTCAACTCGTACCTCGCGACCCTGTCTGAATTTCACACGTTCAGCCCCACGACCACTAACGAGTTCCGTCTGGGCTTCAACAGGTTGTTTCAAAACTACCCCGTTGGCAACTTTGCATATTCCGGTCTGGACGTGTTCCCTAACATCACGCTCTACGAGTTGGGCGGAGTGAATATCGGACCCGATCCGAACGCTCCGCAGTTCACGATCCAGAACACTTACCAACTCACCGACAACGTCAGCATCGTCCACGGAAATCACAGCATCCGCTTCGGCTTCGATGGATACCGGCTGATTTCGCCGCAGAGCTTCACGCAGCGCTCGCGCGGCGATTACGAGTACAACTTTCTTTCCGATTTCCTCTTCGATTACAATCCGGATTACATCGCGCAACGCTCGCTGGGCAACGTGACCTATTACGGCAACCGCTGGTGGGTAGCCGGATATGCCAACGATGCATGGAAGATCCGCCCGAATTTCACTCTTAATCTGGGCCTCCGGTACGAATACGACACGATTCCGTTGACGGTGCAGCAACAGACCTTGAACTCCATTTCGAATGTTCCCGGCCTGATTACGTTCCAGCGGCCCACGTCGCAGACCGATGCCTGGATGCCGCGTATCGGCATCGCCTATTCTCCGGGAACCAAGGGCAGTACGTCCATGCGCGCCGGCTTCGGACGTAATTTTGACGTCCTGATCGACAATTTTGGCCTGCTGACATTACCCCCGCAACAGACCACCACCGTCGACGTCACCGGGCTCGACGGAACCAACTTCCTGGCGAACGGCGGAATTCCGCCAAATGCCTCCGGCAGCGCGTTGTCGCAGAAGGAAGCCCGCGCGGGGACTGGCGGCTACGTTCCGAACGAGACCCGACCGCAGTCTCTGCAGTGGAATTTCTCGATCCAGCACGTTTTCGCCGGGAACTACACTGTGGAATCCCGCTATGTGGGCACTCGCGGCCTGCACCTGCCGGTCCAGATTCAGCTGAACCGCCAACCGGTCGTGAACGCCTCCAACGCCCTGCCGGTTTTCTATTCGCAGCCGAGCCAGGCAACCCTGGACGCGCTCACGAACAACCTCAGCACCTTGAGTTCGGCTTATGCCGCCGGCTCGAATATCGTGCCGGGATACCTCAATGCGGGCTTCACCGGAATCATCACCAGCTACCAACCCTGGGGCAATTCCATCTATCACGGCTGGGCGAACCAGGTAACTCGCCGGTTCACGAACGGCCTGCAGTTCACGCTCGCCTACACGCTGAGCCACGCGATTGACGATTCGACCGCCGAGGTGTTCAGCACGTACCTGACTCCGCGCCGGCCGCAAGATTCCACGAATCTTCGGGCGGACCGCTCCAGTTCGGCTCTCGATCATCGTCAGCGGCTGACTGCCGGTTTCGTGTACCAACTCAATCCCTGGAAGAAGGGCAACTGGCTGCTTCGCAATATCGTCGGCAACTGGGAAATCGCTCCCGTTTACACGTATCAGACGGGCACGCTGTACACCGTGCAAAGCGGAGTCGACGCCAATCTCAACGGCGACACGGCGGGCGACCGCACGTTCGTAAATCCCGCCGGCAACCCGACTATAGGTTCGACCACTACCCCGCTGAAGAATACTGCCGGGCAGACGGTCGGATTCCTGGCGACGAACCCGAATGCCCGCTATATTCAGGCGCCCAAGGGCACAATGCCCACCGGCGGCCGGAACACCGAGCACCTCAACCCGATCGACGACATCGATATGACGTTCGCGAAGTCCTTCAACTTCACGGAACGAGTCAGAATCCAGTTCGCCGGCCGATTCTTCAACATCCTGAACCACCCGCAGTATGTCGGCGGCTACATCAACGATGTGGCGCCGATCGGCTTTACCAGCGGGGCGGTCCACAACTTCCTGATCCCGGGTACGGGCGTATTTGGCGATCCCACCCAAGTACTCTCCAGCAACCCGAGGAACATTCAGGTATCCGCCAAGCTGACGTTCTAAAAGCGGCTCTTGTCCTGGGCGGGCGAAGAGGGGGACCTTCGGGTTCTCCTCTTTTTTTTTGCAATGTGCCGGGGTGTATCCTGGACGGGTAGATTGGACCGCTGTCGAAATCCGGATGATGAATCGCTCCATTCCGATCGCCGTCTTTACAGCTGTCCTGTCCTGTGGCGCTGCGCAAGGACAGGTCGTGGTGGCGGGGAAAACTGTAGACGAGACCGGGGCGGCGATCTCAGGTGTCCGCATCGAGGTGCGGCGCGAGGATAACGGTCCCGTGATTGCCGGCGGGTCCTCCGGCCAAGCCGGGAACTTCAGCTTGAACATGCCTGAACCCGGCGCCTACGACTTGCGCGCCGAGCGACTGGGCTTCTACGTGTTCCGCACGGATGGCCAGCAGTTCGAGGCCGGCACTACCCAACTGACCATCACACTCAATCACCAACAGGAATTCTCAGAACGCGTCGACGTTACGGCCTCTCCTCCAGCCATCGACCCGCAGCAGCCTGCCGAGCGCAAAGAGCTCGACAATACGGAAATCCTGACCGTTCCCTACCCGGCGCCCCAGGACTATCGCAACGCTCTCCAACTCTTCGACGGCGTGGTGCAGGACAACTCCGGGCGCTACCACTTCAACGGCGCCGCGACGAACCAGGTCGATTACACCCTCAACGGCTTCAACATATCCAACCCAGTCACGGGGCAGCTCGATGCCCGCGTGAACATCGACAGCATTCAATCGATGACGGTACAGAACAGCCGGTTTTCCGCCGAGAACGGAAGGGGATCGGCGGGGATCCTGGATCTGGCCACACGCATGGGCGACGACCGTTTTCGTTTCAGCGGCACCAACTTCGTGCCCGGAATATCTTCCGATAGCGGATGGCACGTCAATAAGTGGACTCCCAGGCTGGCGATCTCCGGCCCCATCGCTAAGGGCCGCGCCTGGTTTCACAACGGCGCGGACGTTTTTTACAGCGACGACACTGTAAGCGGGTTGCCGCGCGGCCAGAATCGCGTTCACGGCACAACTCTCAGCGACCTGACCAGAATCCAGGTAAACCTCACCCCAACGAACATTCTCACGACGGGTTTTCTGCTCAACCTTGCCGACAACACGCATAGCGGCCTGAGTTTCCTGAATCCGGTAGAGACGACCACGAATTCCCGGCAAGTGACGTTCATGAACAGCATCCGCGACCAGCAATACCTGCCCGGCGGCGGACTGCTCGAGGCGGGATTCGCCGACACGCGCGGCATGCTGCGCAGCGAACCGCAAGGCACCAGCCTGTTTCAGATCACGCCTTTTGGCGAGCGCGGCAATTATTTCGAGTTCCTGGACCGGCACTCGTACCGGCAGCAGGCGCTGGCGAATCTTTTCCTGCCGACACTGCACCTGGCCGGCACCCACCAACTGAAATTCGGATTCGACCTGGAACGCGAAGCATTCCATCAATCGGTGCAGCGACACGATTATGAAGTCCTGCTGGCCGATGGCTCGCTGGCCCGCTATGTCACGTTCGCCGGTAATCCCTTCATCTCGCGCAAGAACTTCGAAGGCGCGAATTACGTGCAGGATCACTGGCAGGTGCGCGAGAACCTGGTCCTCGAAGCAGGCGTGCGTCTGGAATGGAACGAGATTGTTCGCGACATGGAAATCGCGCCGCGCTTTTCCGCGACCTGGTCGCCGAAGGGCTTCGGCGGCGCAAAGCTATCGGCGGGCTGGGGCATCTACTATGACGCGATCAGCCTGGAGATCCTGTCGCGCCAACAGGACCAGACCAGCCTGGCGACGTTCTATCTGCCGGACGGAATCGTCCACGGTCCGGTGCCTACATCTTTCGTAGTCAACGAGCAAAGCTTACGCACGCCGTACTATCGCACCGCCAGCCTGAGCGCCGAGCGTAAGCTGCCGTTTGACTTCTACGGCACGGCGACTTTCATCCATCGCACGGGCAATCAGGGTTTTGCCTTCGATAGTTCACCCGGCGCCATCTCAAGTCCCGATTTCTATAATGGCGCAGTGTATACTCTGCACAACGGACGCCGAGACCATTACGACGGATTCACCATCAGCATGAAACGCACGTTCGCCGGCAAATACGAATGGTTCGCCGGCTATACGCGGTCCAGCGCGCATACCAGCGCCGCCGTCGATTACAGTTTGCAGAATCCGATCTTTGCACAGCAAATGCCAGGCCCGCTCACTTGGGATACGCCAAACCGCATCCATATGTGGGGCTGGGTGCCGATACCCCGCCAAACCCATAATCGCCTTCTCGATTTTCTGACGCGTAATCTCACAGCGGCATACATGGTGGAGTACCGCACCGGTTTTCCCTTCAGCGTCGTAGACCAGGAGGGATTCCTCATCGGGCAGCCGAACGCGCGACGGTATCCCGACTACTTCAGCATCAACCTGCACCTGGAGCGGCAGTTTCGTGCTATCCACTACGTTTGGGCATGGCGCTTCGGCTTCGACAATCTGACCAACAACGGCAATCCGAATTTCGTGAACAACGTTTTCGGATCGCCGCAATTCCTGACATATGGCCGCGGTCAGCAACGCGCCTTCAGTGTGCGCTTACGTTTCCTGGGCCGCAGCTAAAAGTGTCAGTTGTCACACCGTGGCCGGGCGCTTGCTACTGATAAACCGGTACGGGAGGTTTATTCGATGAAAACTCTAGCAATCGCAACATCTCTGCTCATCGCCGGTGGCGCTTGGGCAGCCGATGAACCGAAAACATCCGAACGGTTGAACGAGGCGGCATCCGTTCTCTCCGAGGTCATGTCCACGCCCGATAAGGGTATTCCGCAGGATCTCTTCTCCAAGGCTGAATGCGTAATCATCGTACCCAACATGAAGAAAGCGGCTTTCGTAGTGGGCGGCGAGTACGGTCGCGGCTTCGCGGAATGCCGTAACTCGAGCGGCACCGGTTGGGGAGCGCCCGCGGCAGTGCGCATGGAAGGCGGCAGCGTGGGTTTCCAGATCGGCGGATCTTCCACCGACCTGATTATGCTCGTCATGAACAAGCGCGGAATGCAGCATTTACTCGAAGACAAGTTCACACTGGGCGCCGATGCTTCCCTGGCAGCCGGCCCGGTGGGCCGTACCGCGAAGGCTAACACCGACGTCAAGTTGAACGCGGAGATCCTGGCGTGGTCGCGCTCCAAGGGTCTTTTTGCCGGCGTTTCTCTGAACGGTGCTACTTTGCGGCCCGATCCGGACCGGAACGAGGATCTATACGGCAAAAAGATGAACAACCGCGAGGTATTGATGGGTTCGGTACGACCCCCGGCCGCCGCGCACCCGCTCATTGCCGAACTCGACAAGTACTCGTCGCGCTCGAATAATGCCGACCGGTCCGGCCACTAAAATGGCCTGATAAAATCAAACCAAGATGGCCTCGCCACCCATTCCGCCATTGCCGGGCCACCCGTTTTCGTTCTATCCGGCGATCCGCGACATTCAACACAACGAGTGGCTGTTCCGCAAAGCCACCTGGTCGGAACTGGTCGTCGTGAATGTGAAAAGCGGGCTGGAACTTTCCATCCCACGCAGATTTGTGGGTGAGGTTTCGACCAGCGACCACCCGGTGGTTATCGTAGGTCTGGTGCGTGAATTGGTATTCAAGGATGGGGCGGTCTGGCCCTATCAGCGGCGCGTCATCGAAATGCCGGTCGCGGTGGGTGAGTCGATGGGGCGGACGCCCTCTCGTCCCCGGTCGGGTTCGCCTGCCCCGGTGGTGGGCATCCGGCTGGAATCGCACCGCGACAGACGAGTCTTCAAGTGGATTGGCGGCAGTCTGGCTGTCGGCATTCTGCTTCATGTCGGCATGAACGTGATGCATGTCGGCGAAGTCCGCCAGCGTCCTTACCTGGATTTGAGCGGCAGGGACGATTATTCCGCCGTGGTACACAAGCTCGGCAAACCCGCCGCCGAACACACGTGGAGCGACGGGACGCACCTGTTCCATTCCCTTGCCTATCGGCGCTTCACCGTGATTTTGTTGGGCTCCTCGTACGTGGGCACGATGGACGCAAACTGGAAACCCATCCAGACGGTGGAACTGCCATCCACCGGCACATCGTACTCGCTCCTCAGTCGTCTCAAGAGGTTTTGAACCCCTTCCGGTCGCGGTAGACTCTAGGGAACGTGAAGATCCTCAGTCGTCTCTTTTGGGTGGCGGTTGCAGCGGGAGCGGCAGTCTGCCTGGGTGGAATCGCTCTCATTCGTGGCGAACACATCAACAGCATCTGGCTGGTTCTGGCGTCGGCATGTACGTACGCCATGGGCTACCGCTTCTACGGGAAATTCATCTCCGCGCGCGTGATGGCGCTGAACGATAAGCGCGCGACTCCCGCCGAGCGCCTGCGCAACGGCCACGATTTCGAACCGACCAACAAGTGGATTCTGTTCGGCCATCATTTCGCCGCCATCGCCGGTCCCGGTCCGCTGGTGGGTCCGGTGCTGGCCGCTCAGTTCGGCTATCTGCCGGGCACGTTGTGGATCATCATTGGCGCGGTGCTGGGCGGAGCGGTGCAGGACTTCGTCATACTTTTCGCCTCGATGCGCCGCGATGGAAAATCGTTAGGCCAGATGGCGCGCGAAGAGATCGGCAAAATCGGCGGCTTCACCGCGCTGCTCACGGTGCTGCTGATCATGATCATCCTACTGGCAGTGGTGGCGCTGGTTGTCGTCAACGCGCTGAAAGGCAGCCCGTGGGGGACCTTCACAATCGCCGCGACCATGCCGATCGCCATCTTTATGGGGCTGTACCTGCGCTACTGGCGTCCCGGCAAAGTTCTCGAGTGTTCGGCCATCGGCTTCGTGCTGGTGATGGCGAGTATTTTCGCCGGCCGTTCGGTGGCGGAGTCGGCCACATGGGCCCCGATGTTCACCTGGGGCGCGATGTCGCTGGCGCTCTGCATCATCGCTTACGGATTCCTGGCCAGTTCGCTGCCGGTCTGGCTACTGCTGGCGCCGCGCGATTATCTGAGCACCTTCGTGAAACTCGGCGTGATCACGCTGCTGGCGATCGGGATTCTGTTCGTACGGCCGGAATTGCAGTTGCCCGCATTCACGCGCTTCGTCGATGGCACGGGCCCGATCTTCGCCGGCAAGATCTTCCCGTTCTGCTTCATCACGATTGCCTGCGGGGCGATTAGCGGCTTCCACGCGCTGATCTCTTCGGGCACCAGTCCTAAGATGATCGCGCGAGAATCGCATGCCTGGCCGGTCGGATACGGCTCCATGCTGCTGGAAAGCTTCGTAGCCATCATGGCGATGATCGCGGCCTGCGTGCTCCAGCCTGGCGTCTACTTCGCCGTGAACTCACCGGCCGGAATCGTGGGCTCGACGCCCGCTAAGGCTGCAGCGACCATCACCGCCTGGGGCTTCCCCGTGACGCCCGCCGACATGGCCACCCTGGCAAACAACGTCGGCGAGCAGACACTGTTCTATCGGACGGGCGGCGCTCCGTCGTTGGCGCTGGGGATGGCCCACATTTTCGCCAGCAGCGGCGGCGGGCGCGCCGTCATCGGATTCTGGTATCACTTCACCATCATGTTCGAGGCGCTGTTCATCCTAACGATCATCGATGCCGGGACGCGGGTCGGCCGCTTCATGCTGCAGGATCTGCTGGGGCACGTGTCGAAGCCTCTCGGCCGCACCAGTTGGATGCCCGGCGTGGTGCTCACGAGCGCGCTGGTGGTCGCCGGATGGGGCTACTTCCTGGTGCAGGGCGTGCGCGATCCGCTGGGCGGCATCAACTCGCTATGGCCGCTCTTCGGCATATCGAACCAGTTGCTTGCGGCCATCGCTCTTTGCATCGCCACGACGATCCTGCTCAAGATGCATGGTCCGAAATACGTTTGGATCACCTGCGTGCCGCTGGTATGGCTGGTGATCGTGACGTACACCGCGGCCATGCAGAAGATCTTCTCGCCGCTGCCTACGCTCGGCTTCCTGGCGCAAGCGGACAAAATGGCGGCCGCCGCCGTGCAGACCGATGCCACCCGGGCGCTGATTTTCAACGCGCGGCTGGACGCGGTAATCTGCGGAGTCCTGCTCGTTATGGTGACTGCGATCCTGCTCGATTCGCTCCGCGTTTGGGCCGGCATCCTGCGCGGCACCCGCGATAACCAGATCTGCGAAGCGCCGTTCGTGCTGACGCAGTTGCGCGCGGAGGAATTATGAGGGTGTGGCAACTATTCGTGCGCCTCCTCCGCGAGTTGGCCGACGAGAACGCCTATCGCCGCCACCTGGACGGCCGTCCGCCATCTAAAGAGGAGTGGCATCGCTTCAGCGAAGAGCGCCTGCGGGCCAAGTATGCGCGAGCGAAATGTTGCTGATTCATGGCCACGGAATCGACCCGGGCAGTTGCATCGGACACTGCGATGGTTCCAAAATGGTTCCGTGAACATCACGTTGAAGAATGTGCCGGAATCGACTTACCGCATCATGAAAAGAGAGGCCAAAAAGAATCGCCGCAGCCTGAATGCCGAAATGATCCAGGTGCTGGAAACCGAGGCTATGGAGGCCGACAGACGCCGTAGTTTGGCGGCGCTTCGCAAAGAACTGGACCGGTTTGCCGCGTCTCTCCCACCAATGAATGACAGTGCGCCTCTGATCCGCAAAGACCGCGAGCGTTAGGAATGGCGGAGGTATACGTACTGGATTGCAGCATAGCCGCCAAATGGTTGCTGCCTGAGCCGGACCGCGCACCGGCGTTGCGTCTGTTGGAACAGTATGGGTCAAGGCAAATATCGCTTATCGCTCCTGACCTACTCCTGGCCGAATTCGCCAGCCTTTTGACTAAACGCTATCGCCGCAAACAGATGACCGGCGAACAGGCACGAGAAGCTTACAATCTGATGGTCCGCTGTTCTCCCAGACTGTTCGATCTGCGCCCCAGGCTTTCGCTCGCGATGGAGGTTTCCTTGCGCTATCAGTTATCGTTATGGGACTCGGCCTACGTGGCACTGGCCTCCGAATTCGATTGCCCATGTCTTACCGCCGACCGCCGTCTTTTTCGTAGCGGAGCCGGCAGACATCCATGTCTGCAGCTTCTAGGAATTACTGGCCACGGATAGACGCAGATGAACGCAGATAAAAATGGAAATTTGGTTCCTGCCTTTGTTTTCTTTGCGGCTTCGGGTCTTTGCGTGAATAGAGGGCTCTCGCAAAGCCGCAAAGACGCCAGGAAGGCAAAGAACACCAGACGAGGTTTTTTTCTTATCGGCGTTCATCTGCGTTCATCGGCGGCCCAAATTTTCTTCCTATGACCGACCTTGAAGCGCTGTACCGGCGCAGGTCCGCGGACAGCTTTGCCGCGCGCCTGCGGCGGGCGCTGACGCCGCCCGATCCGTTCATCATGAATCCGCACGAGCCGCTCGATTTCCCCCTGGGGCGATGGAATCTGTACATCGGCGGGGCGGGGCGGGCAGTCGCCGGATACATCAATCTCGACCTCTTCCCCATGCCGGGCGTGGACGTTGCCGCCGATGCCGAACAACTCCCCTTCGCGGACGGCCAGTTTCAGCGCATCGAGTGCGACGCCGTGCTGGAACACGTCCGCCATCCGGAACAGGTGATCCGCGAGATCGAACGCGTGCTCGCCCCCGGCGGCTTCGTCCACCTGGTCACGCCGTTCTGCCATCCGTTCCACGAATATCCAAAGGACTACCGCCGATTCACCATCGACGGCCTGAAGGAACTGGCCGCCGGGCTCGAACCGGTCGCCGAGGGCTGGCGCACCGGACCCACCGCCACTCTCCTGGTCTTCACCATCGAGTACGCCAAACTGCTGCTGCCGTTCCGCGCCTGGCGCGCCGTCGCCCACGGATTCCTCGGTTGGATTCTTTTCCCTCTCCGCTATATCGACCTGCTCTTTTTCCGCTCCCCGCGCAGCGCGCGCATCGGCAATCATTGCTATCTGTGGCTGCGCAAGCCGATTTCACGCGAAGTGTGATACGGTAGGGATTCACTTTGAAATTGGAGGACTAATGGAGGCCCTTGGCCTAGTCGAAACAAAGGGTTTGATCGGCGCAATCGAAGCAGCCGATGCCATGGTCAAGACCGCCAACGTGGTGTTGACAGGCAAGGAATTCGTGGGCGCGGGTCTGGTTTGCGTGATGGTGCGCGGAGATGTCGGCGCGGTCAAGGCCGCCACCGATGCAGGCGCCGCGGCAGCCCGTCGCGTAGGCGAACTGGTCAGTGTCCATGTCATTCCCCGGCCCCACGAGGAAGTCGAAAAGGTTCTTCCCCTGGGCGGGTCGAAGAAGTAGCGGGCGATGCTCGGAGACAAAGATCTCCTGTCCATTCAGGAGGTCCGCACCAAGGTTGAAGCGGCTTGGCAGGCCCAGAAGAAATATGCCACCTACTCGCAGGAACAGGTGGACGCCATTGTGGAACGCATGGCGGCCGCTGCCCGCGCCAATGCCCGGCGCCTCGCCGAGATGGCGGTCGAAGAGACCGGATACGGCAACGCCAAAGACAAATACATCAAGAACCTGCTGAATTGCGACTGGCTGCCCCGTAAAATGCGCGGCATGAAGACGGTCGGCATCCTGCGGGAACTCCCCGAAGAAAAGCTGGTGGAAATCGGAGTACCGGTCGGCGTGGTCGCCGCCGTGCTGCCCACCACCAACCCCACCTCCAGCGCCATCTATAAGACGTTGATCGCACTCAAGGGCGGCAATGCCATCGTCATCAGCCCCCATCCCCGCGCGCACAAATGCACTTGCGCCACCACGTCCCTGATGTACCAGGCGGCCATCGAGGCGGGCGCTCCCGAGGGCATCATTCAGTGCGTGAACACCGCCACCATCGAGGGCACCAACGCCCTGATGCGCCACGAGAAGACCGGCGTGATCCTGGCGACCGGCGGATCGGGCATCGTCAAAGCGGCGTATTCCAGCGGTAAACCGGCCTTCGGCGTCGGACCCGGCAACGTTCCGGTCCTGGTCGACACATCGGCCGACTTGAGCGATGCCGTCGCCAAGATCGTTACCGGCAAGAGCTTCGATTTCGGCACCGTCTGCTCCAGTGAACAGGCGCTGGTCGCTGAGAGCACGCTGCGCGATCGCATCATCGCCCTGCTGAAAGAGCAGAAGGCCTATATCGCCACCGACGCGCAGAAGGAAGCGCTGGGCAAACTCCTGGTCGGCCAGAACTGGACCATTAATCCGCAGTGCGTGGGACAGGCGCCGACGAAACTGGCGCGGATGGCTGGATTCGAAGTCCCGCCGGATACGTCGATCATCTGTTGCGAAATCGGCGGCGTTGGCAAACAGTTCCCGTTGTCGATGGAGAAGCTCTCGCCCGTGCTGTCCCTGCATTTCGTCAGCGACTACAGCACGGCGCTGGACACCTGTTTCGCGCTGCTGAAGTTCGGCGGCCTGGGGCACACCGCGGTGATTTACGCCAAGAATGACGCGCGAATCCGCGAGTACGGCCTGCGCATGCCGGCCATGCGCGTTCTGGTGAACACGCCTTCTCCGCAAGGTTCCACCGGCATCACGACTAATGTTTTCCCGGCGATGACGCTGGGCTGCGGCGCGGCCGCCGGCAATATCACCAGCGACAATGTGGGTCCGCAGCACCTGATCAACATCAAGCGACTGGCCTATGTGGTGCGCAAGCCGGAAGAGGCGTTCGAGATGCCGCTGGATATCAACCAGGCTCCGGGCGGGCCGTCCGAAAGCGCGGTGACCGTAGGACCTGTCGACCGCAACACGGTGGTCGCGGCGGTCGAAAAATATCTCGCTGCGCGCGGTTTTGCGGTACCCGCGGCCGCGACTGCTGCTGCCGGATCGTGCCATGCCCCGGGTGGCCCGACCTGTTCTTGTGAAACGAAAAAGTCCGTCGTGCCGAATGTCTCGGCCGACGTTGTGGATCGCTTCCTGGCCCGGCGCGGCCAATCCGGGTCGCCCGGCGGATACAGTTGACTGACACCGGCAGCGGCGCCGCCGTCCCAACCTCCAGCCCCGCAGCCACCCCAACCGGTGGTGGATTTCGTCTGTGAGGCCGACGTCCGGCAGGCCATGAAGGAAGGCCGAAAGATCTTTATCGGACCGAAAACGATCGTCACACCGGCTGCCCGCGACGTAGCAGGCGCCTCTGATATTCTGGTGCTGGCGAAAGGCTGAGGCATAACGTGGATCTCAATCTCGATACTCTGAAACACGAAATCCTGGACTACCTCGGCTCGACGGGGTTCGCCATTTTTCACGGCGCCGCCGGCGGCCTGGATGGTCTGCCCATGGTTTTGTGGGATTCCGAACGGTATCCCGACTACCGGATGTTCCTCGATGTGGCGCAGAAGTCGGAAGTGAAACTGATCCTGTTCGCCAGCCGGGAACTGGAATCCGAAGAGATCGACGACGTGGTCGCGCAACTGGACGAGTGCGAACTCTCCCGCGAGGAATATCGCGAGTACGAATCGCGCCTCAGCAGTCTGCGCGCCTATGAGGGCTTCACCTGCACGCTGGAATTGGCCTTCGATTACAACTCGCGCCTGCATGTGTACGAAGTCCAGCCGGACTGGTTCGAGGAATTCCTGAACATTCAGGACGAGCTGATGGCTCGCATGACCGAAGGCGAAATCGAAGACGACGATTCGCTCGGCGGCTATTACTCCAAGAACTGAGCCCCACCCGATGAGCGCCTCTCCGGAACAGCGACTCGTCCGGTCCACCGGCACGCGATGGATCCTTCCCTCCGAGATTGTTGCGCCCGCCGTGCTGGCGCGCGAACTCGGCATCGCCACCGCCGCCGCCAAGGTGCTGGCGCATCGCGGCCTATCCGATCCCGCGGCCGCACGCCGCTTTCTGAATCCGTCGCTCGACGACCTGCTGGATCCGTTCGCCATGCGCGACATGGCCGCGGCAGTCGATCGGATTCGCCGCGCCATCGCCGATAAGGAGAAGATCCTCATCTACGGCGATTACGATGTGGACGGCACCACGTCGGTCGTCCTCCTCACGAAGGCGATCGAGATGGCCGGAGGCACCGCCGAGTACCACGTGCCGCACCGCTTGAAAGATGGATACGGGATGCGTCCCGAGGTCGTCGAAACGATGGCGGTCGACGGCGTGAAGTTGATCGTCAGCGTCGATACGGGCATCCGCGCGGCGGAAGTGGTGAAACGCGCCAGCGAGCTCGGCATCGACGTCATCATCACCGACCACCATCTGCCCGAGAACGAACTGCCGCCGGCTTTGGCCATCCTCAATCCCAACCGGCCGGACTGCGGCTATCCGGAGAAGAATCTCTGCGGCGCGGGCGTGGCGTTCAAGCTGGTGCAGGCGCTGGTATCCACGCTTGGCTGGCCTGATGCGAAAGTGCGCCGTGTGGCGGAGTCTTTCCTGAAGCTGGCCGCGATCGCCACCGTCGCCGATGTGGTGCCGCTCACGGGCGAGAATCGCGTGATCGTCAAGCACGGACTCGATGGGCTGACCGATGTGCGCAATCCGGGACTGCGGGCGATCCTGGACGTCGCGGGGTTTACCGGCACGGCGGTCCCCGGCGCCCGCGCTGTCGCGTTTCAGATCGCGCCGCGAATTAATGCCGCGGGGCGCATGGACACGGCGAACGCGGTCGTCGAGATGTTCCTGACCAGCGACGCGCCGCGTGCTCGCGAACTCGCCAAACATCTGCACGATCAGAACGCCGAGCGCCAGCAGGTGGAACTGGAGATCCGCGAAACCTGCGAGCAGATCGCGGTGGATCCGTCGGACGCGGCGCTGGTGTACTACGACGAGAAATGGCATCGCGGCGTTCTGGGCATCGTGGCCGCGCGGCTGGTTGAGCGTTCCCACCGGCCGGTGTTCGTGCTGGGTCGCAATGCCGACGACGGCCTCGTGCAAGGGTCCGGCCGCAGCATCCCGGGCTTCCATTTATTGCAGGCGCTGGAGACCATGCCGGAGTTGCTGCTGCGGTTCGGCGGCCACAAACACGCGGCGGGCGTCACCATGGATGCCGCCAACGTCGAGGAATTCCGCCGCCGTTTCAATGCGTATGCCACGTCCGTCCTCAAGCCCGAGGATTTCCTGCGGCATGTCGAGATCGATGCGGTGATCGACTTGCGCGAAATCACGGAAGACGCTGTGCAGGACATCTTCTCGCTCGCGCCTTTCGGCCACGGCAATCAGCCACCGTACTTTGCGGCATTGAACGTCGACGTGGCCGCGCCCCCGACGATCATGAAGGAAAAGCACCTGCGGCTCACCGTCCGGCAGAACGGTCGCACGCTGGTTTTGAAGGCATGGAATCTCGCCGAGCGGGCTCCCGAACTCGCGCCCGGCACCCACATCGACATCGCCTTCCAGATCGAGGAGGACGCCTACTCCGCCGCTCGCGGCTATCCACCCTGGTCGGCCACCCTCCGCGATTTTAGAGTAGCGTAGGCCGGTGTAGGACCGCTCCGTTAGATTATTTCACGCTCCCTCACGGTCGCGGCTCCGATCGGGTTTTCCACGGTGCAACGCCGGGAGGATCGCGCGTCAGCAAGCGTGTGAATTGGGAGCCCAGGGCGTCGCGGACACCGCAGGATTATCGCGCCGCTTGTTGGTTCACGTTCACGTAATAGAGGTCGGTGGCCGCTTCGAACTGGTCCCGCGGGATGGCGGCCTTCATGGTCTGCCACGACGTGGTCGGCCGGATCGTCTGCCAGGTCCCCTTGCTCCCGACTTTCACCGGCATTTCGAACCCCGCTTCGTCCACCTTCCACCGGTACTGGACGCTCCCGGCTTCTTCGAAGTTCAACTCGAGCACCGGCAGGGCAGTATGCCGCAAGTACTGATTGAAGATCGGAGTCAGATTCCGTCCGCTCTTCTGATTGAAGTACTGCAGCACGTCGTCTGTACTGATGTTCTGATACTTGAATTTCTGATAATAGCCGCGGATGAGCGCCCACCATTGCCGGTCGTCGTCGATCACGCTGCGCAGCGTATTGAGGAACAGCGCGCCCTTGAAATACTGATCGTCTGTCGGTTGCCGGTTCACGCCCCGCTGCGTGATGATCGGCCGCTCGTTCTTCACCTTGGACCTGTACCCGCTCAGGTATTTGATCGCATCGCCGTGCCCGTAGTGGTACTCCACGTACAGACTCTCCAGATACGTCGCCCAGGCCTCATGGATCCACATGTCCGACATATCCGTGGCGGTGACGGCGTTGCCGAACCACTCGTGCGCGCTCTCGTGAATGATGATGAAATCGAACCGCGGACTGATGCCGACGCCCGTCCAGTCTTTCTCCAAATAGCCATTTACGAAGTGGTTGCCGTAAGACACGGCGCTCTGGTGCTCCATCCCGGAATACGGCACGTCGATCAGCTTGTAGCCGTCCTTCTTGAACGGATATTCGCCGAAATAGTGCTGGAACGCCTCGAGCATGCCCTTCGCCTGCGCGAACTGCTTCTTCGCCTGCTCGAAGTGTTCGGGCAGGACGTAAAAATCCAGCGGAAGTCCGCCCAGCCGGTCGGCGAAATGCTGGTAGTTTCCGATGTTCAGCGCCACGTCGTAATTGTTGATGGGATACTGCACCAGCCAGTCCCAACGCGTGTAGCCGTCGCGCAGATCCGTCTTGCCCAGAAATTTGCCGTTCGAGACATCCACAAGGTCGCTGGGGATCGAGACGCTGATTCGCATGCTTTCGACTTCGTCGCGCCACTGGTCTTTGTTCGGCCACCAGACACTGGCGCCGATCTCTTCGCACGCGGTGTAGATCCAAGGATGGCCCGACGGATCCTGCTGGAACACAATGCCGCCGAACCGGCCGTGCGTCAGCGGAGTGCCCGAGTAGTAGAAGTCGATGCTGTAAATTCGTCCGGCGCGCAGCATCTCCGGAAAGTCGACGAAGACCGCGCCTTCCTCGCGCTGATACTGCAGCGGGACCGAGTTCAGCAGGATCTTGTCGATCGCGAGCGCCGCGTGCAGATCCAACTGGATGCGGTTGTCATCGCGCAGCATGCGGAAGCGGATCGTATTCTTCCCGCTGATTTGTTTTTTCGCTGGGTCCACGCGAACGTCCAGGTGATAGAACAGCAGATCGTTGTTCGCGCGATAGCGGCCGTAATCGCCGCGCAGGATGTCGGCGCGTGATGGAGTTTGTCCCGCCAGCGGCAGGGCGCACAGGAATATCAGGAACAGACGTCGCATTCTCTACCTCAATTTGAACAGCGCATTTGGCCCGGCTTCGCCCATGAATTCCAGGCCCCAGTGCGACGCCTGCTTCCTCAAAATGTTGCCCAGCGGACCGTTGCCATCCGACCCGAGCGGGACCAGCAGATACTTGTAGCCGGCATGCCGGATCACCGCGGTCGCTTCCAATCGCAAATCTTCGGCGGGACGCTGCCGCATTTCGGGCCGGTTCGAGAGCAATTTCCATTTGCCGTCGAGCCCCTGCCCGTAGAACTCCAGCGGCGCAGCGTATTCCGCGCTATGCGAGATCATCACAGCCGAACTCAAGTTCTGCACGTGATCCAGATCCACTTCCAGAAACATGCCGGGACGCACGTCCTGCCACGTGCGCCAGCGAGTGGACCCGCGGTTGTCGAACGCCAGCGGCGCTTCCCACACGTTCGGCCATGCGCGCAGGTTCCATTGGGGACTATTGAAGATCCGCGCGCCGTCCGAAAATAGCTGGATCTCATCGATATCCCATTCGCCGGAATAGCCGCCGCCCATGCGCAGACGCAACGCCCGGATACTCGACGGCTGCCACGTGGCTTTCCACTCGAATAACGGATCTTGCTGGAACCGGGCCGCGACATGCAAACAATCCAGCAAGCGATCGCCTTCGGCCGATTGCCAGGACACCGACACGTCCCGCGCGATATAGGCGTTCGCCACCGGCGCCAGGGAATAGATCCTGGCGTCCGGTGGAGTGAAATGCTCGATCATGGTCGCGACGTTGTATTCGGGCGTGTGGTGCTCGATGTAGTGTGGCGCGGGTTCGAGACCCAGCGCCGCCTGCACCGGCAGTTCGTGGAGACGAAACGTATACGGCGGCTGGAACGCATTCAACACCGGCGGAAAGCAGACCGCTGCTTGAATCGCGATGGCTGCCCACGCAGCTTTTCGCGAAAGCGGCATGGCCGCCGCGAAGGCCATCACCACCACGGCGGGCATCAGGAAACGCGCGCCGCTGTTGCTCCACCAGGGGACCGCCAGGATCGCTGCGCCAATGATGCAGGCGCGCGCCGCGGGCTTGCGCCACGCCAGCAGCCCTAGCGGCAGAAGATACAACATAGGGCCGAACGTGCCCATCAGTCGATCGCCGAATGCCAGTTCCCACGGCACATCCGTGGGCGCGATCCCGTGCCGTGAACGCATGCCCTCGGCCAAGTCGCGATCCGTGCGGACGTGGAAGTAGGCGTTGGAAAAGAGGCTGTCCGCCAGCGGGGCCAGAGGATTGCGCGTCAGTACGGTATTGCGCACGATCCACGGCGCAGCGGTCAGCACTATCCCGGCCGCCAGCAGCACGACCGGCCTCCAGCGCCTTACGCTCACCGTGACGAACAGCATCGCGGCGATCGCCGTGAACACTCCGGGAAACTTGATGGCAAAGCAGAAGCCGGCCAGCGCGCCCGCAACGACGAGATAGCGGCCTGCCCCCGATTCACGCCACACCAGCAGCAAGTAGAACGTCGCCAGCGTGAAGAACACCAGCGCCGCGTCGTTGTACGAGGACGTCCCGGTGAGTCCGATTACCGGCGCGCTCCAGTAGAACACGGCCACCACCAGCGATGCTGTATCGCCGATCCCGAGCCGCCGCCCGATTCGGAAAATCAGAGGCGCCGCGGCGGCAAACATCGCCAGCTCGACCAACTTCGCCGCCACATGTTCGCCGAAGGCGAAGGCCATGGTGTACAACATCTCCATGCCCTGCGGGATCAGATCGTAGAAGCGGAGGCGATCCGGAAAGCCGCCCAGCCGCACGTACTCATAGGGCAGCCCGAGATGGTATGTCAGTCCGTCGGCCTGGATCTCCGGGGCCAGCGCATTCACCAGGTAGTACACTCCGTACGCGCCGAAGATCGCCCAGGCCACCGTGCGCGCGCGCGATGAAAGCGGAGCGACCGCCGTTTCTTTCGGCGAAGCTCCCCGATTCCGCCACTGCAACGCCGCGATGGCGCACACGCCGAGTCCGAGAAACACCGGCCTGATCGCCACATGGCACAGAAGCAGAATGAGGACCAGCAGGCTTTCCGCGGCGGCCCCGGCGGCCAGCAGGATCTCGGGAGGCACGGCCGTTTTGCGCAATAAGATCGCACCCAGCCCGTACGCCGCTGCCAGCGTGAACAACCCGCCGAAAAGAGAGGAAAGCAGAGGGGGCAATGCTACAAGAGCACCGTATCGATACGTGAACCGTCTTCCGCCGGCGCAACCGTTCCGGCGCCGGCCACCGCGGCCGAACGCTGCTCATTGCTGCGCAGAAATTCCACCAACTGATCCTCCGACCCATCGAAGTAGCCGTCCACCAGTTCGCGAATCGCCGCCCGCCTCATCACATCGCGCGGCGTTTGCGGCGCGTACATGAACGCGCGGCCCACTTTTTGCCGGCTCAGCTTGCCTTTCCGCACCAGCCGGTCGAGCACGGTCATGATGGTTGTATACGCGAGCGGGCGCGATTGCGCGACGATCAACTGCACGTCTTTGACTTTGCCTTCCTGCAGCGACCAAAGCGCCTTCAGGCACAATAATTCGAGTGGCGGAGGAACGTCACGGGCGGATTTTGGCATCAGCTTTCCTGTTTAGGTCCGGCAGGCTGCAAGGCCTGTTTGAGCTTATCGGCAAAAGCGGTATTGCCCCGTGGCGCAAACAGCGGATGCGCCGCCGCGGCCGGCGGAACAACGGGCTTGGAACGTTCGGCGGCCAGTTCCGGATCGACCGGACCGGCCTGCGCCCGCACAGGTTTGGCAGGCGCGGCAGACTGATTGAGGTAGCGGTCCATCTTGAGCGCGGTACGCTCCATGGTCTGACTGAAAGAGGTGAAACAGCCGTCCACCTGGCGATCGTTATCGATCAACGCGCGCATGCATTCCATCTTGGAATCCAGATTGTCCAGGTGGTGCAGCAGCAGCGCTTCGGGAAACAACGGCACCTTGGGAGAGCCGTATGCCAGCTCACCATGGTGGCTCAAGATCATATGCTCGACCAGGGACCGCAGCAGGGGCGGAAAGTCCGGCAAGCCGCGGAGCTTGTCCCCGACCATCCGCATCGCGATATTGATGTGGCCGATCAGTTGGCCTTCGGTGGAGTAAGAAAAGCCGCGCTCGTAATTCAGCTCGTAGATCTTGCCGATGTCGTGCAGCACCACGCCCGTCACCAGCAGATCGCAGTCCACGTGGGCATAATGCGGACCGATGGCCTTGGCCAGCCTGCAGAGCGAGAGCACGTGCTCGATCAGCCCGCCCAGATACGCATGATGGATCGTCTTGGCCGCCGGAGCGCGCCGGTATCGCATGGCGATATCCGGATCGTCCAGTATCAGTTCGAGCAGCGACCTCAGGTGCGGGTTCCCCAAGGCGGCGACGATGCCGCGCAGCTCATTCCACATCTCGTCGGGATCGCGCTTCGACGACGGGAAGTAATCGCAAAACTCGATTTCGCTATCGTCCATGCGCCGCATCTTGTGGATGGTCAACTGCGGCCGGTTGTGAAATATCTGGATGAGCCCTTTGACTTTGACGAAGTCGTCGCGATCGAAGCTATCGATCACGTCCGCCACGTTGTCCCACATCTTGGCGTCGAGTTCGCCAGTGCGGTCCCCGAGAAGCAGGGAGAGATAGAACTCTCCCGACTTCTTCTGACGGATTTCTTTTGACTGAACCAGGAAGCTCGCCGTGATGACCTTGTTCGGTTCCAGTTCCTTCACGAAAGGAGATTTCATTGTTTGATGGGCGGCATCAGCGGCGCGTCGGCCTTGGTCTTGGCAGCCTTCTCCGGCTTATCCACGGAAACGGCGGTCTGCGGAGCCGAGCCTTCCTTTGAAGGGGCGGTTTCCTTAGCTTCCTT
>Ga0105240_10002580_pt1 | contig 29023 bp, 21 predicted proteins | sample KBSC54metaG_FD_80426 | JGI IMG/M metagenome (GOLD analysis project Ga0105240, IMG submission 80426) | Corn rhizosphere microbial communities from Kellogg Biological Station, Michigan, USA - KBS C5-4 metaG | ecosystem: Host-associated > Plants > Roots > Rhizosphere > Soil | place: Michigan, USA... | reverse complement strand
GAGAGGACCCGGGTGGACGGACCGCTGGTGTTCCGGTTGTCATGCCAATGGCATCGCCGGGTAGCTATGTCCGGAACAGATAACCGCTGAAAGCATCTAAGCGGGAAGCTGACCTCCAGATTATGAATCCCGAGCCGCAAGGCTCCTGAAGACCCCTTGTAGACGACGAGGTTGATAGGCCGGGTGTGGAAACGCTGTAAGGCGTGGAGCTAACCGGTACTAATCGGTCGAGAGGCTTGGCCACCATTACTTTTCTTTTTGGATGGAACCCCGAAAGGGTTCCATACCTCCCGCGATGGGCTCTGACGAGCACAGCTCGTCTTCGCCCGACGCGAGATGGTCTGCCATGCACCGTCTATGATGTTGAGATCGAAGTTCTTTGAACGAGCCGCTTGATTGCGGCACTCAAGACAAATTTTTCCCAGCGAGCGACCGAGGTCGCGCGTGATTCGAATCGAAGCCGTAAGAACCGGCCCAGAGTCGATCACGTCGAGGGAGGACCGGCTCAGTCGGTCCGAGCTCATCGCGGGAGGCACGGAACCCTCTCAGGGGTCCGAGTCAAAACATTTCGGCGGTCTCACCGGAGGGGTCACACCCGATCCCATCTCGAACTCGGAAGTTAAGACCTCCAGGGCCGATGGTACTGCAGGGGAAGCCCTGTGGGAGAGTAGGTCGCCGCCGGAAATTTTCTCAGCCCCGGATCCTCACGGATCCGGGGCTTTTTTATTTTGGGCTGCTTTTCGCCGCAGGAACTGCTTTTCGCTGGCGCGCCTGCGGCCGCTCGCGCGATAAGGGGTCGGTGGCAGCCTGTGCAACTCGCGCGCGACGTCTGGCCTTGTCGGCGCTGGGGCTGCTGGCCGCCGGCTGCATCTTCCCGAAGGCGGCGCCCGTTCCGGGCCCCGTCAGCCCCGCGGATGTCGATCGCGGCCGCTATCGCTGGCCGGACGTCGATCGTGCCTCGCTGTCGGCCGGCCGGGACCTGTTCGCGGCCCGCTGCAACGGCTGCCATGACTATCCGGCGCTGACGTCGATCCCGGAAGCCGACTGGCCCCCCATCGTCGAGAAGATGGCCCGCAAGGCGAAGCTGTCGCGAGAGCAGGGCCAGCTGGTGCTGCGCTTCGTGCTGGTCGCGCGGGTGCGATGAAGCGGCAAGGGACCTTTTCCACCCGTATCGCCTGTTGCGCGAGGAGGCCTTGCCCAGCCCCGTCGCGTGTTGCGCCACGGGAGTTCTGCCGCCCGAGCGCATGTTGCGCCGAGGGGACTTTTCCCGGCCCTTCGCCTGTTGCGCGAATATGACTTTCGCCCGCCACCGCGGATGTAGGGTGGTATGGTTGCGGCCCTAAAAACAGGCATGCCAGGAGGACTTCGAGTTATGCGCTCAGGCTGTTTCGCTCTTTCTCTCGCCATCATTTCTTTCGCCGGTCTGTCGTCCGTTCGCGCCGAGGACGGCGATCCCAACCACGGGAACTTCACGCTGGCCGAGGCGACCAAGGGTCTACCCGGTCCCGCCGCCGGCCCCCTGCAGGCGGTCATCGAGACCAGCAAGGGCAAGTTCACCTGCGAGCTGTTCGACAAGCAGGCGCCCGTCACCGTGGCGAACTTCATCGGCCTGGCCACCGGCAAGCGCGCCTGGCTGGATCCCAAGACGAACAAGTGGGTGCAGAAGAAGCCGCTCTACGACGGGCTGATCTTCCACCGGGTGATCCCCCACTTCATGATCCAGGGCGGCGATCCCCAGGGCACCGGCATGGGAAATCCGGGCTACCGCTTCCAGGACGAGTTCTCGCCCGAACTCAGCTTCGACAAGCCGGGACGACTGGCCATGGCGAACGCCGGCCCGGCCACCAACGGCTCGCAGTTCTTCATCACGGACAGCACGCCCACGCACCTGAACAACCGCCACACCATCTTCGGTCAGTGCGAGCCGGTGGCGCTGGTGACGGAGATTGCCTCGGTGCCCACGGGCCCGGCGAACCGTCCCGTCGACGCGGTCGTGATCAAGAAGATCACGATCTCGCACGCGAAGCCGGCGAAGGCCGCCGCCAAGGCGAAGCCGGCCTCCGAGAAGAAGCCCGCCGCCGCGCCGGCCGCCGCTCCTGCTGCCCCGGCCGCCGCGCCGCCGGCCGCCCCGTAAATCGACGTCGTCTGCTCTTTCCGACTCCGGCGGCCGAGCGGCCGCCGGAGTTTTCGTGCATCATTTTGGCTTTCGGGGCGGCCGCGCCTCACCCTCACCCCCAGCCGGACGGCACGGTGTCACGCGCCGTTCACGCGAGTCCCCTTTGAAACATTTCGTCCTCGACACAAATGTTCTGATTCACGACCCGCGCGCGGTTTTCCAGTTCGGCGACAACGAAGTGATCCTGCCGATCTTCGTTCTCGAGGAGGTCGACCAGTTCAAGAAGGAGGCCTCGGAGCGCGGCCGGAACGCCCGCGAGCTGGCCCGGGTGCTGGATCGCCTGCGCAGCGAGGGGGGACGTCTGGCCGACGGCGCGCTGCTGCCCAACGGCGGCCGCCTGCGCGTCGCCACCGCCGAGCGCACCGTGCCGCGCACGCTGCGCGAGAGCCAGGTGGCGGACTACCTGATCCTCATGGTGGCGGTCGACATCCGCGCCGCCCACCCGATGGATCCCACCATCTTCGTCACGAAGGACGTCAACCTGCGGATCCGCGCCGACTCGCTGGGCCTGACCGCGGTCGACTTCGACCCCGAGCGGGTCACGATGGAGGAGCTGTACTCCGGGATGACGGAGGTGCCGGTGAGCGGCGCCGACGTGGACGCGTTCTTCAGCGGGGGGACGCTGGAGGTCCCGGACCGCCAGTTTCGCGCCAACGAGTACGTGCTGTTGCGCGACGTGGAGAGCCCGTCCCACAGCGCCCTGGGCCGCTTCGACAAGGCGCAGAACAAGCTGGTGCAGCTGAAGAAGATCCGCGACGGCGTGTGGGGCATCCGCCCCCGCAATAAAGAACAGCACTGCGCCCTGGACCTGCTGCTGACCGACGAGATCAAGCTGATCACGCTGGTGGGCAAGGCCGGCACCGGCAAGACGATGCTGGCCCTGGCCGCGGGGCTGCAGAAGGTGGTCGAGGAGAACACCTACTCGAAGCTGCTGGTCAGCCGCCCCATCTTTCCGCTGGGACGCGACGTCGGTTACTTGCCCGGCGACCTGGAAGACAAGCTGAACCCCTGGATGCAGCCGATCTACGACAACGTCGAGTTCCTGATGGGCCTGTCGAAGCCCGAGCGCAAGAGCGGGCGCAGCTATCACGAGCTGATCGACATGGGCTACATCGAGATCGAGCCCCTGACGTACATCCGCGGCCGGTCCATCCCCAACCAGTTCATCATCGTGGACGAGGCGCAGAACCTGACCCCGCACGAGGTGAAGACCATCATCACCCGCGCCGGCGAGGGGACGAAGATCGTGCTGACGGGCGACCCGTACCAGATCGACAACCCCTACGTCGACGCCACCTCGAACGGCTTGACCACGATCGTGGAGAAGTTCAAGGCCGAGGGCGTGGCCGGTCACGTCACCCTGAGCAAGGGTGAGCGCTCGCCGCTGGCCGAGCTGGCCTCGAACATCCTGTAGTCGTCGAGGTCTCCCCGCCCGGCAGCCGGACGGCACCGTCGTCCGACGTTCGTTCGGGCTTCGGGGGGGAGCGGCGCGAGCACCGGGGGGGGCGCGCCGCGCGCGCCCGGGCGCACGCGTCGCTGCGGCCCGTGAATCGGGGCGCGCAACCATTTCGGGCGGCAGCCGACACAGGCTCGTGGTCCGTTGCCGGCATTCAACCCCGGGGAACCGGGCGGACCAGGAAAGGGTCGGCTGATGTCCGTCACGCCTGGCTTCATCACCGTGTCGTCGCTGCACGACGAGCCGCTGCATTTTCGCTCCCTGACCGGCAGCGAGGAGATGTCTCGGCCGTTCGAATACGTGGTCGACGTCCTGAGCAAGCGTTCCGATCTGATGCTGGGCGATGCGCTCGGCCACCAGATGACCGTGACCGTCCAGTCGTCGGTCGAGGGAGGGGGTGAACGTAACTTCAACGGCGTCATCGGCCGCTTCTCCCAGGTGGGGATGCATGGAAATCACTACCTTTATCGGGCGGTCCTTCACCCCTGGCTCTGGCTGCTAGGCAGGTTCAGCGACTGCCGCATCTTCCAGAACAAGGACGTTTCCACCATCGTGAACGACGTCTTCGGCAAGTATCAGAAGGCCTTTGGACAGCTGGGGATCGCAGCCGGGTTCAGGGATGAGCGGGAGAGCGCCGACCGATACCCGCCCCGCGAATACACCGTTCAGTATCGCGAGACGGACCTGACCTTCGTCAGCAGGTTGCTGGAGGAGGCGGGCATCTCGTATCACTTCGAACACCAGGCGGGGGCGCACACGATGGTGCTGACGGACTCGCCCCGCGGCCGGCCGTCGCGAACCGGATACGCCACCGTTCCGCTGCGGCCCGCGGTGGGGACCGGCGAGATCGAGTGCCTGACCGCCTGGGCCGTCAGCCAGGAGATGCGTACCGCCTCCTGCATGTTGCGCGACTTCGACTACATGCATCCGCGCGATCCCGTCAGCGCCAGGTTGTCGCTGACGAGCGCCCCGGACGGCCAGAGGGGCCGGGCCCGCCAGGTCCTGGGCGAGCTCTACGACTATCCGGGCGGTTTCCTGACCCACGCCCGGGGCGATTCCGTCGTCCGGACGCGCCTGAACGAGGAGCAGTCGTTCTACGAGATGGTTCACGCCGCAGGAAACACCCGCGGGCCGGGCGTGGGGAACGTCTTCACCCTCAGCGAGGCGCCGTTCAGCGATGGAAAGGCCGCCCATCTGGTGGTGGGCGCTCGCTACGAGCTGCGGGGGCACGAGCCCGAGTCCGGCGGCGACGAAGCCGGGAACGACTCGTTCCAGTGCGGGCTGACGTTGCTGTCGTCCAGGGAGCCCTTCTGCCCGCCCCGCCGCACGCCCCGGCCGATCGTCCAGGGGCCGCAGACCGCTATCGTCGTGGGTCCGCAGAAGGACCCCGACCATGAAGCGGAGCTGTGGACCGACGACTGGGGACGGGTGCTGGTTCGCTTTCACTGGGAGCGGCTGGGGGCCGACAAGCCCGACGATCCGTCGCGGGCCCGCGACGAGGACGCCCACGACGACACGAAGCATGCCTGCTGGGTCAGGGTGGCGTCGGCGTGGGCCGGCAAGCAATGGGGGGTCCAGTTCACGCCCCGCGTCGGCGACGAGGTCGTGGTCGAGTTCCTGGAAGGCGATCCCGACCGCCCCATCGTCACCGGGCGCGTCTACAACAACGTGAACAGGCCCCCTTATCCGAACGCGAGGAACACCCAGAGCGGCATCAAGACCCACAGCACGCCGGGGGGCGGCCCGGACAACTTCAACGAGCTGCGCTTCGAGGACAAGCGCGGCAGCGAAGAGCTATACGTTCGGGCCGAGAAGAACCACACGGTGGTGGTGAAGGCCGATCGCACGGTGACGGTGGGAGGGAACGAGACCACCGACGTGAAGTTGAACCGCGCCACCACGGTGCACCAGGACGACGACCTGACAGTCGAGGGCACGCACCAGACGACCGTGACCAAGGCGGCGACGCAGACGTTCAAAGGCGGGCATAGGCTGGACGTGAACGGCGGCGATCAGAACATCATCATTGCGCTGAACAAGACGGAGACGGTCCAGAAGACGTTCACCCTGAACACCGACGTCGGGTTCGCGCTGATCCAGGGCGGGCAGGCCGGCGTGGGCGGGCACAACACCATCACGGCCGAACGGAACGAGATCGCCGTCAACGGGCCAGCCGGCGTCACCCTGACCAGCGACGTGGGGATAACGCTGAGGGTGGGGGAGGCCTCGATCGTCATGACGCACGATCGGATCGAGCTGAAGGCCGCGACCGTGAAGATCCTGGGACAGGCCCGGACGGACATCTTCGGGGGCGGCGCGTCCGCGGAGTTGCACGGCTCGGTCGACGTGAGCGGCACCATGGTCAACCTGAACGACTGAGCGCCGGGAGGCCTCGCAGCGGGACCGGAGGCTGCCAGCGACGCGCCGATTTCTGGCCCGGCCGCCGACGGTCGACGGGGTGCGCCGCAGCCCTCCGAACCGCTGGGAATGCTCGGGGCGTCACTTATACTCGGGCCCTCCTCATGGCCGCCCCTGCGAAGATCACGCGCGTTCGGAACATCGGCATCGTCGCCCACATCGATGCCGGCAAGACCACGGTCAGCGAAAGGTTCCTGTTTCACGCCGGCCGCATCCACAAGATCGGCGAGGTTCATGACGGCGAGGCCCAGATGGACTGGATGCCGCAAGAGCGCGAGCGCGGCATCACCATCACGGCCGCCGCCACCAGCATCCCCTGGCGCGGCTACGACATCCACCTGATCGACACGCCCGGCCACGTCGACTTCACCATCGAGGTCGAGCGCAGCCTGCGCGTCCTGGACGGCGCGGTGGTGGTGTTCGACGGCGTCTCGGGCGTCGAGCCGCAGTCCGAGACGGTGTGGCGGCAGGCGGACAAGTTCCACGTGCCCCGCATCGCCTTCATCAACAAGATGGACCGGCTGGGCGCCGACTTCGCCGGAGCGGTGGAGGAGATCCGCACGCGGCTGGGCGCGCGCCCCATTCCCATCCAGCTTCCCATCGGCGCCGAGGACAAGTTCAGCGGCGTGATCGATCTGGTGAAGATGAAGGCGTTGACGTTCAGCGGCGAGGAGACGGACGAGCCCGAGGTGGGGGAGATCCCGGCGTCCGAGGCGGCGGCGGCCGCGGCCGCGCGGGAGAAGCTGGTCGAGGCGGCGGCGGACTTCGATGACGCCATCGCCAACGACTTCCTGGAGGGGAAGCCCATCGCCGACGACGTGCTGGTGGCGGCCCTGCGCAAGGGGACCATCGCGTGCGGCATCGTTCCCGTGCTGACGGGCGCGGCGCTGCGGAACAAGGGCGTGCAGCCGCTGCTGGACGCCGTGTGCGACTTCCTGCCCTCGCCGCTGGACGTGCCGCCCGTCGAGGGGGTCGTGCCGGGCACGGAAGAGAAGGTGACCCGCCCGTCGGACGACGCGGCGCCGTTCTGCGCGCTGGCCTTCAAGGTGGCGATGGACGAGGGGCGGAAGGCCGTATACCTGCGCATCTATTCGGGCGTGCTGAAGCCGGGCGACGAGATCCAGAACGCCCGTACCAAGAAGAACGACAAGGTGGCGCGCCTGTTCTCGGTGCACGCGAACCGGCGCGAGCGGATCGAGCGCGCCGGCGCGGGGACCATCGTCGTGGCGATGGGGCTGCGCGACGCGGGCACGGGCGACACCATGTGCTCGCCGAAGGCGCCCATCTTGCTGGAGCGCATCGACGTCACCGAGCCGGTCATCGCGCGCGCCATCGAGCCGAAGACGCAGGCCGAGAAGGAGAAGCTGGACTTCGGCCTGGGGAAGCTGGCGGACGAGGACCCCACGTTCCGCTTCGGCGAGGACGCGGAGACCGGCCAGATGATCATCCGGGGAATGGGCGAGCTGCACCTGGACATCATCGTGGACCGGCTGCGCCGCGAGTATGGCGTCGACGCGAACGTGGGCCGGCCCCAGGTCGTCTATCGCGAGACGCTGGGCAAGGCGGGGGAGGGGGAGGCGCGCTTCGAGCGCGTGGTCGAGGACGAGTCCCTGTACGGCCACGCCCGGGTGCGGGTCGCGCCCCGGCCCCGCGGCGCCGGCAACTCGCTGCGCCTGGACGTCCCGCGGCCGGTGCAGGTCCCCGGCGCGCCGCGGATCCCCGAGACGCCGGCCGCCATCACCGAGGCGGCGCTGGACGGCGCGCGCGAGGCGATGCGCTCGGGGCCCCAGGGGTACCCCATCGAGGACATCGAGGTGGTCATCACCGCCATCGAGTACCGGCCCGACGCCTCCACGCCGGCGGGCGAGAAGGCCGCCGTCGGTGAGGCGCTGCGCCACGCCTTCCGGGACGCCGGCACGCGCCTGCTGGAGCCGATCATGCGGGTCGAGGTCACGGCGCCCGAGAACAACCTGGGCGACGTGCTCGGCGATCTGAACGCGCGCCGCGCCCAGATCGAGGACGTCGGCTTCCGGGGGCAGCACCGGGTGATCATCGCCAAGGTGCCGCTGCGACGCATGTTCGGGTATTCGACCGATCTGCGCTCGGCGACGCAAGGTCGGGCGACCTACGCCATGACCTTCGAAACCTACGATGCGTGGGAGTAACGAGCCCCGACCTGACATGCAACGACGCGCCGGCGCTCGCCGGCGCCGACTGGTCCTGATCGCGGCGCTCGCGGCGGGCGCGCTGGGCCTGTGGCGTCGGGGGCAACCGCGGGATGCGGCGGCCGCGGCGGAGACCGCCAGGCCCGCTGCCGCCGTTTCGGGCGCGCCGGCCATGTTCTCGCCGCCGTCGCTGCGCGCCTATGCCGACGGGCACGCGCGGCCCCGGGCCCTGGCCGTCGACGCGCGCGGCGACCGGCTGTACGTGGCGGGCTCGACGGCGGACCGGTTGTACGTCGTCGACCTGCGCGGTCCCCGTCCCCACCTCGAGGACGTCTTGCCGATCTGCGCCTTCCCGGACGCGCTGGCGCCGCTGCCCGCCGGCGGGGTGGTGGTCTCCTGCCGGTTCGAGCCCGCGCTGCGCGTGGTGGTCCCGCGCCGGCGCGCGACCCCGTCGGGCGCGCCCGCGTTCGACGTGCGGGCGGTGCCGACCGGGGCCGAGCACGGCAACCGAGGTCTGGCCCTCGATCCCGCGGGCCGCTTCGCTTACGTGGGCTCGCCGGCGCGCGGCGGCGTCAAGATCGTCGCGCTGGCGGCCGACGCGCCGGCGCAGGCAGCGCCCCGGTTCGTCGCCACGGGCGTGTCGCCGCAGACGGTCCGCTTCGTTCCCGCGGACCCGCCCTCGCGGCCCGGGCCCCTGTTGCTGGTGGCGAACTTCATCGGACACACCGTCGGTGTGTATCGGGTGCTGCCGGACGGCGGCCTGGGCCCGGTGGCGCAGACCATCGAGACGGCGGCCCCCGTGCTGGACCTCGCGGTCGTGCCCCGCCCGCCCAGCGCGCCCGGGGCTTCCGGACGGCCCGCCCCGACGGGCGCTCCGGACGGCGACTGGCGGGGCGCGCTGCTGCTGGCGAGCCATGAAGATCGCGAGCTGTCGCGGGCGCACCTGGCCGTCGAGGGGCTGGACAGCGTCGTGCTGGTGTTGCCGGCCGCCGCGCCCGGCGCGCCGGCGCCGTTCGTCGACGCCGGCCCGGGCCGCCGCCGCGCGCTGAATCTCTCCGAGCGGCCGCGCGATCCGGTGGTGGGCCTCGACGCGCTGGCGGTCGACGCGCGCACCGGCCGCGTCGCCGTCGTGGGCGCCGGTTCGGACGACGTGGTGCAGGCCCTTCCCGGCGCGCTGCTCGACGCGCCGGCCGCGCTGGTGGGGGCCAACCCGTCGGCGGTCGCCTTCCTGCCCGGCGGCGGCGTGGTGACCGCCGATCGGCTCGGTGACACGCTGTCGTTCGTCGCGCCGCCGGCCAAAGGAGCAGCTGCAGGCGTCCAGGTCGTCACCGTGGGCCGCCCCGAGCGGCCCACGCCCGCCGAGCGCGGCGAGGTCATGTTCTACAGCCGCGCCCTGGTGCCGCACAACGTGGCCACCGGGCCGCTGTCGCTGTACACCTGCGCCGGCTGCCATCCCGATGGTCACGTGGACGGGCGCCGGCATCCGTCGAAGCGCAATCGGTTCTATTCGATGACCAAGACCTGCCGCGGGCTGCTGGGCACGGAGCCGTTCCTCAGCATCGGTGAACCCGACACGTTCGCGGCCTTCGCCGACAACATCCTGGCCACGCACGCGCAGGGCGCGCTGGACGCCCCCGAAAGCTACGATCGGTACCCCGTCTCGCTGCGGCTGCGCGAGGGGGAGCGCTACGCGACGGTCACGCTGTCGCCGCAGGAGACGCGGGAGGCGCTGGCGGCGTACCTGCCGCGCATCCCCGTCGAGCCGTCGCCGTTCGCGCCGCCGCAGCGCCGGACGCTGGCCCCCGACGAACGCCGGGGTCTTGCCGCCTTTCGTGAGCGCTGCAGCGGCTGCCACCAGCTGCTGCCCGCCACGGGCGCCGACCAGGGCCCGCCGCCGTCGGCGCTGGAGTCGATGCTGCGCGACGCGCGCCTGGTGCTGACCAGCGCGCTCCGCTACGACGTGGGGACGCCGGTCCTCGGTGAAGGCGGCAACTGTCCGCCGTCGCTGCGTGGCGTGTGGTCCGCCGCGCCCTACTTCAGCGACGGCAGCGCCGCGACGATCGAGGACGTCCTGCGCCGCACCGATCCGTCGGCAACCGCCACCCACGCCGTCCACGCCCCCGCCAACGCCGAGCGCCCGCCGGCCATCCCTGCGCAGGACCGGGCCGATCTGGCGGCGTTCCTCCGCGTTCTCTGATGCGCTCCCCTCCGCTCGCCACCTTCACCCTGAAAAGAAAAAGGACCCCTGAAGGGTCCCTTTCCACGAGCGAGTGGGCGTCGGCTTACCAGCCGCCGGCCTTCTCGTCCTTCTTCTCGCCCTTGGCGGCCTTGTCGTCCTTCTTGTCCTTCTTGCTCTTCTCGGCCTTGTCGCCCGCGGGCGCCTTGTCCTCGGCGTGAACGACGGGGGCGGCACCGGCCAGGAAGGCGCCAGCAACGACTGCGGCAATGAGGGTCTTGATCATGGCAATCTCCTGTTGAGGGATTCGTTCGGTCCCCAGGATGGGGGCACGCAGGGTTTTCTATCCAATTCCCGGCGGCCTGGATAGTGCGGCCGCCGCCGGTCACCATCGGCCAGCCCCGCTCGGCTCGACGACAGTCCCCTGGTCCAGCGCCTGGCGCACCGCCATCAGCAGCTGGTCCGGATCGTACGGTGTTCGCAGCAACTGGAGGCCGGCGTAGTTCAACCAATCGAACACGTTCCTGCCTGAGGCATTCCCGCTCGCCAAGAGCAGGCGCGCGCCCGGCTGCGCGGCGCGGAGACGCTCGATGACCTGCCGGCAGCGCAGGCGAGGCGTCACCACCGGCAGGATCGCCAGGTCGAACGCCTCGCGCGCGGCGGCGGCGATCGCGGCGTCACCGTCGGCGACGGCCAGCACCCGATACCCGGCGCGCTCCAGGACGCTCACCGCGACCGTGCGCACGCCGTCGTCCTCCTCGGCGAGCAGGATTCGCTCCCGTCCCCCGGCGCGCGGCGCCGCGCCCGCCGCGCCGTCGGGGCGCCCGGCGATCGGCAGATAGACCTTGAACGACGAGCCCACGCCCCGCTCGCTGTGGCACTGCAACATCCCGCCGTGCTGGCGCACGATCCCGAACGCGAGCGACAGCCCCAGGCCCCCCCGCGTGTGATCGGTCTTGGTCGTGAAGAACGGCTCGAAGATTCGCTCCATCACCTCCGCGGACATGCCGACGCCGGTGTCCGTCACGGTGACCAGCAGGTACCGCCCCGGTCTCGCCGAGGGGTGCATCCGGGCGTACGCCCCGTCGACCAGCACCTGCCCGGTCTCGATGGTCAGGCGCCCTCCGCCGGGCATGGCGTCGCGCGCGTTCAGGAACAGATTCATGAAGGCCTGGTTCAGCTGCGTGGCGTCTCCGTCGCAGAAGGGCAGGTTGGCGCCGCGGATCAGATCGACGGTGATGTCCTTGGGCAGCGTGTGCTGCAGCACGGTCACCAGCTCGCCCAGGCGCTGGTTCAGGTCCTGCGGGGTCAGCCGCAGGTCCTGCTGCCGGCTCATCGTCAGCAGCTTCCGGGTCAGCTCGCGGGCCCGGCCGCCGGCGAGCGCGATGGCCTCGATGTCCCGCTCGATCTTGGCGCGCGGCGCGCCGCCCGCCAGCCCCTCGGCCAGCAAGGACGCGTTCGCCAGGACCACCGTCAGCAGATCGTCGAACTCGTGCGCCATCACGCCGGCCAGCGTGCCCAGGCTCTCCAGCCTCTGCAGCTGCATCAGCCGGCGCTCGAGGATCAGCTTGTCGTTGCGTGCCTGCTCGCGCAGCTCGGCGAAGCGGAGGCGCCCGGCCGCCACCACCAGCTGGCTGGCCATCCCCACCAGATGGGCCAGCTGCTCGACGGTGGGGGCCCGGCAACCCTCGTCGCCGAACGTCCCCACGCCCAGCAGCCCGAACGGTCTGTCCAGCAGGCGCAGCGGAACGTTGATCAACGTCCGGCACCGTAGCTGCTGCACCAGGCGCTTGTCCGTGCGTGGATCCAGCCGCGCGTCCTCCACCACGACCGGCACGTCGCTGGCGCGCAGCGCCTCCAGCAAGGCGTCGCCGCCGACCTTCAGCACCGGCGCCACGCTCCAGGCCGTGCTCGCCTGATCGCCCGAGAAGTGGAGCAGGCGCAGCTCCTCGACCGCCTCGTCGTCGGCCACCATCAGCCAGGCGTGCTGGTAGCCGATGGACGCCTGAACCTCCTCGCGCGTGATGCTCAGCAGCTCGGCGAAGTCGCCGGCGCGCAGCAGGTTGCGCGCGAACAGCAGCAGGCGGCTCGCGGCGAGGTCAGGCATGGGCCGGCCTCGGCGTCGCCCCTCCGACCGGCCCCTCGTGGCGCGGACCGCCCGCCCCCGACCCCCCCGACCCTCCGTCCTCGCCGAGCTTCATCAGCGTCGCTTCTCTCGTACTTCCCCGGGAATGGCAATGTCATCCCCCGGGGCCCGGACGGGCCGCGGTCTCCAGCCGTGCCAGCGCCGCGCGGGCCTCGGGATCATAAGGATCGATGGCCAGCGCGCGCTGCAGCCACGCGCGCGCGTCGGTCCGCTGCCCGCGTGACAGGGCGATCTCCGCCAGCAGGGTCAGGCTTTCGCGGTCGGCGGCGTCCTGGGCCAGGGAGATCTGCGCCAGCGCTTCCGCCGCCGCGTCGTCGCCGGCGACGAAGTAGGCGCGGGCGCGCAAGGCCGCGGCGCCGCGGCCGTCCAGCGAGGCCAGCACGTGCAGCGCCTCCCGGGGGTGCCCGGCCGCCGCCAGCAGCCGGGCCAGGTTCAATCGCGCGGCGCGGCCCAGCTCCGACGAGGGCGGGAACCGCGCCGCCAGCGCGGCGGCCACGCCGTCGACGGTGGCGCGCCCCCCCAGGTCCAGTCCAGCGCCTTCGCGCGAGAACAGCAGCTCGGCCCCGTCGGTGTACAGCAAGCGCCAGCTGGGGTCCGCGGCCAGGTGACCGGCCAGGCCCAGGTAGCGATCGGGGTAGCTGGTGGTCAGGACGACGTAGCGGAACCGCTGCTCGGCGTCCAGCGCGTCGAACCGGGCCGGATCGTCGAGCAAGGCCAGAAACGCGGCGTACTCGTCGGCGGTGTGAAGCACCAGGCGCGTGTCGATGTACGGGCGCAGCCCTGGCGCGTGGAACGTCAGGAAGCCACCGGCATGGTCCGGCGCGAACACCGGCCCCGTCGCGCGGCCCAGGAGGCGCGCCGACTCGGTGGGAAAGTGAAAGGGGGTCGGCGCGCCGAAGGCAGGCTCCCGCGCGAACGCCAGGATCGCCAGGCCCAGGGCCCCGCCCAGCGCGGGCGCGGAGGCGCGCGCCAGCCAGCGGGACGTTCGCGCGGCCAGCGGCGTGACGGCGATGCTGCCGGCGACGAGGGGAGGCGCCAGCAGGTACAGCAGCAGCACGTTGCGGTTCGCCATCAGCGCCAGGACCGCGAACAGGCCGAGGATCAGCGCATGGGCGAGGCGAAGGCGCGGCCGGAACAGCGCCAGCGCGCCCGCCAGGGCCAGCAGCACCCACTTGAAGTGGCCGATCTGCGCGGGCGCCGTCCGCTCCAGCACGAACGGGGGGATGTTCTCGGCGATGGCGTTGCTGAACACGTTCTGCTGGCCGGGCGCGATGCGCAGCAGCAACTGCGCGGGCAACGCGACCGAGCGCAGCCCGAAGGGCGTCAGGAAGGACGCCAGCGTGCAGGACAGCAGCGCCAGCAGCAGGGCGGCGAGCGGCAACTTTGCCTGACCGCCGGACGACTGACCCGCGCTCCGGGCCAGCGCGGCCTCGACGGCGTACGCCGCGATCAGGGCCAGGCCCAGCGGCGCCAGGCCCTGACTGTTCACCCACAGCACCTGCAGCGCCGGCAGCAGCCACAGGCGTCGGGAGGAAGCTCCCGCGCGCACCGACTCGAGCACCGACAAGAACAGCGCCAGACACAGCGCGGTCACGATCACCGGCCGCAACGGCAGCAGGAGTCGGGCCAGGTACAGCGTCGCCAGCAGCGACGCGGCGCCGAGCGCGCGGCCCGTCGGGCCACCCGTCCGCTCCGCCGTGCGCACCAGGATGACGGCGGTGACCGCCACCAGGACCGCCTTTCCGACGGCCAGGCCGCGCAGGCCCACCAGGTGATACCCGGCCCACGCGCCCAGCTGGAACAGCCAGTGGACATCGATCCAGGGGCGACCGGCGGCGCTCAGGGTGAAAGGATCGGTGCGCAGCAGCGCGTGGCGCGCCGCCATCTCACGCCCGGCGGCCAGGTGCCAGTAGATGTCTCCGTCGGAGATGGGGCCGAGCGCGATCAGGAAAGCGCCGATCGCCAGCGCGGCGAACGTGGCCGCGCGCGCCCAGGCCAGCCGGGCGGCCGGCCCGGCGGCTGGCCCTACTTCCAAGGAAACCAGTTATTGCTCTGCATGAGCATGACCAGCCGGTCCGCCCAGTCCTTGTGGCCCTGCATGTCGAAGTGGTGATCGTCCTGCATCTCGAGGCCGTCGGTGGGGACCAGCACCAGCTTGTCGATCATGCCGGGCAGCATCCGCACCAGCGGCTGCATCACCATGCCCACGGAGCCCGTGGGCGCCAGCGTCCCCGTGGCCATCTGCTCGTAGTCGCAGAACATGACGGGCAGGTTGGGCTCGCCCAGATCGGCGCGGATGTCGGAGACGATCTGCTTGATCCGACCCGGGAAGCCCGGGACCTGATCGCTCGGCAGGTGCTCGCCGTCGGTGATGCCCAGCATGATGACGATCGCGCCGAAGGTGACGTTCCCCTTCAGCTGGCCCGCCCACTTCATGAAGATGGGGTAGTAGGTGTTCGTCGACTTCAGGTAGTCGACGCTGGTCTTCGAGCCGATCCCGTACCCGACGGAGATGAACTGCACGTCCGTGCTGGAGCCGCCGGCGGCGGCCTGCGCCGAGTGCAGGATGGCCATCCCGGGGCCCGCGAACGTCATCGAGCCCTCGGGCGCCGTCGGCTCCTTGGCCAGGTTGAAGCTCCCCTTGTAGCTCCAGAGCCCCGGGACCGTGTTGTAGAAGTACGACATCAGGCTGGTCGGCTTGGTGGCCTGACCGCGCATGTTCGAGTGGCCGAAGTGGATGAAGACGACGGCCTTCTCCTTGGGGACGAACTGGCCGTTGATCATCACGCCTGCGCCGCTGCTGCCGCCGCTGCCCCCCGTGGTGCCGCCGCTGCCCTTGTTCCCGCCCGTGCCGGTGGCGCCGCCGCTGCTGGTGCCGGTGGCGCCGCCGCTGCTGGTGGTGCCGGTGGTGCCGCCGCTGCTGGTGCCGGTGGCGCCGCCGCTGCTGGTGGTGCCGGTGGTGCCGCCGCTGCCGCTGCCGTTTCCGCCGCTGCCCGTGGTCCCGCCCGAGGCCGCTACGCCACCGGAACCGGCGTCACTTCCGCCGCTGGCGCTGGTTCCCCCCGACGAAGACGTGCCGCCGGTGCTCGAGGACGTGCCGCCGCTGCCGTCATCCGTCGCGACCGGGTGAGCGTGGAGACCACAGCCCTGGCCCAGCAGTCCGATCAAGACGGCCGCCGTCCCCAACGTCACTTTCCGTGACCACGGCCACGTACGCAAGGAGATGCGGGGCAACGCGCTGACGTTCGGCATTTGAATCCTCTCGTGAGGTTCCCCGAGGCGCCGCCAAGCAGGCAGCCGCCGGGAAAAGAAGTACTCGGTCGGTTAGTGGGGGCTGCTGGCCCCCGTTCGTCAAAACGGCGCCGCCGCCAACCCGAGCGCCACCGTCCACGGAATGAACCCCCACGGCGAACGGGGATTCTGGCTGTCGTCGCGGTACAGCCCGTCGTACTTGTAGGGCAAAGACCCCGCCAGAAGCACGGCAAAATAGGTGTTCGTCCACTCGATCGAGGCGTTCGCCGACAGCGCGGCCAGGGGCGTGTACTGCACGGAGTTCTGGTCGCGATCGTGTCCGTAGAAGCCGGTCAGCGACAGACCGAAAGAGGGGACGAACGGCCCCAGGAAGTAACCGACGTATCCGTAAGCGGTGGCGCTGGGCGCGCGATAGTTGTCGATGCTGTTCTTTCCCCCGCGGTAGGAGGCGGTCCCGCCGACCACCATGAGGCCCCACACCCGATCCAGCGTGTGGTCCAGCACCAGCGAGGCGTTGGGCCGGCCGAAGCCGATCTGCTGCGTCTGGTTCAGCGGCGGACTCCCCGGCGTGAAGCGGGCGTTGTACGTGCCCGTGGGAAGCCCGACGATGCCGGTCAGCAGCAGATCGTTGATGCGGCCCAGGCGGCGGGTCGCCTGCAGGCTGATGTCGCCCAGACCCGCGTTCGAGAAGTCGAGCGGCGGGGTGTACGCGCTCCCCATGTGCTCCGGGTCGTTCAGGTACTTGTAGATGTAGGGCACGTTGACGCCGACGTTCCACTTCTCGGTGATGTCCGAGGTGATCAGCGTGTTGACGAAGAAGTTGCGCTCGGGATAGCCCTTCTCGCCGAGCGAGGTGTACAGCACCTGCTCCTGGATGTTGAACAGACCGCCGGTGACGTTGCGGCCGATCCACTTCACGCCGGCGCCGTTCCCCGAGCCCGCGCCGGCGCCGCACCCCCCGACGGTCTGCCAGCTGGCCAGCAGGGGCCCCGTCTGGGGCAGCCGGAGCAGGTACGCCGGGTCGGCGTCAGCGGCGGCCGTCGGCGGACCGCGATCCGTCGACGACGCCAGCGCCGCCAGCCGCGCCGACAGGCGTTGCTGCTCGCGCCAGCGCAGCAGGGAGGGGCAACCGACCGCCAGCACGAGGGCCGCGATCAGTCCGTAACAAACATGCCCCTTCGTCGCGCTGGCAGTGACCCTGCGAACGAAGGAGCCGACCGGAGAACTCGTCGACCTCAAGCGCCCTGAGAATGCCCCGTCCCGGGCGTCTTGAAAAGGAAAACCGTTTAACAAGAACACGAAAAATGTTTGATGAAATCAGAAGTGAGGCCTGCGCCACACGTGCGGCAGAAATTTCGGCGGGGGCGATCTGAAAATGACAATTCGGAGCACGATTTGATAATGAGGGGGTAATCGCCAGCGCTATTCCCCCGCCGGCTCCCGCGCTGCAGACGCATGGTCTTCACCAGTCACGTCTTCCTCTTCTACTTCCTGCCCCTGGTGCTGGGCGCTTACTATTTGCTGCCCTTCCGCGCCCGCACCGCGCTGATCGCGGTGTCCAGCTACGTCTTCTATGGATGGGCGAACCCCATCTGGGCCGTGCTGATGTTCTTCGGGTCCAGCGTCGACTACGTGTGCGGCGTGGGCCTGCTGAAGCTGTCGGGGCTGCCCGATCAGCCCGACGGTCTGCCCCCGGTGATCGATCGGCGGCTGCCGCGCACGCGCAAGATGCGGGCGCTGCTGATCGTCTCGATCGTGACGAACCTGGGCCTGCTCGCCGTCTTCAAGTACACGGGGTTCGTCGCCGAGAACCTGAACGCGCTCGCCGCGTCGCTGGGGGCGGGGCCGCACGCCGTGCCGGTGTTGCACGTGGTGTTGCCCGTCGGGATCTCGTTCTACACGTTCAAGGCGATGAGCTACGCCATCGACGTGTACCGCGGCGAGGCGCGGCCCATGCGGCGCTTCACCGACTACCTGTGCTTCGAGGCGTTCTTCCCCGATCTGGTGGCCGGCCCCATCATCCGCTACGCCGCGCTGGAAGAGCAGATGCGCGTGCGGCGGCACACCCTGGACAAGTTCGCGCGCGGGGTGGCCTTCTTCGCGTTCGGCATGGCGAAGAAGATCCTGATCGCCAACCCGATGGGGCACGTGGCCGACACCGCGTTCGCCGCGGGGACGCTGCACGCGCCCGACGCCTGGTTCGGCCTGGTCGGTTACGCCTTCCAGATCTACTTCGACTTCTCCGGCTACTCCGACATGGCGTGCGGTCTGGCGCTGATGATGGGGTTCGTGCTGATCCAGAACTTCGATTCGCCCTACCAGTCGGACAGCATCACCGACTTCTGGCGGCGCTGGCACATCAGCCTGTCGACCTGGCTGCGCGACTACCTGTACATCCCGCTGGGCGGCAACCGCCGCGGCGAAGGCCGCACGTACGTCAACCTGATGACCGTCATGTTGCTGGGCGGCCTGTGGCACGGCGCCAGCTGGAACTTCGTGCTGTGGGGCGCCATCCACGGCGGGATGCTGGCGTTCGAGCGCGCGCAGGGCAAGGCCAGCGTGTACCAGCGCCTGCCCCGCGTGGTGCGGATCGCCATCACGTTCCTGGTGGTGTGCCTGTCGTGGGTGTTCTTCCGCGCGAAGACGCTGGGCCAGGCGATGGCCTATCTGCGCGCGCTGTTCGGCGCGGGGGCCGCCGGCGTGGCCGCGGATCTGCCGGCGGGCGCCATGTACACGCGCATGCACGTGTCCGCCTTCATCCTGGCCGCCCTGGTGGTGTGGGGCATGCCGAACACCTGGGCGGTGACGTCGCGCCTGTCCTGGCCGCGCGCGGCGGGGGCGCTGGCGCTGCTGGGGCTGTCGATCCTGGTGATGTGGACCCAGAGCGTGAATCCCTTCCTGTACTTTCAGTTCTGAGCCATGTCCTCGTCGCTCCCCTCGTCGCCCGACCCCGTCGCCCCGCGCAAGGCGCCCATCGGTCCGCCGCGCCGCGGGGGACCGACCGACCCGTCGCACGACGAGGATCTGCGGCGCGGGATCCTGCACACTGACGTCACGCGTCCCGTGGCGGCGCTGCTGGTCGGTGCCTTCGTGCTGGTGATCGCCGCGATTCCGATCGGGCAGGCGCTGCGCGACAAGCTGGCCGGCGACGAGTCGGTGTTGCTGGATCTGTTCCGCCACGCGCCCAGCAAGGAGAACATCAAGCAGTTCGAGGACGACCTGAACAAGGCCTCGACGCCGCGCGAGTGGGTGCGGCCGAAGGTGCAGGCGCTGATCACCCGCTGGGGCGGCTATGGCAACGTGAAGGCCGTGCTGGGCGCGCCGGGGTGGCTGTACTACGCGCCGGGCGTGACGGCGGTCAGCGGCCCCGGCTTCCTGACGCCGGCCATCCTGGCCAGCCGGTCCAAGGCCGCGCTCGACGAGGGGACGCCGCTTTCACCCGACCCCCGACCCGCGATCCTGGACTTCGCGTCGTACCTGCGCGGGCGCGGCATCGCGCTGGTGCTGTTTCCGGTGCCCGACAAGTCCAGCCTGCAAGCGGTCGAACTGACGGGCCGCGCGCGTGACGCGGCGGGCGTGCCGGCCCAGAACCCCGATCAGGCGCGCCTGGTGGCGGCGCTGCGCGACGCAGGCGTGCTGGTGTTCGATCCCACGCCCGCCGCGCTGGTGGCGGGCGAGCCCCCCCGTTTCCTGAGGCAGGACACGCACTGGCGGCCCGAGTGGATGGAGCAGGTGGCGGGCGACCTGGCGCGGTTCCTGTCGGAGCATGGCCTGGCCGCTGGTCCGGCGCGCGTCTGGCGCGGCGTCGCCAGGACGGTCTCGCGTGTGGGTGACGTCACGGACATGCTGGCCCTGCCCGAGGGACAGACGCTGTACGCGCCCGAATCGGCCATCATTCACGAGGTGCACGAGACCCGCGAGGGCCAGGACAAGCTGTTCGAGCCGAGCGACGCCGCACCGGTGCTGTTGCTGGGCGACAGCTTCACGAACGTGTTCAGCCTCGAGCCGATGGGGTGGGGCGAGGGCGCCGGCCTGGGCGCACAGCTGGCGCGCGCGCTGGGCCGCGATGTCGACGTGCTGTCGCAGAACGACTCGGGCGCCTTCGCCACGCGCCAGTTGCTGTGGAACGCGCTGGCGGGCGGCGAGGATCGCCTGGCCGGCAAGCGGGTGGTGGTGTGGGAGTTCGCCTCGCGCGAGCTGGCGGTCGGGGACTGGAAGCCGCTCGACTGGACGCGCGCGCGCGCCGGCCAGGGCGGGGGCGCGCCGTGAACCGGCGGGTCTTGCTGACCGGTGCCGCCGGCGAGGTGGGACGGCGCCTGGCGCGCCGGCTGACCGCCGAGGGCTGGGCCGTGCGGGCCCTGGTGCTGCCGGGCGATCCGCTGCGGGCCCGCCTGGACGGCGTGGTGGACGAGATCTGGGAGGGCGACGTGCGCGACGCCGCCTCGCTCGGACCCGCGTGCGCGGGTGTGGACACCGTGTTCCATCTGGCCGCGGTCATCCTCACGCAGGACCTGACCCAGTACGATCGGATCAACCGGCGCGGCACGGCGAACATGGTCGCGGCCGCGGCGGCGGCCGGGGTGCGGCACTTCGTCTACGTCTCGTCGGCGTCCGTGGTGTATCCGCGCCTCACCCCGTACGGCCAGTCGAAGCTGGACGCCGAGCGGAGCGTCGCGGCCGAGACGCGCTTCGGCCACACGATCGTGCGACCCACGCTGGTGTACGACGCGACCGGCGCCCAGGAGTTCATGCTCTTCCGCCGCTTCCTGCTGCGCTTCCCGGTGGTGCCGTTCGTGGGGACCGGGCGCGCCCGCAAGCGGCCCGTCTTCTCGGACGACGTGGTCGACGGCCTGGCGCGGATCGCCGGCAACGACCGCGCGTTCGGGCGGACCTACAACCTGAGCGGCGGCGAGACCATCACGCTGGGCGACCTGGCGCGGCTGGTGTTGCAGCTGGAGGGCCGCCCGCGGCCCCTGCTGCCCTTGCCGGTGTCGGTTTGCCGCGTGCTGGCCGTGGTGCTAGGTCGGCTGATGCGCAATCCGCCGCTCACCCCCTACGCCATCGCCGGGTTCGTCAATCACGCGGACCTGGATCCCGCGCTGGCGATGGCCGAGCTGGGCTATCGTCCCCGGGGCGTGCGCGATGGCTTGACCGCCTGTTTCAGGCCCCTGGCCGACATCGACGGGGCCGGGGCACAGACAACGAACCGGGCCATGCGGCCCGCCGATGGGAGCACGACATGATCCGACCGAAGAACTTCACGGGGCTCGCGATGCTGGCGCTGGCGGCGGCGCTGGGGGGCTGCGCCACCTCCGGGGGCGCGGGCGGCGCGGGCAACGACGAACAGCCGGACGAGAAGGAACAGGCCGCAATGAAGGCGGTGGGCGCCAAGGCCGACGGCAAGATCGTCTGGTCCAGCTCGCGCCTGGGGAACCACGATCTGTTCGTGATGAACACCGACGGCTCGAACGTCCACCCCATCACCAAGGGCGATGCGGTGGACTGGTTCCCGCGCTGGTCGCCTGACGGCAGCCGCATCCTGTTCACGCGCAGCAAGAAGGGCTGGGTCTTCGAGCGCGACGCCAACACCGACGGCAAGTGGGACATCTGGACCGTCACGCCCGAGGGCAAGGACGAGACGAAGGTCGTCGAGAACGCCAGCTGGGGGACGTGGGTCTCCGACGACGAGATCGTCTTCGCGCGCGTCACCGCCATCATCAAGCGCAAGCTGTCGGGCGGCGAGGAGACCGTGCTGGTCGACAGCGCGAAGGTGCCCGAGCTGGACGGCGCGCTGATGCAGCAGCCGGAGATGTCGAAGGACGGCAACTTCGTCGCCATCACGCTGCGCGGGTCCAAGCGTGAGACCGGCATCTGGGACCTGCGCAAGAAGAAGTGGACGCGCACGGGCGAGGGCTGCCAGATCAACTGGGCGCCTTCCGGCGACGAGGTGTACTGGGTGCATCCCACCGGTAACGGCGGCAGCCGCGTGATGCACCTGCCGATCGCCGACGGCAAGGCCACGAAGAGCGACTCGGATCTGGACGCCATCACGCTGGTCGACATTCCGGGTCGCCGCTCGCACGAGTACTTCCCGCAGCTGTCGAGCGACGGGAAGTGGCTGGTGTGGGCCGCCACGCAGCGGGGCCACGACCACGACACCGCCGACTACGACATCTATCTGTGGGAGGTGGGCACGCCGGCCAGCGAGGCGGTGCGCCTGACCTACAACTCGGCCAACGATCGCTGGCCCGACATCTTCCGCGGAGGCGGCGCCGCGGAGAAGCCCGCCGCCGCGTCAGAAGCGGGGTCGGTCACGAAGCCGGCCGCGGCCGCAGCGGCGACCAGCGACAGCGACGACGACTCCGGCGCCTCGGCGCCCGCCGACAAGACCAAGAAGCACAAGAAGAAGAAGCGATGACGGCCCGCCGGCCCGCCCGTTCTTCCATCACCCGTCTCGAGGCGCACCGTCCCCGGCGCGTCGCGGTGCTGGGGGCGGGCGGCTTCATCGGTTCGCACCTGGTGCCGCTGCTGGCGGCCCGGCCGGGCCTGTCGATCATCGCGGTCGATCGGACGTTCGAGAAGCTGCCCGCGCAGGCGCTGGCCGGCGCCGCCTCGCCGGTGGAGCGGGTGTGCGCCGCCATCGAGACGCCCGGGTTGCTGGACGACGTGACGGGCCGCGCCGACGTGGTCATCTCGCTGACGGCGCTGTGCAACCCGGCGCTGTACAACACGCAGCCGCTGGCGGTCATCGACGCCAACTACACCGATCTGGTGCCGCTGGTGCGCCTGTGCGCGGCGCGACGCCGGTGGCTGATCCACTTCTCGACCTGCGAGGTGTACGGCCGTGCCGCGCTGGACGGCAACGGACGGCGCATGTCGCGGATGGACGAGGACACGACCGCGATGTTCCTGGGGCCCATCCATCGCGAGCGGTGGACCTACGCGGCGGCGAAGCAGCTGCTGGAGCGTGTGATCTGGGCCTACGGCCACCACGAAGGTTTGAACTTCACGATCGTGCGCCCCTTCAACGTGATCGGACCGCGCATGGACTTCATCCCCGGCGTCGACGGCGAGGGGATCCCGCGCGTGCTCGCGTCGTTCATGCACGCGCTGCTGTCGCGCGCCGATCTGCTGCTGGTCGACGGGGGCCGCCAGCGCCGCGCCTTCGTCGACGTGGGAGAGTTCGTCGAGGCGGTTGTGCGCATCGTGGAGCGGCCGGCGGCGTGCGCCGGGCAGATCCTGAACCTGGGCAGCGCCACCAACGACGTGACCATCCGCCAGCTGGCGCGGGCGGTGACGGCGGCGTTCGGGGCGCTGCGCCCCGAGGCGCCCGCGCCCCGCCTGGTCAGCGTCCCTGCCCAGACCTTCTACGGCGTGGGCTACGACGACGCCGTCCGCCGCCTGCCGAACGTCGACAAGGCGGCGCGCCTCCTGGGCTGGCGCGCCACGCGAACGCTGGGGCAGATGCTGCCGGGCATCGTGGCCGATTACCTGGCGCGCTACGAGGGCGCCCTGTCGGCCCCGCCGGCGGCGCGGCGCGCCGGTGGGGCGCGGTGAGCGCATGAAGCTGTGCATCGTCGTGCCTGCCTACAACGCGGCCCGCACGCTGCCGCAGGTCATCCAGCGGATCGAGGCCTCGCGGCCCGCCGGTCTGCAGCGCATCATCGTCGTCGACGACGGCAGCGCCGACGACACCGCCGGCGTGGCGCGCGCGCTGGCGGCGACCTCTCCTCTGGTCGCCGTGCTGGTCCGGGCCCGCAACGGCGGCTACGGGGCGGCGATGAAGGACGGCCTGGCCGAGGCGCGCCGGCACGGCGCCGATCACGCGGCCTCGGTGCACGCCGACGGGCAGTACAGCCCCGAGGTGCTGTCCGAGTTGCTGCGGGCGCTGGAGGCGCGGGGCCTGGACCTGGTGCAAGGCTCGCGCATCGCGGGCGGCCGGGCGCTGTCGGGCGGCATGCCGCTTTACAAGTACGCGGGCAACTGGGCGCTGAACAAGCTGGAGCGGCGGGTGTTCGCGGTGTCGCTGTCGGATTTTCACAGCGGCTATCTGGTCTACGGTCCGCGCGCGCTGGAGCGCATCCCCTTCGCGCGCCTGAGCGACAGCTTCGACTTCGACATGGAGGCGATCGCTGCGGCGCGGGCGCGGGGTCTGACGGTGGGCGAGGGGCCCATCCCCACACACTACGGTGACGAGGTCTCCTACTTGAATCCTTTGACGTACGGACTACGGGTGTTGCGCGTGATGTGGCGGTTCAAGCGCGGGGTGTACCAGTGAATCCCCGGCGGCTGTCGCTGATGGCCGGCGTCGCGCTGGCGCTGGCCGGCGCCTGCGCGACCTCGGGGGCCAAGTTTCCCTGGCCGGCGCGCGGCCCGGCGGTCGCGGCGGCGCGGGAGGACGTGGTGACCGTCAACCCGCACTACGATCGCTCGACGTCCGAGGTTCTCGTGCGGCGCGTGAAGCGGCCCTCCCGGGCCAGCCTGGATTACGCCGCCTACCGCGCCAACTTCATGAACGCCGATCCACCGCCCGAGGGCGCGGCCGCCAGCGGGGGCGCCACGCCCCACGCCGCCGAGCCGTTCGGGGGCGCGCTGGTGACGGACACGCTGACCGGCTCGCTGGCCGCGACCCCGCTGACGCCCGTCGAGCGCGCGCACCCGGTCGCGCTGGCGCCGCTGAGCGAGCTGCTGGCGTCGAAGCACGTCGAGGGCGCCGATCGCCTGGAAGACGTGGTCGCGCGCGTGCGCTCCGAGAGCTGGGGCCTGGGCGGCGGACCGCAGCTGGTGCGCCAGACGGCGGCGCTGGGCTACCTGCACGCCGGGGGGGCGGGGAAGCCGCCCGAGCTGTGGGTCCAGGTCGAGTTCGCGCCCTGGTTCAAGGGCTTCACCGACATGCCGGACGACGACGGCGACGGGTTCCCCGACATCTACGGCCGTGCCTCCAGCCAGGCGCTGGGCGATCCCACCGCCATCGCGGCCTTCATTCGCGATGAATACGAGGGCAAGGTGCTGACGTCCACCGAGGTGAAGAGCTGGGCGCACCAGCTGGCCTCGTACTGGTACCCCTCGTACAACACGGATCTGGTGCCGGTCACCGGTGGCTGGCCGGCGGCCGACACCGAGGCGTCGGTGAAGAAGGAGCTGGGCGCGTTGCACTGGGACAACCCCACCGTCGTGATGCGCGGGAAACCGCAGGGCAAGCCGGTCTACAACGTGTTCCTGGTGGACCAGGCCGCGGAGGCGCCGGGGACGCCGGCCACCACCGCGGCGCCCAGCGCGGCGCTGAAGTTGCCGCACACCAAGCCCAGCCCCGCGCCGCAGGCGGTGGCGACCGCGGTGAAGGAGGAGCTGGCGGCGCACGGTGGCACGTGGCCGGCCTGGATGGCGCAGGTGGCGCCGTTGCACGCCGCCCTGAAGGCGCGACTGGCCGCGATGCCCGAGGGCAGCAAGGCGCTGGCGGGCGCTGACGGATTCCTGTTCTTCAACCGGTCGATCCAGTACGTGCTGGGCGGCGATCTCGCGAAGCAGAAGAAGGAACGGAACCCCGTGCCGGTGATCGGGGCGTTCCGCAAGCTGCTGGCCCAGCACGGGGTCGACCTGCTGTTCGTCCCCGTGCCGACGAAGGTCGAGATCTATCCCGACAAAGCCGCTTCGCCGCCCGACAAGGCCGCTTCGCCGCCCCACAAAGCCGCTTCGCCGCCGGACAAGGCCGCCTCGCAACCGGGCAAGGACGCCGGGATGGCGGCGTTCGCCGGGAAGGTGGTGAATCCGTTCGAGCGAAAGTTCCTGCTCGAGCTGGCCGCCGAGGGCGTCGAGACGGTCGACCTGCTACCGGCCCTGCTGGCCACGCGCGCCGACGACAAGTCGCCGTCTTACCAGGCGCAGGACACCCACTGGACCAGCCGCGGCCTCGAGCTGGCGGCGAAGGTGGTCGCCGAGCGCATCCGCCACTATCCCTGGTACAAGGAGCTGGCGGCGCACAAGCGCGCCTACCACGAGCGCGACGCGCCCTTCTCTCGTCACGGCGACCTGCAGTCGCGCCTGCCCGAGAATGAGCGGGCGAAGTACGCGCCCGAGAACCTGGTCGGTCATCAGGTGGTGGACGCAGCCGGCAACCCCTACGACGACGACCCCGACAGTCCGGTGGTGCTGCTGGGCGACAGCTTCACGGGCGTCTATCAGCTGATGGACTGCGAGCACGCCGGCGTCTCCGCGCATCTGGCGAAGGAGATCGGCTACCCGCTGGATCTGGTGATGAGCTACGGCGGTGGCCCGAACGTCCGGCAGAAGCTGATGCGGCGCGGAGAGGCGGCGCTGGGGACGAAGAAGCTGGTCATCTGGATGATGACGGCGCGCGACTTGTACCAGTTCGAGGAGGGATGGGAGCCGCTGGGAAAGACCAAGTGAGCGGACGCCGCGGTGGCCGGCGCGGCCTGGCCTGGCGCCGCGGCGTCGTGGCCGGGGCGCTCGCGCTCGCCGGCCTGGGTTGCGCGCGCCCGGCGCCGGCCCCCGGCCCCCTGGCCAGCGCGCTGGTGGCGGTGGCCGCCGAGCTGGATCGCGGGTCCGGCGGGGGCACCCAGGCTTGGTCCGAGCTGGAGCGGCTGGCGACCCGGGTGAAGGCCCGCGGGCGCGGCGCGCCCGGCGTGGAGGACCTGCGCGCCGTGCTGTTCGACGAGGAGAAGTTCCAGCGCGAGATCGACAGCGACGAGCCGCGCTTCTTCGTGCTGCCGTCGGTGGTGGCGGCGCGCCGCGGAAGTTGCCTGGGGCTGGGCGCGCTGATGCTGGCGGTCGGCGAGCGGGCAGGCGTCCCGCTGGACGGCATCATGGTGCCGGGCCACTTCTTCGTGCGCAGCCGGGAGACGCCGGCGCGCAACATCGAGCTGCTGCGGGCGGGCGAGGCCATGCCGGACGACTGGTACCGCACGAAGTACGGTCCCTGGCCCGCCGGCAGCGTGGAGTACTTCCGCCCGCTGGATGCCACCGAGGTGGCGGGCGTCCACTGGTTCAACGCCGGCAACTTTCTGCGCCGCCGGGGGGACCTGGCCGCCGCGGCGGGCGCCTTCGCGCGGGCCGCCCAGGAGTTCCCCGCGTTCGCCGAGGCCTACGCCAGCCTGGGCGCGGTGGAGCAGATGCAAGGGCAGCTGCCCGCCGCGGCCGTCGCCTACGACCGGGCGGCGCGCGTCCGTCCCGATCTTCCCGGGCTGCAGCGCAACCGGGCCCTGCTGAACCAGCAGCTGTCGTTGTTGTCCCCTGACGCCCTGTCCCCTGACACGAGGAGATGAGACCCATGAAACCGTTCCGCTTCGCCGCCACGCTGGTCATCACCCTGGCCCTCTCCGCGAGCGTGCTGGTGGGCCGCGCCCCGATGGCGCGCGCCGAGGCGCCGGCTCCCGCGCCCACCCTGACCGTCACCGCCAAGCTGGTGGAGATCCCCAGCAAGTTCCCCTCCGACGACCTGTACGATTACGCGTACGTCATGCGGTACGAGGTCATCGGCGGCGACATGGACAAGAAGTCGATCCTGGTGGCGCACTACAAGCCGCGCCAGGCGCGCTCCGCCATCAAGGACCAGATGAAGAAGTACGTCTCGGGCAAGGTGCGCAGCTTCCACGTGGGCGACGTGCAGAAGCTGCAGCTCACGTCCGAGCTCAAGTCGGTGTGGAAGGGCGCGCTGGTGGACGAGTTCGCCTCCACCGACCACAAGAGCGTCCGCTACTTCGCGCTCGTCGCCGATCCGGGCTGACCGCCCGGCGACGTCAGGGAGCGAGCGCCCGCAGCCGCTGCGCCGCCAGGTCGATGGTGGCGTCGGACTTCGCGAAGCAGAAGCGCGCCAGCTGCGGCGCGCCGGCCGGCTGTTGATAGAAGACCGACGTGGGAATGGCGGCCACGCCGGCGTCCGTGATCAGGCGCCGGCAGAACTCGACGTCGCTGCCGGCTCGCCCGGCCACGTCGGCCAGCAGGAAGTACGCGCCGGCGACGGGCAGGGGCTGAAGCCCCACGTCGCCCAGCAGCCGGGCCAGGCGGTCGCGCCGCCGGCGGTAGGCGCCGCGCAGCTCGTCGTAGAAGCCGTCGCGCGCCGCCTGCGGCAGCACGTCGGCCAGCGCCTCCTGAAACGGGGCGGCGTTCGTGAACGTCACGAACTGGTGCACGGCCCGCAGCGCCGCCGACAGGGGGGCCGGGGCGATGGCCCAGCCGACCTTCCAGCCGGTCACGCTGAAGGTCTTGCCCATGCTCTCGATGGTGATGGTCCGCTGGCGCATGCCGGGCAGGGTGGCGATCGAGACCGGCGCGGCGTCGAAGTAGATCTCGGCGTAGACCTCGTCGCTGATGACGACCACGTCGTGGGCGCGGCACAGCTGGGCGATGGTCTCCAGCTCGTCGCGCGAGAAGATCTTGCCGGTGGGGTTGTGGGGGCTGTTCAGGATCAGGGCGCGCGTGCGGGGCCCGAAGGCCGCCGCCAGGCGCCCCGGGTCGAACGTGAAGGCGGGGCCTTCCAGGCGAATGTACCGGGGGATGCCGCCCGCCATCGCGATGTCGGGGCCGTAGGCGTCGTAGGCCGGCTCGAACAGCACCACCTCGTCGCCGGGGTTCACCACGGCCAGCAGCGCGTCGTGCAGCAGCTCGGTGGCGCCCGCGGCCACGGTGATCTCGGCGTCGGCGTCGCCCACCGGGGCCTCGGGGTGGCGGCGGCGCCAGTCGTCGGCCAGCGCGCGCCGCAGCCGCGGCACGCCCGAACTGGCGGCGTACTGGTTGCGGTCCTCGGCGATGTGGCGCGCGGCCGCCTCCTTCACGAAGGCGGGCGCGGGGAAGTCGGGGAACCCCTGTCCCAGGTTCACGGCGCCGTGTTGCACGGCCAGCGCCGTGATCTCCGAGAAGATCGAGGTGCCGATCCCGTTCAGACGCTCGGCGAACTGGGTGCGCGCCATGGCACTAGATGACGGGCTTGACCTTGAACGACCGCTTGATCATCCCGAACCAGAAGCCGATGCCCAGGAACAGCACCGCCAGCAGGGCCGGCGTGCTCATCGCCCCCAGGTGCTGCGCGCCCAGCATGCCGAACAGCATGGGCCCTGACGCGAACGTGTTGAAGCGCGAGGCCTTCGTCATGGTGGCGGCCAGCTGGGCGGCGTCGGGGCGGGGCTGACCGGCCAGCACGCCGCCCAGGATCAGCTTCTGGCGCGGCCAGATGATGAACCAGACGTTGAACCACATGACGATGCCCAGCAGCATGCCG
>Ga0105240_10002576_pt1 | contig 29055 bp, 21 predicted proteins | sample KBSC54metaG_FD_80426 | JGI IMG/M metagenome (GOLD analysis project Ga0105240, IMG submission 80426) | Corn rhizosphere microbial communities from Kellogg Biological Station, Michigan, USA - KBS C5-4 metaG | ecosystem: Host-associated > Plants > Roots > Rhizosphere > Soil | place: Michigan, USA... | reverse complement strand
GGTACATTGATCCCTCCCTGAAAGGTCAGCAGGCTGCAGGTAAAAATGATCTTCCCGCTGCGCCGGGACAGCATGTCACGGCCAAATTCCCTGGCCAGTATAAAGGCAGCATCCAGATTGATGGACAGCACCTTGTCCCAATATTCGTCAGGATGCTGGGCAGCAGGATTACGAAGGATCATACCGGCATTGTTCATCAGTATGTCGATACGCTCATTTTCCTGCCTGATCTTGCCAATAAATTCATAAAGAGAGGCCCGATCCGTAAGATCGGCCTGGTAGGGGGAGAAAGACCTCCCAAGGGCCTTTATTTCCTTTTCAATGGTGCTGCCGGCCGCAAGAGAAGAGGACACCCCGATAATATCCGCCCCCGCCTCCGCCAGACCCAGCGCCATGCCTCGGCCAATACCCTTATTACAGCCCGTCACCAGGGCTATTTTCCCCTTCAAACTAAAAAGATCACTCATAAAGTTCGCTATCTTTATCCCGTTATCCGGGACGATAAATCCCGTTCCCGATACACGGCCAATGATGGGCCTTCGGTCAACGGACCTTTAGTCCGTTTTGGATAACAAGTGTACATTGTTATTGAATAAGATAGGATGAAACTGCTGCTTTTTTTTACGAAAACGATTGCGAGACGCCTATGAACTGCATATGAAATTTGAAGCCATTACCATAAAAGATATTGCGCGTGCGCTCGATCTGTCTGTATCCACCGTTTCAAAGGCGCTGCGGGGCAGCCATGAGATAGGGGAAGAGACCAAACAGGCCGTGCTCAAATATGCCCAGGAACATAATTATAAACCCAATCCCATCGCCCAGAGCCTGAAAAGAGGCCATAGCCGCTCCATCGGGGTCATCGTTTGCAACATCGATAACAACTTCTTCTCCCAGGTCATCAATGGTATAGAATCCATCGCCCAGAGCAAGGGATACAATGTCATCATAACCCAAAGCCGTGAGAGCTACGAAAAAGAGATCTCCAACAGCGAACACCTCTCCTCCCGGTCGGTGGATGGATTGATCATCTCCCTCTCCGCCGAGACAAAGAATATCGACCACCTGAAAAGACTGCACGAAAAAGGATTACCCATCGTATTCTTCGATCGCGTGACGGATGAGATACCCACTCACCGCATCATCGCCAATAATTTCAAGGGGGCTTATGAGGCTACAAAGCATCTCATACAGCAGGGCTGCCGGAAGATCGCACATGTCACCAGCTCAGACAGCCTTTCCATCACAGCCGAAAGATTGGCAGGATACAAACAGGCCCTGCTGGATGCGGGCCATTCGATAGACGAGAGATATATAAAATTCTGTTTGCATGGAGGCATGATCAGGGAAGAGACGCACCAGGCGCTGGCCGAGCTCCTTCAATTGCCCGAAAGACCTGACGCCATCTTTACAGCCAGCGATAGATTGAGCACTACGACACTCAGTCAGCTGCGGACCATGCAGATACCCATACCCTGTGAAATAGCGCTGGTAGGTTTCACCAACTCCATCTCCGCGGATATTTTCAATCCATCCCTCACCTCCGTCGTACAGCCCGCGCTGGAAATGGGACAGCAGGCAACCGAAATGCTGGTATCGCTCATCGAGAGCCGCCGGCCCGTCACCCAGTTCGAAAAGCGCATCCTGGAAACGCAGCTCCAGATACGGGACTCCAGCCAAAAACGCAGCTGCTAACCGGCCCGGCCGTTCCCGGCAAAGAATATCTAATACGCCGCAGTAAATCGCTGACGTATATGTTGAGGTTTCTCTAATTCATCCACGACGGCAACAGCAAGGTCTTCTACCGATAGCACGCTCTTTCCATCCATGTCAAATACAGGCTGGTTCAGCGCCGTACGATATACACCCCTCCGCCGCCCCGAAGTGGCAGGATTCATAAGAATGGCCGGGCTAAAGAGTGTCCACTCCAGCTCATCATCCTTTTTCAATATATCCAGGTAATCCCGGGCAGCAGCAGCGCCATCCTTGAACTGTGCCGGAAAATCAGGCTGATCCACCAATTGCTTGCCCGGTGCTACTTCCAGGCTGCCTGCCCCGCCAATGACGATCAGCCGCTTCACCCCCGCCTTTCTCACAGCCGCCTGGATATGCGGAGCCCCTTCCATATAATCCTTATAAATATCAGGGTTGGTCCATCCCGGATTAAAAGCGCTGATGACAGCATCCTGCCCTTTTATCAACCCCGCTATCTGATCCTCGTTCATGACATCCCCTGCTTTCATTACCAGCTCCGGATGCCGGAATCCCAGCTTCTCTGGATGACGCGCAATGCCTGTCACTATATGGTCGCGATCCAATAGTTCACGGAGGATGGCCTTGCCTACAAAGCCAGTGGCCCCAATTACTGCTACTTTACTCACGTTAATAATGTTTTTTTAAGGTGTTCGTGCTTCTTCGAGGTCATTTATTAAAAATTAAACCAAAGTTACATCAAAGCTGTCGTCAGTGCATCCCCGACCTTACCATTTCCATACCAGCAAAGACACCGCATGGGCAGGCAGCACAATATCCACAGTCGTCTCCCCCTCCTTCGATATACGCACCAGCTTGGGCGCCCCCAATGCTGTCAGCTTCCCTGCTTCCTCCAGTTTCCGGTATGCATCGCCGCCGACAGACGGCGGAGACCCCATATTCTTCCAGACCTCATAAGCATTACTATGTGCTGCATCGATACAGAATTGTTCCAGCTTTACCCGCCCCACAGGCAGATGCCGCACCCGTAATGTCACAGGGACAGCTTCCCCGGGCAGGTCGTCGTCCGTATAGTTCCATACCATGATCGCCAGCTGCCGGGATCCCGCCACAGCCAGCGCCGCCGTGTCCGGACCACCCGATCTCACCCTCCTGCCACGCATCATCCCATACATACGGAACACATTCAGCACAGGTTTGTCGATCCCATTGGTAGCCAGATCCCTGAACCCGTCAAACAGCTTCTGCCCCTCGAACTCGAAAGACCAGCTCATAGCCCCCCTGAGATCGACATGATACTGCTCAGCCAGATCCCATATCCTGCTAAAGCTGGCAGCAGTATAGCTGGAATACATCGTGCCATTGCGATACGCATTCTCCGGGTTGGTGCTCATACCACAGGCAGCACACCCCTCCGGATCGCACTCGGTAATATAAATAGGCAGATCCTTAAAAGGAGACCCGCTCACAATGGTAAACCCACGGGCGACATCCTTTAGCTGCGGAGCCATATTCATCCGCACATGCCCGTCCACCAGCCGGGGACTCCCCTTCGCATGGTAGCTGATAAAATCCAAAGGCGCCCCTTTCCCGCCCGTAGCATAGTTCTTCCCCCCGGTACAATGCGCTAAGAAATTACTTAGCCAGTCGGCAGCCTTGTCCCATCCCGGTCCCGTAGTAGCCGGTCCTCCGACACGCGCCATAGGCAAAGCTCGCTTCACTGCGTCCACAGCGTGATCATAAAGGGAATAATATTCTTCACGGGTGCCCTTCCAATATGATATGTTGGGTTCGTTCCATACCTCCCACAGCCAGGTCCTCACCTCCTTTTCTCCATATCGCTGTATACAATGACGCACCCACTGATACACCAGCTCCCCCCACTTCGCATAGTCATTGGGCGGATAGGCCCAGCCGGTATATATGCTGTCATACGATACACCCGGCTTCCAATAATGACGATAGGGATGCGGGTGAGTGGATAATGCCTCCGGCATAAAACCTATCTCCGCCAAAGGACGCATACCCCGCTGCACATAGGTGTCAAAGATGCTGTCCACAATATGCCAGTCATAGACAGGATGCCCCGCCGCATCTTCCGTATACGCATTGGTGGAACCCCATTTCAAGGCAAATGATCCATCCCCCGTAGTCAGCAGATTGTGACATCGTACATAGACAGGCTCCGGACCCAGCGCCGCCAGCTCCGACAACAACTTCTTTCCATCCGGCTGATAAGTGTAGTTGGGTTCGTCATATCCAAAATATGACCAGATAGGAACCAATGAATCGCCCTGCTGTCTGTAGTCAAACGTCAGCTCCCTGGGAGACTGCGCCCGGACAGATGAGAATGTTAGGATGATCAGGCTTAACCAAACAAAAGAGGTCCATCGCATGGACTACAAGATACTAAGCAGAGTCGACATTTTTTTGTTAACTTTGTGATGCATGATGTGGAAGAAATGGATATTTTCCTTCACCGCTGTCTGTCTCCTTAATATCATCTTTTGCTTTCATGCAGCGGATGTCCTTGGAAGCAGCAGCCAGCCCAGTGTAGAAGAAACAAACTCCTACGCGGGCTCGGGCACCCTATTGGGTTTCCTCATCCAGCAAATGCAGGACGACGGCTCTGACCAGGATGGGAAAACCCCGCTCAAGCTCAAATGCCGCCACGGTCATTTCACATCCCGCTCCCTTTCTTACAGCGTACAGGCGCCGCAGCCTGCTACCTTTAGCGCACTATTCACCCCGGAGCAGACTCCCACAGAATACGGCAACTACCAGGTCCGTAAAGCCTGCCTCCCCTCTTATTACAATTTCCTCTTCCGGCTCAATCTGTTCTGATTGCGGATGAACCGGAGGTTCATCGTCCGATAGGACAGACATAAGATCATTTTGTCTGGACAGCAAGCTGTCCAGACCTCCCATTACACAACGTATTAAATGTTATGGAAAAAAACATATTGTTGGGCTGGCTATTGCTGATCCTGGCAGGCCTTTCCCAGACAGGCTGCTCATCTTACGGCGGACAGAACAGTAAACAGGATACCCTGCAGCTCCCGGTCATCACACTATCCGGCAGGGACACGATATTACAGACAGCCTATGTAGCCGATATTCAGGCCATAAAGAATGTAGAGATCAGAGCCCGCGTAAAAGGCTTTCTCGAAGGCATATACATAGACGAAGGCCGGCTGGTAAAAAAAGGCCAGCTCCTCTTTAAGATCAATGACGACGAATACAAAGCAGCCCTCTCAAAAGCCCACGCCGCCCTTCAGAATGCAGAAGCAGCAGCCAGAGCTACCCAATTAGAAGTAGAAAGAGTACAAATACTCGTGGAAAAGCACGTAGTGGTTCCCTCGGAGCTCGAAGTGGCAAAAGCCCGGCTGGCAGCCGATAAGGCCAATATAGAAGAAGCCCGCTCTTCGGTCACCAGCGCAGAGAACCACCTCTCCTATACCTCCGTCCGCGCACCCTACGACGGACTCATCGACCGCATCCCCCTCAAACCGGGAAGCCTCATCGATGAAGGAACCCTCCTCACCAGCCTGTCGGACATCAGCGCCATGTACGCCTACTTCAGCTTCCCCGAGAACGAATACCTGCAGTATCAGCGCACCCGCCACCTCGCCGGGCAGAAGAACCCGGGGCTGGAGCAGGACAGTGCAGGACAGTACAGCCATGGTTTTAACAACAACGTGGTCAAGCTGGTCCTCGCCGACGGAAGTAGTTATCCCTACAGCGGTATCATCGAAACAGTAGAAGGCGAGATAGAACAAACCACGGGCTCCATCGACTTCCGCGCCCGCTTCCCCAACCCGCAGCAGCTGCTGCGGCACGGAGCCACGGCCAGACTCTATATATCCACCCGGGCGGACAGCGTTCTGCTCGTACCCCAACGCTCGGTATTTGATATCCAGGACAAGAGCTATGTCTATCTGGTCGATAAGGATAACAAGCTGCACATGCAAAGCTTCGAACCCCTTACAAGATTCTCTCATTATTATATCGTCAAACAAGGGCTCCATCCATCCGATAGGATACTCTATGAGGGCGCCCAGAATGTCCGGGAGGGAATGATAATCAAACCCAGGACGGCAAATATCAACCTATAAAGAAATCGCATGTTCAATATATTTATTCGGCGACCGGTCTTGTCGCTGGTCATCTCTTTGATCATTGTACTGCTGGGTATACTCGCGCTGGTCGGTCTGCCCATAACACAATTCCCGGACATCGTACCCCCATCTGTCACGGTCACGGCCAACTACACAGGCGCCAACGCGGATGTCTGTACCAAGGCGGTTGCTACCCCATTGGAAAGAGCCATCAACGGCGTACCGGGCATGACCTATATGTCCACAGTCTGTAGCAATGACGGACTTACGGTCATCAACATCTATTTCAATGTGGAAACAGATCCCGACGTCGCTGCAGTTGCAGTGCAGAATCGCGTGGCCACGGTCATCGACGAGCTGCCGGAAGAGGTCATCCGCGCCGGCGTCACCACAGAGAAAGAGGTAAATGCCATGCTTATGTACCTCAATATCATGAGCACGGACAGCACCCTGGATGAAAAATTCATTTATAACTTCACGGATATCAATATCCTCCAGGAGCTCAAACGCATCGGCGGCGTAGGTCTCGTCGAGATCATGGGCGCCAAGGAATACTCCATGCGGGTGTGGCTGAAGCCCGACAGGATGATGGCCTATCATGTCGGTACGGAGGACGTCATCAAAGCCATCCGCAGCCAGAACGTGGAAGCCGCCCCCGGCAAGACGGGGTTAAGCTCGGACCGCTCCCCGCAAGCCCTCCAGTACGTACTTCGCTATACAGGCAAATTTTTCGAACCCTCCCAGTACGAGAACATCGTCATCCGGGCAGACGACAACGGTTCGGTCCTCCGGCTGAAGGAAATAGCCGACGTGGAGTTCGGCTCCCTAACCTATAGCATGGTCTCCAATACGGACGGCAGACCTTCGGCCTCCATCATGATCAAGCAGCGCCCCGGCTCCAACGCCCGGGAGGTCATCCGTGATATAAAGGAAAAAATGGAGGAGCTGAAAAAGACCTCCTTCCCATCCGGAATGAGCTACAACATCAATTACGACGTATCCCGCTTCCTGGACGCGTCGATCCATGAAGTGCTCCGCACGCTGGTAGAAGCCTTTCTACTCGTCTTCATCGTCGTCTATATTTTTTTACAGGACTTCCGCTCGACGCTCATCCCCGCCCTCGCAGTCCCGGTTGCCCTCATCGGCACGCTCTTCTTTATGCAGATGCTGGGCTTTTCCATCAACCTCCTCACCCTCTTTGCGCTCGTGCTGGCCATCGGTATCGTGGTCGACAACGCTATCGTAGTGGTGGAGGCCGTACACGTCAAGATGACGGAACACCATATGGCCCCCATGCCGGCTACCATCGCGGCTATGAGCGAGATCAGCAGGGCCATTATCGCCATCACGCTCGTTATGTCGGCGGTGTTTGTACCGGTAGCATTTATGTCCGGGCCAGTGGGGGTCTTCTACCGGCAGTTCTCCCTTACCCTGGCCATCTCCATTGTCATCTCCGGCATCAATGCGGTGACCCTGACCCCGGCTCTTTGCGCCATCCTGCTAAAGCACGATCAAAAACCACGAAAAGGCCTTCTTCCCAGTTTCTTTCGCGCCTTCAATCGTCGCTATGACGAGCTCTCGAATAGTTATAGCCGGCTCATTAATAAGATCGCCGCGCGCCGTGTCGTCACCCTGGTACTCCTCGCCACCTTCTTTATCGCGGCCTGGGGCATCAATGCTGTCCTGCCCTCGGGATTCATTCCCACAGAGGATCAGGGACAGATACTGGTCAACGTTACCACACCCGCCGGCTCGACTGTGGAAAGGACGGAAGCTGTGCTGGCCGGGATAGAAAGGCAATCGAAAGACATACCTTCCATCGAATCTGTCTCCACGCTGTCTGGCTACAGTCTCGTCAATGAAGTGGCATGCGCCTCCTATGGCATGGCTATGATCAACCTCAAGGATTGGGACACGCGTAAGGAATCTCTCCGCGATGTCATCAAGACCCTGGAAGACAGGACCCACAACATTGCCGACGCCACCATACAATTCTTTCCGCCGCCCACGGTGCCGGGATTCGGTAACGCCAGCGGCTTCGAGATACAGGTGCTGGATCGCACAGGCAACCCCGATCTGCCAAGAACAGCAGAGGTCGTGAACAAGTTCATACAGGATCTGAACAAGTCCCCCGAGATCGAAGGAGCCTTTACCACCTTCGACCCCACCTTCCCGCAATATATGATCAGCGTGGACCAGGCAGTGGCGGCGCAAAAAGGTATCACCATCGACGAAGCCATGGAAACCCTCCAATCGCTCGTGGGCAGCTATTACACATCCAACTTCATCCGCTTTGGCCAGATGTACAAAGTGATGGTACAGGCCTCGCCCGAATACAGGACCAACCCGGAAGACGTCCTCAAGCTGCAGATAAAAAATAACAAAGGCGAAATGGTACCCTTCTCCACCTTTATAAAAATGCAACGGATACAAGGCCCGGAACAGATCACCCGGTATAATATGTACACCTCCGCCATGATCACGGGCGACGCAGCTCCCGGCTACAGCAGCGGGGACGCCATCGATGCCATCCGCCGTGAAGGAGAAAAATTACCAAAAGGCTACGTCTTTCAATGGTCAGGCATGACCCGTGAACAGATCCTCTCGGGCGATCAGGCAATATACATCTTCCTCATTTGCCTGCTCTTCGTCTATCTGCTGCTGGCCGCTCAATACGAGAGCCTCCTGCTTCCCATGCCGGTCATACTTTCCTTGCCCACAGGCATTTTCGGCGCCTTTATGCTGCTAAAGATAGTTGGACTGGAAAATAATATCTACGCACAGGTGGCCCTGGTAATGCTCATCGGTCTGCTTGGCAAGAACGCCATCCTCATCGTGGAATTCGCTATCCACCGGCAGAAGGAAGGCATCCCCATCATAAAAGCGGCGGCAGAAGGAGCACGCTCCAGGCTGCGCCCCATCCTCATGACCTCCCTGGCCTTTATCGCAGGGCTCATCCCCCTATGCATCGCCAGTGGAGCCGGCGCCATGGGCAATCGCAGCATCGGAACAGCCGCGGCAGGCGGCATGCTCTTCGGCACCATCTTCGGCCTGATCATCATCCCTGGTCTCTATGTCATCTTTGCCACCCTTGGCCATCGGCGCGCCAAACCCAAACTCCAGCCAGCCATCGCAGTCCTTCTCATCACCCTGGCGCTCGTTGGAACAGGCTGCTCTCAATACAAATCCGTCACCATCACGCCCAAACAGGATCTCCCCGTCTCTTTCCCGGGCCGCACCGACAGCTTGGCCAGCACCGTCGCGGCCGACACCACGAACATCGCTTCCCTCCCCCCTGAAAAGTTTTTCTCCGACCCTTATCTGCAAAAGCTCATCGACACAGCCCTCGCAGCCAATCCGGATATCCAGTCGGCCCTGCAGAAGACAGAGATCGCCGCCGCCAGCCTGCAATACACCCGGTCTCCCCTCCTTCCCTCCCTCAATGCGGAGATTGGAGCGGCCCTGAGAAAATACAGCGACTACACCATGGACGGCGTAGGCAATTTCGACACCAACCTCTCGCCGGACATCAACAAGGATCAGCACATACCCAACCCTACGCCCGATTATTTCCTTGGCTTCAGAAGCTCCTGGGAAGTGGACCTCTGGGGCAAACTACGCAGCCGCAAGGCGGCGGCCCTGTCAAGGTTCCTGGCCAGCAGGGAAGGATATCGCATGGTAGTCACGGAGCTGATCTCACAGGTAGCGACCCTATACTACCAGCTGCTGGCACTGGATAGACAACAGACCATCCTTCATAAGAACTCCCAATTGCAAGCCAATGCGCTGGAAATCGTCCAGGCTCAAAAACTGGGGGGCAGGGCCACGGAGCTGGCGGTGCAGCAATTCCAGGCACAGCTGCTCAATACCCGCGGCCTGCTATACACCAATGCCCAGCAGATCACCGAGACAGAGACCCAGCTAAACTTTCTCCTGGGCAGCTACGCACAGCCGATAAAAAGGGATACATCCATCATCCAGCTGCCGCTGCCACAAGCACTCTCAGCAGGCGTCCCCTCACAGCTGCTGCTGCACAGACCGGACATACGACAGGCAGAGGCCGAACTATTGGCAGCCAATGCAGACATCCGGGCTGCCAGAGCAGCTTTCTTCCCATCCCTGAACCTCTCGGCCTACACGGGATACAATGCCTTCAAAACAGCCCTCCTGTTCAACCCGGGCTCTATAGCCTACGGACTCACAGGCGGTCTGACGGCTCCCATATTCAACAGAAGAGCCATCAAGGCTGATTATACCCGCAGCATCGCCGAAGGACGCCAGGCGCTCTATACCTATCAAAAGGCTATCCTCACCAGCTTCCGCGAAGTGACCAACAGCCTCAAAGGAATGGAGAATTACCAGCAATTCTACGAGCTGAAACAACAAGAGGTAGCATCGCTGAACAATGCAGTATCGGTAGCCAACGACCTGTACCTCGTGGGAAGAGCCTCCTATCTGGAAGTGATCACGGCCCAGCGCAATGTGCTCGACGCCGAATTGGAAATGACCAACGCAAAGGCCAGCATCTTCCTCAATGCGGTCAACCTATATCGGAGTGTGGGCGGGGGTTGGAGATGATCCGGTCCCGGAGGAAATAATAAAGAGGAATACCCAGCAGCACGATACCGAGGCCGGGCCAGGTATACTTCGGCTTGTACACCAGCAGCAGCAAACAGATACAGCTGGCCAGGACAATGTATACCATCGGCAGCACAGGATAACCAAAAGCCCTGTACGGCCTCGGTAAATAAGGTTTTGTTCTTCTCAATCGGAAAATGCCGATGATCGTGAGTATATAAAATATCAATACAACAAAAATGACATAGTCCAGCAGCTCCCCATATTTTCCACTGAGACAAAGCAGCGACGCCCAGAGACATTGCATCCACAACGCCTTGCCGGGAACGGAATTCTTGTTCAATACACCGGCCTGCCGGAAAAAAAGACCGTCCTTGGCCATGGTATAATATACCCTGGCGCCAGACAAAATCAGCCCATTATTACACCCAAAGGTGGAGATCATCAACAGCACGGCTATCACCTTGGTGCCGCTGTCGCCAAATATATGCTGCGAAGCCACTACCCCCACCCGCTCATTTTCTGCAAAAGCTATATCATGCAATGGCAGGACATAGATATACATAAAATTGGTCGCCACATAGATGGCAGTAACGATCATCGTCCCAAGAAAAAGGCTTAGCCCGATATTCCGCTCGGGCCGCTTGATCTCACCGGCGATGAACGTTACATTATTCCAGGAGTCGCTGCTGAAAAGACTGCCCACCATGCTGCCCGCAATAGCGCCCAACGCCGCTATTCCTGCATAGGGCAATAGCTGTCCGGTTGCACTCAGCCCCTCCAGCTTAAATCCTGTGCTCCAGTTAGCCGCGGCCACCTCCCTGTTGCCTGCCAACAAAAATCCAAAGATCACCAGCCCGGCCAGCGCAATGATCTTCGCCAGCGTGAAGCTGGTCTGTATCCACTTCCCCTCCTTTACGCCGCGGCTATTGATATAAGTGAGCACGACAATGAGCGCAATAGCGGTCACCTGCGCGGCGGATATTTGTACAAAACCCAGGTCCAGCAGTATATGCTTTTCACCCAGCGCTGGAACGATATACGAAGTGAACTTCCCAAAAGCCACTCCCACGGCGGCTATAGACCCAGCCTGGATGACGGAGAAAAAGCTCCACCCAAAAAGAAACCCGGTCAGGGGGTTGAACGCCTCCTTGAGATAGACATACTGCCCGCCGGCCTTGGGGAACATACCACTGAGCTCCCCATAGCTAAGGGCCGCGGTGAGGGTCAGCACGCCGGTCAATATCCAGACAAGGATCAGCCAGCCCGCGGAACCGACATTACGGGTGATGTCGGCGCTGACGATAAAGATACCGGACCCGATCATGGAGCCTACTACGATCATCGTAGCATCCAGCAATCCAAGCGATCGTTTGAATTCAGGAGAGGGGGTAGTGTTCGACATTAAGCGAAATTTTTTGCAGGTTGGATAGAAAGATAGTCAGGCAGAACAGGCCGGGTAGCAACACATTCCCCAATAACGCCCAATACCCTTTCCCGCTCCTTGCCCACCAGCGTAAGCCGCGGCGCCCGCACATATTCGCTGCCAATACCGGTCTGTACTTCGGCCAGCTTGATATATTGAACCAGTTTGGGGACGATATCCAATTCCAGCACAGGCATAAACCAGCGATAGATGGCCAAAGCCTCTTCGATCCGACCGGCTTTAACAAGCCGGTAGATGGCGACGGTCTCCGCCGGGAACGCACACACCAGCCCCGCAACCCATCCATCAGCACCCAGCAGCATTTCTTCCATAGCCAGCGTATCCACCCCGCAAAGTATTTTTAATCTCCCCCCAAATCTGTTGATGAGACGGGTAACATTGGTTACATCCCTTGTAGACTCCTTCACTGCCTGTATATTCGGACAGCCTTCCAGCAGCTCCTCAAACATATCCAATGTCACTTCTATCTTATAATCCACAGGATTATTATAGATCATGATCGGCAGATCCGTCGAATCAGCCACGGTCTTGAAATAGGTAACGGTCTCGCGGTCATCAGCCTTATAACGCATGGGAGGCAGCATCATCAACCCCTCAGCGCCCCACTTTTTGGCATCGGCAGCCAGCTGCAGCGCATCCCGGGTAGCCCCCTCGGCGATATTCAGCACCACGGGCACCTGGCCATCTACTTTTTCTATCCCAAACCTGACCAGTTTTTCCTTCTCGGCATAGGTCAGCACGCTGGCCTCGCCAAGACTGCCGCCTAATATGACCCCGTCAACGCCAGAAGCCAGCTGTACCTGAAGATTCTTTTCGAATAAAGGAAGATCCAATTCATCCTTTGCTGTAAACTTTGTAGTGAGTGCGGGAAACACCCCTTTCCAAACAATTGCCATAAAGAAAACTTTTAAACGTATTTATTAGAAAAATTATAACTCATTACTATTCCGCATCGGCGGATCAACACCCAGCAGGTGCTTTACAAAGAAATCCCTCCTCTTCACTCGCCCATAGGGCCCCCCATCGGTATGATCGCTCCCCGGCAAAGGCAGAAAATCAAAGGTCTTACCAGCCTTGATAAGCGCATCCGCCACCCGGTAAGTCGACTCCGGGGGTACATTATTGTCTGCCTCACCTACCATCAGCAGCAGGTCGCCCCGCAACTTCCAGGCATTGGTCACATTGGACTGCTCGTCATAATGCTTGCCCACGGGATAACCCATCCACTGCTCGTTCCACCATTGTTTATCCACCCGGTTGTCATGACACCCACAGGATGACACAGCCGCCTTATAAAAATCCCCATGGAACAACAACCCTCCCAGGGAATTCTGCCCGCCGGCGGAAGTGCCATACAGCCCCACCCGGGTGGTGTCCACATAAGGATATTTGGCAGCCAGCGCCTTTATCCACAATATCCTGTCAGGAAATCCGGCATCAGCCAGGTTCTTCCAGCATACATCGTGAAAGGCCTTGCTCCGGTTGGCCGTTCCCATCCCGTCTATCTGTACTACGATAAAACCCATCTGAGCGATGCTTTGCATCTCACCATATCTGCTGGAAAAATCTTTAGGGACAAATGATGCCTGCGGACCGGCATAGATATTCTCCACCACGGGATATCGCTTCGAAGGATCAAAGTCCGCGGGCCTCAGCACCACACCCCATATATCCGTGACCCCATCCCGCCCCTTTGCATGGAAAGGCTCCGGAAAACGCATCCCGGTCGCCAGATAGGCAGAAGCATCGGCCGTCTCGAGGTCCATGATCTTCCGTGCATCCGCCGTACGATGGAGTGTAATAACAGTAGGTGCATTTATTTCCGATGCCGCATCTATAAAATATTTCTTGTCCGGGGAGAACACAACAATATGATTGGCTTTCGCAGGTGTAAGACTCACCAGGTGCTTGCCGTCAAAGCCGATCCGGTAATAGTGGATATAATAAGGGTCCTCATCGGGATTCATACCACTGGCGGAGAACCATATCTCCCTCTTTTTGACATCGATGCTGTCGATGTCCCGCACGATCCACTGTCCCCGCGTCACCTGCTGCTTTTGCTGTCCGGTCGTGGCATCTAATAAATAAATATGATGCCAGCCATCCTTTTCGGAAGTCATCAGCAGTTCATTCGTCTCCGGCAGATAATGCGTATAAAGGCGGCTCTCGTATATAAAGGTAGGCGTCTGCTCGTCATACACGGTCCGGGTCTCTCCCGTCTGACCATCAACCTCGATAATGCGGAATCGCTGATGCCCTCTCTCCACTTTCTCATAAGTGAAATAGCGGTTGTCCTTTTGCCTCCATTGCAGCTGTGGTGATCCGAAAAAATCAATGAGAGGTGTATTGACCTTGACGGGCTTCGCCTCTCCCACATGAAAAAGGTACATCTCATAAGTGGTAAAGGGATCACCCGGTTGTTTGTAAGGGTGTTCATGCAGCTGCCCCCTCGTAGAACCTTTCACCGACGACAACACATAATATACAGCAGAGTCCTTCACCGGATTGATATGATACCCCACCACATACTTGCTGTCCGGGGACCAGGCCAGCTCTCCATAAGGTTTCTTTTCATCCCCATCCGTCGTCAGCTCAACGGGCTCGCCACCATCGCCGTTGCGCATAAATACATTCCCATCCTTCACATAAGCCACATATTTACCATTGGGCGATAAGCTGTCGGTATGAAAATCTCCCCAGCGGGACCAGTCCCTGTCAGCAAAGTTGCGGCGTCTCTCCCTTTCATTCTCTTTTGGGAGACTATCCACATACTGACGCGTCACCTTTACACGCGTCCCTTTTTCTATGTCTACGTAGTAATATTCCTGCGCGGAATCCTTGAGATAGTTACGATACCAGAAGGCCTCGCCATCCGGCTGCCAGTTGGGTCGTACAGAGGTCTTGAAGATAGTGCGGGTGGCCAGGCTGTCCAGCACCTTTGCCTTGCGATAACGTTCCATGATCTCACTCCTGGATGGTTGATAGGCAGGCTGAGCCAGGGACACCAGGACTTGCAACAGGAACAAGCCCGATAAAAGTAATCTCATGTTTCTGTCAGTTTTTATAGACTCTCAATAATCTCGCTCCATGCGGAGGAATTACATATTCCAGCCTGGTCCCCTCCCACTTCTGCGTCCAGCAATCCATCACCCGAACCCTTGCAGGCAATCCCAACGAAGACAAACTCACCGGCGCTTTCCTCCACACCGTATCCATATTAAAAATGCCCACCGCCCAACTGCCATCCGCCATCCCTTTCATCCATACCTGATAGCTGCTCGTACGGATCACCTGTCGCGCCTGTTTCCCCAATATATCCTGGTCGATGGCCAGCACTTCGTCATTGGTCAGAAGATTCAGGGTGAAAGGGTCCAGCTTGCTGATATCACAGCCTATCAACAACGGCGCCGCCAGCAGGCACCAAAGGCTGACATGCGTATACTGCTCATCCGGCGTCAGCCGCGATGCATGCAGGTTCTCACCCCATCCCACCTGTCCTACGATCATCATGTCCGGGTCGTTCCAATGTCCCGGTCCCGCATAGGGATACAAAGCGTTTTGACGGAAGCCGATACGACTCATGCTTTCCCAGGTATCCTCGATATCCTCCGTCGTACGCCAGGTCTGTCCATCTACCTGACGCCCCCACTTCCAGACATCCTTCATTCCATATTGACACAGACTGTAGACAATATCCCGCCGCTGCGCCCGCAACGCCTTTTGCATAAGGCTGTAGGGTTGCACATACGTCGTCCGGTTCGTATCCCGCCCGGCAATGCGGTCATAGCTGCACCAGTCGTATTTTAAATAGTCCACACCCCAGGATGCATAGGTATCCGCGTCTTTCACCTCATTCTGCCAGGAACCCGTAAAGCCGCCGCAGGTCAGCGGACCAGGCGATGAATAGATCCCGAACTTCAAGCCCTGATCATGCAGCCAGTCACCCAGCTCCTTCATGGCGGGGAACTTATCATTGGGTACAATGGTACTATCTCCAGCGCGCACCGGCGATTGCCAGCCGTCATCGATATTGACATAGCTCCAGCCATGATCCACAAGCCCCTTGTCCAGCAGCGCCTGCGCGGATGATCGCACCTTGGCGTCACTGACACTGGTCCCCCAGCAGTTCCAGCTGTTCCATCCCATCGGTGGTGTCAGCGATAGGACATCTCCCACCCTGACCACCAGCGTCTGCTGTGCTTTACCCACGCTATTGGTAACGGTCACCAGCATCTTATACTCTCCCTTAATACCCGCCTTGCCCGTCAATATCCCGGTATTCTCATCCAGCTTAAGCCCACTCGGCAGACCCGTACAGGCCCACCGCATCGGTTTCTCTCCCGAAACCGCCACCCTGAACAATACGGGCGACAACGCCCGCACCCCAAATACCCTGGGACTATTGATACGGGGAGCAGCAGAAGGCGCCGGCGTAAGGATATAAGGTACATTAAACTTTCCCGACAAAGACAATCCTGTCCCTTCTTCCGTAAAAACATATTCGAGATCAACTCCCGGCCCCGCATTCACAGGAACAGCTGTTTCCTTCTCTCCAAAAGGCCCCAGCACAATATTCTCTTCTATCTTATCGCCCCCATCCTTCCCTCCAGTCAGCCGGGTATAGCTCAATTTCCCTTTTATCGTTGTATTGAATTGGTTCCGCATCCGAAAAGGCAATATGGTTTTCTGCCCCGAATGATACCCAATACTGTCCGTCACGACCCCCAGCACAAGTCCATCCGTCTTTTCCAGCATATCCAGATAAGGGCTACCCATAAAAATGCCGCCCGTACCGCCGCCGTCATAATCCCGCACGGCAATGACATTCTCTTTATCCCACCGGATCGCACTGTCATCAATAGCTACATGATATTCCCGGACAGCTGGCCATTTACTGACATAGCCGCCAGGATCACTGGGAAAGGCGCCTATCTGACCGATCTTTTTTCCATTCAAAAAGGTCTCATCCACGTCATTCACATGCGCCAGGAATATCCGCAGACTGTCCTTCCATTTCCCCCCCGCCCGCAGCGAGGAAGGGATCACCACATGCATCCTGTACCACGCATATCCATGGAAGTCGGGATAACCCTGCGCCTGCCACACAACACCCGTACGCACCACCTTCCACCCACCGTCATTAAAGGCAGGTTCCTTCCAGGCCGGATCATCCCCCGTAGAGAATCGCGACTCCACCAGGTGGATGGCATCAGGATGCTGAGCGCAACAAAAGATCATGGGAAGGAATAGTACCCCCGTCAATAGCAGTCTTAATATCATAGTATTAGCCAAATCTCTCCACCGAAAAAGGACGCACGTCAATGCTGGTAGTTCTTCCCCCCACCATCTCGCTCACCAGCTTCCCGGTCCCCGCACCCAGGCTCAGCCCCAGCATGGAATGCCCCGTCGCCACCACCACATTGTTATACTTCTTTATCTTCCCGATAAAAGGCAGCCCATCTGCCGAACAGGGCCGGTACCCATACCATATTTTCTCCGCCGGCGGCATCAGAACATCGAACTCCGGAAAAAATCGCCGCACAGCATTCAGTATACCCTGCACACGGTTGTATCGCGGAGGTGTAGACGTAGAAGTGATCTCCATCGTCCCACCGAATCTTATTTTATTTCCATCCATCGGCGTAATGGCAGCCCTGCCTTCCACCAGTATGGCGGGATAGTTGACATGATAAGGCGAATTCTCCAGCGTCACGGAATAGCCTCGTCCCGGCATCAGCGGCAGCTTAATATCCAGTTGCGCCGCTACTTCCCTGCTCCAGGACCCGGTAGCCACCACCACCGCATCCGCCGTATAGGCCTGCTTCGACGTGATCACCTTCTTCACAGCCCCATTCACGGTCTCAAATCTCAGCACTTCCTCATTCGGCACAAGTTTCACACCCCGCTCCCGCAACACACCGATCAGCACCTGCATCAGCCGGTTGGGATATAGATGCGCATCACATTTGAAGAAGATAGCCCCCAGCCCATTGATCCTTGTATGCGGCTCCTTGGCCTGCATCTCGTCATAGTTCAGCAGAGTGGCATCCAGTCCCAGGTCATGCGCCTTCTCCACCGTATGATGCGCATGCTCCGCTGCCTCCGGCGTCTGGAATATCTCCAGCAATCCCTTATGCTCATAGGCTACATCAAACACCGGCTGCTTGAACCATACCTGCTCATATTCCTGCTGACTCAATAAAGCTATGTCCCGCAGGGGTACTGCAGACCGCTCTACATGCTCCTTCGTGGCGCTCTTCATAAACTTCAAACCCCAGTCGATCAACGACCTGCTCAGCCGGGGCTGCACATAAAAGGGACTTTGAGAATCCAACATCCATTTCAATCCTTGCTTCACGATACCGGGAGTTGCCAATGGGATAAAATGACTGGGACATATGTAGCCGCAGTTGCCATAAGAGCAATTGTCCAGAAAATCAGATCTATCGATGACAATAACACTATATCCAGCCTGTTGTAAATAGTAGGCGGAGCTTAGTCCAATGATCCCGCCCCCGGCTACGATGACATTTTCCATCTTCAAAATTACCGATACACCCCCATGACCGCTGCTTGGTATTTGACCTCCTATAGCACTATTTTAACCATTTTTTGTCCCTTTTTGACCCCTTCATGGTAATATTCGGGAAATGCTTATATTCGGTGTATGAAAGTATTGCAATTCACCATCCCTGTTCCGCACGACAAGACAGTTATTGTGCAGAAAGATGTATTGCCGCATTTCTACCCGCACCTTCACCGTCATGAAGAGATACAGCTCACCTGGATCCAGCAGGGTGAAGGAACTTTAGTGGCAGAGAATAACATGCATACTTTCAGGCCGAATGAGATCTATTGGCTGGGAGCAAACCTCCCTCATATTTTTAAAAGCGATCCGTCTTATTTCACACCCAAGAGCCGTAAGAAGATCCAAACCCTGAATATTTTCTTCAATGCAAAAGGCAACCTCGACTCCTTCTTCGAACTCCCTGAAATAAAAAGCGTAAAGAACTTCCTGCTGAACCAGCAGTCCGGATTCAAAGTACCGCCCCAGCATGTCACCGAAATATCAAATAAAATGCTGGTGATCCAGAATAGCTCCGGCGTCGATCAGCTCATCCATTTTATCGAGCTCCTGAAAACGCTTAGCAGCTTCCATGAATTGATGCCCCTCTCTTCCTGTACCCAGCCCGCTACCTATAGCGAGCACGAAGGTATCCGCATCGGCGCCATCTATAATTTCATCATGCAGCAGTATGATAAGCCCATCACGCTGGAAGATGCCGCCAAACAAGCCCATATGACCCCGCAGGCATTCTGCCGCTATTTTAAGAAACATACCATGCACACTTTCGTCTCATTTCTTAATGAAGTGCGCATCAACGAGGCCTGTAAAAAGCTGACGGACGGGAATTACGACAGCATCGCCACCGTTGCCTACAATTGCGGATTCAACAGCATCACCAACTTCAATCGCGTATTCAAAAGCGTTACCCGCAAATCCCCCAGCCATTACGTTGAGAGTTTCTTCCAGCACGTGGAGTAGCGCCCCCGCACCAAGCCCCTCATCCGCCAGTTCCGCCGACAGCCTCATCCTCTTAATTCGTCGCTTCCCTTACCATTCTTATCGTTCCATATATTGGTCCTACGGAATTATTTTTACTCTTCGCCTCGAACCTCACGGTCACCGTCTTCTTTCCCTTCACCAGCTCTTGCGGCACAGCATACTTCACTTCATAGAACTTGCTTTCCTTAAACCCATTCAGATCCTGCGTGGCAATCGTCTGACCGTCTATCTGTATATTGAATATACGCCCCCGGTGATCCGATCCCCAGTATGAGCACATCAATGTATTCCCTACCGAAGAATCCACCTTCATGACGAACGAAAAATTACCACCCCTCTCCGCCGAACGCCATTTCTGCCCATGCTCTTCCCCTGTCTCCATTTCTTCTCCCGTGAAAGAATGATCCCGCTCAGGCTGCATCTCCCCCAGCCGCATCCGGTCTATCGTTCTGTCCTCCATCTCCTGCTGCTTCCTCTTCTCCTCCCGGTATTGATCCTGCCGCACGGCCCAACCCTCGGGAGTAAACCTGTCCCAATACACAGAATAATATTCATTCTTCGTACGATTGAAAGGGATCAGTTCCACATCCGACGGCTGCCCCACATTGCTTGTATGAAAAACAAGCCCATCCCGCTTCACCCATTGGTTGGGATCTTTCTCGCTCGTCACCAGCACCGGCACCCCCTTCAAGGGGTCAGGCTCCGTATTCCCAAAAAGCCCGGCCAGCAGCACAGGTCCATAAAACAATGCGATCCTGTCCGCATTGTCCGGCATCGATTCGGTATGAAATGACTCAGGTAGATGAATAACAACTTTGTCCTTATTACTCCATGTACGCTTGATAGCAATATACCCATCCTCCCCTACCACGTATTTTACAACCTTCCCATTCACCAGCACCCGCGCATCCCATGTCCACGAAGGCTTACGTATCCGCAGCACAAAAGCCACAGGCTTGACCGCTCCCACCGTCAGCAATACACTATCCCCCGCAGGAAGCTGGGTCTGCTGCTCGATCGTAACACCTTTCTCTTTCCAGTTCAAACGGGACGGAATAAACAGATTGACATACAATCCCCCATCCTTCCCCCTGAAATAAATGCTCTCTCCATATTTCACATGATTCTCCATGCCCGATCCGACACAACAGGTGAATGTATTGAACTGATCACTGTATTCCTTCTTCGTCCCCATACGCAACGGCACGAAGTAGCACATCATCCCATCCTCATGGTTCTGCGAGGCTAAAATATGATTGTACAACCCCTTTTCATAATAGTCCATAAGTCCCGCGCTGGGATGCAACGCAAACAAATGCCGCGTTAGCTTCAACATATTGTACGTATTACAGGTCTCGGTTGTGTTGTCTGTAAGATAGTCGTTCAATTTCCGCGCGGCGCCCAGATACTCATAGTTACTGTTCCCGCCGGTGGCATAGGAATGATCGTTCACTACCGTCCGCCAAAAGAACTCTGGGATGATACTATCTTTTTTGTCCCCGGTCAGCTCATAGCGGCGTGCACAGCCGATGACCTTGGGTATTTGTGTATTGGAATGCTTCCCCGGCAGATCATCCTGCCCCATGGACAACGAATCCAGTATACGCTTGTCATGGAACTTATACGACAGGTCTAAATACTTTTTATCTCCTGTAATGGCATACGTATTCACCAGCACCTCGTTCATACCGCCATATTCACAAGCCAGCATCCGTTGATCCAGCGAGTCGCTCAAATGGCCTACGATAGATCCGGTCCAGTCGGCCATACCTCTTTCTACCTGTAACGCCTTGGTATTGTCGCAATATAGATAGGCATCCAGCAGCCCCGCCATCACCTTGTGTACGGTGTACCAGGGCGACCATCCTCCATTCAGATCGAACCCCCTGCTGCGGATCTTGCCGGCCGACACTTCCATCCAAAGACTGTCCTCCCTGGGAATGGCGCCCACATACCCGGTCTTACGCGCGGTCTGACAGACCTGCAGCTCATCGACAATATAATTTACCCGCTGCAGATAGCGGGCATCACCCGTAGAAGCATATTCCATCGCACAGGCCGATAGATAATGTCCTAACGTATGCCCCGCAAGCCCCGAAGACTCCCATCCCCCATATATCTTTCCCTTCGCCTCCAGTCCGGAATGGATCCTGAAGTCTGACAAAAGCCTGTCCGGCTCTACCTGCAGCAGGTAGCGGGCATCCGCCTCCATGGCCTCCTTAAAAGGCCCATCCAGCAGCCGCACATCCCTCAGATCAAAAGGATACGCTTCCACAGCCACTTGCGGCGCAACTTTCATACTACGGCTTCCATACTCAGGTACATACGATTGGGAATAACCACCCGATACACTTAATGCTAAAAGAACAGATAGACAATATTTCATTTTACAACGATGTAATACATTTTAATAATAGCTTCCTTGTCAAATAGTGCGGCATCGCCTTGTTGAAGATCATAGCTCTTCCACTCCTCCGCGGGAATGACCCTCACCTTTCTGTCCCCGCTCTTCAACACCAGCGGCAGATCAAACCCTTTCACGCAGTTCGTCCATCGGAAAGATACTTTTTTACCATCCTCGCTCCAATGTAATTCCAGTTGGGGTATCTGCGTAGTCCGAAGATATTGATCAAACACCTTCCCATAATCATACTTCGCCTGTTGCGAGAAATAATGCTCTATCTGCCCGGTCGTGACCGTCTGATGATAAAAGGTCTTATTCATACCACGCAATATCTGCCGGAACAGGCTATCATCATCCATGCTGTGCCGGATGGCATGCAGCATATTCCCGGCCTTGGGATACATATCCCCACTGCCCTGGTCATTGACATTATAATGAGCGATGATAGGTCTGTCATTACGGATACCTCTACGTATGCCCAAATTATATGCGTTCGCGGCATCCTTGCCCCATAGATAGTCTATGAACAATGTCTCGCTGTAGTTCGTATACCCCTCGTGCACATACATATCGGCCAGGTCCTTTGTAGTGATATTGTTCCCAAACCATTCATGCCCGCTCTCGTGGATAATGATAAAATCCCATTTCAATCCCCAGCCCGTACCCGAACCATCCCTGCCCCGGTAGCCAAAAGCATAATTGTTCCCATAAGCCACGGCGCTCTGGTGCTCCATTCCCGTATGCTGTACATCCACCAATTTATATCCATCCTCATAAAAAGGATAAGGTCCAAACCAGTATTCCATACTGTGCAGCATATTGTGCACCTGCTCCGGCATATAAATCCGCGCCTTCTCCAGGTTATAGTCCAGCACCCAGTAGTCCAGGTCTAAATGCCCCTTTTCTCCCTGAAAGTCCTCGTGAAAGCTAACATATTTCCCTATATAAGGAATGATACAATAATTGCTGATAGGATTGACAACGGCCCATTTCCAGGAGGTAGTGCCATCTCCATTGCTCTTTTTAAATTGCAGCCGGCCATTCGCTGCCGCCGCCAGGCTGTCCGGCGCGATCATGGTCAACGAAGCCCCGCTGTCGGGTTCATCACTCTGATGATCCTTACAGGGATACCACAGGGAAGCGCCCATACCCTGACAGGTCACTGTCATCCAGGGACGTCCGAGCGAATCTTTGGCAAAGGTCCAGCCCCCGCTCCACGGCGGGCGCGTGCTCTCATGCGGCGTGCCCGAGAAAAACACTTCTACTACACCCGTACTACCCTTCTTTTGCGGCACCGCCTCTACATGCCAGGCATTACCTTCTTGTATAAAATGCAGCCGCCGGCGACCATCGAACACCACGCTATCGATATGCAACGGCTCCTGAAGGTCCAGCTGCATGCCGGGCTGATGCTTGTCTACGACCCTATAGGTGATACGATTGCTCCCCCGCGTTGATTTCGTAAGATAGTCGGGCTGTACGGTGATGTCATAACGGAGCACATCCCACCAGACCCGCTCAGGACCAAGGCTGCCACGGAGCGTGTCGGCATGCGTAAATACTTTTTCTTTTATAGGAGTCTGGGCCACCCCTGCGACAGACAGCCCTATGGATAATAAGAATATGCAGAGTCGGTGTTTCAAACAGTTAATTTCCATCAAATGTAACAGTCGCAGTATTCCTACCCTTCCTGATTATTGACCGGTTGTCCACGAAAATTATCCGTCATTAAGTAAAACCCTTATTCCCGGATTTCGTATTTATTTAAAGTCGCGAATAGGTTTTGGCGGAGCATCGGAACTCTCGTTATCTTGCTTTGACAATCCAATACTCAATGAAACGCACTCTCACCTCTGTGCTGACCCTCCTCCTGTGCGCGCATACCAGCTTCCTCAAAGCCCAATCCGCCATTACTGCCTTTTCTGCCAGCTACCAAAGCGCCGCCAGCTCCATCGACTCCTATACTGCCAAACCCGCAGCAGGTTCCAGCGCATTCAGCAGCTGTGGCAACACCACCTACACGTATACCTTCAGCAACGGCACATCCAATCAGTACAAGCTCAACAGCTTTAACGCCAATGGCAGCACCTTTCTCGTCGCGCCGGCTGCATCCTCCTTCGTCAAATTACGCAGGGTCAATAACGCCCAGGTGTCGGGCGCACGCAATATCGTATACATGGAGACCACCGCCTCTACAGCCAATGCCTGCCCCTCGCCAGCTGCATTGAATCTAAAACCTCCCTATATCGATACGATGGAGAACCTCCTGGCGGCAGGCATGCTCAACCAGGGTACAGACAATATATTTACCAATGCTGGTAATGGTGATGGTAATAACAACAACATCGAAAGGGTGGACGTGATCTTTCCCACAGGTCTTAATACCGCCTCTCCGACACAGGCCGGATTCGCCATCTTCGACAGGGGCGTCAACAACGCTCATGACCCCTTCCGTATCGTAGCTATCACCAGCCTCGATGCCCAGGGCAATCCCAATGGCTTCGGGTCGGTAAAGACCTGCACGGGTGGCAACGGCTCCAACAACGGCAATTGGGGGCATCCTACTACCGCAAATGGCAACAAACAAATAGCCTGCTATGTCATGCGAAAGGATGCGAGTGATCCGTATCTGCGCGTCTCTTCCAATATCAACCAGGAATTAGGCGGGGTATTTTATTCCTTTGCCGACCTGGGGATCACATCCGGACAAACACTTTATGGGTACTCGCTGCTGGGGTCCGATGGCGTCGCCTCCCCTACCAGCGCACAACTACTCGATCTCAGCAATACCTCTGTCTATCCTACCACCACCACCGAATCTAGCGGCGGCTTGGACCTGGTGGCCATAAACACCGTATTCCAGACAGGGTCATATGTTGTGCTGGCGCTGCCGCCTGCCACACCCGCACCCCGGCCCGATGATCCGGCGCCCATCACCCGCTGGCGTATCTTCCCTACCATGCCGCACCAGGGACAGCTCCTGACATTACAGGCGCCCCACGACGGCAGCTATTCTCTGTCCATTTATAACACCGTAGGTATTGGCCGCACGATCTTCATCCAGGTCAATGCAGGACGGGCATCCATTACACCACCCACGATCACCGGATTGTATTGGCTGCAGCTCACCAGTGCAGACGGTCATCTTATCCCCGGCAGCGGTCAGCTGCTGATACAATAGGTACACCCCCGGCCCAAATTCCGTCAGGGCAATATCTCAAATTCCTGTTTCACCCTTACATCCGTCGAACTGCTGCCTACCCACGCCTGAAACTTCCCCGGCTCCACGGTCCAGTTCATATTCTTGTCCAGGATGGCCATATCGTCAGGACGCAGCGTAAAATGTACGGTCTTCTTCTCACCCGGCTGCAACGTTATCCTTTCAAATCCACGCAACACCGACTCATAGGTCGTCACACTGCTGACCTCATCCTTTAAATACAGCTGCACTACCTCATCTCCTTTTCGGCTGCCCGTGTTCGTAACATCCACCGACACTTCGATATCGCCCTGCAGATGTTGCTGCTCCGGCGTAACAATCAGATTGCTGTAGGAAAAGCTGGTATAGCTAAGCCCGTAGCCAAAAGGATACAGCGGCCCGAAGACACTGGTATGTCCCACGCCATTCTTACCCTCCATGGGTTGTGAGCCGGGCTTGTAGGGAAAGTTCAATTCTATCTGCCCTGTCGTCTTGGGGAACGTGATGGATAGCTTCCCGCCGGGATTATAATCTCCTAATAGCGTCTCTGCAATAGCCTGCCCTCCATAGGAATTGGGGAACCAGGCTTCCAGGATGGACGGGATATATCTGTTGGCCCAGTTGACCGTTAGCGGCTGACCGTTAATAAGCACCAGCACGACGGGTTTACCCGTTGCCTTCAACGCCTCCAGCAACTGCTCCTGCCGCCCCGGCAGTTCGAGACTGGTACGGGACATGCTTTCACCTACTCTTTTTTCGTCTTCTCCCAACACCGCAATGATGACATCCGCATTGGCAGCCTTGGCAACGGCATCCTGTATGCCCGCATTCTCTGTAGCCGTCAGCGGCGTATGGATGATCTCGCTCTCCGGCCAGGTACTGTCTACGATATTACATCCCTTTACATAATCCAGCGCCACCTTCCCTCCCAGGTAGGAACGCAACCCCTCCAGCACAGAAACAGGTGAAAGATGCGAAGGGCCATAACGGCTGATAGCATAAGAAGTCTCCGCCGCCAGAGGTCCTGTTACCAATATACGATGCAGCTTATTTTTATCGAGAGGCAGCAGGCTGCTGTCGTTCTTCAACAGCACCAACGACTCGCGCTCCATCTGCAGCATAAAGTCGCGGTTGCCGTTCATCAGCGCATCAGATCTTTTGGGATCTTTTACATACGGTTGATCAAAAAGCCCCAAACGGAATTTGACCCGCAGCACATCCGCCACCCGTTGATCCAGCGTCTTCATGCTGACACGCCCTTCCTTCACCAGTTCGCGAAGAGGTTCAATAAAAATACGGGGCTGGGTAAAATTGGTACGCACGTTCAATCCGGCCTCTATTACCTGCCTCACTGCTTCTTTATAGGTGTCTGCTACATGATGCTTGGAGAAAAGATATTCCACTGCCTCACTGTCCGAAACGACATATCCATCAAATCCGAATTTCTGCCGTAGCAGTTCCGTAAGAAAAAAATAGCTGCCTGTGATAGGAACTCCATCCCAGTCATTATAGCTGCTCATTACTCCCATGGCATGCGCCTCCTGTATCACCCGGCGAAAGGCATAGAGATATAGTTGATACAGCTCCCGCGGCGCCACATGGGGGTCTGTACGCGCCTCTCCGTCACGTCCTCCCTTCGGCATACTATAGACGGCAAAATGTTTCAGGGTAGAAGCTACCCCTTCATGCTGGATCCCCAGCGTCATCTGCTTGCCCAGCTCAGCTACGAGAAAAGGGTCCTCTCCATAGCTCTCCACCGTACGGCCCCAGCGCGGATCACGGGCCAGGTCCAGTATGGGAGCATAGACATTCGTATATCCCAGGGCCTTTGCCTCTCGTCCGGCAATATGCCCCGCCTGGTTTACCAATGTTTTGTCCCAGGTGCTGCCGATGCCGATGGGGGCAGGTAATGAAGTAGCCCGGTCATGATTGAGACCATGGATCCCTTCGTTGGTGAAGTCTACGGGAATGCCCAGCCGGGTCTGCTCTACAAACCAGCGTTGCACCGTATTGATGGCCTCCGCATGCCGGCTGAAGGGATAGGACAGCGACGTGGCCGCCTTGGAATTGTACGCCAGGCTGTTCAGCTCCTCATCGATATTGGCGATGCCATCCTTCCATATCTCGTTCTTCCATTCAGGTGTGGGGAGCGAGTCCTTCAGTACCCTGCCATATCCGTATAAGGTCGCCGTTTGGCAGGTTTTTTCTTCCAAGGTCATTTGCGACAGCAGGTCCGCGATACGGAACTCTACCGGCTGAGTGGGATCCTCAAATATATCCTTAACGCCATTTTTATTAAAGTCGATCCATCCTTCATGATAAATGGAACGTTGTTGCTGGCCGTGGCCGGCGATGGCTATAAAGAACAGCCACCCGATACAAGCAATTTTTTTCATAGGCTGGCAATATACGCCTATGCATGCTCATTCCTTTGAAATGACAGGATTAAAATAATGCCGCTGAGGATGCCCGAAATAAAAATGAACTCCTGGCCAGGGATCTCCACTACGCTGTTCATAAATAACAGCTGGGTCAGGATCAGGAAAATGGAGAAAGCCAGTAATACGATTTTTTGGAGCGCCTGCTTTGACCTGCACTTGACAAGTCCAAAGATAGAGATAGCGGAAAAGAAGAGTCCTACTAATATAGCCATAAGGTTTGGTTTTTCACAGGTACGTACGGGGCGGATATCCTTCCCCGCTTTATTCCAAGATACACCACGCCACCTGCCATTCCAATAGGAAAACTACTAGTCCGGATCGAGTGATTGTAACAGTTCCCCGGGAGTAATATCCAGTCCCCTCGATAGCATTACAACGGTGGTGAAGAGGATATCTACCTCTCCCGCCTCGATACGACGCAATTGATGTGATGTCAATCCCGTGGCGGTAGCTAATTCCTGGATGGTCATCTTCTTTTCTTCTCTCAGGGCAGTAAGATACCTGCCGAATTTTTTTAATACTTCGTCCTTCTGATCCATAAGAACAGGCATTTTAATGGGCCGTCAGGCCCGGGTTCGCGGCAATTTATTCGAGTGGATAGTCCAGCAGGGACGAAGGATGTACTTCCAGGGCGACGGCTAATTGTAAAAGAGTGGTCAGCGTTATATTGATCTGACCTTTCTCGATCTTTGCGATCTTACTGTTATCTATACTGCAAGCATACGACATTTCGCGGAGACTGAAGTCCTTCTGATTTCGGAGTTTTCGCAGGTTTTCACCGAATTTCTTTAATGCTTTTTTGTCGCTTGGAGTAATCATTACGATTTTTTCTAAAGAACACGTAAGGTGAAAGATTTTTTCAAAACTTTTGTGGCCTAAAAAGACCGCAATCATAATAGTTTACTTTAATTTCATTTTCCCTAGATTTGTACAAAAGCTCCATGCCCTCCCCTCCTACTATAAAAGAGATTGCCAGGCGGCTAAATATCTCCGCTTCCACGGTATCGAGGGCGCTTCACGATCATCCCAGCATCGGTCTCCGTACCAAAACACGGGTACAGCAGCTGGCCGCCGAGCTCAATTACGAACCCAATCAGACAGCCATCTTCTTCCAGCAGCGCAAGACCTTTACCATCGGGGTTATTCTGCCCGAGCTGTCCGAAGCATTCTTCTCCGCCGCCATCAGCGGCATCGAGGATATGGCCGGCCGTCACCAGTATTCCGTACTGATGGGACAATCCCATGATGAAGAGGAAAGAGAAAAACAGATCGTCAGTACCATGAAAAAACACCGGGTGGACGGCCTGATCATCTCCATCGCCAAGAATACAAAGGATTATAGTCATTTCAATATGCTGCGCCAGGCAGGTATCCCCACCGTCTTTTTTGACAGGATACCCAATCTGACGGATATCCACTATGTCGCCTGTGATATGGTATCGGGCACGGTCCAGGCAGTAAAGTACTTATTAGGCAAAGGCCACCGGGTCATTGGTATGATCAATGGCCCCGACAAGCTCCTGGCCAGCCGGCAGCGGGAAGAAGGCTATATCAAGGCCATGCAGAAACACCGGCTCAAATACGATCC
>Ga0105240_10002574_pt1 | contig 29072 bp, 25 predicted proteins | sample KBSC54metaG_FD_80426 | JGI IMG/M metagenome (GOLD analysis project Ga0105240, IMG submission 80426) | Corn rhizosphere microbial communities from Kellogg Biological Station, Michigan, USA - KBS C5-4 metaG | ecosystem: Host-associated > Plants > Roots > Rhizosphere > Soil | place: Michigan, USA... | reverse complement strand
TTCCACCCGCTTCATCGGAAACACATCGTGATTTCGGATAGAAATGCGCCGTAGGTCCGACGGCGGAACTAAAAGTACTGCCGCCATGGGCCCTTTGCCTCTGGCGTCCAGCCCGTGGCAGGAAGCGCAATAGGACTTAAACAAGTCCTTACCCTGGATCGAATCGATAAGCTTGACTTCCGGGGACCGCCTTGACCCCCCTTGGGCATAAAGCGGGGCGCCACAGAACCAAGCGGCCGTGAACCAAACCCCTATCTTGAACATGTGCTTGCCTCTACTTGTGGGGCAAGTGCACGTGAACGGCCCTTCCCTTGCAATACCCCAAGGGAACGCGGAGAACTTATTATGATTCCCACCATCAACAACACCTCGAAATACTTAAATCTGGAAGACCTGAAGCTGCTGTCGCGTCACACCGGTCCGTGCGTGACCATGAGCATTCCCGGATACCAGCCGGGTGCGGGCGCCGGGACCCGGCATGCGCATCTGCGGCACTTGACGCAAACTTCCGCAGAAAAGCTGGGTCATTTAAACCGTCCGAAGACGGGCGAAATGGTAGCCGCTCTCGAACTGCTGGCGGGTACCCTGGATGACGGACACGGCGGTCCAGGCGTCACCTTGTTTTGCGCGCCCGGATTAACGGCGGCGTATGAGACGCCCGGCGTGCGCGCCGATGCCGTAACGGTCGGGGATTGGTTCGACCTGCTGCCCTTTGTGGCTGCTGCGCAGACTCCTAGCCAGTTTTTCGTACTGGGCCTCAGCCGGAATCAAGTCCGTCTGTTCCGCTACTTGCGTGGCAAGGCTGAAGCACTGGCGCTGCCAGCCGGCGTGCCGCTAAGCCTCGAAGCGGCCGGCGCGTTTGACGAACCCGAACATACCATGAATAGCCACTCACCGGCCGGCCCCTCCGTGGGTTCGCTGCGGGGTGTGCGGTTCGCCAGTTCTGGCGATCAGGACTCCAACGTGGAATACCTGCGGCATTTCTTCGGGCTAGTGGACCGCGGGCTCAAGGAGACGCTGAAAGGTGAGCCGCTGTTTCTCGCAGGAGTGCAGGAAGAGTTGTCGCTCTACCGTAAAGCCGCAAAATATCCCCATATTTTGGAATCGGAGTGCCCCGGCAACCCAGAACATTCCTCGCTGGATCAAGTGGCGAAGCACGCGGCTGCTGGCGCGGTGCGGGAATATCGTCTGGCCGCGGATCGCGCGCTTGGAGCGCTGCCTGAAATTCGCGACAAAATAGCCGGAGATCCCGACGGAGTCTTCCTCGCCGCGAACCAAGGCCGTGTACGGCAAATCTTCGTGGCCGAGGAAGGCGCCCCGGAGGAAAAGCTTAACGCTGCGGTGGTGGAAGGTTTCCGCACCGGCGCGGACGTGTTCGCCTACGAAGGCCGCGAACTGCCGGGATTCGGCGCCATAGCCGCAGTGCTGCGCTATTAGCGGAAGAGGCGCCGCACTTAGGCTGCCTTGAATTCCGGCTCGCGGAGCAATTCGAGGAACGCCTGCGCGGCGGCATGGAAGCGTTTCTTTTTGCGGTGGATGATGCCCAAGGGCCGATAGAGCTGGGACGCCGCTAACGGAATCGCGGCCAGCCGTCCCTGCGAGACTTCATCGCGCAGAATGCGTGCCGGAAGAATGCTTACGCCGGTGCGGTGCGCAACAGCTTCCTTGATCATCTGTAAGTTGTCGAAGTGCAGCGTTTGCGTGACCTCAATCTCGTGCTCGCGCAGGAAGCGATCCACCTCGCGGCGGATCGGGAGGTCTTCGTCAAAGCCGATGAAATCGATCCCGTTGAGCTCTTCCGGTCTGACTCTTCCGCGCTTCGCCAGCGGATGATCCGGGGCCGCGGCCAGCACCATCTCTTCTTGACGCCAGGGGATCACGGTGATCTCACGGCTAGGCTCCGGATAGCTCACCAGGCCCAGATCGGCTTGATCCGCTAACACCGCTGAATACACTTTTTCCGGCCTCAGGTATTCAACTTCCAGGTGCGCCTTGGGCTGCCTCCGCGAGAATTCGTCTTCGAGCTGCGCCATCTCGCTTAAGCCCACCGAGTAAATGGAGGCGATCTTCACGGTGCCATCCACATCCTGCTTCAATTGGTGCAGGGCAACTTCGAATTCCTCTTTGCGGCGCAGCACATCGCGGCAGAAATCGCTGTATAGGTGGCCGGCTGCATTGACCACTAGAGGCCGGGTTGACCGGTCGAGTAGAATAATACCAAGCGTTCGTTCCAAGTCCTGCACGTGCTGGCTGGCGGCCGACTGGCTGACTTGATTCATGGCAGCGGCGCGACTGAAGCTCCTGGTTTGAGCTATATCCCTGAAAAGTTTTAGGTTCTCGTAATCCACTGGAACCCAGCGTAACATTACTGTGACTAATATTGCAAGCTGTTATATTCTGTTGACGTGATAATGTCCTCTAAGGTATTCTGAGTTATGCAATACCCTCCCGAAAAGCAGGGACTGTACCATCCCAATCAGGAGCACGACGCCTGCGGCATGGGCTTCGTGGTAAATCTGGATGGCCACAAAACGCACGATATCGTGCAAAAAGGCATACAAATCCTGATAAATCTGACGCATCGCGGCGCTTGCGGATGCGATCCGGAAACCGGCGATGGCGCGGGCGTGCTGATTCAAATTCCGCATGAGTTCTTTGCGCGGGAGTGCGCCAAGCTGGGTTTTACGCTGCCCGAAGCGGGGTCCTACGGCGTGGGGATGATGTTCCTGCCGGTAGAGAGCGCGCAGCGTCTGCTGTGCGAGGGAATCGTGGAACGAATTGCGCGCGAGGAGGGGCTTTCGGTGCTCGGCTGGCGCGATACGCCTCTGCACGGAGACGCTATCGGGCGGCAGGCCCGCGCGACCCAGCCTTATATCGAGCAGGTTTTCATTCAAAAGGGCGACGGCTCCGACGGCCAGCCCATGACGCAGGATGAGTTTGAGCGCAAGCTGTATGTGGTCCGGCGGCGCGCTGAGATCGAAGTGGCAGCGAGCGAGTTCGATGACAATGAGTTTTTCTACGTGCCGTCGATGTCCTCGCGCGTGATCATCTATAAAGGGTTGCTGCTCGCGCCGCAGATTTCCGACTTTTATCTGGAGCTGGCCGACCCGCTCGCCAAGAGCTCGCTGTGCATGGTGCACCAGCGTTTTTCGACCAACACGTTTCCTACCTGGAAGCTGGCGCATCCTTACCGCATGATCTGCCATAACGGCGAGATCAATACCGTGCGCGGCAACGTCAACTGGATGAATGCGCGTGAGTCGGTGTTGCGGTCGGATCTGTTCGGCGAAGACCTGGCCAAAACGTTTCCGGTCATTCGTCCCGGCGGGAGCGACACGGCCTCGCTCGATAACGCGGTGGAGATGCTGACGCTGGCGGGGCGCGAATTGCCCCACGTGATGGCTATGCTGATCCCGGAAGCCTGGGACGCGGATAGCACTATGCCGGACGACAAGCGGGCCTTCTACGAATATCACGCTTCGCTGATGGAGCCCTGGGACGGTCCCGCGGCAGTGGCGTTCACGGACGGCAAATGGCTCGGCGCGACGCTCGACCGCAACGGACTGCGTCCGGCGCGCTATCTGGTCACTACCGGCAACCAATTGATTTTGGCTTCCGAGACCGGCGTGCTGCCGATCAAGCCCGAGGAAGTCCAGTACAAAGGCAGGTTGCAGCCGGGCCGGATGCTGCTGGTAAATCTCGAACAGCATCGCATTGTCCCCGACGAAGAAATCAAGCACCTGCTGGCCTCGCGACAGCCGTATGGCGAGTGGCTCAAGGCCAAGCAGCTTACGCTCGAACAATTGCCGCAGCCGCCGCGAGTTTACGGATTCGATCCGGAGACGGTGCTTACCAGGCAGCGGGCTTTCGGCTATAGCGATGAAGACTTGAAGATGATCCTGGCGCCGATGGCGACCAACGGCGAGGAGCCGATAGGGTCGATGGGCGTCGACACGCCGCTCGCATGCCTGTCGGACCGGCCGCAATCGCTATTCCACTACTTCAAACAATTATTCGCGCAGGTTACCAATCCCGCGATCGATCCGATTCGTGAGGAACTGGTGATGTCGCTCACCAGCTACATCGGCACCGAGCGCAACATACTCGAAGAGACGGCCATGCACTGCCACACGCTGAAGCTGCCGCATCCGATCCTGACCAATCTGGATCTGGAAAAACTGCGCCGCGTGAGCTGGGGCGATTTTTTAGCTACCACCATCCAGACTTTATATCGTGTCGCGGACGGCGAGACCGGCCTGGAGCGGGCGCTCGAAGGCATTTGCCGCCGCGCGGATCAAGCCATTCGCGACGGCTACCGCATTCTGATTCTGAGCGATCGCGGCGTGGATAAAGACTTTGCTCCGGTCCCTTCATTGCTGGCACTGACGGCGTTGCATAACCATCTGGTGCGCGAGCGGACGCGGACCCAGGTGGCTCTGATCATCGAATCGGGCGAGCCGCGCGAGGTGATGCATTTCGCGCTCCTGATCGGCTATGGCGCAAGTGCGGTGAATCCGTATCTGGCCATCGAAACGCTCGAAGACATGGTGCAGCGGAGCCGCTTGGGCAACGTCACATTTGAGACGGCGCTCAAGAATTTCAAGAAGTCGATCAATAAAGGACTGCTCAAGGTGTTTTCGAAGATGGGCATTTCCACCTTGCAAAGCTATCGCGGGGCCCAGGTGTTCGAAGCCATCGGCTTGAACCAGAGCTTGATCGATAAATATTTTACCGGAACTTCCTCGCGCATCGAAGGCGTGGGGCTCGAAGTGCTAGCGCGCGAAGCGCAGATGAAACATGCGCATGCCTACAAGCCGTTCACGCAATCGGAAACCGAGCTGGAGCCCGGCGGGGCGTATCAGTATCGGGTCCGCGGCGAGTTTCATATGTTGAATCCGCTGTCGGTCAGCAAGCTCCAGCATGCGGTACGGAATGGAAGCTTCGAGACGTTCCAGGAATACACCGATTTAATCGACAAGCAGAACCGCGACCTGTGCACGTTACGCGGACTGATGGAACTAAAGACCGCTAAAAAGCCAGTGCCGCTCGATGAAGTAGAGCCGGTAACCGAAATCGTCAAACGTTTCGCAACCGGGGCGATGTCTTTCGGGTCGATCAGCAAAGAGGCGCACGAGACGCTGGCGATCGCCATGAACCGCATGGGCGGCCGCTCCAACACCGGCGAAGGCGGCGAAGATGAAGAGCGCTTCAAGCATAGGCCCAATGGCGACTGGCCGCGCAGTGCCATCAAACAAGTGGCCTCGGGTCGCTTCGGCGTGACCACCAATTACATGGTGAACGCCGACGAACTGCAAATCAAAATTGCGCAAGGGGCCAAGCCGGGCGAGGGCGGCCAGCTTCCCGGCCACAAGGTGGACGAAGTGATCGCCCGAGTGCGCCATTCGACCGCGGGCGTGCCGCTGATTTCGCCGCCGCCGCATCATGATATTTATTCCATCGAAGATCTGGCACAGCTGATATACGATCTGAAGAACGTGAATCCCCAGGCGCGTATTTCGGTAAAGCTGGTGGCCGAAGTGGGCGTGGGAACGGTGGCTGCGGGCGTGGCCAAGGCGCACGCCGACGTGGTGCTGATTAGCGGCTACGACGGCGGCACTGGCGCTTCGCCGCTCACTTCCTTGCGGCATGCGGGCATTCCATGGGAGCTGGGCCTGGCCGAAACGCAGCAGGTTCTGGTGATGAACGACCTGCGCAGCCGCATCGTCGTGCAAACCGATGGCAAGCTGCAGACCGGCCGCGACGTGGCAATCGCCGCCCTGCTGGGCGCGGAGGAATTTGGCTTTTCCACAGCCCCGCTGGTATCGATGGGCTGCATCATGATGCGCAAGTGTCATCTGAACACATGCCCGGTGGGCATCGCCACGCAGGACCCGATGCTGCGCAAGAAGTTCACGGGAACTCCGGAAAACGTGATCAATTATTTCTTTTTCGTCGCCGAACAAATACGGCAGTGGATGTCGCAGATGGGCTTCCGCAAAATGAGTGACATGATCGGCCGCGCGGACATGATCGAGATGCGTCCGGCGCTCGAGCACTGGAAAGCCAAGGGCCTGGATTACTCGCAACTGCTGTTCACGCCTCCGGTGCCAGGACGGGTCAGCCGGCGCTGCACCATCAAGCAGGATCATGGCTTAGGGGCCGCGCTCGACAACCGTCTGATTGAGCTGGCGAAACCGGCGCTCGAAAATGGCACGTCAGTGGATTTCAAGCTGCCCATTCGCAACGTGGATCGCACGGTGGGCGCCATGCTCTCGGGCGAGATCGCGCGCAAATACGGCGGTGCGGGTCTGCCTGCCGAGACCATTCGCTTTACTTTCAGCGGCTCGGCCGGACAGAGTTTCGGGGCGTTTCTGGCGCACGGCGTGACGCTCGAACTCGAAGGCGACTGCAACGATTACGCGGGCAAGGGGCTCTCGGGCGGCAAGCTGATCGTCTATCCTCCACGCAATTCCACGTTCCCGCCGGAGAAAAATATCTTGATTGGAAATACGGTGCTCTACGGCGCAACCTCCGGTGAAGCGTTCTTCAATGGCGTGGCGGGTGAGCGCTATGCCGTGCGTAACTCGGGCGCAACTTCAGTGGTAGAAGGCGTCGGCGACCATGGCTGTGAATATATGACTAAAGGCCTGGTGCTGGTTCTGGGCGAAACCGGCAAGAACTTTGCCGCCGGTATGACCGGAGGCATCGCCTTCGTGCTGGATGAAACCGGCGACTTCCGCAAGACCCGCTGCAATCGTGCCAGCGTCGATCTGGAAGCAGTCGAGGCTCCGAAAGACATCGAAGATCTGCGCTACTGGATCGCGCGCCACGCGGAAGAAACCGGCAGCCCACGCGCGAATCGGATTCTCGAAAATTGGGATGGCCTGCTGGCAGATTGGGTCAAAGTGTTCCCGCACGAGTTCAAACGCGTGCTCGGCATTCCACGCAAGACGGTGGCAGCCCATGGGTAAACTTACCGGCTTCATGGAATACACGCGCGAACTGCCCACGCGGCGGCCGGTGGCGGAGCGCGTCAACGATTGGTTTGAGATTTATCAGGACTTCCCGGTCGAAAAAATTCAGCAGCAGGGGGCGCGCTGCATGGACTGTGGCGTCCCTTTCTGCCACACCGGCTGTCCGCTCAACAATATCATTCCGGATTGGAACGATCTGGTATACAAAGGCCGCTGGCAAGAAGCGGCGCGCGTGCTGCACGCCACCAATAATTTCCCGGAGTTCACCGGACGTATCTGTCCGGCGCCCTGCGAGGCGGCATGCGTGCTGGGGATCAGCGAACCTCCCGTGACCATCAAGATGATTGAACACGCGATCATCGACTACGCTTATGAACACGGATGGATCACGCCGGAGATTGCAGAGAAGCGCACCGGCAAGAAAGTCGCCGTGATCGGCAGCGGTCCGGCAGGATTGGCGGCGGCCCAGCAATTGGCGCGCGCCGGCCACTCGGTGACCGTGTTTGAAAAGGCGGACCGCATCGGAGGACTGCTGCGCTACGGCATTCCGGACTTCAAGATGGAGAAGCACTGGATCGACCGGCGGCTGGCGCAAATGTCGGCGGAAGGCGTCGAGTTCGTTACCAATGCGCACATCGGCGTAAACACTCCGCTCGCAACGCTGCGCAAGGATTTCAGCGCCCTCGTGCTGGCCCTGGGCGCCGAACATCCGCGCGATTTGGACGTGCCGGGGCGCGAGCTGAAAGGCATCCATTTCGCCATGGACTTCCTGCCGCAGCAGAACAAGCGCGGCTACGGAGACGATGTGCCGGAGCAGATCCTGGCCACCGGCAAGCGCGTGGTCATCATTGGCGGAGGCGATACTGGAGCCGATTGCCTGGGCACTTCCCACCGCCAGAAGGCCGCATCGGTACAACAGTTCGAAATCATGCCGATGCCGCCGGCCGAGCGCTCGTCGACGACGCCTTGGCCGCTATGGCCCCTGCAATTACGAGTCGAGAGTTCGCACGAAGAGGGAGGCCGGCGCGAATGGGCCGTGGCGACCACACATTTCACCGGCGACGCCGAGGGGCATGTGAAACAGCTCCATGGGATTCGCGTTTCACCCGCTCCCCAGTTCGACCCGATACCGGGGACTGAATTCACCATGGACGTGGATCTGGTGCTGCTGGCTATGGGATTCGCCGGACCAGTAAAAGCGGGGCTGGTCGAACAATTAGGTCTGAAGCTGGATGCACGCGGCAATGTTGCCGCCAATGAACAGGATTACCAGACTTCCGTGCCCGGCGTGTTCGCGGCGGGCGACGCCAGGCGCGGCCAGTCACTGGTGGTATGGGCCATCGCGGAAGGCCGCAAAGCGGCTGCTTCGGTGGATAAATATTTAATAGGGTGAAGCGGCCAGGTGGCATAAGCCGGTCTGCTAGACTGAAACCATGAACGCCCTCAAGCGCCTTATTCTGTGGGAATATCCGCGGGCGAGTTGGCAGTACGACGTGATCGTCGCCGTCATCCTGCTTTTCATTTTCGTCGCTCCGAACTATATTTCGTTTGGGGACCGTCCTAAACCGGCTAGCGTGGCCATTATTCGCGGCGGTTATTGGATTGAACCTCAGCAGTTGGCGGGCGTGCCCGATAACCTGTTGGCCGCGCGCGCGGCCGCCGTGGTCAACGCCAAATTCAAGGCCCACACCGTCATTGCCACTGTCGAGCCGATCTACGACGACGACGAACAGGAGCTGAAGGGCTACCTGGCGTTCCCGCAGCAATAGAGTACCCGCGATCGTGAAGACCGCACTCTCCATCCTAATGCTCTCTGCCGCTTTGGCGGGGGCCGAACCTTTGGCCGATGTGCTGGCGCGAATGGATCAGGCAGCCGGGGAATTCCATTCGCTTTCTGCCCAGATGAAGCGCGTACAGTTCACTGCGGTGCTAAGCGAGTCATCTGAAATGGACGGTGTACTGCGCCTAAGGCACGCTAACGGTGGAACCCAGGGCATTATCGAATTTCAGCAGCCGGAACAGCGCATTGTATTTATCAACGGAAAGTCGGTCCAGATCTATTATCCGAAGGCGAAGACCGATGAAATTTACGACGCCAGTAAGTATTCATCCAATATGGATCAGATACTGCTGCTGGGCTTCGGCACTTCGTCGGCGGAACTCAAGAAGTCCTACGACATCAAGGGCGGGGGCACGGAGAAAATCAATGGTGTGTCTACCACGCGCATCGAATTGACACCCAAGTCGGCGGAATTGAAAAAGCTGATTACCCAGATCGAGCTGTGGATTCCGGAAGGTCAGAGCAATCCCATCCGGGCAAAGTTCAGCGAGCCGTCGAAAAACTACGAGTTAGTGGATTACTCCGACATCAAAGTGAATCCGGCGTTGCCTGCTTCTGCGTTCGATTTGAAAGTGCCGGCCGGCGTCAAAAAGATTTACCCGCAGAAATAGCTTCTAACAGCGTCCGAACGCTTCCACTTCCTGCTGGCTGCCGATCACCAACGGCGTGCGCTGGTGGATAGATTCGGGCTGGATTTCAAGGATGCGCTTCTCGCCATCGGTCGCCAGGCCGCCGGCCTGCTCGGTGATGAATGCCAGCGGACTGGCTTCATACATCAGCCGCAGCTTTCCAGTGGGGTGGCTCTTGGTGGGCGGATAGAAAAACACGCCGCCCTTAAGCAGGGTGCGGTGGAAATCCGCCACCAGCGATCCGGCGTAGCGCGAACTGTATTCGCGCCCTAGCGCGCCGCTTCGCAAGCGTCCCAGGTATTTCTGGTATTTCGGCGGAAACGCATCCGCATTAGCCTCGTTCACCGAATAGTATTGTCCGCACTTGGGCATTTTCATGTTGTCGTTGCAGAGCACATACGCTCCAATGCCGGGATCGAGGGTGAAGCCGAACACGCCGTGTCCCGCGGTGTAGACGAAAATCGTCGACGAGCCGTAGACCACATACCCGGCGGCCACTTGCTTGAGCCCCGGCTGGAGCGCCGCACCCGCGTGGTCGTTCTCAAAGCCGTCGGGGCGGCGGAGGATGGAGAAGATAGTCCCCACGCTCATATTCACATCTATGTTGGACGAGCCGTCCAGAGGATCGAAGACCACAATATAGCGGCCGGTTCCGGGAGCGCAGTCAAACACCACCGGCTCTTCGTTTTCTTCCGACACCAGCATGGCGACGCCATCGCGTCCGGCCAGCGATTCGAGCAGCGCCTGATTGGCGTAAACGTCCAACTTCTGCTGGACTTCGCCCTGCACATTTACGTCGCCTGCCGATCCGAGCACATCCATCAGCGCCGCCCGGCGGATGCGCGACTGGATCATTTTCGTTGCCAGCGTCATCCCCGACAGCAGCCAGGAGAATGTGCCCTTTCCCCCGGCGGCCTGCTGTTGCTGCTGGATGTGTTGCTGAACAGTTGTGATCATGCAGTCACCAGATTAGCGGATGTGGAACCCGCCGGCGTCCGTCACAGCAGCTTCCGCCGCTGTAACAGACCGCACCTCGCCCCACCGCGGGCCTTGGCGGAGCCGCGCCTCAAAGTCGTCGAGCTGACTCGGAGTTCCGTTGGCATGCACTTCGACTCTGCCATCGGCGAGATTGCGCGCCCAACCGGTTACGCCGATTCCCCGGGCCGCGTGTTGAGCGAAGGCCCGAAACCCCACGCCTTGTACTCTGCCCGAAACCACGAAGCGGCGGGCCGTCTGATGTTCCATCGTTTACTACCCCAGCCCGCTGATTCTACCAAACATCTTTCACGTGTTATGATTCGGCCAGAATGTCAGGAGCGGATTCCATCGACACATTGTCACCGGCGAATTCCGGCGGGAAGCTTCTGGTAGCGCCAGGCCTGGCGCTGATTTTCGATCTCGACGGCGTTATCGTAGACTCTATGCCGGTCCACGAACTGGCTTGGCTGCGATACTTGGAGTCCCTGGGGATCGAGGGCGGCGGCATTCCTTCCCGCATGCACGGCCGGCGCAACGACGAAATTGTGCGTGACTTCCTGGGTGATGCGGTAGATCAACCCGCTGTACTCGCGCATGGCGCGGCGAAAGAGCGAGTCTTTCGCGAGATGCTCCGCGGGCGGCTCAGTGAAAGTCTGGTGCCTGGAATCGCGGACTTGCTGAATCGCATTGGAGGCGCGCCGATCGCGCTCGCTACCAACGCCGAACGCGCCAACATCGACTTCACGCTGGATGGGGCCGGTCTGCGCCGCTATTTCGACGTTATTGTAGATGGCTCCGAAGTGGCGCGGCCCAAGCCTGCGCCCGAGGTCTATTTGCGCGCCGCAGAGCTCCTCGGCATTCCCCCGCGTAATTGCATCGTCTTTGAAGACTCACCGGTCGGGGTCGCTGCGGCGCTCGCCGCGGGCATGCGCGTGGTCGGCGTGCTTACGCATTCGAGCCCGCTCGCTGGTATCCTGCTTTCCGTTGCGAATTTTCTGGATCCGAAATTGGATTCGTGGCTATCCGCCCAGAGGCCGGCATAGAGCATGGCGATGCCGCAGTATTTTTGGGTGGTTCTCTTAGTAGTGGTGGCGTTGGGAGTGGGAATCTGGTGGGCGCGGGCCCAGCATCTAAGTGCGCAGCGCCGCTCGATGCGCGCGTTCTACGCTTTAAGCGAACAGATTTTCGCCGCGCCGTCGCCCTTCGAAATTGCGGAGAAACTGGCGGACACGCTGCCCTCTATTCTGCAGGCCAGCACAGTCCGCTTGTATCTGTGGAACCGCCGCACCATGTCGCTCGAATCGGTTCCCACGGCTGCCGATCCCGAACCGGTGGCGTTTTCTCTCGAAGGCGCGGAAGGCTTGGCCGCGGGGGCCGTCAAATGTTTTGAGACCCGGGCGCTGATGAACATCCCGGACGTGCGGCGCAATCCTCAGGTGAACGCAGGATGGAAACAAGGCCTGTCCCGTTCCGCCATGTTCGCTCCCTTGCTGACGCAACTGGATCCGCTGGGCGTCATCGAAGTGGGCAGCACGCGCCGCTTGGGTTACTTTACGCCCGAGGAACAGGCGACGCTTCAGCATCTGGCCAACCAAGTGGCTGCTTCCTTAAAACTGGAACAGCAGCAGGAGGTTCGTGAGCAGTTGTTTCGCAGTGAAAAACTGGCGGCGACGGGCCAGTTGATCTCAGGGGTCGCTAGCGATCTGCGAGCGCCGCTGGAACGGATTCAGGAGCTGGCGTCCTACCTGCCCGCCGCCGATGACAGTCTGCAGATTGAGCGCGATTTGAAGCAGCTATCGGCCGAAGCCCAGCGAGCTGCCGAAATCGTATCGCGCCTGGTGTCGTTCGCGCGTCCCGCCGAGACCGCGGCGCGGCTGGTGGATGTGAACGCCTTGGCCGGCGGCCTGATGCAGTTCCGCGAGCCGGAATGGAAAACACTAGGACTGCGCGTGCAGAACCGCTTGTCTCCGGAACCGGCTTTAGTGCTAGGCGTGCAAGGACAGATCGAAGAAGTTTTGCTCAATCTGCTGGTTTCCGCGGAACAATTCGCTTCGCGCTCCGCCGGGAAGACCTTGGAGATCACCAGCAGCCTGATTGCGGGGCGAGTAGTGGTTGAGATTCACTCCCCGGACGAAATCGCGGAGCCGGCTGCCGGTGCATCCAATCTGAGCGAATCGAGTCTAGAGGTTTGCCGCGTCATCCTGCAAAATCACGGGGGCGAGTTAGGGGTCCGTAGCCAAACCGGCAACATGAGTTTTGACGTCAATCTGCCGCTCGCGCCCGGCGTCGATCCACGGCCCGTGAGAAATGCGCCCGCGGCGGCCCGCCGGGCCCTCACGCTTATGCTGGTCGACGCCGATCTCGGCGCTCAACGCCAGATTCTGGGATTGCTTTCGGCGCGCGGACATCGCGTGGTTCCCGCCCGGGCGGAAGAAACGGCCGACTTGGCCCATCGCCTGCGCTTCGATGGCGTCGTGTGGGCATTGCGTCCCGGCGGCGCGAAATGGAGCGACTTCCAGGAGCGCCTGCGCGAGCTCATCCCCACTTTCGTTTTAATTAGCGACGGCTATGATGCCGATCTAGCGGCCAGTCTCCTCGAAAGCGGCGGCTTCCTGCTGGGGCGGCCGCTCGAGGAGACCGAACTGGAGCGCGTCTTAGGAGCGGTGGAAGCGCGCACCGCGGCGCGTTAGACAGCGGCCTGCCGCCCGGCGAGCTGACGCAGCACGTAGGGTAGAATCCCTCCGCTGCGATAGTATTCGGCTTCCTGCGGGGTATCGATACGCACAATCGCGTCGAACGTCTTCGTAGATCCGTTCAGCGCCGCCGTCACTTTCGCGCGCGTCTTGCCGGCTGAATCCACCGCAGCCGGAATCCCTTCAACCGAAAATGTTTCCTGGCCCGTCAAACCTAGCGATTCGCGGCCCTGTCCCTCGGCGAACTGCAGCGGGAGCACGCCCATACCCACCAGGTTCGAGCGATGAATGCGCTCGAAGCTCTCCGCGATCACGGCTTTTACACCGAGCAGCAGCGTGCCCTTGGCAGCCCAATCGCGCGACGATCCGGTGCCATACTCCTTGCCTGCGATTACGAACAAAGGCGTGCCTTCTTTTTGGTAGCGCACGGACGCGTCGTAGATCGACATCTGCTCGCCCGATGGCACGTGCCGCGTCCAGCCGCCTTCGGTTCCCGGAGCCAACTGGTTCCGCAAACGAATGTTGGCGAACGTCCCGCGCACCATCACTTCATGATTGCCGCGCCGCGCTCCATAGGAATTGAAGTCGCCCGGTTTGACGCCGAGCGACATCAGATACTGCGCCGCGGGGCTGTCTTTCGCGATATTGCCGGCCGGTGAGATGTGATCGGTGGTGACCGAATCGCCGAGCATCGCCAGCGCGCGTAGCCCGCGCATGTCCTTGACGAAAGTCTTCGGATCCACCATCGCATCGAAGTATGGCGCGCGCTTGATGTACGTCGAGGCGTCCTCCCAAATGTATAGATCGCCGTCAGGAATCTTCATCCCGCGCCAGCTGGCATCGCCCTCAAATACCTCGGCGTACTGTTTCGCGAACATCGCGCGGTGAACGCTCTTCTTGACGGCTGCCTGCACTTCCTGATTCGAGGGCCAGATGTCGCGCAGAAAAACATCTTTGCCGGCGGGGTCCTGGCCGAGTGGTTCATGCGTGAGATCCATGTCGATACGGCCCGCGATGGCGTAAGCCACCACCAGCGGAGGCGATGCCAAATAGTTTGCCTTCACCAGCGGATTCACGCGGCCTTCGAAGTTGCGGTTGCCGGAAAGCACAGCGGCTACCGTGAGTTTTTCTTTGTTGACACCCGCGGCGACTTCCTCGGGCAACGGACCGCTGTTGCCGATACATGTGGTGCAGCCATAGCCGACAAGATTGAACTTCAGCGCCTCGAGCGCGGGCAGCAATCCCGCCTCGCTTAAGTAATCCATAACGACTTTGGAACCGGGGGCGAGACTGGTTTTCACCCACGGCTTAGAGGTAAGACCGCGCTCCACGGCCTTTTTCGCCAAGAGGCCGGCCGCCACCAGAACCGACGGGTTCGACGTATTGGTGCAACTGGTAATCGCAGCGATCACCACGCTGCCGTCTTGAATGGTGGCGCCTGCCCCGTTCATTTTGATCGCAGCGGTTTTCGGCGGGGCGCCCAGTCCATCCAGGAAATTCTTCTTCACGTCAGGGAGATTGATGCGATCCTGTGGCCGCTTGGGTCCGGCCAACGACGGAACCACGGCAGCGAGGTCCAGCGACAAAGTATCCGTATACGCTGGTTCGGGAGCGCCCGCGACGCGAAACAATCCCTGTTCCTTAGCGTAGGCTTCCACCAAGTCCACCTGCTCTTGCGGACGATTGGTCAGCCGTAAATATTCGAGCGCTGCGTCGTCGATGGGGAAAACACCGATGGTCGCGCCGTACTCGGGCGCCATATTCGAAATGGTGGCGCGATCCGCCAGGCTCAATGCATTGAGCCCGTCTCCATAAAACTCGACGAACTTTCCAACGACGCCTTTCTTGCGCAACATCTGGGTAACGGTGAGCACCAGGTCCGTCGCCGTCGCGCCTTCGGGGAGCCTGCCAGTCATCTTGAAACCGACAACCTGCGGCAGCAGCATGGTTGCCGCCTGGCCCAGCATACAAGCCTCGGCTTCGATGCCGCCCACGCCCCAACCCACCACGCCCAGTCCGTTGACCATAGTCGTGTGCGAATCGGTGCCGACCACCGTATCCGGATACGCGGCGCCATCCATAGTCATGACTACCGACGCCAGGTACTCGAGATTCACTTGATGGACGATGCCGGTATCGGGCGGTACCGCGCGGAAATTCCGGAACGCCGATTGGCCCCAGCGCAGAAACGAGTAGCGCTCCTGATTGCGCTGGAACTCCAGCAGCGCGTTCAACTGGAAGGCGTCGCTGGTGCCGTAATGATCCACCTGCACCGAGTGGTCGATCACCAGATCCACGGGCACCAGCGGATTGGCTTTCTTGGGATCGGCGCCCATCTTCTTCAGGGCATCGCGCATGGCGGCGAGATCCACCACGCAGGGCACGCCCGTGAAATCCTGCAATATCACGCGGGCCGGCCGAAAATTGATCTCGCGCGCGTCGGCGTCAATGTCCCATTTCGCCACGTATTCGATGTCGGAACGCTTGACGGTGGTGCCGTCTTCAAACCGCAGCAGGTTCTCCAGCAGAATCTTGATCGAATAGGGAATCCGCGAGAGGTTGACTCCGGCCTTTTCGAGGGCAGTCAGGCGGAAAATCTCATAGCTGCGGCCGCCGACTTGAAGCTGGCCCGCCGCGCCAAAGGAGTTCAGACTTGTCATGGGGTTAGTACTATCTTATCAATCTGGAGCTGCTTTTACCCCTGAATCTCAGCGCGCCTTCTGGCCCTCATAGCGCTGGAGCAATTCCTGATAGAACGGATCGTGTTTGGCGGTCTCGATGACATCCGTTTTGAGTTCGTCCCGGTCGGATTCTTGGTACTCGCGATCGTAAAATGCCCACGCCTGCTGATCGCGCCCCCGCATACAGATATGCGATGACCACATTCAGGACAAGCCGGCGAAACTCATAATTCGATGAGTCAGGGTCTTCCTTCCATTTGTTCGATCACAGCTGCGCAGTGTCGGAATCGATTTCCTTCTGGGTTTCCGCGAAACAAAGATCATTTGCCGGGAGCAATCGCTCGGCCTTTGCATCGTATTTGAACCAGACGGAGACTCTCGGCGACCATGCGACCCGCTATAGGTCAACTGGTCGCTCCGTAATCCAGATTCAGAGGACCGGCAGCGCGGACCACGAGTGCACCCACAAGTGCGAGAAGCAGAGTTACTTTCATTTGCTCGAAGGCTTACTCTACATATACTCCGGCACTTCAATTCCCAGCACCGCCAGCGTGCGCTGCAACTGCACGCGGAAATACTCCGTCATCCACAGCAGAAAAGTTTTCTTCTCGATATTGGCTTCCGAAAGTACCGGATACTCGTGATAGAAATTGCTGAACGATTGCGCCAACTGGAACGCATAGCGAGCCATATGGGCTGGCTCGCCGCTGGCAACCGCGCGCTCGATGGCGGAACCCGCTTTCGACGCTGCCAGGAGCAACTGCCAGCAGTTTTCGTCGGCGAGCTGACGAGCCATCGCTCCCCGATCTAATTTCGCACGGAAATCCGGCAGCTTCTCTCCGCGCTCTTCCAGCTTTCGCAAAATGTTGCGCGCACGCACGGCAGCGTACTGCACATACGGCCCGGTCTCGCCTTCAAAACTCAGCGCCTCACCAAAATCGAAAGCGATCACCGAATTCCGCGTGAATTTCAGCATGAAATAACGCAGAGCGCCCACGGCAATCTGCGTGGCTGCCCGCCTGCGCGACTCCTCCGGCTCTTCGGCGTGACGCGACGTGACTTCGTCGAGCGCCTTCTCGATCAGCTTGTCGATCAAGTCGTCGGCCTTCACACCCAGTCCCTTGCGGCCCGACACTTCTACATACGGCCGCCGCTTGTCTTCCTCCGACAGCTCGATCCCCATCTCGATGCAGGTGCGCGGGGATAACGCCACCATTTCATACGAAAAATGGATGCTATTGTCTGCTTGCTTGCGGAAATCCAGCGCGCGCAGCCCTGCCACGACGACGTCCTGCAAATAGGACTGCCGCGAATCGATCACGTTGTAAACGCGCGAGCCCTTGCCGAAATGCGGCGAGTCACTTGCCTGTGCGTCCCGCGCCTGCACCTTCGCGGTCGACGCCCACACCTCATGCCCGTTCGGATAGGTGTGCCACTTGCGATAGTGGAAATCCTTGCCCAGCAAGCCGAACTTCCACAGCTGATACGCGATATCCTTGCCAACGTAGGTCACGGTGCCGTTCGAGCGTACGATTACCTTGCTATCGTCGTCGCCCTCAACCGAACCCTCGCGGAACGCCGACCCCGGCATCACCCAGCAGCCGTGGTTCTTGCCTTCAGTTTCGAAGTAGATGGCCTTGCGCTCTTTCAACAGCTCGAAAGCGGTGGCCCAGAACTGCAGTTGCAGGATTTCGCTTTCCCGCGGCAGCACGTCATAAACGATGTTGAGCCGCCACATGGTCGCTAAGTGCGCTTTCACGATCGCATCGGCCACCAGGTGTCCCAGCTCCGCGTCTTCGCTCGCGCCCTGCTCGATCAAATGCAACATGTCGCGGCGCCACTGCAGGGCTTCCGGATGATCCGCGTAGTACGACGAAATTCGCGCGTAGAGATCCCAGCACAGATAGTCAAACCGGGTGGTCGCGGTCATCATCTTCACGTCCGCCAGGGTCTTCTGCTCCAGATGCCGGAACGCTACCACCACGTCCGCCACCTGCACGCCGGTATTGTCGATGTAGTTCTGTACCTCGACGTTGCGCCCCGTCGCCCGCAGCATCCGTACGAAGGTGTCGCCCAGAATCGCATTGCGCAGATGGCCGATGTGGGCCGCCTTGTTGGGATTGATGTTGGTGTGCTCGACGATGATCTTCTCGCCGCCCGCCGCCGCGGACGCGCCTTCGCCCGCGAGTAGCCCTGCCGCGTAATATCCGCGATCCAGGCGCAGGTTCAAATATCCGTTGCCCGCGATCTCGATCGCCGCTACGCCCTCGATCACACCCACCGCGGCCGACAGTTCTCCCGCGATCGCTTTCGGAGCCTTCTTTAACTGGCGCGCCAATTGGAACGCCGCCGGCACCGCAATCTCGCCAAATGACGGCTGTTTAGGCTGCTCTGTCTGCGCGGGACCCGCCACGCCATAGAGCGATTCAATCCGCGAAGCAAAGGCCTCCGCTATGCGCTTTTCCAGGAGATGAAACATGAAAGAACCAGTATGCCAGTACCCGCAAGCTACAATGGGGTTGTGCCCAAGGTTACGTTCGTAGACATCGGCCGCACGGTCGAGTTCGAGTCCGGAAAACTTCCCTACCAGGAACACGGGAAGCCGGAATCGATTCTCGATGTGGCCTTAAACTTTGGCATTCAGCTCGAACATGCCTGCGGCGGCAGCTGCGCCTGCACCACCTGCCATGTTCACATGAAGAGTGGCGCTGAGGTCAACCTCTCGCCGATGGACGAAGACGAACTCGATCGCGTCGAAACCGCCGGCGATCTCACGCTGGAATCGCGCTTGGGCTGCCAAGCCATTGTCAAAGGCGATGTTGTGGTGGCGATGCCGGCGTGGAACCGCAACTACGTCAGCGAAGGCGGCGGCTCCATGAACCTGGGCGACGCTATACCCACCGGCAAAAAATAGCTACTGTTTTAGCCAAAGCCCCACCAGCGTCCCTGCCAGTTCTTCCGGCTCGGCGATCTTCACGCTCACGCGCTGGCCGTCTGCGACTACGTGAATCCCGTCGAGCACCCGCACCAACTCTGGCTGTCTCTTCGGCGCCATCATGCGGCCGAGTCCCAGGAACCCTTCGAGCCCGTTGTGAATCTGCTGAGCATCCTGCGCATTGGCGGCGACACCCGTAAGAGTGCCTGCGACTCCCTGGCTCAAATCGAAATAGAAAGTGCCGCTGTCAACTAACCCCAGCACTTTTTTCACATTCGCCAGATTCCCGGTGAGCGGGAGGTCCACCGGCCCTCCCCGATACACACCCCAGAACTGCGTCTCCCGCGGAACTTCCTTGCTCAGTGCGCTCAATCGCGCCGGCAGTCCGGTGAAGGACGCCCGCTGATCGACCAATGCCCGCAGGATCGGCGTTTCGCCCAGAGCAATGGTGCTGGAATTTATCATCAGCATGGCCTGCTGTTCATCGCCGAACATGATCATCCCCTGGTATCCAAACCGGCGCACCTCTCTTGTCGAGAAATCCGGTGCCATTAATTCGTCCGCGAATTTACCGCGCCCCAGCACGAAACTCTGCTTGCCGTTGGACACAAACAGAACATTCCATAAGCTCTTATCCGGATTGATTCCAGTTCCGCGCGCGAATTTTTCGATGATCGGAATCTTCCCACCGCTCAAGTATTTTTGATAAACCGGAGTCTTCACCAGGTTCTCGACCCGCAGGCCTACCAACAGCGTGGTGTCCGGCGGGACCAGTGACGCAAATTGCGGATCGATGAAAACGCCGGTTTCCGTGGGCTTCCGCGAGCAACCGGCAAGCAGGGTCACCGTCACGATCACCGCCAGCAAAACCCTATTTCGCAGCCGCAACTTTTTCCACCGATCTCATCACTCGCAGAAAGTTCTCCCCGTAAATCTTGCGGATGTCCTCGGCCGAGTAGCCTCTCTCGAGCAATGCCCGCGTCAGGTTCGGAAACTTGGAAACATCCTCCAGCCCCACCGGAGTGCAATCGATCCCATCGAAATCGCTGCCGATGCCAATCGCATTGATCCCCGCGATTTTGCGAATGTGATCGATGTGATCAACCACGTCATCGAGCGTGGCGTGTGGCGGCTTTTCGTTGTTCAGAAAATTGCAATAGAAATTCACCTGCACCACCCCGCCCTTCTTAGCGAGGTCGATGATCATCTGGTCGGTCATATTACGCGGCACGTTGGCGAGGGCCCGGCACGCCGAATGGGAAGCAATCAGGGGCGCACTGCTCACAGCCAGCGCGTCATAGAAGGTCTTGTCTGCTACATGCGAAATGTCCACCATCATGCCCAGGCGGTTCATCTCGCGAACCACGCCCTTACCGAAATCCGTCAGCCCGTTGTGATGCGTCACGGCGGCATCGTTGACATCGCCCGAGGAATCCGCCCAATTATTGGTATTGGTGTGGGTCAGCGTCATGTAGCGCACGCCGCGCCCGTAAAACTCGCGCAGCTTGTCCAGGTTGTCTTGAATTGCATGGCCGCCCTCAATGCCGATCAGCGCGGCGATCTTACCCTGCTTGTGCGCGGCTTCGATCTGCTCGGCCGTCGTCGCCAGCACGAAATCGTTGGGATAGCGGCCGACAATATCATAAAGAATGGTGTCGATCATCTGCTGCGCGCGGTTGTAGGCCCGCGGCCCCAACCCGAAGTTGGCCCCCACATACGCGGCGAAGAACACCGCGCCCACGCCGCCTTCCTTCAGTCGCGCCAAATCCGTATGCGCCAGCGGCGACGGCGCCCCGATATCGAAAACCGCCCCGGTAAACGGCCGGTCCTTGCCGGCCTGCTCAGTTGGATAGTCGTTGTGCGTGTCGATCAACAGGGCCGATGCGTGTACGCGCTTCACCTCGGCGTCCGTCACCGTCCGCTTCTCAGCCGCTAATGTCATCACTGCCATTGCTATCGTCAGACCCGCCAGGATTCTATTTCGCATCGCGCCAGTTGTCTCCTACGCCGACGTCCACCACGAGCGGCACGTCCAGCCGCTCGACGCTCTCCATCTCCGATTTCACCATAGCGCGCACCGCCTCCACTTCCTCGGGAGGCGCCTCGAACACCAGTTCGTCATGCACTTGTAGCAGCATCTTGGTTTGCATGCCGCGTAAGTTTTCGTGTATGCGGATCATGGCCAGTTTGATCAGGTCCGCCGCGGTCCCCTGTAGCGGAGTATTCACTGCCGTCCGCTCGGCAAAATTGCGGGCGTTCGGATTCTTGCTTTGCATATCCGGAATCGGCCGCTTGCGCCCAAACAAATTCACGGCCACTCCGCTGCGCCGCACTTCCGCAATGGTGCTGTCGATGAACCGCCGCACGCCTGCGTAGCGCTCGAAATACGCACGGATATACAGATCTGCTTCCTTGCGATCGATTCCCAAGGCCGCCGCCAAGCCGAACGCCGTCTGCCCGTAAACGATCCCGAAATTTACCGCCTTGGCGTTGCGCCGCTGCTCCGGCGTAATCATTAGAGGAGGCACGCCGAACACTTCCGCCGCGGTGCGCGTGTGGATGTCCTCGCCGTTACGGAACGCCTCCACCAGCACCGCATCGCGCGACATGTGCGCCAGCAGGCGCAACTCGATCTGCGAATAGTCCGCCACGATGAGTTTCCAGGCTCGATCGGCTTCCACGCGCGGCACGAACGCCGCCCGGATCTCGCGCCCCAGCTCAGTGCGAATCGGGATGTTTTGCAGATTCGGATTCGAGGACGACAGGCGCCCGGTCGCCGCGCCGGTCTGGTTGAAGGTCGTGTGCAGGCGCCCCGAAAAAGGATCGATCAACGCCGGCAGCGCATCCACGTACGTCCCCTTCAATTTTGCGAGTTGACGGTACTCCAAGACTTTCCCGGCGATGGGGTGCTCTACCGCCAGATCTTCGAGCACATCCGCCGCCGTGGAGATGGCCTTGCCCTTTCCGTAACGCACCGGCGCGGGGAGCTTCAAATCTTCAAATAAAACTTTGCCTAGTTGTTGCGGTGAACTAATGTTGAAAGACCTTCCGGCCAGTTCATAAATCTCGCCGCCGAGCCGCGCCATCTCCTCCTCCATACGCGCGCTCAACACCTTAAGCTGTGCCGGATCCACCCTGATCCCGGTCGACTCTATTTCCGCAAGCACACGAATCAGCGGCAGATCGATCCGCTCGTATACCTCCGCCAGGCCGGCTGCTTCCACCGCCGGCCGCAACTTGTGGAAGATTGCCAGCACCGCGTCGGCCTCCGCCGCCGGACCCGAGTCCACCGAATGCCCCAAGTGCCGGTCGGCCAGATTGGGCAGACTGCACGACGCCGGATCGGCCGATAACAGAAATCCGTAGAGCATTACATCGTGGGTCAGACTGGGAGATTCCCCGAATCGACGGACCAACGTCTTGATGTCGTGCGCCACCGAAGCGCACTCGGGAAGCGCATCTCCGCAAGCGACCGAACAGGCCTCATTGCGCGCCGCCAGTCCCACCACCGTTTCCGACATCATCTCACCCACGGCCACCGCGATGGGCGCATCCGCCGGTACCGCTGCCAGCCACGCATCCAACTCCTCACGCGATTGCAACTGCCGGTACTTGCGCGCAGGACCGGCGTTCCCGGCCGGCCCCGCCTCCGCCATCTCCCGCAGCAGCCGGTTGAATTCCAGGGTTCTGTACAGGTCCCGCAATGCGGCCTTGTCGGGTTCCTGAACCTTCCACGATTCCAGTTCGAAGGGGACCGGCACATTCGTGTGTATGGTCGCCAACTGCTTGCTGAGCAAAATCTGCTCGCGATGATTTTGCAAACTCTCCCGGTACGTGCGCTTCTCGACCTCTGCCGCGTGTTCCAATGCGCCTTCCACCGATCCGAAGCGCAAGACCAGATCTTTCGCGCCTTTGTCGCCAATTCCCGGCGCACCCGGAATATTGTCGACCGTGTCACCCTTTAGCGCAAGCAAATCCGCCACTTGCGAGGGCGGCACGCCCATATATTTCTGCGTCTCTTCGGCGTCGTACCACAAGTCATCCTTCATGGGATTCAACATGCGCACGCTCTGGTTCACCAGTTGCAGCATGTCTTTATCGCTCGAAACGATGGCTACTTCCACGCCTTGTTCCGCAGCCCGGCACGCCAGCGTCCCGATTACATCGTCCGCCTCGAAACCGGCATACTCCAGTAATGGAATGCGCATAGCTTCGAGCGTTTTGCGGATCCATGGGATCTGGTCGAGAAGGTCTGGCGGCGTTTCCGTGCGATTGGCCTTATAAGCCGCGAAGGCTGCGTCGCGGAACGTCGGACCCAGGCTTTCGAAAATCGCCACCAGATACTCGGGCTTATGCACCGCCTGCAAGCGCCGCACCATGTTGTGGAAGATGTAGACCGCCTCGGTTTGGATCCCGGATGAAGTCCGCATTGGCGGCACGCCCGACCGCGCACGCGCATGATAGGCGCGGAAAATGAAACCGAACGAATCGATCAGAAAGAGGCGTGGCACTCCAACCATAGTAAGGGTTGCTCTTGGCCTCGATCCAGCGCTACAGTGTCCGCATGACCGGCCGCCCCGCGCCCCACGAAGCCGCTCCTTACTATTCCACCTATATCGACCGCATCATCAGCGACGATGTCCTCGGGGAACTCGAGGCGCAGCTCGATGCAACTCTTGGCCTGGCCGCCAGTATCTCTGAACACCAATCACTCCACCGTTATGCACCCGATAAGTGGTCTATCCGCCAACTACTAAACCATGTGAGTGATACCGAACGGGTGTTCCTTTACCGCACGCTGTGGTTCGCCCGCGGATTCGACACGCCACTGCCCAGCTTCGATCAGGATGTCGCCGTCCCGGCCGCGGGCGCCGATCAGTTTTCTTGGGCCAGCCATGTCGAGGAATTCCGCGCGGTTCGTGTTGCTACGCTGGCTTTTTTCCGCAATCTGCCCGCCGATGCCTGGACCCGCACCGGCATAGCCAGCGGGAACTCCGTCTCCGTGCGCGCCCTAGCCTACATCATCGCCGGCCACGCTGCGCATCACATCGCGATTCTGCGGCAACGATACCTATAATGGCTTGCTATCAGGTTTAGGATTTAACCAACGCTCTGCCAGCGTGGCAGCATCGTCCACCTGCGGATCTACTTTGGAGTGTCCAGTTACGTCGCCGTTCACTGAAAAGACGGCGATGATCCCCTCGGCGGTAGGCGCCAATTGCAGGCGCTTCTGCTTAGCGTCCAGCCGAAGCGTTTCCCCAATCCAAGTGAAGTTTACTAGCACGCGCTGCCCGCGCCCGATGGCTCGGCATTGGGTTAACAGCTCCTGAGTGAACGGCGACTTTTTCAGCGCGTCCAGATGCGGCGCCCGCAGCAGGGCGGCCGTCCGCTCCGCCTCACGCCGCTCCTGCTCGCGCCTTGCTTTCTCCGGATCGCGCTCTTCCTGGTTCTCCAGCGCCTTCAGATTATTCTCTAGATTATCGAGAAAGCTCATTCTAGTTTTAGTATGGCGGTGGTTGCCTCCCGCCTGGGCCGGCCGGGCCTGCCCGCACTACCTCTATAAGCGTGGTACGCTGGACCGGAAGAAATCCAAGCAAGCAGGCTCAGGCTCATGTTGATTCAATTCGTGAATCCGCTCAACTCATCTCCATTAGCGTTTCCCATCTTAGAATGCATTCATATCGTTGGGTTCGCCGTGTCTATTGGAACCATTGCGATTGTCGATTTTCGTCTCCTCAACTTAGGGCTGTGGCGTCAAACCCCTGCCCAGTTGGCAAAAGATACTAGCCTGTGGACGATATTCGGGTTGGCGATCATGATTTTTTCTGGGTTAATGTTGTACTCTTCCGACCCGGATATGTATTACCTAAACTGGGCCTTCCTCCTGAAGATGCTTTTCTTGGTCTTGGCCATCACCTTCAACTACACCATTCATCGCCGGGTAGTCGCTTCAGGCGCCTCCACTGGCCGGACCAAACTGGTGGCGTGCGTGTCGCTCCTGTTGTGGATGTGTGTCGTTTTCGGCGGAATCTTTATCGGGTTTCTGAATCCGACACTCGATCTCAACAAGGTTTGATCCATGCTACTCGCCTTTGCTCAATTCATTCAAAAAACTGCGTTCTTCACGGCACTGCGTGGGTCGGGCTATGTCTATCCGGCCATTTTGTCTCTTCATATGGTGGCGATCGCCCTGTTTGGCGGAATGATCCTCATGACCGATATGCGGCTGCTCGGCTTGTCTCTCCGCAGCTATCCGGTCTCAGAGGTTATCGATCAATTCCGGATGCCCAAACGGGTGGGGTTCCTCTTGATCGCTACCTGCGGCATTCTCATGGCTTGCTGTAAGGCCGAAGAGTATTACTACAATGACTGGTTCCGGCTCAAACTCGCGCTGCTCTTGTTAGTGGCGCTGCATGCCGTGATCTTTCGCCGAAGCGTATATCACCGAGCGGCCGGACTCGATCCTGGGTCTCCCCTGCCCGCCGGTGCCAAGCTGGCAGCTTCCATTTCGCTGATTTTGTGGACCAGCATCGCCTGCGCCGGACGAGGCATCGGCTACATCGAGCCCCCCCTCGACAAGATCCACGCCCAGTTCTTCTCCGCTCCCGTGGTTGCACCCCCCGCTACCGTCAACGCGGAATACCTACATTAGGAGACACCACCGCATGTTCGTCTACGATCCATCCACAAATCCGCTCAATAATAACGATTGGGCCTTCCCGCTCCTCGAAATCATCCACATCACCGGATTCGCTTTTTCGATTGGAACGATCGCTATCGTGGATTTACGGCTCCTGGGAATGGGTATGCGCCACCAGTCGCCGGCGCAGCTTCTGAAAGACACCACACCGTGGACCCTGGTGGGTCTCCTCGTGATGCTTATGTCCGGTCCTCTGATCTTTTCATCGGACCCCAATATGTATCTCAATAACTCGTCTTTTCGTTTCAAGATGGGGGCGCTGTTGATCGCGATCATTTATAACTACACCATTCATCGCAAAGTGGCCGGCTCCAACCCTGCGCCGATGCTCGGCAAGCTGGTGGGCGGCGTCTCGCTGCTTCTATGGGTGTCGGTAGTCTTCGCGGGACTGTTTATTGCTTTCGTCTAAAGGGCCTGACCATGTCTCTTCTTGCAATCTTTCAGTGGCTGCAGAGTACTGAGATCGCGACCGCGCTGCGCGAGTCGTCCTACGCCTATCCGATTATCATGGCGAGTCATCTCACCGGTATGGCACTGTTCGGCGGCATGATTTTGATGACCGACCTGCGTATCCTCGGCGTGGTGATGCGCGGCTATTCCGTGACGGACGTCGTCGGCCAGTTGCGCCTCTGGAAGCGTATCGGGCTGGTGCTGACGGCCGGATGCGGGATTTTTCTGGCCTGGTCCAAGGCCGAGTTCTACTATCACAATCCGTTTTTCTGGACCAAGATGATGCTGTTGCTGCTGGTGGCTGTTCACGCGCTGATATTCCGCCGCAGCGTCTATAACAACACGGCGGAGATCGACCGCGCGCCGATTATGCCTACCAATGCGAAGGTGGCCGCGTGTCTCTCACTGGCCTTGTGGGTGGGGATCGTTTCCGCCGGTCGCTTGATCGGCTACTACGAAGTTAAGCCTTGACCGGTTTCGGCGCTGCCGGCGTTAGCCATCTGGCTCGCGGGCCGCACGTTTCGCCAAACCTCTAACGCCACCACTAAGGTCACCGCCAGCGTGATCGCTCCGGTAGCCACGTGAGCCACTCCGAAAACCACCGCCGCCACCTTAACGGTCTTGGCCGATCCCATGGACACTACCGTGAGCCCTAAGAAAATCTGCACGAAGGTAACCACGCCTAACGTGACTGCTGCCGGCCGCAGCGTGGGATGCTCCGGCATCATGGTCACGAGCACCACCAGCGTGAGGATGAACACCGCAACCACCAGCGCGCCTAGGATATGCGTCATCACGCCGATCACATCGTAACGGAACAAGGCACCTAGGGCGACCTGGATCACCACCAGCACTAGCGTGTTCCGCGCTACGCCGCGCAGCGAGGGCCAGCCTTGATCTGCCATCAGGACGGGATCGTTTTGCCAGCTCTTGGAGGTCCCGACAGTAATCGCTACCATCACCGCCAATAGCAGCGGCGCCAGAAACGCATGCACCATGCTGATCATCGGCGAAGCGATTCCGGACATTTCTCCCAAGCCTGCTTCGGCCACGACTCCGGCCAGCGCAATCCAAGACAGGCGGCGTAACCACCCGCGCTTTTCAACCAACATCAGCCACACTACCAGGCCGATGACGAGAACTCCCAACACGCTAGCCACCGCACGATGGCCGCTTACGGGATTCCCTCCCTGATTCGCCGCGAGAGCACTGGCAGTCAGAGCGCCGGTGACCACCACGTACAGAGTCCCCGCCGCAACCAGTGCAGCATAACGATGCAACCAAGGGTTTCTCATCCTGAGTACCGGTTTAGTTTAGCGCGAACTAACCGTCGCGACGAGTGCTATTCCACACAGAACGTGCAAAATGGACACATGAGCACGCAAAAGTGTCTCCTTTTAGACACGAAACATTTCTTCCAAGTCTTTATTTTTCTAGCATGTAACCCTAGCACCTGAATGGCACGTTTGTTACTATGAGTTTTGCGAGACGCCATGCAGATTTGGCACACCCATTTGGAAATCGGCCCGCACGGAGGCGCTTTTGCAGTTTGAGAAAACCGTGAGTCGGCCCGCCGAGGCCTCAGGAGTAGGCCTCCATTCGGGCGTTCCCGTCCGCATTCGTATCGTACCGGCTCCGCCCTCGACCGGTATCGTGTTCGTTCGTACCGACCTCGACGGCTTTACCATCCCCGCGAGTTGGCGCTACGTCCAGAAGGTCAGCTACGCCACCAGCCTGATGCGGCAAGGTGTGTTGATCTCGACCACCGAGCACCTGTTGAGTACGTTCTATAGCATGGGCATCGACAATGCTTTCGTCGAAATCGACAATCTTGAAGTACCCATCCTCGACGGCAGCGGCCAGCCGTTTGTCGATCTAATCCGCGCCGCTGGCATTCGTCAATCGCGCCGCCGCAAACGCTATCTGCGGATTCGCAAACCGGTGTCGGTCGAAGGCGGCGGGAAGCGGATCACCATCCTGCCCTCGGACCGTTTCCTGCTCACATGTGAGGTGTTTTTCTCGCATCCGTTGGTCGGGCGCCAGACTTTGGAAATGGAAGTTACCCCCGAGCATTACGCCGACGAGTTGGCCCCGGCGCGCACCTTCGGCTTCGAATACGAGCTGCACCAGATGCGCAACATGGGATTGATCCGCGGCGCGTCGCTCGATAACGCGGTGTGCTTCGACCATGACTCGATCCTCAACCCCGGCGGCCTGCGCTTCGCCGACGAATGCTGCCGCCACAAAGCGCTCGATCTCATCGGTGACCTGGCGCTGATCGGTAAGCCGCTGCTCGGTCATGTGATTGCCGAAAAAGCCGGCCACGCCATGCACTTCGCCCTGGTCAATAAGATTATGTCCGATCCTACGCTTTACGAAATCATCACCTACGACCAGGTGGCCCCCAGCGTGGCCATGGTGTCGTGATGCGAGTTCTCGATCGTAAGTGAAGCACCTCCCCAACCTGCTAACCGCGGCGCGTCTGGCGCTGACTCCGTATTTGTTCTTTCTAATGGTTGAGCACCGCTATCGCGCCATCATTCCGCTGTTCATCATAATCGGTGTCACCGACGTGGCCGACGGCTTCCTGGCGCGCCGCTTTCGTGCGTCCTCCCGCCTGGGAGCTTATCTCGACCCGCTAGCCGATAAAGTTTTACTGAGTGGAACGTTCCTGGTCCTGGCGCTCACCGGCGCTATCGAGGCTTGGCTGGCGGTAGTAGTGCTGGGCCGTGATGTGTTGATTCTGGGCGCCGCCGGAGTGCTGTATCTGGCCACGGCGCGCCGCAACTTCCCGCCTTCGCCCTGGGGCAAGTTCAGCACGTTTGTGCAAGTGGTGTTTCTGTGTTTCCAGATCGGCTATCTATCCGGGATCGCGGTTGCGCCCGCAGTCACGGCGCTCAAATGGCTTACCGTGGCGCTGGTCGTCGTGAGTTCGATCGACTATGGCCGGCGCGTGACTGCCGCGGATTCGCGCTAGACATTCGTGATCAAAGTGACCAGTAGGCCCTTTCTACGCCCGGCCCAGCGGCTTTGAACCGCTAGCCGAACCTTCATCCGTTCGCCTCGTTTAACGCGCAGGTCCTTTACTTCCAATCAAATAAGGTGTTACGCTCAAAGGATTCATGCGTACAGTCGACTTGATTCACCGCAAGCGGGACGGCGAAGAACTGTCCACGGAAGAAATCGCCTACG
>Ga0105240_10002573_pt1 | contig 29074 bp, 31 predicted proteins | sample KBSC54metaG_FD_80426 | JGI IMG/M metagenome (GOLD analysis project Ga0105240, IMG submission 80426) | Corn rhizosphere microbial communities from Kellogg Biological Station, Michigan, USA - KBS C5-4 metaG | ecosystem: Host-associated > Plants > Roots > Rhizosphere > Soil | place: Michigan, USA... | reverse complement strand
CGCACCGCTCGCCCGCTTTGAATGCCTTGAGCGCATTTCGCTGTCGCGCGCTCCACTCAGCCGCGTTATCGCCAGGATTGGCCTCTACGTGCTTACGCTTATATTCCTCGATGCCGATCGGGACAAATGCCATCTTTAGATTCTAAACCTCGAAAAAAAGCCCGTCTTCTCCAGCCTGCGATAAGGCAAAGATAGGCTCAGAGCCGAAGCGCCTGACCTCTGTATTCGCCCCGTGTCGACCCCACGAAAAACCCATGCCGATCGGCGCCTCCCTCAGATCGATGATTTCGAAGCGCGCGTCCAGACCGGCCGCGAATGCTCGGATTTCCGGATCCGGTGAAACCACCGCAGTCGCATGCGTGATTACGCCGGGGTTCTTGCTCCATACATCGAAAAGCCGGTCTTCGTGGACGTCATCGATGAGGCTCTGGTGCGGCGGTGAATACATTTTGAAGACTTCGCTCACAAACTGCTGAACGGTCACAGCCTGCACGAGCAACACCGGCGCATCATGACAGCAGAAGTAGATGGGCCCCACGTCTCAGCCCCTGGTTGCAGGTCCACGACCCACTGGTTGCCGTATCCGTCATGCGCGATCGGGAGCCCGCCAGGCAGGAAATCCGCTTCAAAGCCATGCCCAAAACTCTTGCCAGTGAAATCGAGCTGTTCGAGTGTGCCGTCGATCCCCGAACAGAACTGCAGGAGGTCGCGAACATCGTCCGGTGGCGGCACGAGCAGCGATTGAGAAAACTCGTCTACTTCTTCTATTGTCAGCCCGGGCAGCAGTCGGACCCGGATGGGTTTGCCGTCGTTGATCAGGTCAGACGCAAGCGCGGCCTGCATGACTTCCCGAGTGCTAGGGCACATGTTCACCTCAAAACTGTACGTCGCCGTCGTCGTCCAGCGACTTGTCTGAAGCACCTTCGCATAGCCAGCTTTCCTGGCGATAGATTGGCGCGGGTCCCTCGCAGAAGTCTTCGGGTTCAGCCGGGGTGAAGTCGATCGGTTTTTCGCCGATCACGTTGCCGAATTTCTTGAAGTGCAGCTCGTGAATCCAATACTTCACCGGCAGCTTCCACTTCTGCTTTGGATCTGGTCTGGCTCAAATCAGGCTGTCCGGCCCGAAGCCCAGATTCTTCGCCATGGCGATATCATCCTGGTTCAGCCGGCACAGCTTCTTTGCTTTCGGGCCAATCGTGCTTTTGCGGTTTCTTGTTTTTCTTTTTCTTGCTCACGCGCTAGCAAGGGCCTCTAAAACGGGACGTCGTCGTCGCTGATGCCATGGTTGAATTCTTCCGCGGGTGCGGCCGGGGCCTGCTGCCGCGGCTGAGCAGAACGGGGCATCGAGACCGGCCGGTCCTGACGCTCGAAGTCGCCACCACCACCACCGGAGCCTTCGGAATCGCTACGGCCGCCGAGCAAAATCAATTCGTCCACGACCACTTCGGTCATGTAGTTTTTCTTGCCGTCCTTGTCATCCCAGGAGCGCGTCTGCAGCCGGCCCTCCACGTAGACCTGCTTGCCCTTCAACAAGTAGTTGGCGACATTGTCCGACCGCCACATGATGATGTTGTGCCAGTCGGTCTCTTCCTTCCACTCGCCGGACTGCTGGTCCTTCCAGCGGCGGCTGGTCGCAATCGAGAAATTGGAACGCGAGATGCCACTCGGGGTGAACTTAGTCTCGGCGTCCTTGCCAAGACGTCCAAGCAGGATTACTTTGTTTACGCTTCGGGATGCCATCTTATCCTGCACTGTAACACACAGGACAGATGGCCCGGCGGTTCATTTCGCTGCCGACGCGGTGGGACAGGCAGCCACCAGCGTAGAGGCTTCGCTTTTCGGGAAAAATGGCGACACGGCGGCCAGATCGTGTGCCAGCAAGTCGCGCGATGCCTCGCAATTTCCCGCCGCTACGGCCGCCAAATGCCGCCATGCGACGGCATCGGCATGCAGGCCCGGCGAAATGCTGAAATTCAGCGCGCTCGAGAATTCGTCTTCCGCGCGCGCGAATTCCTTGCGCCGGAACGCCGCGATTCCGCGATACAGATGGGCGTCGCCCGACGCCAGATCGACCGTGCCTGCGAATGCCGTGCGGGCGGCCAACCCATAGTCGGCGATCGCCGCGTCCATTCGCCCCGCGGTCTCCTTGGCCCGCGCCCGATAGAAGAACGAGCGGGCATGCGCCGGGTCCGCCTTAATGGCCGAATCCAGTGTCGCGATTGCGCCTGTGGCATCGCCGGCCAGTAACTGCGCGCCGCCGAGGTCGGTCAGTGCCAGCCCCAAATCCCTCGGCGGCGAAAACCTGGCCCGCAGACTGGCGTCCGAGGACCGTTGCCAGATCGCGATCGCGCTGCGATACTGATTCGCGGCAGCGGAGTAGTGACCCGCCTGGAATGCCTGCCGCCCGGCCACCCAGTCGGACCAGCCGGATTCCTGCAATCCGGTGAAATATTTCGCAGCCTCGGCCAGTTGATCGGAATTCAGCGCCAGATAGCCGAGCCATGCGCGCCCCAGTTGCAGATCGGCCTGGCAGGACGTCACCGCCATCAGTGTGCCGACGCAAACCGGGGAAGCCAGCGCGCCCGCGATTTGCTGCCGGGCGGCGGTCTGAACGGCGGGATCGTTCGGATTACCGAGCAGTCGCGCGATCGCGGCCATGATCGGCAGCGCCGGAGGCAGCGGCTCGGGCAGAGTTTTTTTCGGCTGCAAGGCCACTCGGTCCGGCCACGCGTCGATTCCCTTTTGGAATTCCGCCGCCGCATCCGTGTACAGCGCCGGAGTGTTGGTGAACGTAGCGCTTGCGAGCGTGCACCACCCCTTACGGAAGTGCACGATCGGCAGATCGGGCTTGGCCGCAATCGGCACCAGCGCCGCTTGCGATTGAATACAGGCGGAACTCTGCGGAAGCTGTGGCGCGGGCGAAAGATCCACCCGGTCGAAATCCGTCTGAGCTTTAAGAATCAGCGCCAACTGCGGATCGTCAGCCGCACTCAGCACGCAGACAGTCAGAATTGCGATAGCCAGTAGCCGCACACAATGTGGACGGCAAGATGCCACCCACTGTTACGAAGCGAACATTCTACTTGGTGAAGATCGTCACATCGACGTTCATGCCGGGACGAAGTACCAGGTCACTTTGATGGTCCACCAGAATCTTCACCGGGATGCGCTGCACTACCTTGACGAAGTTGCCCGTGGCATTCTCCGGAGGCAGCAGGCTCATCTTCGACCCGGTCGCGCCGGCGATCGAATCCACGCGCCCACCGATGCTCTTGCCGTACATATCGACGTGAATTTCGGCCCTCTGGCCAGGATGGACATTCGCCAGTTGGGTTTCTTTGAAGTTCGCCGTCACCCAGGTGTCCTGCAGCGGAATGATGGTCATGAGACCCTGTCCGGGTTGCACAATCTGCCCGACCTCTACGCTCTTCCGCGTTACCACGCCATCGATCGGCGACGTAATCGTCGTGTAACTGAGCTGCAATTCAGCCGCTTCCAGATTGGCGCGCGCAGCTGCCACCGACCCTGCGACCGTGCCGGCATCCGACGCACGAATCCCGACCTGCTTAGTGTTCGCCTGCGAGTTCTGCAGTTGCGCCCGCGCCTGATTGACCCGCGATTCCGCCGCCGAGACAGCCGCCTGCCGGATCGCCGCGTCCTTTTGAACGGACGCCAGTTTCTCGCGCGCAGCTTCTACTTCGCTCTGAGCCACACGCGCCGCCGCCACGTAGGAATCGTACTGCTGTTGGGAAATTTCTGCCTTATCGACCAGTGGTTTCATGCGCGCCAGATCGGCTTGCGCCCGATCGTTGCTGGCCTGTTTGGATCGCAGATTCGCTTGCGCCACCGCAATATCGGAACTGGAGGCCTGCTCGTACGAGACCCGTGCGCGCTGCTGCTCGGCCTCGGCATCCGCCAGTTGCGCGTTTGATGCGGCGGTCGCGGATTGCGTCGTAGCGCTGGTCCACGGCACCACCTGTTGTGCCGACTGCAACTGACTCTGCGCCTGCTGCAGCGCCGCTTTCGCCATGTCGACCCTGGCCTGGTAGTCCCGCGGATCGATGCGCACCAACACCTGGCCGGCCTTCACCTGCTGATTGTCGGTGACCGCCACTTCGAGGACGGTGCCGCTGATCTTTGGAGCGATCGCACTGATGTGTCCATCCACATTCGCATCGTCGGACGAGACACGGTCGCGGAAGTGCAGCCATGCGGCCGTCGCTCCCGCCGCGATGACGACCAGCAGAATGAGGAATATCCAAATCTTCTTTCCGCCGCCCCGCTTCTCCTGCGGGACCGGTTCGGATTGCTCAGCCTGAGGCATGGGTTTAGATAGTGTAGCCACAGAATATACCTTTCTATTAATCCAAAGCGATGGGACCCTTCACCGGCCCCGATTTCTTCATCAAGAACATCAGAGGGATGATGGCCAGAAACAGCGCGCCCATCACCCAAAAAGCATCGGAAAACGCCAGCATGCCCGCCTGCCGCTGCATGCTTCCATAAATCAAACCGCTGGCTTCGCGCGACGCGTCAGGCAGGCTCGCCCCGTGCGCTTGCACCATCGCGGTGGTCCGCTGCAGGGCCTCGCGATAGGGAGCGTCATAAGGCGTGAGATGCGCTGTCAACACCTGTTGATGCACCTGCGAACGCCGCGCCAGCAGCGTCGTGACGGTCGCGATCCCGGAGCTGCCGCCGATGTTGCGCGCCAGGTTGAACAATCCCGTTGCGTAATTCGCCCGCTCCCGGGGAATGAATGCGAACGCGGCGGCGCTGATCGGCACAAAAAGGAAAGCCAGCCCCAGGCTCTGTATGACTCGTCCCCACACGGCAGTCTGATAATCGATTTCGAGGGTGAACTTCGACATCGCAAACAGGCCGAATGAAGAGACCAGCACTCCGAAAATCACCAGCCAGCGCGCCTGGTAGCGGCGCAGCAGTATTCCGACCAGCGGCATGCAGATACAGATCACAATGCCGCCCGGCGAAAGCACCAGGCCGCTGAGCAGCGCCGTGTATCCGAGCAATGTTTGCAGGAAGAGCGGCAGCAGCGTAGTGCTGCCATACAGCACGAAGCCCAACACCAGCATGGAAACCGTACACAACATAAAGTTCCGCTCTTTTAAGATGCGGAAATCGATCACAGGTTGCTTCTGGCGTAATTCCCAGATCACCACCGACACCAGGCAAACCACGGCCAGGATGGCAGCGATCACGATAAACCGCGAGCCGAACCAGTCTTCCCGCTGGCCTTCATCCAGCACCACTTCCAATGCGCCCAGCCCTAGAGCCAGCAACCCCAGGCCGGCATAGTCGATCCTGAGTCCGTCCGTAAAGCCGCGCCGCACGATGTACGGAGGATCGAACACCAGCATATAGGTCAGCGCCAGCGAAAGGAGCCCCACCGGGATGTTGATGAAGAAGATCCAGCGCCAGCTATAGTTGTCGGTAATCCAACCGCCGAGCGTGGGGCCGATTACAGGAGCCACTACCACGCCCATGCCGTATACCGCCATGGCCATGCCATGCTTTTCCTTGGGGAAGCTCTCCACCAGAATGGCTTGCGAAATCGGTTGCAGCGCGCCGCCTCCGATTCCCTGCATGATGCGGAAGAGAATCAGCATCGGCAGCGAGGGCGCCAGTCCACAGAGGACCGAACTGATCGTAAACAGCGCCACGCACGTCATGTAGAAACGCTTGCGGCCGAATAGCGTGGAAAACCAGGCGCCCATCGGCAGGATGATCGCATTAGCCACCAGATACGACGTGAGCACCCAGGTCGATTCATCCACGCTGGCCGACAGGCTGCCCGCGATATGCGGCAGCGACACGTTGGCTACGCTTGTATCCAGCACCTCCATGAAAGTCGCCAGCATGACGGTCATGGCGATGATCCACGGGTTGACTTGTGGAATCGCCAACTTCCTACCGGGCATACAACGACTCCACCTGGCCGGCCGCATGCGCCAGATCGGCGCGAGCCTGATTGTAGCGATAAAGCGCCGCGATCTGGTTGTCGTTGGCGCGGGTCAGCGCGTCCTGGGCACTCACCACCTCGATATTGTTCGCGACCCCCGCCTGGAACCGGTCGCGAGCCTGCTCCACTTCCTGCTGCGCCAGTTGCACCCCGAGATTCGCCACCGTCACCTCAGACCGTGCGGCTTCCAATTGCGCGGTCGAGGTCTTCACTTCCAGAGCGATCCGGTTCCGCAGATCCTGTTCCTGCTGCTTGAGCTGGCGAATCGCCAGATCGGCCTTGGCGCGTTCCGCCTGAATGCGGCCGCCGGTGAACAGCGGAAAATCCAGGCTAGCCTGGTATTGGTACACCGGAATCACGCTGGCCGGTGAGAGTCCCTGCTCCAGCCAGAAGCCGTTAGCAGCCAACTTCGGCAGTCGCTGATCGGCCGCGTTTCTCTGATCCAACTCAGCCCGCTGCTCCTGCACGACCAATTGGCGCAGTTCCGGACGGGACGCCAACGCGCGATCCAGGATCTGATCCACCGCCGTCTCCGGCGTGTCGAAGAAGGCCATCTGGTCGGCAAGTTCGATCGTGCGATGGGGATCCACACTCAGCAGTCGCGCCAGTCCGAACAGCGACGTCTGTAACTGCGTACGGGCGAGAATCAGCCGCTGCTTTTCGTTCTGCAGTTCCACATTGGCGCGCAGTGTATCGATCCCGGTGCCGACGCCGTTCTTCTGCAGGTCGGCCGCCTGATTGTACAGCGCCTGCGCCAGATTGACCCGCGACTGCGCGGCCTGCACGTCAGCGGCAGCGCGCTGGCTGCCCAGGTATTGCGACACCACCAAAATGACGCTTTCCTCGCGCGCGGTAAGCGCCTCGGCCTGCGCTGCATTCACGCCCAGTTGTGAAGACCGGTACCGATGCCACAGGGTCAAATCGAAGATCGGAGTATTGAAGGCGACGCCGGTCTGCGATACGTAATAAGGTCCAACATGCTGCGCGAAGCCAGGAAAGCTGAAGCCGATCGCCGCTTCCAGGTTGACGCGATGCACTGTCTCGGCCACGTTCCCACTGACCTGAGGCATCAGCCCCGACCGCGAAACCGCGACGTCCTCCCGCGATTGCGCCACGTTGAGGTTTGCCAGGATGACCTGGGGGTTCTGCTTGAGTGCAAGGTTTACCGCGTCTTTCAGGGTCAGCTTCAAAGGGGTAATATCTTGCGCGAACGCCACCCCGGCGAGGGTAAGTAAGCAAACAATGCGGGTAGTCATAGCAGAAGCAGCTTATCCAGGTGCAACTGGGATGCCACTGTATCTGATAGCAATTACAAGGGATCAATGCTTCGCGGTGACAATATTTGGGCAGTGGCCCAAATGTCGTCAAGCGTTCTTCGGGTCGATGCCGAGCTTGCGCATTTTCGCCTGGAGCGTCGTCCGCTTCATGCCCAGGCGGGCCGCAGCGCCCTGGTCGCCACCGACACGGCCGTGGGCCTCGCGCAAAGCCTTTAGAATGGCATCCCGTTCGGCCGCGGCCAGCGTCACCGCCGGCGCCGAGCCCGTGGCGCGCCGCTGTAACTCGCGCACCGGGGCATGCAGCGAAGCTCCCGCGGTGAGGATGACGCCCCGCTCGATGAAGTTCTGCAACTCGCGAATGTTGCCCGGCCAGTCGTATCGCGCCAGCGCCTGCATGGCTTCCGACGGGATGTTGGTAATCTTCTTATTCATCCGGCGCGCGAACTGCTGTACGAAATAACGCACGAGGAGGGGGATATCCTCGCGGCGTTCCCGCAGCGAAGGCACTGTCAGCGGAAATACGTTCAGCCGGTAGTAGAGGTCGGCGCGAAACTCCCTCTGTTCCACCATAGTCTCGAGGTTGCGGTTCGTGGCGGCGACCAGCCGGGCGTCCGTCTTGATGGTTCGCGAACTGCCCAGACGTTCGAACTCACGCTCCTGCAAGACGCGCAGGAGCTTGGTCTGCAGTTCCAGCGGGATCTCGCCCACTTCGTCCAGGAACATGGTGCCGTGATTCGCCAGTTCGAAGCGGCCGATGCGCTGCGCGATCGCGCCCGTGAACGCGCCCTTTTCGTGGCCGAACATCTCGCTTTCCAGCAGCCCAGTGGGAATCGCGGCGCAGTTCAACTTGACGAAAGTGCCTTGCCGGCGGTTGCTCAAATCGTGAATCGCGCGGGCCAGCAGTTCCTTCCCCGTGCCTGTCTCGCCGTAAATCAGCACCGTTGAATCGGTGGGCGCGACGGTTTCCACTTGCTTCAGGAGCGCGCGCAGCACCCGGCTCTGTCCCACGATTTCTTCGAACCGGTTGTCGGTGCGAATCTCGTCTTCCAGGTAGACCTTCTCTTCGGCCAGGCGCGCATTCAGTTCCTCGATGCGCTCGTACGACAGTGAGTTATCCAGCGCGATCGCCACCTGGCCCGCGGCCTGCGAGAAGAATTGCAGATCCTGTTCGGTGAAGAAATTCTCCCGGCGCGATCCCAGATTCAACGTGCCCAGAACGGACGTTGATGTAATCAGCGGCAGGCAGCACAACGAGCACAGCCCTTCCCGCGACAGGATCTCAGCGGTTTGGGGCGAGAACTTGCGCGCATCCTCCATAGTGGGCACTAACCGCGGGACGCGCGTGCGGAAAACCAGTCCGGCCAGCGAGTCCTCTACGGAGATGAGCGCATTCTCGCGAATGTGTCCCGCGCTGTCGGGGAAATCCAGCACCCGCATTTTGAGCGCGCCGGCCTCGGCATCATATAGAAGGAGGCTGGCGTAGTCCATGCCGAAGGTGCGGCGCAGGGAAGCCGAGATCGCCTGGAACAGGTCCCGCGTCGCCAGGCAGCCCACCACTGCGTTGTTGATTTCGAGCAGAGTGCGCAAACGGTCGCGCTCCAGCGCCAGTTGCTGTTCGTATGCCTTGGCGGCTTCGGAATTCAGAGCATTGTCGACAGCGACGGCCACTTGCCGCGCCACGTGCTCCATGAATTCGATATTTTCGGTTGAGTAAGCATCCTTCGTGTGCGAACCGAAATGCAACCCGCCGATATCGCGTTGTGCGGTGAATAGCGGCAGCACGCAAAAGGATTCGATCTCGTACCGGGCCAGCAATTCGCGAATGTGCGGAAAGCGAGTCTCCGCGGCTAATTCGGCGATGTAGTAGGGCTTGCGGGTTTCGAGCGCCAGAGTCGTCGGTGTCTCCCCGTACGGAATGGCCGAAGGGCCCGGCTTCTCGATCGGCTCGTCGGTTTCCAGGATGTGCAGCCGCACCACCTGCTCGCGCGCGTCGATCAGCGTCAGCGTGATGAAGTCGAAGGACACCAGGCGCTTCAGCAGCCGGCTCAAATCGGCGAACAGGGTCGAGAGTTGCCGGTGCGCGGCAATCGACTGGGCTACTTCGAGCAGCGTCTCGTACCGTTCCTGGATGGGGTCCGGCAGCGGCTGGGGATGCGACGACATGGAAGGCTTTTCTTCCACCGTAGCACATGCCTTTCCGGCGGCGTCACTGACGCGCGGGACAGCCCAGTCCGGCAGCCTGTACGCGCGCCGATTCTGCCGCCACCCTGCGGCCCGAATTGCGATACAGCTCGATCAGATTGCTCGTTGCTGCGCAAAGCTGCCGGTGTACAAGCGGGCAGCCCAGATTGATCGACCCGTTAGCGAACGAGCAGCCTCCTGGATCCATCTGTTGGTCGATTTTCACGAGGCTCTCGACCGCCGAACTGCTGCCGGGATTGATGGAAAGCGCTTCTATGTATATGACCGCCGCGCGATCCAGCTCGCCTCTCGCCCGATACAGTCCGGCCAGCTCTTCACAGATCTGCTCGCTCTGCGCGATCCGTCGTCCATATTCCAGCACTGCCACAGCCTCAGATGGGCGCGACATGCGCTGATCGATGCATCCGAGTTCCTCATAAACCCTGCTGGTTCCGAATTCCCGCCGTGCCTGCGCAGAGTGGGCCTGGTCGATGCGCCGCCCGCGCAGCAGCAGGTCGAGCGCCTTGCGATACCAGCACGGCTTCTCGGAGGTCGATGCCAGAACGTCGCCCTCCAAACGGTAGAAATATGCGGTGTTGGCATACGCGGCGGCATCGCCGCCGACAGCGATAAATCTGTTTTGTAGCCGTTAGGCGCGGCTTCCGCGGAACTCGACCACAGGCTGAACTCGTCATGCCAGTCGGCATTCCGCGCCCATGATCGCATCGTCAGGCACCCGCACATCAATAGCAGCACGACGGGTCCCACCCGGCCCGTTCGCGGCCATTGACGCCCGGCGGCATGCCACGCCAGCACCGCGCATCCGGCCGCCGCGATCGCGGGCAAATATAAGAAACGCTCCGCCATAATCGTACCGATCGGGAACAGCAGATTCGACGTCGGTAGCAGCGCAGCGAAAAAGAAGCCGATCAAGAATGTCACCGTCTTCGCGGCGCCGCCAGCAGAAAACCGCTACGCCGGTTGCGCCGGCACACAGCAGCAATGCGATCAGCGCCCTCGCGTCGCCCCAACCCGACAGCGGCAGTTTCATCGTAAGAGTAATCGCAGGAGAGGCGCGCCGGCCAGATCAGCAGCCGCACATAATCGCCGACCACCCGGATCGCCGTGGGCCGGGTAGCCCAAAAATCGGCAGTCCGGTGCCCGCATCATCAAGACGACGCCGATCGGAATCAGGGCTGCTACATACCCCGGCACGCGCGATCGCCACGATGGACCCGACCGGAAGACCACATCGTACAGCCCCATGTGGCACAAAACACCAGCCGACCGCCGGTGTCGAATCCTGCAGCAGTGTGAACAGCAGCAGGTAGACAAGCGCAATCTTGATCAGATGCAAGCCGAAATTGATCTACTGATACGACGCCGGATTGGTTCTGCTGCCCAGAATTGCGTTATTAAAATTAAATAAGTACGACAGTGTAGTTGCCGGGCGGTAGAGATTCGTCTCATAGCGGCCGTACCAGTAATTCTCGGTGAAGATGAGCCGGACATTCTGGATGGTTGCCTCGCGGATGCGCGTGTCCTGCCCAATGATCGAGGCAGAACTCTATGCGTGCTTAGGCTTTTCCCGATTCGTTGGCTACAGCGGAACTGCGGCAGGATACGCAGATTTCTTCGACTATGGCCCGGATAAAAGGAGTCATCGCCGCCAGTTTGACGCCTTGACGATGCATATCCTCCAGCAGAGACTGACCCTCCGGGTCTACGAAATCCAGTTCTCCCAAATCCAGAACGGTTCGACGATCCCGAGTAGTCGATTGAGCCGTTTGCCAGCACTGCCGGAGTTCTTTAACCCACGGACCAGACAATCTGCCCTCCAACTTGAAGCGAAGTTCGCTGGCGCTGTCATGCAGAGTGATCTTCAACATCCGCAATTCCTTTCGCACGCTCATTGCCGAACGCAAAAAGCGCGTGACCACAAGCACATAGCTATGGATGGAGTCGTCCAGCCAACTGCTTCTGCCCAAATAACGGCATCAGGCAGCTTGTGGGGCGTGATTTGCCGGCGGATCCGGGCTCGGGCTTGGCGGTGACGCTACGGTTTGAGCCTTACATACAGGACAGCACTGAGGGCAATACCAACCATGAACTTCTTCGGGCATGTGCAGGCGATTAGGCCAACTTCCACAAATGTCGCAACATCCCTTTAGCCGTTCCGAAACGTGGCAATCCGGTCGCATGCCGGTTTTGGAGCAGTCGAAGTGCCACTGCCGCTAATGCCACCACAATTGTTGGCAGGTGCACCAATTCGCAGAAAATAAAGCCAGTAGTTTCGGCCCGCCTGGCCGCACCCGATATTTGCCGATCGCCGGCGTGGCATTCGGACCCGCGGTTGGTCAGGATTTATACGCGTTTTTTGCCCAACCGCCCGGTCGTTGCCGGAAAGAGATGCTAACCTGTTTGTCCCATTGGGCGTCCTTGCCTCTGATCGGGAGGAACACGAATGCGTTCGATAGCCGGAGTCGCATGGCCGCTTCTGCTGGTGGCCACCGTAGCCGCGCAGACCTTTGAGGCTGCCGCGCTGAAACCATCGCCCGCCGGCGCTCCCATTCAATTCATCGGGTTCATGGGCGGCCCGGGTTCGGATGACCCGGGCCGGATCGTTTCGTCCCACACCAGTCTCAAACTGTTCATCATGCGGGCGTACAAGGTCAAACCGTACCAGGTGATCGGACCCGGTTGGCTCGAGACGGAAGTTTACGACCTCACGGCCAAAGTTGCCCCCAATGCCACCGATGATGACGTGCGCGCCATGATGCGCAACCTCCTCGCCGAGCGCTTCAAACTGGAGCAGCACAATGAGGATAAGGAGATGTCAATCTACTCGCTCGTGGTCGGGAAGGACGGACCGAAGTTGAAGGAGCACAGCCCCGCCCCGCCGGAGACTGCCGCGGCCGACACACCGCCCGCCAAAGGTCCCGTGACCGGCGCGGACGGCTTTCCCATCCTGCGGCCCGCCGTGTATGCCAATGGCCCCGTGATTCTTTATCGCAAGGGCCAAGCCCGGCTGCATGCCGCGAATCTCACCACGGTCCGCCTCGCCGATTCGTTGTCGCAACAGCTCGACAGGCTCGTCATAGACGACACCGGTCTTTCCGGCCACTACGACTTCACCCTCACCTGGACTCCCGACAATCGAGCAAATCTACCCGCCGCCACCGATACCCTCGACGACGCCAATGACATCTTCACGGCTCTCCAGCGCCAACTCGGGCTTCGACTTGTGTCGAAGAAGGCACCCGTCCCGTGCATCGTAGTCGACCATATGTCCAAAGCTCCGGTAGAAATGTAGCGTAGGCCTCCGGCTTGCGAAGCCCCCAATAGCTGTATCGATCTGGCAGAATCGTCTGTATGGCGAAGAAGACGCTTCACATCGACGACAAACTCCTCAAAGAAGCGAGGAAGGCGTGTGGAGCCGGCACGGACACCGAGACGGTCCGTTTAGGACTCGAGGCGCTGCTTCGCCACGCAGCTTATGAACGACTCCGCACCTTCGGCGGTAGCGAGCCGGATGCCGAGGACGTTCCGCGCCGTCGCGAAAAGCCCGCCTCTGGCCGGCGAGTCGCCTGATGGTTTTGGTCGACACTTCCGTCTGGATCAGGTTCTTGTCGGGCCGGCCGCCTCACTTACGCGAGTTGGCGGAGTTGCTATCGCTCAGTCAGGTATGCGGCCACGAGCTTGTTTACGGCGAATTGCTCATTGGCGACCGTCGTGGCCGCCAGCAGTTCTTGAAGGACTACGAACAGATGCACCAGGCGAGACCAGTCTCTCATCACGAGGTTGTCGAACTCGTTCGCCGGCGCGGCCTGCACGGACGAGGCGCGGGTTGGATCGACATCCATCTGCTTGCCTCGGCCTTGGTCGATCGGCTCCAATTATGGACTGCCGACCCTCGCCTGGAGCCAATCGCCGAAGAGTTCGGTATCGCCTACAAACCGCCCCGCACCTCCTGATCGGAGCCTCTCTAGCCGAGACCTGTTACCATAAAGCATCACCCTTGACTGGCACCATTCCCAACATTCTGGCTCGAATTGTCGCTAAAAAGCGCGAAGAACTGGACCAAGTCGCCCGATCTCTCGACACGTGGGAGCGCGCCGCCGAACTGCGCATCGGCGACCGCCGCGATTTCCGCGCCGCACTCGCCGTGCGCACACCCGCCATCATCGCCGAGGTGAAAAAGGCCTCCCCTAGCAAGGGCATTCTGTCCCACGATTTTGACCCCGCCCGAATAGCCTCCCAATACGAGCGCGGCGGCGCATCCGCCCTCAGCGTCCTCACCGACGAGAGCTTCTTCCAGGGCAGCCTCGCCGATCTCGAAAGCGCCCGGAGCGCCGTCACGATTCCGGCCATCCGCAAGGATTTTACGATTGCACCGGCCCACATTGTACAAGCCGCCGCTCACGGTGCCGACGCCATCCTTCTGATCGCCGCGATCCTCACCGAACGCGACATCCGCGATTTTCGCGAGATGGCCGCGCGGTACCGCATGGCCGCCCTTGTCGAAGTCCACGAGCGCCGTGAACTGGACATCGCCATCGCCGCGGGCGCCGACATGATCGGCGTCAACAATCGTAACCTGAACACCTTCGAAGTCACCCTGCAAACCTCGCTCGCGCTCGCCGAGCACATGCCCGCGACCGCCCTGCTGGTCAGCGAAAGCGGCATCCACAACGCTGCCGACATCGCCACCCTCCGCGCCGCCGGCTACAGCGCCTTCCTTGTCGGCGAACATCTTATGAAATCGGGTGATCCCGCCGCGGCCCTCCGCGATCTGGTGGCGGCATGATCGTCAAGGTCTGCGGCATAACCAACGCCGAGGACGCCGCCGCGGCAATCGCCGCCGGAGCCACAGCGATCGGCTTCAATTTTTACCCGCGCAGCCCACGCTACATCGCGCCCGAAGCCGCCGCGCTCATCATGACTCCACCGGCCGTCCGCCGCGTCGGCGTGTTCGTAAACGAGCCGCGCGCCACCGTCGAACGCATCGTCCAAATCGCCGCTCTTGACGTCGCGCAACTCCACGGGGAAGAATCACTCGACGAATACCCGGCGCAAACTCCTGTGTGGAAAGCCGCGCGCGTCACCACCGATCTGGACCTCTCCGCCTACACCAATGGACGCACCGAAGCGCTTCTGCTCGATGGCCCGGCCGGGGACCTTTATGGCGGCGCCGGCAAGTCGTTCGACTGGAGCTTGGCCAGCGCCTCGTCACGGCGCATCATCCTCGCCGGCGGACTGGATGCGACGAACGTCGCCGCAGCGATCGCCGCCGCGCACCCGTGGGGCGTCGACTCCTGCTCCCGTATCGAGAGCGCGCCCGGCAAAAAGGACCACAAGAAAATGACCGAATTTCTGCAAGCGGCCCGAGAGGCGCTGCACCTATGACCCCGCAACCCGACCAGGGTGGACACTTCGGACCTTACGGCGGCCGGTATGTGCCGGAAGTCCTCATGGCGCCCATCGAAGAACTCGAAAAGGCCTACCTCGAAGCCCGCCAGGATCCCGAATTCCAAGCCGAACTCGCCGGACTGCTGCACAACTACGCCGGCCGTCCGACTCCCCTCTACTTCGCCAAGCGCCTCAGCGAATTGCTCGGCGGCGCGCGCATCTGGCTCAAGCGCGAAGACCTGCTGCATACCGGCGCGCACAAGATCAACAACAGCCTCGGACAGGCGCTCCTCGCGCGCCGCATGGGCAAGAAACGCATCATCGCGGAAACCGGCGCCGGACAGCACGGTGTTGCCACCGCCACCGTCTGCGCCCTGTTCGGACTCGAATGCATCGTCTATATGGGCGAGGAGGACATGCGGCGTCAGCGCCTCAACGTGTTCCGCATGCGCCTTCTCGGCGCCAAAGTCGAACCCGTTACCTCCGGCGCGCGCACGCTTAAGGACGCTATCAGCGAGGCCATGCGCGACTGGGTCACCAACGTCGATAGCACGTATTACCTGCTGGGGTCGGCGCTCGGCTCGCATCCGTATCCCATGATGGTCCGCGATTTTCAGAAGATCATCGGTGAAGAGGCCCGCCGCCAGATTCTCGAAGCCGAAGGCCGGCTGCCCAACACGATCTTCGCCTGCGTTGGCGGCGGCAGCAACGCTATCGGCATCTTCTACGACTTTGTCAAAGATCGCGACGTCCAGTTGGTCGGCATCGAAGCCGGCGGCAAGGGCAGCGCCACCGGCGAACATGCCGCCCGATTCCGCGGCGGCGCTCCCGGCGTCCTCCAGGGCGCCTACAGCTACGTGCTGCAGGACGCAAACGGCCAGATTGCGCTCACTCACTCCGTGTCCGCCGGACTCGACTACGCCATGATCGGCCCCGAGCATGCCGAGTTGCATGATCGCTCCCGCGCCGAATACGTGGCCGCTTCCGACGCCGAGGCGCTCGACGCCGCCGTTCTGCTCTCGCGCACCGAGGGCATCATCCCGGCCCTCGAGTCCTCTCACGCCGTCGCCGAAGCCATCAAGCGCGCGCCCGGCGCCAAAGGCAAAGTCTTTCTCGTGAACGTCTCCGGCCGCGGCGACAAAGACATCGATATCTACCGCGAAAACCTGAAGGAACTCGACCAGCAATGACGCGCATCGGGCGGATGTTCGACAATCTCAAGCGCGACGGTCGCAAAGGCTTTGTCGCCTACCTCACCGCCGGCGATCCTTCGCCGGACCGGACTGCGTCGCTCGTCGAAGCGATGGTGCGCGGAGGCGCCGACCTCATCGAACTCGGCGTGCCCTTTTCCGATCCCATCGGCGACGGACCAGTAATTCAGCGCGCCGGCGATCGCGCCCTGAAGGCCGGCACCAGTCTGAAAATCGTTCTCGAAATCGCCGCAGAGATCCGCCAGAAAAGTGAAGTGCCGCTGCTGCTCTTCACCTATCTCAATCCGGTAATGCGCTACGGGCTCGAACGACTCGCACAGGACGCCGCGGCCGCTGGGATCGATGGCTGCCTGCTCATCGACGCCTCGGTCGAGGAGGCCGGCGAGTACGTCGGCTCCATGCATCGCCACGGACTCGACACCGTATTCCTCGCCGCGCCCACCAGCACCGAGCGCCGCCTGAAACTGGTCGCCCAATATTCCACCGGCTTCGTCTATCTCGTGTCGCGAACGGGAGTGACCGGCGTGCAGGAATCGCTCTCCGCTCACGTCGCGCCGCTCGTTCGCGACGTCCGTGCTGTCACGGATCTTCCGCTAGCCGTCGGCTTCGGTGTCTCGAAGCCCGACCATGTCGCCGAATTGAGCGGTCAGGTCGAAGCCGTTGTGGTGGGCAGTGCCATCGTGCGCTGCATCGAGCAGAACGCCAATAACGCCTCTCTCGAAATCCAACTGGAATCGCTGGTCCGCGAACTCAAGCGCGGTTTCGGAGCGCACGCATGACCGAAGAAGACGGCCGCCGCCGGCTGGACGAGCTTCGCGTCCTCATCGACGATGTGGACCGCCGAATCGTTGCGCTGCTCAATGAGCGCACGCTGGTTGTTGAAAATATAGGGCAAGTCAAACGCGAAGCCCAGTTGCCGGTTTACGAGCCGAGGCGAGAAGAAATGGTCTTCGCCAACGTGACCACCAGCAATCAGGGCCCCATGACCGCCGACGCGCTCCGCCGCATCTTCGAGCGCGTCATCGACGAAATGCGCCAGATCCAGCGCAATCGCATGCAATCGGACGGAGTGAAATAGATGTTAGTCGTCATGCAGCAAGGCGCCACCGAAGAGCAGATCGACGCCGTCATCGGACGCCTGGTCGAGTTAGGCTTCAACGTGCACCGTTCCACCGGCGTCATGCACACCGTGCTCGGCGGCGTGGGCGGCGAAGAGAAATTCGACCTCGAGGTTTTCGAGGTAATGGAAGGCGTCAAAGAAGCCCACCGCATCGTCTCGCCCTACAAATTGGCCAGCCGCAGCTTCAAACCTGGCGGCACGATCGTTAAGGTCGGTGGCGTCGAGATCGGCGGTGATCGCGTCGTCGTCATGGCCGGACCCTGCAGCGTCGAAAGCCGCGATCAAATCGAGCAATCCGCCGACATCGTGGCTCGCTCGGGCGCGAACTTCATCCGCGGCGGCGCGTTCAAACCGCGCAGTTCGCCGTACAGTTTTCAGGGCATGGGCGAAGAGGGCCTCCGCCTCCTCCGCGAAGCCGCCGACCGTCACGGTCTGCTCGTCATCAGCGAAGTCATGGAGATTGCGCAGATCCCTTTGGTGTCGGCCTATGCACAGATCCTGCAGGTCGGGGCGCGCAACATGCAGAATTTCAATCTGCTGCGTGAACTCGGCAATCAGCGCATGCCCGTGCTGCTGAAGCGCGGCATCGCGGCTACCGTCGAAGAACTGCTGCTCTCGGCCGAGTACATTCTCTCCGGCGGCAATTACGATGTGATCCTCTGCGAGCGCGGCATTCGCACCTTTGAGACCTACACGCGCAACACCATGGATATCTCGGCCATCCCGGTAGTCAAAACGTTGTCGCACCTGCCTATCGTCGCCGACCCGTCCCACGGCACCGGCCGTCGCGACAAGGTCGCGCCCATGGCACGAGCGGCCGTCGCGGCAGGCGCCGACGGACTCCTCCTCGAAATGCATCCCGATCCCGACCACGCACTCAGCGATGGCGCGCAGTCCCTGCGTCCCTCGCAACTGGAAGAACTGATGCCGCAACTGCGTCTCATCGCCGCGGCCGTAGGGAGAAGCATGTAGGATGAAATCCGTCGCCATCATCGGAACCGGACTTATCGGCGCCTCGTTCGGCCTCGGCCTCCGCAAGGCCGGGTTCACCGGCCCTATCCTCGGAGTCAGTTCGCCGGGCGCCGTCGCCGAAGCCCTCGCCGCCGGCGCCATCGACCGTGCCGCGCCGCTCGCTGAGGCCGCCGCCGAATGCGATCTGCTTTTTCTCGCGCAACCCATCGGCCGCATTCTCGACACCATCCGCCATCTCGATCCGCTGGTGCGCGAAGGCGCCCTGGTCACCGACGCCGGCAGCACCAAGTGCGAGATCGCAGACCTCGCCCTGCAAGAGCTCAAGCGCTGCCGTTTTCTCGGCGGCCATCCCATGGCCGGCAAAGAAAAGCGCGGAGCCGGCGCCGCCGATCCCGATCTCTTTCGCGACGCGACCTGGGTATTGACGCCCGCAGATCCCGCCGACCTGTCTTCTCATCAGGCCAAAGATTTTGTCCACTGGCTTCATCTGCTCGGCGCCAATCCCCTAAGCATGAATCCCGAAGAGCACGACCGCGTCGTCTCTTTCACTTCGCATCTAGCCCAACTGGCCTCGACGGCGCTGGCCTCCACAGTCGCCGAACAACTGCAGCCGCCCGAGCGATTATCTGTCGCCGGACCCGGCCTTACCGGAATGACACGTCTCGCCCTAAGTTCTTACGACCTCTGGCGCGATATACTTGCAACGAACACGGAACCGATCGAACACGCCCTGGGAGTCTACATACAAAAGCTGGAACATATCCGCGAGAACCTGCGCACCAGGCAGGTGCAGCAGGAGTTCGACCGTGGTGCGGAACTGGCAGGCCGTCTGCGTAATTCGGTTACGACGGACGGTACGATAACGAAAGCTAAATTAGGATAAACTACGCATGAGGCGAGTAGCCGTAACTGCGCCGCTTACGGACGGAAAGTCCGAGAGCGGTACTTCGGCGTTACCAGCGAGGAAATTTTTCAAATTCTCCTCACAGGGTGCCGGATTTAAGGATTTCAACATGGAACAAAAACTGAAGATCGCCGTCTTCATCGATTTCGATAACATCGAGATTGGCGTGAAGAGCACGCTGCATCGCGAGTTCGACGTCGCTGCCGTGCTCGACGCGCTGAAAGAACGCGGCGAGATCGTCACCAAGTTCGCGTATGCGAATTGGGGACGTCAGGAATCAGCTACACGCGCGCTCAGTGAGCACGCCGTGCAGATGGTTCAACGCGACCCGTCGCCGCGCGGCGACAAGAACGGGGCCGACATCAACCTGGCGCTCGACGCGCTGGAAATGGCATTCACGCACGATCACATCAACGCTTTCGCAATTGTCAGCGGCGATAGCGATTTCATCGCTCTGGTGAATAAGCTGAAACAGTACGACAAACGCATTTTTGTCGTCGGCGGCCGTGCTTTTACCAGCACGATCCTGCAAAAGAACTGCCACGAGTTTGTCGCGTACGAAGCGATCATAGACGACTTCCGTCCGCGCCAAGGCCATCGTGAGCAGCAACAGCAGCAGCGCGAGGAACGCCAATCGCAACAGCAGCAACCCGCCCCGCAACAACAACAGCAGCCGTCGCAGTCGCAGCCGCCGCAGGGATCGCAGGGGCAACAAGGTCAGCAGCAGCGTCCGCCGCACAAACGCGTCGCGCTCGACTTGGCGCAAGCCATGCCGCTGGTCGAACGCGCTCTCGGAGTGCTGGAACGCCGCGAGGTGCGTCCGCAACTCGGTCTGCTGAAATCCACCATGCTGCAACTCGACTCCACGTTCAACGAAAAGGCGTACGGCGCCAGTTCGTTCACGGACTTCGTAGAGAAGTTGCAGAAGGCCGACTTCGTCGAAGTGACTGGTGGCGAGGGCCGCTACATGATCCGCATGAAGGGCGGCGGGGCCGCGCCGGAGAAGCCCGGAGCGAAGCCCGAGCAGGCAATTCCGCTGCTGCGCGACATCCTTGAACTCCACCGCATCGAAATCGACGACGGCGCCCTGGCCGAAGAATTGGCCGATTGGGTCAAGCAGGAGCATCCCAACTTCGAGCCGCGCGAATACGGCTTCCAGGAATTCAGCGAACTGTTGAATTACGCGCAGGACAAGGGTCTGGTGCGTATTCAAGCTGACGAGGAGAAGGGTCTCATCGTATTCCTCGGCGCGGAATTCCATCCGCCCGCTCCGCCGCCCGAGCCCGAGCCCGTCGCGAAAATGGAAGAGGAAGAGATCGACGAGCCGCAGCCCATCGTCCCGGGTCAGCCCACCGCCACCGGCGAGATTCCCGAGCCACTGCCGCCGCCGAAAGTCCAGCGCCGGCCGCGCGCTCCGCGCAAGCAGTCGTCCGACGGCAACACCACCAAGAAGCGCACCACCCGTCCGCGCAAGAAGCAACCAGTCTAGAAGAGTGGGGCAGGTGCTTTCGCCTGCCCCATTCCTACCACCCGTTTCCGCTATAATTCCCCAGTCGAGAGGGGAGTCCCATGCCCAATTCCCGCCGCGAGTTCCTGAGCTTCCTGGCCGCCAGCCCGCTCGCGCTATCGCAGTCCGAAGCCATAACCTCGCCCCAGGACGCCCTCAGCGTGCTCGACTTCGAAGATGCAGCCCGCCGAACTGTCCCCGTCGCCCACTTCGCCTACATCAACACCGGCGTGGACGACAATGCCACTCTCAAAGCCAATCGCGACGGCTTCAAGAAAATCCAACTTCGTCCCCGCCGCCTGGTCGACGTGAGTAAGGTCGACACTTCCATCGATCTCTTCGGTACGAAATGGCCCTCGCCCATCTACATCTGTCCCTGCGGCAGTCAGCGCGCCTTCCATCCCGATGGTGAAATCGCGACCGCCAAAGCCGCCCGCGCGAAGAAGGCTCTGCAGATGCTGTCCACCGTCTCCTCGACACCAGTGGAAACCGTGGCCGAGGCCCTTGGCCGCGCGCCCTGGTATCAGCTGTACGCTCCCGCCAACTGGGACGGCGTGCAGAAACTCGTGCACCGCGTCGAAGCCGCCGGATGCGCGACCATCGTGCTCACGGTCGACCAGAACGCCGGCCGTAACACCGAGACGCAGCAGCGCCTCAGCCGTGCCGACACGCGCAAATGCGCCACCTGCCACAACGCCGCTCCCGGACCCGCCAGCAAAAAGAGCCGCCCCATGTTCGACGGCATCGATTCGGCCGGCTACAACTCGCCCTCGACCACCTGGGACCTCATCGGCCGCCTCAAGAACGCCACCCGCCTGAAGCTCTTCATCAAAGGACTCGAAACACGCGAAGATGCCGAACTCGCCTGCGAGCACGGCGCCGACGGCATCGTCGTTTCCAATCACGGCGGCCGTGCCCTCGAAACCGGACGCGGTACGATCGAATGCCTGCCAGAGGTAATCGCCGCCGTCCGCGGCCGCATCCCCGTCTTCGTTGACGGCGGCTTCCGCCGCGGCACTGATGTCTTCAAAGCCCTCGCTCTCGGCGCCCGCGCCGTCGGCATCGGCCGTCCCTATTTATGGGGCCTCGGAGCCTTCGGCCAGCCCGGCGTCGAGCGAGTCCTCGATATCCTCAACGCCGAACTCCAACTCGCCATGCGCCAATGCGGCACCCGCTCCATCGCCGAAATCACGCGCTCTTCCCTGGTCTGATTGAAGGCTGAACTAACGTTCGACTGAACGCCGACATTGACGCACGAGAAAATACCAGCACTCAATTGCCGTGTGCGCGGGAGATCTGGGAAACCAGAGCGAGGAGATTAGAGCCGCCGCCACGGCGCTCCAACTGAAGTGATGCCCGCGTCGGCATCGGCTATTCCTATTTCTAGGGCTGTGATCGTTTAGTCCGCCGTCCCGGCGAAGGTCGGAAGTTTGAGTTGCAGCCTCACCCCATTGCGTGGAGAAAGCCCAGTTCCAAGAACCAGAGCGCGGTGCCAATTAACGCGATTCGACCGCCCCAATACTCATTACGGTTGAACGCCATTACGCCGCAGAAGAAATTGATCAGGGCGCCCAACGCCAGCGAGAAAGGGATCAGCAGGATTCTCGCAATTGCGAAATGCTTCGTGTCAATGAAGATCAACGCCACTGCGACGACTATGGTCGTTACCAAGATATCGCGGTGAAGGTCGGAGTCTGCTCCTGGTCGATGATCTTATGTAAGGCCATGCGTTCCGATCCCACACCGGTCAACGGTCCAGCATAACTATATTTTAGGATATACTGAACCGAATCTACTAATCACGGAGGAGCCCTTGACCTACCTCGATCTCGCCCGCCGCTTCTTCGCAATCTCCGTGCTCGCCGCAGCCGCCGTATTGCCCTCTCAATCGCAGGTCCTGAACCAGAACCTGATTCAAAATCCCGGCGCGGAAGATGGCCCCGCCGCCAACAATTTCACCGATCCCCAAGTCGCCAGCATCAAGAACTGGACCACTACCGGCGGTTTTTCCGTCGCGGCCTACGGGGGTGGCGATTTCCTGAGGACCGGTGACTACATCCCCGTGGACCACGGATCGAAGTTCTTCTATGGCGGACCCGGTAACCAGCGGTCCACCGCCGTCCAAACCATCGATCTCAGCGGAGCCGCCACCGACATCGACGCCGGACGCATCAAGTTCTACCTCTCCGGCTATCTCGGTTTCATCAGTGGTTCATACGACGAGATCCATCTAATCAGCCTCAAAGCCGAGTTTCAGGATGCCTCGGGCAAGCCCGTCCTGACCTCGACCGCTACCGGCCCCTCGGCCGCCGACATCGCCATCTATGGCGGTCTCCTGCCTCGCAGCGCGCAAGGCTTCCTCCCCGCGAACGTACGCAAGGCGAAAATCACAATTGATTTCTACACCGGCAGTTCCGGCCGCAACGGCTATGCCGCAGAGAACATATCGCTGATCCTGAGCGCCGAGCCAATCTTCGGCGTGAATCTCCTGGTCAATGGCGACGCCGAAACCGACCCGCGAACCGAGGATGGCACCGTAGTCCCCGGATGGAATGCCGACACCAACCTGAAAGCCTGGAAGTACGGCGAGTATAAGATGCCGACGAATGACGATCCGGGTCCCAGCAGTCGCGGTAAATTCTTCCTCACCTGCCCGAACAGCCCTAGCCAGTGTCGTGCCTATCAAACCGTGGACTTCAGCACTGCGGCCAAGCTTGTGGACGCCGGCAAGGTCGTATACACACTCGAAGGCTGGTTCGGCGGCGACACAAATTACCCTGACAACGCCGACGCCACCGTTACTTTCTACGACGCCTCTGGCGCCACCGTCGGCAGCCTGCTCCGTGTCGGCCCCGTGACCCAGCAGGCGCGTAACGGACAGCGCGGACTGCTCCTCCAATCCACGTCGGCCACCGTTCCGTCCGCCGCCCGCTCCGCGCAGGTGACGCTGTACTTCCACAAACTTGGGCCTGTCACCGACAATCTGGATGCGTACGCCGACAGCTTGCTCTTCCAACTGGATTCGATCCAGATCACGGCCGTAGCCAACGCCGCCAGTTCCCTCACTGGTGCGGTCGCTCCCGGCGAGTTCGTTTCGATCTACGGTTCAAGCCTCGGACCTGCCAAATATGCCGTCGCAGTGGGCAGCCAGAAGGGGCTCTCCCATGCCAAAGTGATCTTCAACGGAATCGAAGCCTTCCTCACGCTCGCATCCGCAACGCAGATCAACGCGCTGGTCCCGTACGGAGTCGGCAATAAGGCCGACGTGGTCGTACAGTACAACGGGTTGACCTCCGACGTGTTCCCGCTCGCCGTCACCGACGCCGCGCCGGGCATCTTCACCCAGCAATATGGGCCCGGGCAGATCTGGGCCGTGAACACCGATGGCACATTCAATACAGCGAATAACCCCGTCGCGCGCGGCGGCTACGTTTCGGTCTGGGCGACGGGCCAGGGCCTGGTAACTCCGGCGGGAGTCGACGGAGAAATTCTCTCCGCCATCAAGAACATACAATTACCCGTCAAGGCCACCGTCGGCGGCCTCGATGCCCAAGTGGCGGCCGTCCTCATCTATACCGGTGAGATTCAGGCCAACGTCGTGATTCCGGCCGGCGCACCGACCGGAAGCGCCGTCCCCTTGATCCTGACAATCGGCACCGCGAACAGCCGCAAGGACGCCACCATCGCCGTCAAATAAACGCGAGCGCGCTAGCTGGTGCGGTGCCCTACCGTTCCACATCCGGCCGCACAACTCGCACGCCGAAAACTGAGGGTGTCGGCTTGCCCCCGGTCGCCTCGAACCGCACCGTCACCTTACTCTTTCCCCCTACCAGGTCCGCCGCCATCCGATACTCCACGTCGGAGAACCGGACCTCCTGCTCGGGACTCCGCCGCGCCCCCGTCTGCTCTCCGACCTTTTTTCCGTCCACCAGCACATCGCACGCGCTCGGTCCGCGATTGTCGTTGCTGTAAGTGACGATCAGCGTCAGCGGGTGCACCGCATCCACCGGCAGGTCGTACGAAAACCACTGCGTCGCGCTCCTGCCAAACCGGCCTTCCACCTGGACCGGCGACGTGCCCTCGCCCTGCTGATTCGCATCGCGTTCCGCCTGCATCTGACTCGGTTGTGCAAACCCAACCGTCGCCGCCTCGAGCTTCTTCTGTTTCTCCTCCCGCGCCCGATACTCGGCCTCCCGCCTGCTCCAGTCGGTCGGCGAATACATGTCCCAGTAAATGGCATATCTTCGCCGGGGCAATTGATAGAACGGCACGAAATCGATCTCCTCCTTAAGTCCGACCCCCGCCGTCCGGAACGTGCCCGGCTTCCCGGCCACCGGCTTCAGCCAGTTCCCCACCGGCTGGTTAGCTGCTACGAAGACCGGAGCTTCCGGCGCCGCCGCCCCTCGACCGCCGACCGGCGCACCCAAATCTCCCGCCAGCACGAGCGGTCCCCACATCACCGCGAACCGGTTCGGATTATCCGGCAGCACCTCTTTGCGCAGTGTTTTCGGCATGACTAGCTCGACCTCGTCCCCCGCCTTCCACGTCCGCGCAATCTCGACATACGAACTCGCTGGCCCGACCGTCTTCACCGCGACTCCGTTCACTTTCACGCTGAATCCGTCGCCCGCCCAATAAGGACGCCGCAGTGCCAGCGTGAGCTTCTTCGATACCTGCGGCCTAACTTTGACCGTCACCTTCTCCCCAATCGGCAGATCGGTCGCGACCTCCACCTTCGCGCCCGCCGATTTCCACTGCGCAATCGAAGGCGTGTACACGTTCACCCACAGCTTGTCGCCGGACTCATAGTACAGTCCGTCCGCGTGCAGCGCGTGGCTCTCCATCGCCGATCCCACGCAGCACGTGAAGGATTGAAACTTCCCCTGATATTCATGCTGGACCCCGCGGCCGACCGGCACCATGTAGCAGACCCGCCCGTCGTCCGGATCTTGCGACGCCAGAATGTGATTGAACAGCGCGCGCTCCTGATAATCTGCATTGAGGATATCCGTCTGCATCGAAAACAGCGTGCGCGACATTTTGACCATGTTGTACACATTGCAAGTCTCGGCCGTGCGCCCGTCCACCATGCTCGACAACTGGTCCGGCTGCCCGAAGTATTCGTTCCTCGTGTTGCCGCCGGTGGCGAACGTGTGGTGCTGCGTGACCTCGTTCCAGAAGTACTTCGCCGCCGCGCCTTCGGTTTCGTTGCCGGTGTACATGTACACCTTCAGTGCCCCATACAGCTTGGGCACCTGCGTGTTCCCGTGGACCCCCGGCAGCACGTCCTTCATCTCGGCCAGCCGGTCGATGATCGCGACGTGATGGAACTTGCCGGCCAGCGCCAGCCAGCGCCGGTCGCCTGTGTCGGCGTACAGATCCGCCAACACTTCATTCATCCCGCCGAACTCCGTCGCCAGCATGCGTTGGATCTGCTCATCGCTGAGCGGCGCCAGAATGCTCTCCGCCCAGCCCGCAAACTTGATCTCGACATTCAGCGCCGTGCGATTCCCCGTGTACCGCCACGCGTCCCGCAGGCCCGCGAAGATCTTATGCTGGACGTACCACGGCGACCACATGCCGTTCAAATCGAAGCCGCCCGACCGGATGATGCCCTTCGTCAATTGCTGGAAAAGCAGCTTGCCGTCGACGCGATCCCGATCCATGAGCGCGCCCACATACCCGTCGCCCTGCGCATCCTGAATGAGCTTCAGCTCGCCCACGATGTAGTCCGCCCGTTCTTTGAATCGAGGGTCGCCCGTCGTCGCCCACGCCAGGCTGACACCCGAAAGGTAGTGGCCTGCGATGTGCCCGGTCAGTTGCCGTCCGTCTCCGTCCCACCCGCCGTACCCCTGCGCTTTCGGCTTCAGCTTGGCGCTTCGCCGCAAAAACGCCAGCATCCGGTTCGGCTCCAGCGCCAGCAGGTACTCCAGTTCCAGATCCTGCGCATGCTTGAGCGGTCCCCCGGTCAATCGGACGCTCTCCAGCGGCAACGCCCGCGCTTTCACCAGCCGCATTTCGGTTTCCAGCGCCGGGTTGCTGGTCTGCGCGGCGGCAAACATGGCCGCAAATAAAAAAAGCACGACTGTCCTCAAGCAAGCATCTCCATTGGTCAATTTTGCCACTAACTGGTTTATTTCTCAGCGCCTCCGCGTCTCGGCCGGGAAATTGGCCTCCTCCAAAAACCCGTTGACAACTATTTCACTCAATCGAATCAATGACATAGCATTTTTCCTCCCCCTTCACCTGCTACGCTTTTAATCAGTTGAGGCCTGCGGGCTCCCAACTCTCTCTCAACTCCCACTCCACAGAAGGACATTGTTCCCCATGAAAACACTACAGCAGGCGCTGTTGTGTGCCTTCCTGGCGGCCTTGACGGCGCTGGCAGGTTACACCGCGATGTTGATCCACACCGCGACCCGCACCGTCGCCGCGATTCCATCCGAACTCGCCGCCACGCGCACCGCGCTCATCGAAGAAACCCGCGCCGCGCGCCGCGAACTCCTCACCCGCTCCGAACGCCAGTTCGCTGCCCTCCGGTCCGACACCGTGGCTCAGCTTTCCCAAATCCGCGAGGCCGCCGATCGCCGCCTGGGCGACACCCTGGCCCGTGCCGATACGGCCCTCGTCACTCTCAACAACCTGCGGCAGGACGTGAAGCCGACCCTGGACCACTCCGCCGCCATCACCGCGCAAATCGACGACTCTCTCCCGCTCTTCCTCGACTGCGACCACAACCCCGACTGCATCTTCAATCGCTACGTGGGCGCTTCCAAAGGAATCGAACGGGCCGCCCTGAATTTCGGCGAGGCCTCGCAGGACGTCCGCGGCGCCCTGCCCAAAATGCTTTTGACCTGGAACCAGATCGGTGTCAGCGTCTCCGGTACAGCCGGAAATGTGGAGCGCCTGACCAAGCCGCACTGGTACGACCGGCTCATCGGCTATGCGCTCAACGGCATAGTCATCTATCGCAGTCTCAACCCCGTTACCAACCTGACCATGAAGGGCATGCAGACACTGTCCGCCCGCCCCTAGGAGACTATATGAATTTCAAACGAATCATTCAGAAGATCGTCAATTTCTTCAGCTCGGGTAAAGCCGAGGCCGCACTCGAAACAGCCGCTGCGCTCGTTCCCAAAGCCCTGCCGATCGTGCAGGACATCGCCGCTCTCGTTCCCAACAAAACCGACCAGGAGATTCTCGCCGCCTTCCAGAAGTACGCCGTGCCCGGCGCGTCGCAGTTGCTCGCTACTCCCGCGTCGCAGCGCGGATACGTGCTGCTGCATCTGGCCACGGAAATCCTGGCCGGCGAATTCCCCGGCCTTGCGACCAACATTCTCAATACCGCGGTGCAACTAGCCGTCACGGGCGCCAAGGCCTGACCCATGCGCCAGAGTATATGGAATCTCTTGACGGGCAGCGCCGGCGCGCTCATTCTGTCGGCGGCCGCGCGTGCCCTCCCCGTCCCGGTGACCGGCGGTTCGCGTTTGTATCTCTGGTTGTTTCGCTTCGCGCATCTGGTGTTGGCAAACTTCGACAAAACGGGAGGAGTCGATGAAGGCAAGCCAGGCAGCCATTGATCTCATCAAACGTTTCGAATCGCTACGGCTCGAAGCGTACCTGTGTCCGGCAGGAGTGCGGACCATCGGCTGGGGTCACACAACAGAAGTCCAACCGGGGCAGAAAATTTCGCTCGCAAGGGCGGAAGAACTGCTGCGGCAGGATGTCGAACAAGTGGAAGACGTGCTCGCGTGCGTCCTCCGCGTTCCGGTCACCCAGGGCGAATTCGACGCGCTGGTGTCGTTGTGCTTTAACCTCAGGGGTGGCGCGCACCGGCTTCCGCGAATCGCTCCGAAGTTGCTCGCCAAACTCGAGGCGGGCGACCGCTTCGGCGCGTCCATCGAACTGCTGGATATCAACCGTGCCAATGGTCAACGCTTGGCCGGGCTGACGCGGCGGCGGGAAGCGGAGCGAGCCCTGTTCGTCGGCTGATGTATTCCTGAAGTGAGAAGGAGCCTGCCTGCTATCGCGGGCTCCGCATTTCTATTTTTCCGACCCGCCCCAGCGGCGGCCGCGCCGGCCGTATGTTGCCGTGTGATACACCACTATCGAAACCAATACGACCAGTATGGCAATCAGAATTGCGTCCATGAGAGGATGTCCGAAGGATTATTTTAATACCCGGCGAACCGATTCCGGCACGTTTCAGGCAAATAACTCTCGAACATCCAGCTTTTTCTTTTTTCCTGCAAACGGAGTGTTCAGAAACTCGACAAACTGTGCAATTGCGCGGAAGTGTTGCCCGATAGTTGCGGAAATCTCCTGAGTACTGGCGATCTCCGGGACAAGTTCTACGTAATAGAGGAATTGTTTGTGACGAAGCAGGTCGGCAGGAGGATGCCCGTTTTCTAGTTGAAACGCGCGACGGAAGTTCACCCTGATCATGCCACAGTAGCGCGGCGAAGGGGAATGTCCTTGATGACTGCCAGTTCGAGTTCTTTGATCAGGATCGGGAT